>Ga0102591_1002096_pt1 | contig 23271 bp, 16 predicted proteins | sample AraplaCol_mCL_r2_2_FD_76860 | JGI IMG/M metagenome (GOLD analysis project Ga0102591, IMG submission 76860) | Arabidopsis root microbial communities from North Carolina, USA - plate scrape MF_Col_mCL_r2 (SPADES assembly) (version 2) | ecosystem: Host-associated > Plants > Roots > Endosphere... | reverse complement strand
TCATCCAGACCGCCCGCGCTCACAAGGTCCGCGTGCTCGCCGGCCGGAACGGCATCCTGGGCGTGCTCCGGGAAGAGCTGATCGACACCTCGAAGGAACCGGCGGGCGTCATCCGTTCGCTGGCCCATACGCCGGGCGGCGCGTTCGGTTCGTGCCGGGTGAAGCTGAAATCCCTCGACCAGGACCGCGCCCGCTACGAGCGCCTGCTGGAGGTCTTCCGCGCCCACGACGTGCGCTGGTTCCTCTACAACGGGGGCAACGATTCGGCCGACACGGCGCTGAAGGTCTCGCAGCTGGCCGCCGAATTCGATTACCCGCTGACCTGCGTCGGCGTGCCCAAGACGGTCGACAACGACCTCGCGGTCACCGACTGCTGCCCCGGCTTCGGCTCGGTCGCCAAGTTCACGGCGGTGTCGGTGCGCGAGTGCGCGCTGGACGTCGCGGCGATGGCCGACACCTCCACGAAGGTCTTCGTCTACGAGGCGATGGGCCGACACGCCGGGTGGATCGCTGCCTCCGCCGGCCTGGCCGGCAACGGCGAGGACGCGGCGCCGCACCTGATCCTGTTCCCCGAACGCCCGTACGACGAAGCGGACTTCTTCGCGAAGGTGAAAGCCACCGTCGAACGCGTCGGCTACTGCGTCGTCGTCGCCAGCGAAGGCATCCAGACCGCGGACGGAAAATTCGTCGCCGATGCCGGCGGCGGCAAGGATTCCTTCGGGCATACGCAGCTGGGCGGCGTGGCCTCGTTCCTCGCCGGACGGGTGAAGGATGCGCTGGGCTACAAGGTCCACTGGGCACTGCCCGATTACCTGCAGCGTTCGGCGCGCCACCTCGCGTCGAAGACCGACCTCGCGCAGGCGCAGGCCGTCGGCCGCAAGGCTGTGGAATACGCGCTGAAGGGCATGAACTCGGTGATGCCGGTGATCGTGCGCACTTCGGACGCGCCGTACCGCTGGAAGATCGAGGCCGCACCGCTGTCGAACATCGCCAACCACGAAAAGATGATGCCGCCGGAGTTCATCCGCCCGGATGGTTACGGCATCACGCCGGCAGCGCGGCGCTATCTGGAACCGCTGATCCGCGGCGAAGCACCGCCGCCGTACGGGCGCGACGGGCTGCCGAAATACGTGTCGCTGAAGCACACGCTGGTGGAAAGGAAACTGCCACCCTTGGCGGATTAGCGCCGTTCAGTTAGCTTCCCCAGCGCAGGCGGGATCTCCGCAGGCAACAGGGGACAAGGATGAAGGGAACATGGATGCTGGTGGCCATGCTGGCCGCCGGCAGTGCTTTCGCGCAGGCGCACGACGACGCACCGACCGGCGAAGCGGCGGACGCAACCATCGCGCCGGCTGCGCAGCCCCCCGCGCCTCCATGCCCGGCGCTGTGCGCTGGGTCGGAAGTCGAACTGGAACTCGCCGAGCCCGTCGGCTCCGATCGGCACAAGATCGGCGACCGCTTCCGCCTGCGGCTCGCCACGCCGCTGATGCTCGACGGCGCGGTGATCGTGCCCGCCGGCACGCCGGGCGTCGGCGAAGTGGTCCACGCGCAGACCTCGCGCGGCGGTGGAAAGCCCGGCGAGTTGCTGCTCGCGGCGCGTTTCCTCGAACTCCCCGACGGGCCCCTGGCGCTGCGCGCGATGAAGCTCGCCGCGCGCGGCAAGGACAACGTCAACGCCTCGCTTGCCACCTCGTTCGTGGTCGGTCCTTTCGCGATGTTCGTCCACGGCCGGGAAATCGAAGTCCCCGCCGGCACGCACGCACTGGCCAAGCTCGCGCAGGACCTGGATCCCGCGCGCGCCATGCATACGTCGCCGTTGCCCGCGAACGCGGATGCACCGGCGCAGGAAACCCCACGCACCCATGACGCTGACAACGCGTCCCACATCAAGGAGTAGATCGAATGCGTTCCATGCTGTCCCGCACCGCCATCCTTTCGCTGCTGCTGGTTCCGGCCTTCGCCATCGCGAACGACGGCGACACGACCACCGCTACTACCGCCGCCGCCACGGCGCCGGCCGCTTCGGCCAAGAACGCGCTCATCAACGCCGCGCCGGCCGACAAGGCGCAGATCGTGTTCTTCCGCGAATCCAAGTTCGTCGGCGGCGCCATCGGCTTCAAGGTGCGCGAAGGCGAAACCGAACTGGGCAAGCTGCGCAGCGGCAAGTACTTCGTCGCCAACGTCGAGCCGGGCAAGCACGAGTACAACGTGCACGGCGAAACCAAGGACGTGCTGACGATCGAGGTGGAAGCCGGCGAAACCTATTACGTGCTCGGCTCGCTGGGCATGGGCATCGTCGCGGGGCGCCCGAACCTGTCGCCGTCGGATGAGGCGACGTTCCTGTCGATGTCGGACAAGCTCAAGCTCGCCAAGTAAGTCGCATCACGCGTTCAAAGCGAAGGGGCCGCATGCGGCCCCTTCGTGTTTTCCAACGCTCTGGCAACCACTCAGCGCGCGCAGGCCTTGCCTTCCACCTGCATCTGCGCGGCGAACATCGGCATCGCATCAAGCTGTCCGGCCTTCGCCTTCTGCTGCGATTCTTCCAGGTAGATGCGCTGCTGCCCCTGCCCATCGAGCTTGGCCGTCCTGTCGACGGACTTGCGCCAGACGTGCACGACGGCCTGTTGCGATGGACACGCCGCGTTCGGCACGCGGATCACGTCATTGAGCACCCATCCGTTCTCCGCCGGCTTCGCCTTGGCCGCATCGACGAAGCGCGCACGCGGCTGGCACTGCGGCGAGATGCGCACCACGGTGAAGGTGTAGGGATCGTCCGCCTGTCCGGTGAACATGCCTTCCAGGCGCGCGCAGGCCTCGGGAATCTGTCGCAGCGTATGCACGGCGTTCTGCGCCTGTGGCTGCACGGGGCCGCGCGCGATTTCCGGCTTAGGATCGACCTTCGGTGCGGGCTTCGGGTTCTCTGCCAGCACCGGCAGCGTGAAAAACAGGAGAAGGAGCGGCGACACTCGCATGGCGGCGGGAAGCTCTTTCCGTGACGGGGACCGCAGGCTGGCACGGACGCGCTGAATGCTGCGTCTACAGCGTGCGTCCGCCCGGCGGCCTGTGCCATAGTCGGGCCGTTGTCGCGGTGCCCCACGACCCGCGCAGCCTACAACTTCGATGCACTCAACTTGAAATTCCTGGTGTTTCCACTTCTTTGGGGAGGGATTCATGCTGGAGCAGTACGGTTTGGTCCTGGCGCTGGTATGCGCCGTCATCGCGATCCTCTACGGGATCATCTCCGCGCGCTGGATCGGCGCGCAACCCGCCGGCAACGAACGAATGCAGCAGATCGCCGGCGCGATCCAGGAAGGCGCGCGCGCCTACCTCAATCGGCAATACACGACGATCGCGATCGCGGGCGTCGTCCTGTTCGTCCTCATCGGCTTCTTCCTCGGCTGGGCCACGGCGGTGGGCTTCCTGCTCGGCGCGGTGCTCTCGGGCGCGGCCGGCTACATCGGCATGAACGTGTCGGTGCGCGCCAACGTGCGTACCGCCGAAGCCGCACGCAAGGGCATGAGCGAGGCGATGGACGTCGCGTTCCGCGGCGGCGCCATCACCGGCATGCTGGTGGTCGGCCTCGGCCTGCTGGGCGTCGCCGGTTACTACCTCGTGCTGCAGCGTATGGGTTTCGCCGGCGAACACGCGCTGCACGCGCTGGTGGGCCTGGCGTTCGGTTCTTCGCTGATCTCGATCTTCGCGCGACTGGGCGGCGGCATCTTCACCAAGGGTGCGGACGTCGGCGCGGACCTGGTCGGCAAGGTCGAAGCGGGCATTCCCGAGGATGATCCGCGCAACCCGGCGGTGATCGCCGACAACGTCGGCGACAACGTCGGCGACTGCGCGGGCATGGCGGCAGACCTGTTTGAAACCTACGCGGTCACGGTGATCGCGACGATGCTGCTGGGCGGCCTGATGCTCGCCGAAGCCGGGCGCAACGCGGTGCTGTATCCGCTGGTGCTGGGCGGCGTGTCGATCATCGCCTCGATCATCGGCGCGTTCTTCGTGAAGGTGAAGGCCGGCGGCTCGATCATGGGCGCGCTGTACAAGGGCGTGATCGTGTCGGCGGTGCTTGCGGCGATCGCGTTCTATCCGATCACCACGCAGCTGATGGGCGACAACGCGCACGGTGCGATGAACCTCTACGGTTGCGCGCTGATCGGCCTGGTGCTGACCGGTGCGATCGTGTGGATCACCGAGTACTACACCGGCACGCAGTACAAGCCGGTGCGCCACGTCGCCGCCGCATCCACGACGGGCCACGGCACCAACATCATCGCCGGCCTGGGCGTGTCGATGAAGTCGACCGCGCTTCCGGTGATCGCGGTGTGCGTCGCGATCTGGCTGGCGTTCCACCTTGGCGGTTTGTACGGCATCGCCATCGCCGCGACGGCGATGCTGTCGATGGCCGGCATGATCGTCGCGCTCGACGCCTACGGCCCGATCACCGACAACGCTGGCGGCATCGCGGAGATGGCGGAACTGCCGCCGGAAGTGCGCAGCGTCACCGACCCGCTCGACGCCGTCGGCAACACCACCAAGGCGGTGACGAAGGGTTACGCGATCGGTTCGGCGGCACTCGCCGCGCTGGTGCTGTTCGCCGACTACACGCACAACCTGACGGCCGCCAATCCCGGCCAGACCTTCGCGTTCGACCTGTCCGACCACTACGTGATCATCGGCCTGCTGATCGGCGGCCTGATCCCGTACCTGTTCGGCGCGATGGCGATGGAAGCCGTCGGCCGCGCGGCGGGTGCGGTGGTGGAGGAAGTGCGCCGCCAGTTCCGCCAGATCCCCGGGATCATGGAAGGCACGGGCAAGCCGGAGTACGACAAGGCCGTCGACATGCTCACGCGTTCGGCGATCAAGGAAATGATCGTGCCCTCGCTGCTGCCGGTCGCCGTGCCGATCATCGTCGGCCTGCTGCTGGGCCCGAAGGCGCTGGGCGGGTTGCTGATCGGCACGATTGTCACCGGCCTGTTCGTGGCCATCTCGATGACCACCGGCGGCGGCGCCTGGGACAACGCCAAGAAGTACATTGAGGACGGCAACTTCGGCGGCAAGGGGTCCGACGCCCACAAGGCGGCGGTCACCGGCGACACCGTCGGCGACCCGTACAAGGACACGGCCGGCCCGGCGATCAATCCGTTGATCAAGATCATCAACATCGTGGCCCTGCTGCTGGTGCCGTTGCTTTGAGAGACGGGCAGCTGCCGTCGCGCTGATCGAAACGGATCGCGCACGGCACCTACCTCCCCCTCTCCCGCCTGCGGGATAGGGTCGGGGTGAGGGAGGCGCCCGGTCGCCTCGATCGAGGTCCACGCGGCCTCGCCCTCTCCCCAACCCCTCTCCCGCAAGCGGGAGAGGGGCTCCGGCCGACCTTCGGCCCATGCCCGCCACGCATCCGGTGATTCGGGCCCTTTCACAGTGCTGCGCCGCAGCAGCCAGACCCGTAAAATGTCAGCCCCGCTATCCCCGAAACCCCGCCCCGCCCTTCAGGCGCGGCCTTAAGCAGTTGGAGCAACGCATGGGTCTGGACCTCGTCCCCACCGGCAAGAACCCGCCGGATGAGATCAACGTCATCATCGAAATCCCCAAGGATGCCGAGCCGGTCAAGTACGAGGTCGACAAGGCTTCGGGCGCGATCTTCGTCGACCGCATCCTGTCCACGCCGATGCGCTACCCGTGCAACTACGGCTATGTCCCGCACACGCTGTGCGGCGACGGCGACCCGGCCGACGTGCTGGTGATCCTGCCGCTGCCGCTGGTGCCCGGTTCGGTCATCCGCTGCGTGCCGGTCGGCGTGCTGAAGATGAGCGACGAAGCCGGTTCCGACGAGAAACTGATCGCCGTGCCGGTGCCGAAGGTCTTCGGCGGCTACGCGCACGTCAGCGACATCGCGCAGGTGTCGCAGCACTGGCTCGACCGCATCGGCCACTTCTTCGAGCACTACAAGGACCTGGAGAAGGGCAAGTGGGTGAAGATCGAAGGCTTCGGCGGTGCCGCCGAGGCCAAGGCGATCCTCAACGACGCGATCGCCCGCTACAACGCGGAAGAAGACAAGCCGAAGTTCTGATCGGCCGCGTTCCCGCTTTGCCATGAAAAAGGCCGCCTTCTGGCGGCCTTTTTTCTGCGTCCCTCACTCGGGTCAGGCGTTGTCGCCTGCATCGCGCCGGTGCGCGACGGTATCGAACGCGGTGCCGTCGTTGCCCACGGCGAACTTGCACACGATCGTCATCAACGCGTTGAACCAGCGCAGCTCGTTCTTCAGGACCACCGGCTGCGCGGGCCCGCGGATTTCCTCGACGAAACGCTGCAACGCCGCGTTGTACCGCGCGCGTCCTTCCGGACGATCGCCCAGTTCGAACCACAATCCCTGCCACTGACGCGCGAAGCGCATCGCGATCTGCCGCACCTGCGGCAGGTTCGGATGCGGCACCGCATCGGCGAACAGCAGCCCGAGGTGATCGTTGAGTTCCCACGGGCTCATTACCGTGGGCACGTTGACGCGCTCGCACGCGAACGGCGCCACTTCGCCCGGCTTGGGCGCGATGTGCACGCTCTGCCAGCCCGCATGCGGCGCATCGTGCGGACGCCCGCGATTGACCAGGTCCCAGAAGCGCCCGCCACCGACGGTGTCCACCACCAGGTGCACGCGCGACTGCACCGCATCGTTGAGCACGCGGTGCTGGCGCCAGGTGTCGAAGATCCAGCATTCGCCCGCAGCCATGTTGATCGCGGCGTTGTCGCATTCGAAACGCACGGTCGGCTGGGTGACGATGGGAATGTGCACGCGCACGCGCTCGGCCCAGTAATAGCCCTGGTCCGCGTGGCGCGTGACCTCGGCATGGCCCGACAGGCGCATCAGCCGGCTGCGTCCCACCGTCGCGCCGAGGCTGGCGAACACCTGCGTCAGGTACGGGCAGCGCAGCAGTTCCGGCGTCGGCCGCATCGCCCCGGCGAAGGCTTCGTTGTCGGCCTCGCCGTCGGCGGCCACCAGCGGCAACATCGAATTGCCGGCGAAGCCCTGCGGATGCGGCTTCCACGGCCCCTCGCCGAGCGCGGCGATTTCCGCCTCCAGCGCGGCGGCATCGAAGCTCACGGGCAACTGGATGAAGGGCACCTGCAGTTTCATCGGGACATCGGCTGGGAAGGCTGCCGCTATCGTAACCGCGAAGCGGCTTCGCGCCAGATCCGGCATATCCCGGCGTTTCGGGCGCCACAAAGAACTACGGCCCCTTTCGGGGCCGTAGTGGTGTTGCTCGGAGCGTTCGCTATCAGAAGCGCTGCGTGTACTTGATGTACACGAAGCGACCGATGTCGAAGCCGCCGTAGTACGGGAAGTCGCTGTGACGGAACGACGAGTTCGAGAACATCAGCGGACCCTGATGATCGAACACGTTGTTGGCGCCAACGGCAACCGTACCGTTCCACGGGGTCTTGTAGTTGACCTGCACGTCGTGGAACGTGTTGGAACCGACTTCGCGGATCGCGTCCGGCTCGCCGTTCGCCATGTGATCCGGCGAGGTGCAAGGACGGTTCGTGACGCACGATTCCTTCATGCCCGAGTAGTAACGAGCGGTCCAGGTCGCGCCGAAGTCACCCAGCTGCCAGTCGACGCCGACGTTCGAACGCAGGCGGAAGATGCCCGACTGGCCAACCTGGCCGATCATGATCTTTTCGCCGGCCGAGTTCTCGCCTTCTTCGTCGTACTTGCTGGTGTAGGTGTTCTGCCAGTCGATCGTGAACTGACCGATCGACAGTTCCGGCAGACGGTACTTCACGCCGAGGTCGAAGCCTTCGGTCTCCATCGAGCCCAGGTTGGCCAGGCCGTAGAAGAGCGAGGAGATGTGACCGTCGGCCGCACGCGTGATGCTGCCGCAACGATCGGCACTGCCCAGCACGTAGCAGTCACGCAGGATGCGGTCCACCGAGTCCGAGATGATCATGTTCTCGAGCTCGTAACGGTACCAGTCCAGCGAGATGTCCAGACCCTGGACCCAACGCGGCGACCACACCAGGCCGACGGTCTTGCTCTTGGACGTTTCCGGCAGCAGGTCCGGGTTGGAGCCCGTGATGAACTGGTCCGGCGTCGCGCACGGATAGGTCGTGCACGGCTCGAGACCCTGGCCCAGCTGGACATAGCCCAGCGGGACGCCAGCAGCGTTACAGGCGGCGTTGCCGTTCACGCTGTTGACCGCACCGGTACCGCACGGGTCGGTGTAGTTCTCGAAGCTCGTACCGATGCCGCCGTACAGGTTGTCGATCGTCGGAGCGCGGAAGCCCTCGGCGTAGGTGCCGCGGACCAGCAGTTCGTCGATCGGACGCCAGGTGAAGCCGAACTTGCCGTTGGTGGTGTCACCGAAGTTCGAGTAGTCCGAGTAACGGCCGGCGACGTTGATCGTCAGTTCCTTCGCGAACGGAGCGTCGGCCAGGATCGGCACGTTCAGCTCCATGTAGATTTCGTCGAGGCTGTACTGACCTTCGGTCGTCGAAGCGCCCAGGCCCGTGCTCTGGCCCGACTGCGCGAACGCGTCCGGAACGTAGCGGCCCTGCTCCTTGCGGTGCTCGACGCCCACGGCCAGGCCGACTTCACCGGCCGGCAGGTCGAACAGACCACCGGAGATGTTGGCGGTGTAGCTGGTGGTGCGGGTCAGACCGGTGTTGGTGAAGACCGGGAACAGGAAGTTCGCGAGCGCCGGATCGGCGAGCGAACCAGCGCCGGCGACGCCGTACGGCAGCAGCGGGTTCCAGGCAAGGCAGCCATCGATCGGAGCGGCAGCGGTGCCGCAACGGGCAACGCCGTCGGCGTCGATGTACGACGGGCCGAGCGCCTGACGCGAAGCGATCAGGCTCATGTCGCCGTGCGAGGTGCGGGTCGAGGTGTTGCGGTTCATCAGCGCGCCGACGTCCCAGTCCCAACCGCGACCAGCAACTTCGAAGTAACCGTTGAAGCCACCGGCGAAGCGGTAGGTTTCCAGGTCGCTCTGCGTGGTGCGCGGCACGTCCCACAGACGACGACGGAAGTCGACGTCTTCACCCGGAGTCGGGTTGAACACGCTGTCGCCGCTGAGCGGCGTTTCGAACGAACCCGACTGGTACGGGTAGCCAGCGATCTGCTGGTCCGTCGAGCGGTGGTTGTACAGGATGTCGGCGTTGAACGTGATGTTGTCGGTGATGTCGTAGTTCGCGTTGGCGAACACCGAACGACGCTCGATGCCGGTCTGCAGGTACATCTGCTCGTTCGAGTTGGCGTACTCGGCCGGCGTGATCGGGTGGTAATCGGCGACGTTGGTCGGGTTACCGCCAGAGTTCAGCGTGCACCACGTATCGGCGCCGCCCGGACCGCACGGACCGAACCACGAACCGTTCTGGCTCACCGGGCTCCAGCCCGAGCCCGGGTAATCCGGACCGGCGTTGCCGTACTTGGAGAACCAGCGGTCGCCAGCGGACACCGGCTCCTGCTTCGAGTATTCGACCGACAGCGTCACGCCGCCACGGTCGCCCGAGGAACCCATGGTGAACGAGTACTGCTGCGTGTCGCCGTCGCCTTCGCCGTACTGGCCGAGGTAGGCCGAAGCCTCAGCGCCTTCATAGCGCTTGCGGGTGATGACGTTGACCACGCCCGCGATCGCGTCCGAACCGTAGATGGCCGAAGCGCCGTCCTTCAGGACTTCGATGCGGTCGATGGCCGACATCGGGATCTGGCTGAGATCCTGGTAGCCGCCGGTGGTCGCGCCAAGGCGCTTGCCGTTGACGAGAACCAGCGTGCGGGTCGCGCCCAGGTTGCGGATGTCGACGTAGTAACCACCGACGTTCTCGCCCGAAGCCAGGGCCTCAGAGCGGGCGATGGCCGGCGAACCCACCGAGGTCAGGTTCTGCAGGATGTCGGCGACCGACGTGAAACCCTGCTTGTCGATGTCCTGACGGCTCAGGGTGATGATCGGCTGCTGGGTTTCCATGTCCGCGCCACGGATGCGCGAACCGGTGACCTCAATGCGGTCGAGGGTGGTTGCACCCGTCGTCGCGCCGCTTTCCTGCGCGCTGGCAAATGCCGGCGCCAGTGCGATCGCGATGCCGGCCGGCAGCATGCCGACGCGCATCGCGGTGCGCAAATTGCGATGGTTCATCTATCTCTCTCCAGATATCTGTTATGGGCGTGTTAAACGCCCATCAAACTTAAGTTCTGGGGAGCACGACCGCTTTGCGTCTGACGTTGAGAGACTTTGCTGAATTAGCCAGCGAGGACACGACCTTCACATTCGCGACCATTCGTAACGCACGCGAAAAATGCGTCACCCGTCAAAGTCGAGACGCTGTTCTCACATTACGGTTGAGTGTTCAGGTCGCGGCGATGAGGCAAACAAAAAGGCCGGCATCGAGCCGGCCTTCTTGTTACGCCTGGCGAAGCCGATCAGCCGTTGCTGGCGAGGGACTTGCGTTCCAGCGACTTGCGAGCGGCGACCTGCGCCTTGCCGGCATCGCCACGCGTCGCGGCGGCGCGGTAACGCGTGGCCGACTGGCCGAAGCGGGCGCGGAACGCGCGGGCGAAGCTGCAGCAGTTGTCGAAGCCGCTGGCGGCGGCGACTTCGCCGATCATCATCGAGGTGCTGGTGAGCAGATCCGCCGCGTGCTCCAGGCGCATGCGCGCCGAAGCCGCCTGCGGGCTCTCTTCATAAAGACTGTGGAAGGTCTTGGAGAAGTACCAGCTGGAGAAGCTGGTCAGCTCGGCCAGTTCGCTGATGCGGACCACGCGGTCGCAGTTGCCTTCCAGGTACAGGCGGGCGCGCTGGAGGCGGCCGAACACCTGACGCTTGCGGCTGCGCGAACGACCCGGGCAACGCGGGATGCGCGCGGCGAGGTCGCGCTGGACGCCGGCCAGGTGCAGCAGGATCGGGCGCAGCATCGAAGCGTCGAAGCTGGCGCCGGGGTTTTCCGCCAGGCGGGCAGCCGCCTCGCGCCACAGGCGCAGGCCGATGCGGGCGTCGTGGCGGCTGGTCTGGCCGCGGCCGGCGTAGAGGCCACGGTCGGCGAAGCGGGTCATCTCACGCAGCGCCTCGCCGGTCAGCGTCAGGCCGACGCAGACACCGAAGCGATCAGCCTGGACGGTCGGCTTGGAATCCTTCTCGAAGGCGATCCAGTCGCCGCTACGAAGCCGGAATTTGCCTTCCTTCGCCTCGACCCAGGAGCTGCCGTGCAGCTGCAGCCAGAACGTGAAGCCCCCCGAGACCTGGACGCTGCCAAGTCGCGAGACGCCGATGCAGCCGCCCTGAACCGCGCCCTCAGGCGTTTCGAGCTGCAGTAGCTGCCCGCGGTCCGCCCATTGCACTTGCTCCATTGGTCCACCTCATGTGCCGAGAATGGTCAATGGTTTTGCCGCACACACCACCTTCACATCAGGAAAGTTGCTGGAGACTTATCCGAAATCGCTCCGAATGCAAAACCGAAGGATTTCCGATAGCACTTTTCACAATGACATCAATCACTTGATCCATCCAGGTACGACCTCGGCGGTCTCCTTCGGGAGTTCCATATAACCGATATCGGCGCCGTCCCAGTCGACCAGAGCCAGATATGCCACCTCACCGCGCGGCCCGCCGAGGCTGAAACCGTTCACCGCGGATCGGCGGAGCTGGTCCAGGCAACGCGGCTGGGCGGGATCCGCCGGCACGATCCGGCGCAGGCTGGCGGCGCAATTCTGGAGGCGTTCGAGGTACTTGATCTCGCCCGCGGGCGTGACGGTCCACATGCGGTAGCGGTCGGCGGTGGGTTCGGCGGTGCTTACTTCACGGATCGACTTCGGGCTCAGGTCGAGTGCGACCTCCCACAGGCCGGCCTCGGTCAGGCGGGTGAACAGGATGCGGTTACGGACGCTGTCGACCTCGAAATCGGACACGCCGTCGATCCGCCCCAGCGAGCGCCACGGATTGGTCGAGCGGTCGTAAAGACGCAGCTGCGGCGCCCCGTCCGGGCTTGCGGCGAGCACCAGCAGGCGGTTCGGGTCGGCGGTGTACTGGGCCTGCAACGGATCTGCGTCCGGCAGGGGCAGCGTCGAGACCTGACCGCTGGCCGCCATCACTTCCTGCACCACGCCCCGGCCATGGGTGTCGGTGCCGGTCGCCAGCAGGCGTCGCGAATCGGGCGACCACGCCGGGGCATAGCGCGTACCGGGGCGAACGCCGCCCATCATCCGCAGGGTGTCGGGCTGGTTGACGTCGCCGACCCACAGCCCGTTGCTGCCGGAGCGGTCGGAGACGAACGCAAGTTGCCGGCCGTCGGGCGCGATGGACGGCAACAGGTCGCGAGAGGATGAAGCGAACAGCGGCTCGACCACATGCACCCGGCCCGGCCCGTCGCCGCTGGCCAGCTGGACGCGGTAAAGCCCGAAGTACGGGCGGCGCTGCACGAAGGCGATCGCCCGGCGCGAACGCGCCGCGACCGGCGCTTGGGCGTCGTCGACTCCGACCGGCCGCGCCTCGCCCGTACTGGTATCCAGCCGGAACAGGCGGTATTCGCCATCGACCATCGCACTGAAGAGCAGGCCACGCCCGCTCGGCGACCAGTCCCAGCCGCGCAGGTCGGCGCGCAGGCGGCTCAGGCGCTCGGCGTTGCCGCCCTGCGCCGGGATCCTCCAGAAGTCGCCCAGCGGTGCATTGCGCACGAAAACGATCCAGCGACCGTCCGGTGAATAGCGAGGATCGGCGTCGAGCTCGTCGGGATCGTGCGGGTAATCGACCTTCCGCCACTGGCCCGAATCGAGATCCAGCACGCGCAGGCCGGCACTGCCCTGCTCCGTGCTCATGCTGCCGAAGATCAGTCCGTTGCTGTCCGGGGTCCAGTCGAAGGTCGGCGGACTGCGGCGATCGCACGACCCGACTTCATGTTCGGCACGCGCGTTGGGCGTGACCAGACGGATGCTGCAACTGCCTTCGGTCAACCGCATGAATGCGATCCAGCGACCATCGGGCGACCAGGCCGGCGAGGTGTCGTCGGCGCCTTCCGGCGGCCGGGTGAGCTGGCGCGGCTGCGTCTGCTCGGTCGTCTGCACCATGATCGCCGTACCGCGCTGGCCTTCGGGAATGGCGACATAAGCCACCAGCCCCGCATCGGGCGACAGCGCGGGAGAGAGCTCGAAGCCGGGCGCGGAGGTGATCAGGCGGTACGGCCGCTCACTGCGCAGGCCCTGCATGCCGGACACAGCGACGGGCGCCTCCTCGTGGGTCAGCACCGGCGCACGCACCAGCGCCCAGGTCACCAGCCCCGCCACGAGCAACGCCACGGCGACGACCACGGTCGCGATCGACGTCCAGGTGCCGCGCGGGGTCGAAGTCGCCGGGTACGGCACCGGGGCCAGCGGTTCGCTCGGGTCGGCGCCGGCGATCGCCGGGTACTTGGCGGTGGTGCGGGTCGGATCGGCCCAGCGCTCATCGCTGGCGACCACCTCCGCACTGGCGGACGGCCCGCCCGTATGGACCCATTCGATCGGCGCCAGCAGGCGATAGCCGTTCTTGGCGATGGTCTCGATGTAGCGCGGATTGCCGCGCTCGTCGTCGAAGGCCTTGCGCAGCTGGGTGATCGCCTGAGTGACCACGTCGTTGGTCGGCAGCGTGTCCGGCCAGACTTCGGTCATCAGCGTCTCGCGGCTGACCACGCGTCCGGCCTGCTCCACCAATACCAGCAGCACGCCCATCGACTTGGGCGTGATGCGCAATGGACGACGCTTGCCCGGGGCGCGGATCTCGCGCAGGGGCACGTCGACCACGCATTCGCCCACGCGCAGTCGTTCGGACGGCAGTGGCGAGGTGGAGGGATCGGAGGTTCTTTGCATGAATCGAAATGGTGAGCGGCAAGCTGAACGGCCGTCATGTGCCGAATGGATCTGTCTCGAATACTCGGCAAACCCGGCAAAGAGGCCAGACCTGACGGGGAAAGCAAGGCTCGCCCGAACATTCTAACGTCCGCAGGCTTACTCCCGTTTACACGGGGGTGGGCTTCAGGCCCTCTCTCGCCGACGTATTACAGAACGTACCGTTCCAGCATTCGCGCCACCCGGCGCGAATCTTTTTCCCCGGCGCAGGTCGCGCCCCTCCCACGCCCTTTTTACACGCCTTCTTTTACAGGCACGTCATCGACGGCCCTGTCGTGTCCGGCTGCGTCGCCCTACCCGGGGCCCGGGAATCACTTCGCCCCGTAGCGCAGGATCGTCAGCCCGACCAGCCGCGACACCACCACGGCGATGTAGGCCACGCCCGCGAACTGCTCCAGCATCACCATGACGCGCGCCGGGGAGGACAGCGGGACGATGTCGCCAAGCCCGGTCGCCGACAGCGTGGTGAAGCTCAGGAACAGCAGTTCCAGCCAGGTGCGCGGCTCGCCCGGCCGCAGCGCGCCGGTGAAACTGTCGGGATAGACCGCCTGCACGACGAAATACGCATAGGCGAATCCCCACGCGAGCAGCGTGAACGTCGCCCCGGCGGCGAACAGTTCGTCGGTGGTCACGCGGTGGTCGCCAAGCATGTAGGCGATGAGGCTGATCGCGGCATACAGGTACACCAGCGCCTCCAGTGCGGAGGCCACGACCAGCAGCGTGTCGTTGCCCAGCAGCACCGACAGCACGGAGAAACCGATCGCTGGCGCGGCCAGCAGCCACGCGACCCACACCTTCGCCGGGCTGCGGTTCACCACCCACACGGCGAGCATCATCACCACCACTCCGAGCGCGCCGAGCAGCACGCGCCCACCGCGCATCTCGTCGAACAGCGGGTACAGGACGAGGCTCAGCAGCTGCGCCGCGAGCAGGAACGCCGAAGGATGCCGACGGGCCTGCGCGCGCCAGCGCAGCGTGCCGATGCGGTTGTCTGCCATGGTCGCGATCCTTCGGGCGGGTCGCGCAAAGACTAGCCGAAGGGCGATAACGGCGGGCGGGAAGTGGGAAACGGGCCGCCCGTTTCCCACTCCCACCGAAGTGCTCTTACGCCTTCCGGTACACCTGCGCGCCCTGCGCGCGGAACTCCGCCGACTTCTCCGCCATGCCTTCGGCCAGCGCGGCCTGCTCGTCCACGCCGTGCTCCTTCGCGTAGTCGCGCACGTCCTGCGTGATCTTCATCGAACAGAAATGCGGGCCGCACATCGAGCAGAAGTGCGCAACCTTGTGCGCATCCTTCGGCAGCGTTTCGTCGTGGTACTCGCGCGCGCGCTCCGGATCCAGGCCCAGGTTGAACTGGTCTTCCCAACGGAACTCGAAACGCGCCTTGCTCATCGCGTTGTCGCGCGCCTGCGCGCCCGGATGACCCTTCGCCAGGTCCGCCGCATGCGCGGCGATCTTGTACGCCATCAGGCCTTCGCGCACATCGTGCTTGTTCGGCAGGCCCAGGTGTTCCTTGGGCGTGACGTAGCAGAGCATCGCGGTGCCGAACCAGCCGATCATCGCCGCACCGATCGCGCTGGTGATGTGGTCGTAACCCGGCGCGATGTCGGTCGTCAGCGGACCGAGCGTGTAGAACGGCGCTTCGCCGCACTCGCGCAGCTGCTTGTCCATGTTTTCCTTGATCAGCTGCATCGGCACGTGGCCAGGGCCTTCGATCATGGTCTGGACGTCGTGCTTCCACGCGATCTTGGTCAGCTCGCCCAGCGTTTCCAGCTCGCCGAACTGCGCCGCGTCGTTGGCATCGGCGATCGAGCCCGGACGCAGGCCGTCGCCCAGCGAGAAGGCCACGTCGTAGGCCTTCATGATTTCGCAGATTTCCTCGAAGTGCGTGTAGAGGAAATTCTCCTTGTGGTGCGCCAGGCACCACTTCGCCAGGATCGAACCGCCGCGCGAGACGATGCCCGTCACGCGACCGGCGGTGAGCGGTACGTAGCGCAGCAGCACGCCGGCATGGATGGTGAAGTAGTCCACGCCCTGCTCGGCCTGTTCGATCAGCGTGTCGCGGAAGATCTCCCAGTTGAGTTCCTCCGCGCGGCCATCGACCTTCTCCAGCGCCTGGTAGATCGGCACCGTGCCGATCGGCACCGGCGAATTGCGGATGATCCACTCGCGCGTTTCATGGATGTGCTTGCCGGTGGACAGGTCCATCACCGTATCCGCGCCCCAGCGGATCGACCACACCAGCTTCTCCACTTCCTCGGCGATGCCCGACGACACGGCCGAGTTGCCGATGTTCGCGTTGACCTTGGTGAGGAAGTTGCGGCCGATGATCATCGGCTCGCATTCGGGATGGTTGATGTTATTGGGGATGATCGCGCGACCGCGCGCCACTTCGTCGCGCACGAATTCGGGCGTGATGATCTTCTGGATGTTCGCGCCGAAGGTTTCGCCCGCGTGCTGGCGCAGCAGGTGCGCTTCGCGGATCGCCTCAAGGCGCTGGTTCTCGCGGATGGCGATGAATTCCATCTCCGGCGTGACGATGCCGCGGCGTGCGTAATGCATCTGCGTGACGTTGGCGCCCGCGAGCGCACGGCGCGGCAACGGGCGATTGCGGAAGCGCACGGCATCGAGCTTCGGATCGAGCTCGCGCTTGCGGCCGAACTCCGACGACAGCTCCGCCAGCACGCCGGTGTCGCCGCGTTCGGCGATCCACTGCGCGCGCAGCGGCGAAAGGCCGCGCGCAAGGTCGATCTGCGCATTGGCGTCGGTGTAGGCGCCGGACGTGTCGTACACCGCGAGCGGCGCGTTGTCCTCGCCGCCGAACATGGTGGGCGTCTTCGCCAGCGCGATCTCGCGCATCGGCACGCGGAGGTCGGGGCGCGAGCCTTCGACATGGATCTTGTGCGAGCCGGGAATCGGACGCGTGACGTCGGCCGACAGCTGCTCGGCCTGCTGGATCAGTTCGGAGGGGACTGCGTTCATTGGGTTCGTCCTGGTAATGCGCTCTTGCGAGCCGGGACGAAGCGGGCAGCGACGGACGCGACGTAACGTCGCATCCGGCGAAGCTTCCCTACGGCGGTCTCAACCGCATCAGGTTCGAAGGGTCTGTCTCAACCGGCAACCGCCGGTACCCCCGCTTCGGCGAGCATTTCACCATGCGGACGGGGGTGGGACAACTCGCGCCTCAGCCCGGGGGCAGGACGAAGGGCACGATATCGCCGAGGATGTGGGCGAACACGACCGGCCACAGGCGGCGGGTGCGCAGGTAGTACACGGTCACCACCAGGCCGAAGACCAGCACCCAGATGGCGCCCGCCGGCCCCTGGTACAGGTGGTACGACAGGCGCACCTGCAACGAGACGCCCGCGGCGAATGCCGGGCCGCGATCCTGCAGGCCGCGCGCCAGCACTCCCAGAAGGAACACCTCTTCGAACGTGCCGTTCACCATCGCGAACAGCACGATCGGAACGAGCGAAGAGCCTGCGTACGAGAACTCCACTACCGGTAGCGTGTTGTCCGCCGCCTGCAGCGGCATCACGGCCAGGTCGCCCGCAATCCAGGCGACGATGTACAGCGCGATGCCGATGACCGTGCCACGAAGCTCGGGACGCGGGTACAACGCGGCGAGGTCGAAATCGCGCAGGCGCAGGTAAATCAACGCAAGGGCGCCGAGCACCAGTTCGATGAAGATGCCCCAGACGTTGTCGGCATCCGAATACCGCGCTTCGGGAAAGCCAGCGAACACGGCCTGCACCGATGCGAGGATGAACAGCCCAAAGCAGATCGTCGCGACGACGATGGCTTCGCCCAGCGACAACGTGGTCCTGCACGTAGATGTATTCACCTGCCCCCGTTCCGCCCGCCATGCGGGCCCTTCCACCCGATATCCATATCGCTCCCGCGATCCCCCGATCGCATGCCTCCGGGCGCGCATGCATGCTACGGGACGCGGTTGCCCTCGGCCAACGGCCTGCCCCGCCTGCAGGTCCCGTTGTCCCGTTACACATGTAACCGTTGACAGCCCCCGAAACCGCATGATCTTCTCGCCGACATGACGCATCGCAACATGCCTCCGCAGACCGTACGGACCGTGCCCACCGGCGCGGTATCGACGGCGTGCACGGCCATCGTTGCGATTACCACTGGTACCGGTACCACTCGCTTGCGGGTGCGGACGGGCGTGTCCAGGTGATCTGAAGACCACGCCTCCGCACCCCGACCCGGGTGCGCAGGCCTGGCACCCGGCCGGTTCGCGGAAGCCCCCACAGGAGCCCGCCCCAATGCCGCCCGCAGATGCTTCCCGCCAACCCGCCCCGCCGTGCCACGTGCACAAGTTCGGCGGCAGCAGCCTTGCCGATGCTTCGCTCTATCGCACCGCCGCCGCGCTGGTGGACGATCCCTCGCGCACCCGCGTCGTCGTCGTGTCGGCGATGCAGGGCGTCACCGATTCGCTGATCGCACTGCTGGAATCCGCCAGGCGCGGCGATGGATGGCCAGGCGCGTTCGACACGTTGCGCGAACGCCATGGCGCTGCTGCGGCAGCGCTCGATCCCGACGGCCGCTTCGAACTGCAACGCGCGCTCGATGGCGAGTTCGACACGTTGCGTAACCATCTCGAATGCATCGCGTCGAACGCAACCGATGCACACCTGCTCGCACCCGGCCTGCCCGGCTTCGGCGAACTGCTCTCCTCCCACCTGATGCACGCCGCACTGGGCGGCAACGCGGCTTCATGGCGGCGCCTCGATGCGCGCGACGTGCTCCTCGTCCATTCGGGCGAAATGGGCATGGCGGTGGACTGGAACGAAAGCCGCAAACGCCTTGCCGACTGGCGTGCGAACCATGGCGATGGAAACGTCGTCATCACCGGCTTCGTCGCGCGCGACGGGCAGGGCAATGCGACGACGCTCGGCCGCAACGGCAGCGACTACTCCGCCGCGATCTTCGCCAACCTGTTCGACGCGGAAGCGCTGACCATCTGGACCGATGTCGACGGCGTGCTCTCCGCCGATCCGAGACTGGTGCCCGAAGCGGTCTGCCTCCCGTCGATGTCCTATGCCGAAGCCTGCGAGTTGGCGTATTTCGGCGCGAAGGTGCTGCATCCGCAGACGATGGCGCCGGTGCAGGAGCGCGGCATCCCGCTGTGGATCCGCAACACGAAGCGCCCCGAGGCGCCGGGCACGCTGATCGCCCCCGACAGCGGCCGCGACGGTGCGCCGGTGAAAGGACTGAGCCTGGTGCGCGACCTCGCCATCGTCGAACTCGTCGGCAACGGCATGGTCGGCGTTCCGGGCGCGGCCGAGCGCCTGTTCGGCGCGCTGCGCGGCGCGGGCGTGTCGGTGACGATGATCTCGCAGGGCTCCTCGGAACATTCGATCTGCTGCGTGCTGCGCGCCGACCAGGCCGAACGCGCGCGCGACGCGGCCGCGGCCGCATTCGCCGACGCGATCTCCGACGGCCAGGCGCAGGGCGTGACGCTCACGCGCGACATCGCCGTGCTCGCGGCCGTTGGCGACGGCATGGTCGGCACGCCAGGCGTCGCGGCGCGACTGCTGGGCGGCCTCGCGCAGGCCCGCGTCAACGCGCGCGCCATCGCGCAGGGTGCGGGTGAACGCAACATCTCCGTCGCCATCGGCGCGAACGACGCCACCCGCGCGTTGCGCGCGGCGCACGCGGCGTTCTGGCTGTCGCCGCAGACGCTGTCGGTCGGCGTGATCGGCCCCGGCCAGGTCGGCAACGCACTGCTGGTGCAGATGTCGGCGGCGTTGCCGCAGTTGCGCGCGCGCTCGGGCCTCGATCTGCGCCTGCGCGCCATCGCCAACAGCCGGGCGATGGTGCTGGACGAACGCGGCGTCGAGCCCGCCGATGCCGCTGCGCGCCTCGAAGGCGGCGCCGCGCAGACCGTGGACCTGGACCGCTTCGCCGACCACGTCCGCGGCGAACACCTGCCGCATGCGCTCATCGTCGATTGCAGCGCGAGCCCGCACGTCGCCGCGCGGTATCCGCGCTGGCTCGCGCGCGGCATCCATGTGGTCACGCCGAACAAGCAGGCCGGCAGCGGCGCGTGGGATCATTACGCCGCCATCCAGGACGCGAGCCGTCGCGGCGGCGGGCGCTTCCGTTACGAAGCCACCGTCGGCGCCGGCCTGCCGGTGATGCTGACGTTGCGCAACCTGCTCGACACGGGCGATGAGCTGCACGGCATCGACGGCATGCTCTCGGGCACACTGGCGTGGCTGTTCAACCGGTTCGACGGCACGGTGCCGTTCTCGCAGCTCGTGCGCGAGGCGCAGGCACTGGGCTACACCGAGCCGGATCCGCGCGACGACCTGTCCGGCCTGGATGTCGCGCGAAAACTCGTGATCCTGGCGCGCGAGGCCGGTCGTGCGCTGTCGCTGGAGGATGTGGACGTGGAGAACCTGGTGCCGCCGGCACTGCGTGAAGTCGGTCGCGATGAATTCCTCGCGCGGCTTCCGGAAATGGACGAACCGATGCTGGCGCGTTATCGCGACGCTGCGCGCGAAGGCCGTTCGTTGCGCCATCTCGCACAGCTCGACCGCGATGGCCTCGCGCGTGTCGGCGTCGTCGCGCTGCCCGCCGAACACGCGTGCTGCCACACGCGGCTCACCGACAACCTCGTGCAGTTCCGCACGCGGCGCTACTCGGAAAACCCGCTGGTGGTGCAGGGCCCTGGCGCAGGCCCGGACGTCACCGCCGCCGGCGTGTTCGGCGACATGCTGGCGATCGCGCAATCGCTGAGCGTGCCGTGGGGACTTTCTTCCCCCCTGGCGGATGCACGCGTCGAGGCGCACGCATGAGCGGCGACATCGACGCACAACGCAGGATCGCCCGCGCCTTCGCGCCGGGCAGCGTGGGCAACATCGGCGTGGGGTTCGACCTGCTCGGCCATTCCATCGAAGGCGTGCGCGACATCGCCCTCGTCCGTCGCATCGACGAACCTCTCGTGCGCATCACGGCGATCCGCGGCGAAGTCGAAGGCGTCGGCACACTGCCCCTTGAAGCAGAACGCAACACCGCCGGGCAGGCGTTGATCGCGCTGCGTACGAAGCTGGGGCTCGCGCATGGCTTCGAGCTTGAACTCGAGAAAGGCATCCCACTGGGCTCGGGACTCGGCGGCTCGGCGGCGTCGTGCGTCGCCGCCCTGGTCGCGGCGAACGCGTTGCTCGATGCGCCGCTTGAGCGCGAAGCGCTGTACGAATTCGCACTCGACGGCGAATCGGTGTCCAGCGGCAGCCGCCATGGCGACAACGTGGCGCCGATGCTGCTCGGCGGCGTCGTGATGGCGACGGCGACGCGCATGATTCCGCTCGACGTTCCCGCGTGGCTGCACGCGGTCGTCGTGCATCCGGACCAGGTATTGGAAACGCGTCGCGCGCGCGCCGTGCTGGCCGATCCGTATCCGCTGCACGTCGTGGTCGAACAGAGCGCGCACCTGGCGCTGTTCCTTACCGGGCTCCAGCGCGGCGATGCAACGCTGCTTCGCGAAGGACTTCGCGACCTGCTCGTCGAACCGCGCCGCGCACCGTTGATCCCCGGCTTCGCCGAGGCCAAGGCTGCCGCGCTCGATCACGACGCACTCGGCGCCAGCATTTCCGGCGCCGGCCCGAGCACGTTCGCGTGGTTCGCCTCGCGCACTCAGGCCGAAGCGGCGGCGCCCGCGATGCAGGCCGCGTTCGCGCACGCGGGTTACGGCTCGCGCGCGTATGTCACGCCGGTCGCGGGTCCGCGTGCCGAGGTCATCGCCAGCGGGGTGCACGCATGAAGTTCGTGAGCACCCGCGGCCGGACGCCGCCCACGCCGATCGACGCCGCGCTGGTCGCCGGCCTCGCGCCCGATGGCGGCCTGTACGTTCCGGAACGCATTCCCGAAGTCGCCATCGAACCCGGCGACACGCTCGCGCAGACTGCGCACGAGCTGCTGGCGCCCTACTTCGTCGAGTCGTCGCTGCGCGAGGCCTTGCCGTCGATCTGCGCGCATGCGTACTCGTTCGACGCGCCGCTGCGTTCGATGACGGGCGACGGCGATCACCTGCTCGAACTCTTCCATGGCCCCACCGCGGCGTTCAAGGATTACGCCGCGCGCTTCCTCGCCGAAGCGCTGTCGCGGCTCCGTCCTGCCGATGCCGCGCCCACCACCATAGTGGTGGCGACTTCCGGCGACACCGGTGCAGCGGTGGCGTCCGCGTTCCATCGTCGCGACGGTTTCAACGTCGTGATCCTGTACCCCGAAGGTCGCGTCTCGCCTCGCCAGGCGCACGGCCTGGAATGCTGGGGCGACAACGTGCGCACGTTCCGCGTGCAGGGCACGTTCGACGATTGCCAGCGGCTGGCGAAACAGGCCCTGTCGGACGAAGCGCTGCGCCGCGAGATCCCGCTCAGCTCCGCCAACAGCATCAGCCTGGGGCGTCTGCTGCCGCAGGTCGCCTACTACGCGCACGCCGCGCTGCATTTCCGGCGCGAACGTGGCCAGGCGCTCAACTTCGTCGTTCCCACCGGCAACCTCGGCAATGCCTGCGCGGCCTTCGTCGCGCGCCGCATGGGACTGCCCATCGGCGATCTGGTCCTGGCCTGCAACGCGAACGACGTGCTCCCGCGCTACTTCGCGGGCGAAGCCTACGAACCGCGCGCGACGCTGGCCACGCTCGCCAACGCGATGGACGTGGGGGCGCCGAGCAACTTCGAACGCCTCCGCCACTGGCATGCGAGCGATGGAGAGCTGCGCGCGTCGCTGCGTGCATTCACGGTCGACGACGCGACGATCACCGGGGTCGTGCGTGAAGCACCCGCGCGCCACGGCATTGTCGCCGACCCGCACACCGCCGCCGGCCTTCATGTCCTGGAGAACCTGCGAGCCGACGGCGATACGCGCCCATGGGCCGTGGTCGCCACCGCGCATCCGGCGAAGTTCGAGACCATCGTCGAGCCGCTGGTGGGGCATGCGGTGCAGGTGCCGCCTTCGCTGGCGCAGTGCCTGTCCCGCCCTGCATCGGGACTGCCGCTGCCGGCCGATTACCAGGCCCTTCGCGCGCAGCTCTGGACGTGACGAAGTTGCATCCGAAACCATCCGGGCCGCACGGCGAGGTGCGCCGCACATTTTTTGCAGTTACGAAAGAAACTGTTGACACGCCCGTTCGGCCCGTGTTTCTCTCGATCTCATGACGCAGCGCAGCAACCACTTGCAGACCGCATCGGGCCGGGGCCAACGCTCCGCCGCCGCGTCGCATGCCGACGCGCGTCGCACCGCCATCGCACTTCTGACGCAGGCCGCGCCCATCGCGGCCTCGCTCATTCTTGTACTCGTACTTATTACCGGGCTTGCCAGCGCGGAGTACGGGTTTGTGTAAGTAAGAACCACACACCCAGGTCGATACCCAAGACCCCGCG
>Ga0102591_1002093_pt1 | contig 23303 bp, 28 predicted proteins | sample AraplaCol_mCL_r2_2_FD_76860 | JGI IMG/M metagenome (GOLD analysis project Ga0102591, IMG submission 76860) | Arabidopsis root microbial communities from North Carolina, USA - plate scrape MF_Col_mCL_r2 (SPADES assembly) (version 2) | ecosystem: Host-associated > Plants > Roots > Endosphere... | reverse complement strand
CAGGCCAGGGGGCTTTGCCCCCGTGGACCCCCGGAGGATGAGGCTGTGTTTCATGAAAGACGCATTTTTAAAAATCCGAATCTCTGATGTCGACAAATCCCGGCTCATGGAGTTCGCTGGTCAGTCGAGAAAATCGGCTTCGGAAATCGTCCGCTCTGCTCTTGATGAAACCATGCGTGGGCACATAGCTGGCGATAAACGCCGCAAAGATATCGCGACGCTGCGTCGTTCCACGAATCTGATACTCGAAGCCTTTGCCGAGAGGCCAATTGACGTCCAAAAACTGAAGGAAATTGCTGCTCAGGTCCGGCAGAATGCATTCATGGTGCTGAAATGATCTGCGCCATGATTATCAAAGCCATCAGATTTAGGACGAGGTCGAGCGTAAATAGGCTGATCAGCCATCTCAAAAACGGCACCGACAACGACGCTGTTGCGTTTCTTACCGGCACCGCCGCCGGTATCGCAGATATGCATTCCGACGCATTGGCGAAAGGGTCGACGTATTCCATACGCCATTGGATTGTCAGCCCCCATGAAGCGACCACCAGGGAGCAGATGTGCGAGGTCGTGACGATGCTCGCGGAAGAGTTCGACTTTGATGCTACACGCGCGGTCATCGTTGAACACGCGAAGCCGCGTGCTGCGGTAGATGCCCACAATGTTCACTGGCATGTACTGGTCGGCGAGGTTGATCCCGTGACCCGCAAAGCGCTCCGGTGCTCATTTGATCGTATTATCCACGAGCTTGTCGCCCGATGGTCGGAATATAAATTTGGGCACCGGTTCGTTCAAGGGATGCATACAGCATCCGTGATCGCTGGATTGCGTAACCGTGGTGCTGAAGATGTCGCCACGAGTATTGAAGGTCAACTTGTTCAAGTGGAGCCCCCGTCGAGAGAAGCCTTTACCCATGCCCAGCATCAAGCCAAGAAGCGCGTGGGAGTTAATCTTCCCGCTGTTAGACAGGCTGTGAAGCAGGCCATGGCGACAGCGACCGAAAGGGCCGAGCTGGAAGTCTCGTTGGCCGCTTCGTCACTGTTAATTGTGGCTGGAGAAAAGCGCGACACATGGATCGTGACCGGTTTGGACGGAGTGTTCATTGGCTCTCTGGCCCGTTTGTCGGGGGGCAAGAAAGCAAAAATCGACAGAATAATGGGGGGAGTAGCCGATGAGCCAACCAACGACAAAAGCGACAATCGAACAAGCAATTCTAGCCGAAGCGCGGACCATTCGCCGCTTGCTGCAGCCGCCAAGCGACCAGCAAATACCCGGCCCCGAGGTTCTCATTCAGATACAGGCCAAAATCCTGGAAGCGCTGGAAAACGTGTCGAGCCAGATAGAGCGCTTGAATCAGAAACTGGATTGCCTCAAGCCGTCGCCTTGAGCCCCATAGGCTGGTTTGCAGGACTTGAGAGGAGCAGGGATAGGCTATCTTTGCTTCTTGGTAAGGCCAACATGCTCGCCATGTCATCAGACGAACGGATTGCCGCCAACCTTTGGGAGATGGAGGAACAGGCGAGATTTCATTTCAATCGGACAGTTCCGGTCTTTGCATATTCTGAAAAGACCACCCGGCTGCGGACCGAAGTCGCAGCCAGAGAGAAAAGCGTTGCCGAAAAATGGAACACGCTCTTCGTTGCTGAGCAACGACTTGGCAAGGCCAGACGACCCAGGTGGTGGCACTATCTGCTAGGAATTGCGTTTGTCCTGGAACGCCAACAACGGCAGTTAGGATCAGCGGTTCAGCAAGCATCCAATGAACTGAAGAATTGCAGCTCCGATCTGGAGGCGGTGAAATCGAAGATGGTTCGCCAGGAGTTTCACGATAAAGAGCAGCATACCGCTCTCGTTCAGGAAATAGCCAAAAGAAAGGAAGCTGCTGGTCCAGTCCTTGAGCAAGTGGCGGCAGCAAACGATATCATCCGGCAGCATCCGCCGATGACATTCTGCGGTCTCGATTTCATTCTCGCCCAAGCCTGTACTCGGGTCCGTGATCAACAAAGGGTCGAGGAGAAGGTCGAGAATGACCTAGACAATCCTCGCTTCGGATATGGACCATAATCCGTACACCGATGGCCATTGGCGGCAATAAAATGTCTTGCGCTGTTGCCACAACTGTCTGTACGATTGTCATATTAGGTAAGCAGGTTTCGCAAGGCTTCTCAATGGCTTGAGAAAGCGGAAAAGCCTAGCTGGGGCTCCTGGCGCCCCAGCCATTGTTTTGGTTTCTACTTGTGTTCCCTACGCCGCTTCCAGCACGGAAATGACAATCGTCTTGCCCAGTGCCTGCATTGCATCCTGCAGCTGGCTGAGCTTGGAAGGGTGGTCCGGGTCGAGGATGCGGCGGGCTTCGTTTTCGCTCTTGTTCAGCCGCCGCGCCAGCTCCCGTTTCGAAATTCCGGCCTCGCGGAACGCCTCGATGACCGCGAGCTTGATTGCCTCCTCCGCATCGACGGCCACTGCCACACCATCAACGGCCAAAGGTACCGGCGTCGCTCGCCCTTCCTGAACGATACCCCGCAGTGCCAGGCCGAGCGCTTCCCTTGCATTGCTCAGCGCCTCGGAAAGCGTTTCGCCATGGGTGATCGCTTCCGGCACGTCGGCAAAGGTCACAAGCATTCCGCCGCCGGGATCGGTTTCGAGATTTGCCATGTAGACATATCGCATCGTGCTCTCTCCGTGCCTCAGCGTTCAATCGACGCCAAGCTGCTTTCTGATCAGCCGGACATAGCCGGGCGTAAGCTCGCCCGACTTTATCGTCGTGAAACGGTCTCCGAACGTGACGCGATAATGCGATCCCTTGCCCCGGTCTTCATAGACGTCGAACTGCTTGCCCGTTTCCTTGGCGAGCTTTCGAAGGTCACGCAGAAGCTGCTCGCGTTTCATTCGCTCTCTTAAATGCGCACATTTTTGTGCGCAACGCAAGTTTATATCGATGATGCGTGCATGCCTCGCCGGGGCTTCGAGCGAAGGGATTATCGGTCGATTTCGTGTGTTCGGTCACCAGCAGTTTTGAGGGGCACAAACGAAAACAGGCGGCCTCTCGGCCGCCTGCATCAAACCCGATCGTTGATCCCGATCAGCCTGCCGGCTGGGCCGGGGCCAGGAATTCGGCGCAGTAGGACTTGCCGCTTTCGCCGGGCATGTCGTTGACCGTGCGGATGCTGCGGATCGTGTAGTCGGAATTGGTGGTGATTTCGGCCTGGCAGCGCAGATACATGGTGCGGGCCGGCGCCGTCTGCTTGCCGCGCTTGCCGTTGTCGCCTTCGGCATATTTCGCCGGAACGCGCACGGTCTTGTAGCCGCCCTTCCAGGTGTAGACGACGGAGGAGCCGTTTTCGGCGTCGCTCAGCGGCGGGCCGTAGGCAGCAAAGAACTTTCCGGCCGACTGGCCGTTCCAGCGTGCGGAAACGGGATCGCCGGCAGAAGGAATGGTCGTGCAGCCGGCAAGCGCAATAGCGAGCCCGGCCGCGGCAAAGGTGCGGAGTTTCATATGTATCGTCCCTGAATTGTCGCGCATTCGACGGCGGGAATCGCTATGTCCGAGCGGTTTCCGCTTGTCCCGGAAAGCGCTTTAGCGCGGAACCCGGCAAAAGAAAATTGCCCTTCATTCGCATTTGCGAAATTTGCGGCCGGTGTGGCTTTTTGTTGCAGTTCAGGGCGTCCCAAGCGGCCATTCGGGGGCCTAGAAAAAATGCGTCAGTTTTTTGAAATTTGGCGCTTGCGCAATAAGATGGGCCGTTCTATAGAGGCGCCGCTGGTCACGGAGTGTAGCGCAGTCTGGTAGCGCACCACGTTCGGGACGTGGGGGTCGCAAGTTCGAATCTTGCCACTCCGACCAGCCGAAAACCCCGCTTCGGCGGGGTTTTTTCTTTTATGGCTTTGCGAGTGCATCCTCATGGACATGGACGGCGAGAAGACGGTCGAGACGATCAGCGAGCGGGCCTGTATCGACAGCAACGGTCTGCCGGTCAGGCTCTATGAGCGCCGCCACGTGATCCTCAGCCAGACCGCCGCCGGGCCGCGCCGTTATGTCGGCGCCCGCTTCTGGTGCACCGCCGAAGGCGATGCCGTCCGGCTGATCGACAGCTCGATGTTCGAAATGGTCGAAAGCGGCGAGATCCTCGTCGCCATGGAATAGGCCGCGCTGCGGCTCGTACCACTCCAAAATCGTCTATTTTCCCGGAATCTGGACAGTTCTATCGGGGCTGTGATCCAGCAGGCAGTCTCCAGCGTATCTAAAAGCGCTGCAAACGCGGCCCCTTGCTTAGCCTTTCGTCTCAAAAGCAAAAGGGTTAGTGGACTCTAATTTAATTTCTCTTCACAAAGGCATCTGCGAGTCGAAGGGGGAGGGGTTCGCAGCGTGTAATGCCGGAATGGGGAATGAAGTGCCGGGTAGGGAAAGCAAGCGCTCAGCGCATGTCAGATTGAGCGATGTCGCTAAGAAGGTGGGCGTCAGTCCCATCACCATCTCCCGGGCACTGCGCAATCCGGAGATCGTTTCCGAAGATCTGCGTCAGCTCATCCTGCGCACCGTCGATGAGATGGGTTATGTCCCCAACCTCGCGGCCCGCGCGCTCGCCAGCCGTCACAGCGGCGTCGTCGGCGTCATTACGCCGGCCCTCCATCAGCACTCCTTTACCGATATCATGAGCGGCATCGAGGATCGCCTGCGGGCGACGGACCTGCGCGTCCAATATGCCAATACGCTCTATGATCCCGACCAGGAAATGAACCAACTGAAATCCTTCCTGGCGCAGAAGCCGGCCGGTATCATCGTTGCCGGTGCGGAATATTACGATGCGCTGGCGCCGCTTTTGAGCGCCGCTGCCTGCCCCGTTGCCCATATCGTCGATTCCAGCCAGAGGGCCGAGGGCCTGGTCGCCGCCGTCGATCACTATGCGGCGGGTGCTGCCGCCACCCGCATGCTGCTGTCGAAGAACTACCGCCGTATCGCTTTCGTCGGCTGCCGCCGCGATACCCGCCCGCGCCGCCGTTTCGATGGATATGCCGATGTCATGCGCGAAGCCGGCTGTTTCGACGAGGCGCTGGTCGCAAGCCAGGTGGGTGCAATCGGCATCGGCGCCGGACGCGAGCTCTTCAGCAAGCTGGTGGAGGTCGCGCCGGATGTCGACGCGGTCTTCTGCCAGAGCGACGACCTCGCCGTCGGCGCGCTTCTCGAATGCTGGACGCGCGGCCTGCGCGTCCCCGAGGATATCGGCATCTGCGGCTTCAACGATCTCGACTACGCGATCCATTGCGAACCGGCGCTGACGACGGTCAGCATCCCGCGCTACGATATCGGCCACCGCGTCGCCGATATGCTGCTGAAGGCTGTCCGCGAGGAAGAGCCGTACGAAGCCCATGTCGATTTCGGCTTCAAGATCGTCGAGCGCGGCTCCACACGCTAGACGCAATGTCCATAACGCCGCCAGAAACCTGCCGCGAAATCGCTTGCGAATCGCATAAGTGCGTGCTTATGTGTTTGCATGATAGAGAACGATTTCTTCCGGGCTTTGGCAGACCCGACCCGACGCGCGATCTTTGAAAAGCTGGCGGCAGGCAGCATGAACGCCAGCGCCTTGCGCGAGGGCATGGAGATCAGCCAGCCGGCGATGTCGCAGCACCTCGCGGTTCTGCGCAGCGCAAAGCTCGTCAGGGAAGAGCGGCAGGGGCGTTTCGTGATCTACGAAGTCGATCCCGACGGGCTGGCTCTCATCGCCCAGTGGCTGGCGAAATACCGCGCCTACTGGCCAGACCGTATCGCAGCACTCAAAGTCTTGCTGAAGGACATGGATCAATGAGCGAAGCGCAGGTGAGCGAGCAGCAGAGCGGCATCGAGCTGGAGTTCGACCTCGGCGATCCGCCGCAAAAGGTCTGGCGTGCCGTCACCATTCCCGAACTTCGGGAAAGGTGGTTGCCGAAGGAAGCCTTGGCCGATCCCGATGCGATATCGGTCACCCCCGGTGAGCAGGTTCGCTACAGGCTGCGCGACGACACCCCGCCTTTCCTTGAAAGCACCGTGACCTTCACGCTCAAGCCTAACGCCGATGGCGGCACCTGCCTGCGGATCGTCCACGAGCTGACGGACGCGAGGCTCGAAATGGCCAGAGCGCCGGCAAACAGCAACAGCCCGCTCCTCATGCTCGCCGCCTGACGGCGAGCCTTCCCCTCAAAATCTGAAAGCCTGGAGGTCGCCGATGCGCGAAGCGATGCAACTCGTCCCTATGGTGGTGGAACAGTCCAGCCGCGGGGAGCGGTCCTTTGATATCTATTCCCGGCTGCTGCGCGAGCGGATCATCTTCCTCAATGGCGAGGTTAACGATACCGTCTCGGCGCTCGTCTGCGCGCAACTGCTATTTCTGGAAGCGGAAAACCCCAGAAAGCCGATCCATCTCTATATCAATTCGCCGGGCGGCGTCGTGACCAGCGGCCTCGCAATGTACGACACCATGCATTACATCCGCGCCCCCGTGCATACGCTGTGCATGGGCACCGCCCGCTCGATGGGCTCGTTCCTGCTGATGTCCGGCCAGCCGGGCGAGCGCACGGCGCTTCCCAATGCCAGCATCCACATTCACCAGCCGCTGGGCGGATTCCAGGGGCAGGCTTCGGACATGCTGATCCATGCGGAGGAAATGCAGAAGACCAAGCACCGCATGACACGGCTCTACGCCGAACATTGCGGACGTTCCTACGAAGACTTCGAGCGCGCGATGGATCGCGACCGCTTCATGACGGCGGAGGAGGCGCTGGAATGGGGTCTTATCGACCGCATCCTGAAGGTTCGGGAAGACACGGGCGAACTATAGGCCGCGCTTCAGAAATCTCATGTCTGAGAAACGCTCTCGATGACCGGCCAAGATAATGGCCGGTCATCGCAGGTCTTATCCGTTCCGGAATGCCGCTCAGATATCGCTGGCGGCGTTCTTCCAGAGATCGGCGGCTTCTGCGGCGGTCATCCGCTGCACATGCGCTTCGTCACGGCGGCTGGCGAAGAGTTCGCTTGCCATGATCTGCTCGGCCAGATCGGCCGGCAGCGAGAGAATGACGCGGGCGTCACCGCCGTGCAGGCCGCTGACGTCGCTGCGCTTGCCGCTCACCATGCCGCCGGCAACCGTGTTGTTGGTTTCCGGATCGATCAGGATGAAGGAGCCCGATGCGCGGTTCTGCTCATAGGGGTCGAAGATCGCCGTTTCGTCGAATACCAGGCGGACCTTGCCGATGGCGTTCATGTATAGCCGGTCGGCCGGAGCCCAGGCGCCGGACTTCAGTTCCAGCTGCGCGATCGGCTGCACCTGGACGCGCTGGCGGCGGCTGCCGCTCTTCAGCCAGTAGCGCTTGCCGGCTTCGATGCCTTCGGGCTGCAGCGCCACGATCTGGGCGTCGAAGTTGATGCCGGTCTGCGGCTGTGCGTCGATCGAGACGATCATGTCGCCGCGGGCAACATCCACCTGACGGTCGAGAACCAGCGTGATCGCATCGCCGGTCACGGCCGCGTTGCGCACGAGGTCGAAGGTGACGATCTTGGAGACGTTGGCGACCATGCCCGACGGCAGGATCATGACACTGTCACCCGGCTTGACCGAACCCCCGGCAACCGTGCCCTGATAGCCGCGGAAGCTTTCGCCCGGGCGCGACACGCGCTGGACCGAAAGGCGGAAGCCGGTCGACTGTCCCGAGCGCACGCTGGCGAGCTCCAGCGTCTCGACCAGCGTCGGGCCGTTATACCAGGGCATTGCTGCCTGGCCGGAATAGACGACGTTTTCGCCCTTCAGCGCCGACATCGGGATCGCGGTGATCTGCTTGACGCCGAGCGACAGCGCGAATTCCTTGAATTCGTGGGTGATCTTGTCGAAGCCGGCGCGATCGTAATTCGTCAGGTCGATCTTGTTGACGGCCAGCACGAACTGCTTGATGCCCATCAGCGAAGCGATCGTCGCGTGGCGGCGCGTCTGCTCGAGAATGCCGGCGCGGGCATCGACCAGCAGAATGGCGAGATCGGCGGTCGAGGCGCCGGTCGCCATGTTGCGGGTGTACTGCTCGTGGCCGGGCGTATCGGCAACGATGAACGAGCGCTTGTCGGTCGAGAAATAGCGATAGGCGACATCGATGGTGATGCCCTGTTCGCGCTCGGCCTGCAGGCCGTCGAGCAGCAGGGCGAAGTCGGGCAGGCCGAGATCGTTCTGCTTGCCGGTGGAATCGCGCTGCAGCGTCGCGGCCTGGTCTTCCTTGACTGCCTTGGTATCCCAGAGCAGGCGGCCGATCAGCGTCGACTTGCCGTCATCGACGGAACCGCAGGTGATGAGGCGCAACGGCCGCGTGTCGCGCAGGGCCGCAACGGGCTCGGCTGCGGGCTGGGCAACGGCGTTGGCGAGGTTTGCTGCGGTCATCTCAGAAATATCCTTCACGCTTCTTCTTTTCCATGGAGCCGGACTGGTCACGGTCGATGGCGCGGCCCTGGCGCTCGGAAACCGTAGCGATTTCCAGCTCCGCGATGATCTCTTCAAGACTGGTGGCATTCGAGCGGATGGCGCCCGTCAGCGGGAAGCAGCCGAGCGTGCGGAAGCGGATGTAATCCTCCTGCTTCGTTTCGCCGGGCAATAGTTCCAGACGCGGATCGGTCGCATCGATCATCATGCCGTCGCGCTCGACGAAGGGGCGCTTCGCCGCGAAATAGAGCGGCACGATCGGGATGTTCTCGGCCTGGATGTAGCGCCAGATATCGACCTCGGTCCAGTTCGACAGCGGGAAGGCGCGAACGCTTTCGCCCTGGCGGATCTGACCGTTATAGATGTTCCAGAGCTCCGGGCGCTGGTTGCGCGGATCCCAGCGATGGTCGGGCGTGCGGAACGAGTAGATGCGTTCCTTGGCGCGGCTGGCTTCCTCGTCGCGGCGCGCGCCGCCGAAGGCAGCGTCGAACTTGCCGGCGTCGAGCGCATTACGCAGCGCTTCGGTCTTCATGATGTCGGTATAGCGGGCCGAGCCGTAGGTGAACGGCGTGATGTTTTCGGCCGCACCGCGCGGATTGATATGCTCGATCAGGTCGAGATCATATTCCTTCACGATCTTGTCGCGGAAGGTGATCATCTCGGCGAACTTCCAGCCGGTATTGACATGCAGCAGCGGGAAGGGGACGCGGCCCGGATAGAACGCCTTGCGCGCCAGATGCAGCAGGACGGAACTATCCTTGCCGATCGAGTAAAGCATGACCGGGCGTTCGAATTCGGCGGCGACCTCACGGAAGATGTGGATCGCTTCGTTCTCAAGTGCCTTCAGGTGCGGATCGAGCGGCGGCTTGCTGCTCTGGGGATTGCTGAGTTCCGTATCCTTGCGGGTATCGGGCATTTCCTACTCCAGACTTCTCAATTCGTGTGCAGAGATGTCTCTGCGTGATTTGCTTCGTGGCCTCACCGGCGTTGCACCGTGCGGCCCGAAAGGGCCGGATGAGGGGGCTCCGGGCGTTGCCCTCGCTTACTGAGCAGCCGGGATCGCCGACGCCTCTTCAGCAACATGCAACCCGCATTCGCGCTTTTCGTCCTGTTCCCACCACCAGCGGCCTGCGCGCTCGGGCTCGCCGGGCTTGATGGCACGGGTGCAGGGCTCGCAGCCGATCGAGGGATAGCCGCGCGCATGCAGCGGGTTCACCGGCACGCTGTTGTCGGCGACATAGGCCTTGATCACGTCGATATCCCAGTCGGCCAGCGGGTTGACCTTCAGCAGATGGCGTTCGGCGTCATATTCGGCAAAGGGCGTGTCGGCGCGATTGTTGGACTGGCCGCGGCGCAGACCGGTGATCCAGATGGTTGCCCCATTGAGTGCGCGCGCAAGCGGCTTCAGCTTGCGCACGCCACAACAGGCATGCCTGGCTTCGACGCTTTCGTAGAAACCGTTCAGGCCATACTTCGCCGCATAGGCGTCGATATCGGCCTGTTCGGGCTCGTAGCGAGAAATCTTGATGTCGTACTGGCTCTCGGTCTCGTCGATCAGCGCCAGCGTCTCGGGAAAGAGCCGTCCGGTCTGCAGCGTCACGACGTCGATGGGCAGACGGTGATTGCCGATCTCGGCGGTGATCACCTGGTCTTCGATGCCGAGCGACGTCGTGAAGACGGCGCGGCCGCCGAGACCGGCGACAAAGGCCAGCCTTCCGGCAAGGTCGAGAGACGCGAGCTTGGCATTCAGCGCCTCGGCCTCTTCGATTGTATGGATAACAGTCATGGCAATCCTGTCCTCGATGTTGGCCGGAGTATCGCAGCTGGAGGAGGGATCGGACAGAAAAAGGGATTTCGAAAGCAGCATGAGCAGGAGCAAATATCTCTCCGAAGCTGCCGCAATGAAGAAAAGCAGCCGCCCCGGCGATGAAAACCGGCGGGCAGCGCTAATGTCTAGTGATTTAGTAGAGTTACACGCCGCCTGTCAATTCGAAATCTGAAGTGATGCGCCGAAAGATGCGGAAGACGCAATTTTGACGTAGAATTAAGCCCATTGGCCAAGCTTGAAAAACAGGGCCAAAATGCTTGTATCTCAAGGCTTTTGCCGGCACGTTCAAATTCCGTTCATGCTGGCTGTGCCATAGGGGATAAAGCAAAGCTTGAAGTGCGGCGGGGCTCATGGGCCGCTGGTGTGTGTGACGGTCTAAAATGATTACGCAGAAGGCAAAATATGCGCTCCGTGCGCTCACGGTTTTGGCGGAAGCCGATGCCGACGAACCGGTGATGATCTCGGATATTGCTGCACAGCAGAAGATCCCGAAGAAATTCCTGGAGCAGATCCTTCTCGACCTCAAGCATCAGGGCATCGTCGTCAGCCGCCGCGGCAAGGCAGGCGGCTATCTGCTGCTGAAGCCCGCCGACATGATCACCTTCGGTGAAATCCTGCGCATCATCGACGGCCCCATCGCGCCGCTTCCCTGCCTGTCGATCACCGCCTACCGCAAATGCGATGATTGCGACGGCGAACAGAACTGCGAAATCCGCCACGTCTTCGCCAAGGTCGCCGACGCCACCCGCAAGGTGCTGTTCTCGACGACGATCGCCGACGCTGTCGCCCCCGCCAAGGGCGCTGTCGTGACGCGGATGCTCGCCTAGCCTGCCACTTCTTCCTTCTCGATCGCCCGCCGCGCCCGGATGGCTGCGGCGATGAAGACGCGCGACAGGCCGTGATAGAGCGGCTCGCGCGACAGGATGCGCGACGTTACGTAGCCGATCATCGAGACGGCCATGATCGGGATGACGGCCTGGTGGTCTCCGGTCATTTCCAGAATGATGACGAAGGCGGTCATCGGCGCCTGCACCACGCCCGAGAAATAACCGGCCATGCCGAGGATGGCGGCGAGTGCGACACTGGTGCCGAGCAGCGAGCCGACCGTGCTGCCGAAACCGGCGCCGACGGCAAGCGATGGCGCGAAGATGCCGCCCGGAATCCCCGAGATCATCGACAGGAAGCTGGCCGCCAGTTTCTCGACGAAGAACATGAGCGGCAGTGCGTGACCTTCCACGGCGCCGCGCGCCTGCTCATAGCCGGTGCCGAAGGTCGTGCCGCCGGAGAGGATGCCGATCACGGCTATGGCGAGACCGCAGATGCCGGCGAGCGCCAGCATGCGCCTCAGCGGCTGCGGTTGGGCCCAGCGGCGGATCTTCTGGCCGAAATGCAGGGCAAAGCCGCTGAAGGCAGCGCCGAGCGCCCCGCCGCCGATGCCGCAGACGAGAACGAGGCCCCAGTCTCGCAATTGCGTCGGGGCCGCGGCGGCTTCGCCGAAATAGTTGTAGCTTCCCGCAAGCCCGAGCGCCGCAAGGCCGGAGAGGATGACGGCGGTGAGCACCAGCCCGTTCGCCCGTGACTCATAGGTGCGGCTCATCTCCTCGATGGCAAAGACGATACCGGCAAGCGGCGTGTTGAAGGCTGCCGCGATGCCCGCCGCCGATCCCGCCAGGATCAGTCCGCGCGCCTGCGCCATGCCGCCGAACCGGGCGACCGCCAGCATGATCGACGCGCCAACCTGCACCGTCGGCCCTTCGCGGCCGATCGAGGCGCCCGAGAACAGCCCGAGCACCGTCAGCACGATCTTGCCGAAGGCGATCCGGAGCGACAAGAGCCGCGTCCGGTCCTCCTCGTCGCGCAGATGCCGGGCGGCGATCGCCTGCGGAATGCCGCTGCCCTGCGAATTCGGAAACAGCGTCGCCGCCAGATAGGCTGACAGCATGAAGACGAAGGGTGTCAGGACGAGCGGCAGCAGGAAGGCCCATTCGCTCGAGGATGTCAGTCCGGTAAAGGCCTTCTGCGCCAGATCGGCGAGCTTGGCAAAGCCGACGCTGATCACCCCGATCGCTAGCGCCCCGCACCAGAAGACCAGCCGCGGCCGCCAAAGCGAGAAGGATCCCCAGATGACGCGGGAACGGCGGAGCAGCTTGGAATTGCGATGGGAGGAGGGCATGGGGAACTCTGGCACGTGATGGGGGCATCTCCTTCTAGTCCCAATCGGCGGCAAAGATCACCCCTTGTTTCAACATTTGGTGAAATACCTTCCCAAGCCTGTTCGCCGCGCCACTTGCCCCTTGCCGCAACAGGGTAGGGAGACGTGACATGCGCATATCCATGATCAGGAAATCGATCGCCGCCGCAGCACTAGCCGCAGTCTTCGCAACAGGCGCCGCAGCCCATCACGGCTGGTCCTGGGCGGAGGCCGAGCAGATGGAGCTGACGGGCACGATCCAGCAGATTTCGATGGGCGGCCCGCATCCGTCGCTCGACGTTGCCGCGTCCGATGGCGTCTGGCGGGTCGAGCTCGGCAATCCGCGCCAGACGGAACGCTCCGGCTTCGTCGAGGGCTCGGCGAAGAACGGCGACGCGATCGTCGCACTCGGCAACCGCTCGCAGGACGCCGGCGAGAAGCGCATGAAGGCGGTGCGCATCACCGTCTCAGGCAAGCGCTACGACATCTATCCCGAACGCATCCAGACGAACTGACGGATGACCGCAGACCTCTTCGAATGGATCGCCGCAGCGCCGCCGGCCGCCGCCCTCAGGCGCTCGGCACTGCTCTACATCGTCGTCAACGCCGCCCACATCCTGTCGATCGGCCTGCTGATCGGCGCCATCCTGCCGCTCGATCTCAGGCTCATGGGCTGGTTCCAGTCGGTGCCGCTCGCCGTCATCGGCCCCTTCCTCTCCACCGCCGCCGCCACCGGCCTCGTGCTCGCCATCCTCACCGGCGCACTCCTCTTCAGCGTCCGCCCGGCCGAATATGCGGAGAACCCCGCCTTCCTCGCCAAGCTTTCGATCATCGCCCTCGGCATCCTCAACGCCATCCTCATCCATACAGGGAAGGGTTGGCGCCACACGCTCGCCGACGAGATCGCACCACGCCGCATCCGATACGCCGCCGGCATCTCCTTCTGCGCCTGGATTGCGAGTCTCCTGGCGGGACGATGGATCGGTTTCCTCTAGTTGATTCTGAACTTGAAGTTCGGCATGGAATTTTCCGTATCGGCGCGATATGATATACATATATGATATCACTGAGTTCCAGGCATGCGCGCATTGATCGATATCGGCGAGGCCGAGCTTAAGGCACTGGATGAGATTGCCCGGGAAGAGAAAGTCTCGCGCGCATCGCTGATCCGTGAGGCCGTCGATGATTTCCTGAAACGCCGCGACCGGCTGAAGGATGAGGAAGCCTTCGGCCTCTGGGGCGATCAGGCGGTCGATGGCTTGGCCTATCAGGAAAAGCTCCGCAGCGAATGGTGAAGGCGCTCTTCGACACCAATATCCTGATCGACTACCTGAACGCCGTGCCCAAGGCGCGCGATGAACTGCTGCGCTACCAGCAGCGCTCGATCAGCATCATCACCTGGATGGAAGTGCTGATTGGCGCCAGACCGGAGCACTCCGCCGCCACCCGCGGCTTCCTCAACGGCTTCGATGTCATCGCGCTCGACGGCAGCATCGCCGAAAGCGCCGTGCGTCTCAGGCAGGAACATCGCATCAAGCTGCCCGACGCGATCATCTGGGCCTCCGCGGAGGTTCACGCAATGCTGCTCGTCACCCGCAACACCAAGGATTTTCCCGCGGGTGATCCCGGCATACGGATACCCTATCGGCGCTAGCGCCGGTCTTGCCAGGAAATCACTTTGAGAGCATCATGCATCGCAATTGCAACGCATGGAGCGCCCCATGAAAACCGCAACCCTGCCATCCCTTCGCGTCGATCCCGAACTGCGCGCTGCCGCCGAGAGCGTGCTGAAGGAAGGGGAAAGCCTTTCCGCCTTTATGGAGGACTCGCTGCGGCGTCAGGTTCAGTTTCGTAAGACTCAGGCGGAGTTCATTGCGCGGGGGCTGTTTTCACGCGAGGAGTCGAAGCGTACCGGTATCTATCACGATGCTGACGACGTTCACGCGAGACTCAAGGCGAAGCTCGATGCGGCGGTGGCCAAAGACAAGCAATGACATACCGTCTGCGCTATTCCGATCACGCACTCGAAGACATAGACCGGCTTTATGATTACCTGCTCGTCCACGACCGTGAGATCGCAAGACGGGCCTATGAGGCGATCATAAAGGCAGCGGAAATTCTGCGCGAGTTCCCCTTCACAGGGCGCAAGCTCTCAAACGAAGATAGTCTTCTTCGCGAGCTTCTCGTTCCCTTTGGCTCGTCGGGCTATGTCATGCTCTTCGAAATCGAAGACAGCCAGACGGTGACGATCCTCGCCATCCGCCACCAACGCGAAGACGACTACCACTAACTCTCCCGCTTACCGGTCGCTCACCGCCCAGCGCGGGTTCACCCACGGCTCCTGGTTCGACCGCGGCAGCGGCTGCTTGCCGAGGATATGATCCGCAGCCTTCTCCCCGGTCATGATCGACGGGCCGTTGAGGTTGCCGTAGGTCACATGCGGGAAGATCGAGCTATCGGCGACGCGCAGGTTATCGACGCCGATGACGCGGGTTTCCGGGTCGACAACGGCCATCGGGTCGTTGCTAGCGCCCATCTTGCAGGTGCCGCAAGGGTGGTAGGCGCTTTCTAGGTGCTCGCGCAGGAAGGCGTCGATCTCGTCGTCGCTCTGTACCTTCTCGCCCGGCTGGATCTCCGGTCCGCGATACTGGTCGAAGGCCTGCTGGCCGAAGATCTCGCGGGTGAGGCGCACGCAATGGCGGAACTTCTCCCAATCCTCCGGGTGGCTCATGTAGTTGAAGCGGATGACCGGGTCGGCCTTCGGGTCGGACGAGCGTAGCGTGACATTGCCGCGCGACTTCGAGAGATTGTAGCCGACATGCACCTGGAAGCCGTGGCTCTTGGCCGCCGCCTTGCCGTCATAGCTGATGGCCACCGGCAGGAAGTGATACTGGATATCCGGCTGCTTGATCCCCGGCGCCGAGCGCAGGAAGGCGCAGGCCTCGAACTGGTTGGACGTGCCCAGGCCCGACTTGGTGAACATCCACTGCGCACCGGCGACCCCCTGCCAGAACCACGGCAGCCAGGAATAGAGCGATACCGGCTTGGTCGAGACCTGCTGGAAATAGAATTCCATATGGTCCTGCAGATTGGCGCCGACGCCCGGCCGGTCGGCCTTCACCTCGATGCCCATCTCCTGCAGATGCGCGCCCGGGCCGATGCCGGAGAGCATCAAGAGCTTCGGCGAATTGAAGGAGGATGCAGAGACGATCACCTCGCGGTTCGCCTTGATGACCTCGACGCTGTTGCCGCGCTCGATCTCGACGCCAACGGCCCGGCCGTTCTCGATGACCACCTTGCGGGCGAGACCATAGACGATCGAGACGTTCGGCCGCTTCAGCGCCGGCTTCAGATAGGCCGATGCCGCAGACCAGCGGCGGCCGCCGAAGATCGTCTGCTCCATCAGTCCGAAGCCTTCCTGCTTCGAGCCGTTGTAATCCTCCGTCGTCTCGAAGCCCGCCTGCTTGCCGGCCTCGACAAAGGCCTGGAACAGCGGGTTGCGGAAGACGCCGCGCTGCACATGCAGCGGCCCGTCGGTGCCGCGCCAGCCCTCTTCGCCGCCATGGCTGTGTTCCATGCGCTTGAAATAGGGGAGCACGTCTGAATAGGCCCAGCCCTGCGCGCCGAGCTCTTCCCAGCGGTTATAATCCTCGGCGTGGCCGCGGACATAGACCATGCCGTTGATCGACGACGAGCCGCCGATCACCTTACCGCGCGGCGCGGTGATCTGCCGGTTGTTCAGATTGGGCTCGGGCTCGGAGAGATAGCCCCAGTTATAGCGCTTCATGCTCATCGGCCAGGCAAGCGCTGCCGGCATCTGGATGAACGGCCCGAAATCCGATCCACCGGCCTCGATGACGATGACGGTATTCTTGCCGTCTTCGGAGAGACGATAGGCAAGGGCGGAGCCCGCCGAGCCGGAGCCGATGATGACGAAATCTGCTTGCATGGGTCTCTCTTCTAGGTTCGTCCGGGCGGCCCCCTCATCCGGCTGCCGCCACCTTCTCCCCGAGGGGAGAAGGGATGTGCCGCGCGGCCCCGTGTTCCCTTCTCCCCTCGGGGAGAAGGTGCCCGAAGGGCGGATGAGGGGGCTGCACGGCAAAGCGGAAGAGGGGTTCTCTTGTCTCAAAGTCTCAATAAGGCGCCTGCACCGGCCCCATGCCGACATAGACGGTCTTCAGTTCGGAATAGTGTTCCAGCGCCGCTGCCGAGTTTTCGCGGCCGAAGCCGGATTGCTTGGAGCCGCCGAAGGGGATCTCGACCGGGCAGAGATTGTAGGTGTTGATCCACAACGTGCCGGCTTCCAGCAGATCGACGACGCGGTGGGCGCGGGTCATGTCGGCGGTGAAGACGCCACCCGAGAGGCCGAATTCGGTGGCATTGGCCCGCCCGATCACCTCGGCCTCGTCGTCGAAATCGAGCACACACATGACAGGCCCGAAGATCTCCTCGCGGGCGATGGTCATTTCGTCGGTGACGTCGGCAAACACGGTCGGCTGCACGTAATAGCCTTCGCCCGCCACGTTGTTGGGAATGCCGCCGCCGGTCAGCAGCGTCGCGCCCTCGGCCTTGCCCTTATCGATATACTCGAGAACCTTCTGGCGCTGCGCCCAGGAAACCATCGGGCCGATCTGCGTTGCCTCGTCCATCGGGTCGCCGATCACCATCGCCTCGGTGCGGCTCTTCAGCCGCTTCAGGAATTCGCCCTTGATCTTCTTCTGCACGAAGACGCGCGTGCCGTTCGAGCAGACCTGTCCGGTCGAATAGAAATTGCCGAGCATCGCGCCGCCGATGGCGCTGTCGATGTCGGCGTCGTCGAAGACAACAAGCGGCGACTTGCCGCCGAGCTCCATCGTCACATGCTTCAGATGGCTGGCGGCCGCTGCCGCGACGCGGCGGCCCGTCGGCACCGATCCCGTCAGCGAAACCTTGGCGACGTCAGGATGATTGACGAGCAGCGGCCCGGTCTCGCGATCGCCCTGGATGACGTTGTAGAGCCCCTTCGGCAGGCCGGCCTCATGCAGGATCTCGGCGATGGCAAGCGCGCCGAGCGGCGTGTTTTCAGACGGTTTGAAGACCATGGCGTTGCCGGCGATCAGGGCAGGCGCGCCCTTCCAGCAGGCGATCTGCTGCGGATAGTTCCAGGCGCCGATGCCGACGCAGACGCCGAGCGGCACGCGCTTGGTGTAGGCAAAGTCGCCGCCGAGCGGGATGTAGGAGCCGTTCAGCGCCGTCGCCGCGATGCCGCCGAAGAATTCGAAGCTGTCGGCGCCCGAGGTCGGGTCGGCGACGATGGTTTCCTGGATCGGCTTGCCGGTGTCGAGCGTCTCGAGTTCGGAGAGTTCGCGGTTACGCTCGCGCATGATCTCGGCCGCCCGCTTCAGGATGCGGCCGCGCGCCGTCGGGCTCATCGCCGCCCATTCCGGCTGGGCGCGCTTGGCCGCCGCGATCGCTTTCTCGACGATCGCGGGCGTTGCCGCATGCAGCCGGGCGATCACTTCGCCGGTTGCCGGATAGATGCTCTCGATCACGCTGCCCGCGTCATCCTCGACATACTCGCCGTCGATGAAATGCGATGCTTTCGGCTGGGCTTTCATGGTCAATTATCCTTGGATGGCTTGTGTTCGTCGTCCCTTCTCCCCTCGGGGAGAAGGTGGCCCATAGGGCCGGATGAGGGGGCGGCACGGGTGGCGGTCGCCAGAAGCGCGTTCACATAATCCTCCGTCAGCCCGATCGAAGCCTCGATACTGATCGGTGCCGATTTCAGACTTTGGCGGATATAGAGCCCGTCGATCATCGCCGCAGCGCCCTCGGCGATGCGTTCTGCGGCATCGGCGGGGCAAAGCGCTTTCAGGTTGGCGAGCAGGTTGGAGCGCAGGCGGCGCGCGTAGATGACGAGGAAGCGGCGGGTCTCTTCCGAGCTCTGAGCCTCGGCATAAAACGCCAGCCAGGCGGCGATCGTCTCCGGCGCGAACTGGTCGGCCTGGAAGCTGACGCGGATGACGGCGGAGAGTTTTTCGCGCGGCGTAGGCGCCGCCTTCAGCGCTGTCACCGCGTCGTCGCGCAACTGGCGTAGAAGCGAGCGCACCGTCTCGATCAGCAGCTGTTCCTTGCTGCCGAAATAGTGGTGCGCAAGCGCGGGGGACACACCGGCCTTACGGGCGATTTCGGACATGGTGACGGTCAGCGAGCCGTGATCGCCGATCACCCGCAGTGCAGCATCCACAAGCGCCTTGCGGCGCACCGGCTCCATTCCGACCTTCGGCATGACGTCCAACTTTTCTCGAAGTTGCGGTCATCTTATTTTTGATTGACTGACCAATCAATAAAAATCTTGCGAAGGCTTGATGAAGGTCAAGTCTTTCCGGATGGGGATCGTGCAACATATCTCCCGCTCACAGGAGGTGTGTCATGGCAAGCGTCTTGGGAATGCCGTCTTCGTCCCTGCATTCGAAATGGATCTGGTTCGCCGGTCTCGGCGTGCTGCTGATGATCTGCGGCGTCATCGCCTTCGCAAACATCTTCGTCGCCACCGTCGCTTCGGTCTATTATGTCGGCATGCTGATGCTGGCGGGCGGCATCGTCTATCTCGCCCATGCCTTTCAGGTGCGGGGCTGGGATCACATCCTCTTCTGGGTGCTGAGCGGTCTTCTCTATGTCTTGGCCGGGCTCTTCGCCTTCATGAACCCGATCCTGGCGTCCGCGGCGCTGACGCTGTTTCTCGCCGTGGCGCTGGTTATCGCCGGCGTCTTCCGCGTCTGGGTCGGCCGGCGCATGAAGCCGGCCAAGGGTTGGGGCTGGATCGTCGCGAGCGGCGTGGTCACCGCGCTCGCAGGTTTCGTCATCGCGCTCGGCTGGCCGGTCAACAGCCTCTGGATCCTCGGTCTCTTTCTCGCCGCCGACCTCCTGCTGCAGGGCTCCACCATGCTCGCTTTCGGCCTCGCGCTACGCCGCAGTTTATGACCGTAATCCACAGGCACGATCACGGATTATTTCTTTTTTTGACAAGCATATGACGTGAGACTAAAATTCAGGAATACCAAGGCACCGGCGATGGACCGCCGGACAACACGCCAAGAATGGTCATGCGTCCCCCGTTGGGCAGGTTCTGCCCGGCAAAACGAAGGGAGGAATTTCATGCCGATGGTCACAGTCTCGATCTCACCGGTACAGGCAGCAGGCATTCGCGATGCCGTCGATAGCGGCGGTTATGCATCGAGCAGCGAAGTGGTCCGCGAGGCGCTCCGCCTCTGGGATGCGGCCCGCAAGCTCGGCGAATACAAGGACGACATTCTCGATGGCGAAAGCCATGCCAGGAGCGGCCGCTGCGTGGCCGACATGTTCGCCGATCATGAAGCGGTGCGCCGCCGCTCGGCCTAGTCAAGCGCTTGATAAAATAAGAAAAATCTGAATTGCTTTGCGGGCGCCTCGGGCGCCTGCAGCTTTCACAAAAGTTTCACATTGGGGAAAGGGTTCGTTGACCCTTCTCCTCCATCTTCGCTGCGAAATAGAAGACTTCACAGTGGAGAATGGCATGTCTCTGACTGCCGCCGTCGCGCCCGGCGTCGTTCGTCGCTATGCCAGCGATCAGATCGTGACGCTTGCTAAGCTCGTCGTAGAAAACGCCTTCCAGCCGATCGTCGAAGCCGGAACCGGAACGGTATTCGGCTATGAATCGCTCATGCGCGGGCAGGAGCGCATCGGCTTCGATTCCCCGGTCGAAATCCTCGACGAGGCCTATCGCTCCAATCAGCTTCTTCCGCTCGAGCAGATGGTCGCCAGCCGCGCGCTGGCGAAGTTCGCGACGCTCGGCAACTACGCGACATCGACGCTCTTCCTCAATCTCGACGTCCGCCTGATCCCGCATGGCGACCGGCTGATCGAGAACCTGCTGCAGCAGCTGAAGGCCGCCAACCTGCCGCCGTCTTCGGTCTGCTTCGAATTTTCCGAGCGCTTCGACAATACCAGCGTGCCGGAATTCGAGGCGCTGGTCTCCAAGCTGCGCCGCACCGGCTTCAAGCTGGCGATCGACGATTTCGGCGTCGGCCATGGCGAGATGAAGCTGCTCTGCGACTATGCGGTCGACTATCTGAAGATCGACCGGCACTTCGTCGCCGATATCGATACCAAGCCGCGCAAGCGCCATCTGCTGAAGAACATCGTCAACATCGCCCATGTTCTCGGCACCCGTGTCATCGCCGAGGGCATCGAGACCGAGGCCGAGTTCCTGGCCTGCCGCGAATATGGCGTCGATCTCGTCCAGGGCTGGTTCATCGCCCGCCCGACCACGCATATTTCCGAGCTCGTCCCGGCCTTTCCGCATCTGCAGGAACTCGGGCAGAACAAGCGCAACACCCAGTCGCTGGACGAAATCCTGATCCGCAAGCAGATCGAGCTGCTGCCGACGGTGTTCGAGAACGACAGCATCGATACGGTGTTCGAGCTCTTCCGCCGCAATCCGCGGCAGGGCTTCTTCCCGGTGCTGAATGCCAATGGCGAGCCGCGCGGCATCATCCACGAACATCACCTGAAGCAATACATCTACCACCCCTTCGGCCGCGATCTGCTGAAGAACAAGATCTACGAGCGGCCGATCTCCGAATTCGTCGAGATCGCCCCGATCGTCAGCCTCGACAGCGATGCCGAGCGGTTGATGTCGATCTTCGCCAATATGGAAGGCAGCAACTGCCTGATCCTGACGGATAACATGCGCTATGCTGGCGTCGTCTCCGCCGCAGCGCTGATCAAGGTCATCAACGAAAAGCAGCTGAAGATCGCCCAGGACCAGAACCCGCTGACGGGCCTGCCGGGCAATCATGCGATCCGCGATTTCATGCGCCAGTCCGGCCGCGACGGCGATGGCGTCCGCCACTTCTGCTACTGCGACTTCGACAATTTCAAGCCGTTCAACGATGCCTACGGCTTCCATCTCGGCGACCACGCGATCTCGCTGTTTGCCGCGCTGATGCGCCGGTACTTCTTCGCCGAGCGCCATTTCCTCGGCCATGTCGGCGGCGACGATTTCTTCATCGGCGTTGTCGGCTGGACCCAGGCCGAGCTTCGCGAAATCCTCGATCGGCTGATCAGCGATTTTCATGAGGACGTGCTGGCCCTCTATTCGGATCAGGACCGTGCCAAGGGCAGCATCCGCGGCCACGACCGCTCGGGCGCCGAAGCGTTGTTTCCGCTGATGCGCTGCTCGATCGGCGTGCTGGAATTGCCCGATGGCCTCGTCATCGACGACATCAACCGCGTCGGCACCGAGATCGCCCAGGTCAAGGCGCATGCCAAGGAAAGCATCGACGGTCTGGTCTTCAATCATCTGGGCGAGGCGAATTGACGCCATTGCCACTTCCCGCCTTTCCAAGGCGGCAGGGCTGAATTATCTCCTGTGCTTTCGGAATGAGGAGACCGGATATGCCCCTGCCGTCGACCATGCGTTACGTCGACCTTCCAACCTTCGGCGCCCCCGAGGCGATGAAGATCGCCAGCGGTCCGCTGCCGGTTCCGGGCGAGGGGCAGATCCTGGTGAAGACGCTGGCCATCGGCGTCAACCGGCCTGACGTGGCGCAGCGTCAGGGCACCTATCCGGCGCCGAAGGGCGCCAGCCCGATCCTTGGCCTCGAGCTTGCAGGCGAGGTCGCCGCCATCGGCCCCGGCGTCTCGGGCTACACTGTCGGCGACAAGGTCTGCGGTCTCGCCAATGGCGGCGCCTATGCAGAATATTGCCTGCTGCCCGCAGGCCAGACACTGCCATTTCCGAAGGGTTACGATGCCGTCAAGGCCGCCGCCCTGCCGGAAACCTTCTTCACCGTCTGGGCCAACCTCTTCCAGATGGCGGGCCTCACCGAGGGCGAAAGCGTCCTCATCCACGGCGGCTCCAGCGGTATCGGCACGACGGCGATCCAGCTCGCCAAGGCCTTCGGCGCCACCGTTTACGCGACCGCCGGTTCTGCCGATAAATGCGACGCCTGCGTCAAGCTCGGAGCCACGAGGGCGATCAACTACAAGACCGAGGATTTCGCCGAAGTCATCAAGGCGGAAACCGCGGGGGAGGGCGTCGATATCGTCCTCGACATGATTGGCGCCGCCTATTTCGAGAAGAACATCGCCTCACTGGCAAAAGACGGCTGCCTGTCGATCATCGCCTTCCTCGGCGGTGCGGTGGCTGAAAAGGTCAACCTGACGCCGATCATGGTCAAGCGCCTGACGGTCACCGGCTCGACCATGCGCCCGCGCACCGCCGAAGAGAAGCGCGCCATCCGCGACGATCTGCTCTCCCAGGTCTGGCCGCTGCTTGAAGCCGGGACGGTCTCCCCGGTCATTGACAAGGTTTTTGCGTTCGACGACGTCATCGAAGCGCATCGGCTGATGGAGACGAGTTCTCACATCGGCAAGATCATGTTGAAGGTCTGAGTGTCACCCGACTGGTGTCATGCTCGGGCCTGCATTTGCACCGGCTGACCTAGTGGTTCGCTAGATCCTCGGGACAAGCCCGAGGATGACGAAGTTGGGTTGGGCGCTCTCGCTGCAGGCGAAGACGATATCATCTGGCCGTCATCCTCGGGCTTGTCCCGAGGATCCAACGAACCCCTACTTCACCTGTAGATATTCAGCCGAGGATGCCCTCCAAATGGCCTAGGCCGCCTTGTCCCGCAGCGACAGCGCGGTGATCACCGTCACAATCCCCGGCAAAGCCATCGCCGCATAAAGCCAATGCGCCGCCGCAATATCGCCAGCGATCCCACCGGGATGCACCAGCCCCGTGCTGTTGGCGATGACCCCGGCGATGGCTGCACCGAAGGCGCTGCCGAGCGACTGCACGGTGGAGATTGCCGCGGACGCCTTG
>Ga0102591_1002090_pt1 | contig 23326 bp, 13 predicted proteins | sample AraplaCol_mCL_r2_2_FD_76860 | JGI IMG/M metagenome (GOLD analysis project Ga0102591, IMG submission 76860) | Arabidopsis root microbial communities from North Carolina, USA - plate scrape MF_Col_mCL_r2 (SPADES assembly) (version 2) | ecosystem: Host-associated > Plants > Roots > Endosphere... | reverse complement strand
AGGTCGCTGCCGCCCTTGGCGTACAGCGCCGGCACGCCGGCCTTGGCGAAGTTGAAGTGATCGGAGCGGAAGTAGAAGCCGTCTTCCGGCGTCGCTTCGGCGTGCAGCACGCGCTGCTGGCCTTCGGCCTGCGTCTTGAGCAGGTCTTCCAGCTCGGAGCTGCCGAAGCCTACGACCGTCATGTCCTTCGCCTTGCCGATCACCGGCATCGCGTCGAGGTTGATCACCGCCACCGTCTTGTCGAGCGGAATCGTCGGATGCGCGACGTAATACTTCGAGCCGAGCAGACCCGACTCTTCCAGCGTCACGGCGAGGAACAGCAGCGAGCGATCCGGCGGCGGCGTCTGCTTGCTGAAGGCCTCGGCGATCTCGAGGATGCCCGCAACGCCACTCGCGTTGTCGATCGCGCCGTTGTAGATCATGTCGGCGTGCGGCTCGCCGGCGCTGGCGCCACCGTGCTCGTCGGCTTCGTGGCCGTGGTTGCCGAGGTGGTCCCAGTGGGCCATGTAGACGATCGCCTCGTCCGGACGCTTGGCGCCCGGCAGCAGCGCGACGACATTGCGCGACGACTTCTCGCCCGTCTTGCTCTTCAGGTCGACCGACAACTTGCCGTCCAGCGGAATCGCCTTGAAACCCGGCTTGTTCGCGGCCTTGTAGAGATCGTCGAGGTTGTGTCCCATGTCGGCCAGCAACGTGCGCGCGGCGTCGCCGGTGATCCAGCCCTGCACCGGCAGGCGCGGTTCGGGATCGTCCTTCGCCGGCAGGTCGAACTGCGCGCCGGACCACGAATTCTTGACCACGTCCCAACCGTAGGACGCGCCTTCGGTGTCGTGGATGATGATCGCCGCCGCGGCGCCCTGGCGCGCCGCCTCTTCGAACTTGTAGGTCCAGCGGCCGTAGTACGTCATCCGCTTGCCTTCGAAGAGCTTCGGATCCTGGCTGTGGAAGCCTGGATCGTTGACGAACATCACCACCGTCTTGCCCTTCACGTCGACGCCGGCGTAGTCGTTCCAGTTCTGCTCCGGCGCGTTGACGCCATAGCCGACGAAGACCAGGTCGCTGCCGTCGACCTTCACTTCCTCGCGGCCGGTGCGCGTGCCCACCACCATGTCGGTGCCGAACTTCAGCACGTGCGGCTTGCCCTTCACGTCGATCTTTAACTCGGTCGATTCGTCGGCCGTCGTCTCCACCATCGGCACGGTCTGGAAATAGCTGTCGCCGTTGCCGGGCTTCAGGCCCATGCGCTTGAACTGCGCTTCCAGGTACTGGACCGTCTTCTCCTCGCCGGCGCTGCCGGGCGCGCGGCCCTCGAACTCATCCGACGCCAGTACCTTCACGTGCTGGGCGAAATCGGCTGCGTTGATGGCGTCGCTGAAGGAATGGTCGTCGGACGTCGGCGCCGTGGCGGGCGTCTGCGTCGTGGCCGCGCTGGGCGCATCGGCGGGCTTGGAGCAGGCGGTCAGCGCGATCGCGCCGACGATGCCGGCCGCAGCCGTGCTGAGAAGTGAAACTCGGGACATGGGACCTCCGGAATGGACCAGGCCCCGCGGCGTCGCCAGGAGCGCCGCCGCGGAAGCGAACCCCATTCTAGGCATGCTGGACGTACCGCCACCGTGCGCGGTCCGGCAGTTCGTCGCCCGCCATGGGCCGCCGGGGGCGGTGTTCCAGTCCCGAAGCGTGGAACGCCAGTCATTTCGCCTGGAGCGCCAGTCCTTTTGCTTCGAGCCCCAGTCCCTGACACTCGAGCGCCAGTGATATCGCCTCGCGCGCCAGTCTTTCGCACTGGAACGCCAGGCTCACGGCCTCGTGCGCCAGTCGGAATGACTCGAACGCCAGTCCCGAAGCCTGTAGCGCCAGGCAAAACCACTCATGCGCCAGGCAAAAAAACTGGCGCGCCAGGCTGGGTGGCCTGACGCGCCAGTTTTCAGGACTCGACGGGGTTCCGACGGGAACGACGAGGATCGAACCGCCGCACTCCCTCCGCGAGGCCCCTTACTGACCCGGCGGAGTCGCGCCGTCGTAGCGCACGGCGGTGGCGCCGCTGACCTGGCCGATCTTCGCGCTGTTGTGCACGTACAGCTCGACCTTGCGCTCGAACACCAGCGGGCCGTCGACCACCGCGTTCGGCCCGATGATCACCTTCGGGTCGCGCTTGTTGAACGAGAACCACGACTGGCTCGGCTTCGTGTAGTGGATGCCGCCCTTCACGTGCGAGCCCACGCCGACGGTCACGTCGCCGTTCACCGTGGTGATGCCACCCGAAAGGTCGGTGTCGACCAGCCCGATCGAGCCGTTCACCGTCTCGATGTCGCCGCGAACGTCGCCGCCGCGATCGACGAAGACGCCGCCGTTGACGGTTTCCAGCTTGCTGGACAGCTTGCCGTTGCCGGCCACGCGGATGGAGCCGTTGACCGTCTCCAGGCCGCCGGCTTCGACGTTCTCGGCGACGGTGATGCTGCCGTTGACGGTTTCGGCCTTGCCGGTGCGCGCGCCGGCGCCGATGCGGATGGAGCCGTTGACGGTGTCCAGGTCGCCGACCGTCTGGCCGGCTTCAACGGTAATGCTGCCGTTGACTTTGTCGATGTCCTGGGCGGCGAACGCCGGCGCGGACAGCGCCAGGGCGAGCGGCAGGAGGCAGAGGGATCGGGCGCGGGAGCGAATTGCCATCGTTTCGGGTTCCGTGTTGGGACGGGCTTCATTGCATGGGATGCCATGAAGGCGGAATCGGTTTACACCGCTTCGCTACAATCGCAGCCATCGCCGGCGCCGACCCGTGCCCGAAGTCACCATTCCACCCCTCACACTGGAATCCGACGTGCCCGCCACTCCCTCGCGCCCCAAACCCGTGGTTCTGCTGATCCTGGACGGCTGGGGGCATCGCGACGACCCGACCGACAATGCGCTGGCCCAGGCCACGCTGCCGAACTGGGATGCGCTCGTCGCCTCCGCGCCGCACACGCTGATCCATACCGAAGGCCGCCACGTCGGCTTGCCGGACGGCCAGATGGGCAATTCCGAAGTCGGCCACATGAACCTCGGCGCCGGCCGCATCGTCTACCAGGACCTCACGCGCATCGACGCGGCCATCGAGGACGGCTCGTTCTTCGGCAACGAAGAACTGCGCGCCGCCTGCGCCGCCGCGCAGGCGAACAACGGCACCTTGCACGTCATGGGCCTGCTCTCGCCGGGCGGCGTGCACAGCCACGAGAACCACATCTTCGCGATGCTCGAACTGGCCAGCCAGGCGGGCGTGTCGAAGGTCGCCGTGCACGCGTTCCTCGACGGCCGCGACATGCCGCCCAAGTCCGCCGAGGCGAGCCTGGTGAAGCTGCGCGACGTCTGCCGCAAGCTCGGCAACGCGCACGTCGCCAGCGTCAGCGGCCGCTATTACGCGATGGACCGCGACCAGCGCTGGGATCGCCTGCGCCGTGCATGGGACGCAATCGTCGAAGCCAAGAGCGAGCATGTCGCCACCGGCCCGATCGAAGCGCTGCTGCAGGCGTACGAGCGCGGCGAGACCGACGAGTTCGTCGCGCCGACCGTGATCGAAGGCCACGTGCCGATGGCCGACGGCGACGCCGTCGTCTTCATGAATTTCCGCGCCGATCGCGCGCGCCAGATCACGGCCGCATTCGTTTCGCCGACGTTCGACGGTTTCCAGGCGCGACGCCCGGAGCTGTCGCGCTTCGTCTGCCTCACCGAATACGACGCGAAGCTGCCTGCACCGGTGGCGTTCGGCCCGGACGATCTTCGCCACACGCTCGGCGAAGTGCTCGCCGACAACGGCATGAAGCAGCTGCGCATCGCCGAAACCGAGAAGTACGCGCACGTGACGTTCTTCTTCAGCGGCGGTCGCGAAGACCCGTATGAAGGCGAATCGCGCATCCTCGTGCCCAGCCCGAAGGTCGCCACCTACGACCTGCAGCCGGAAATGAGCTGCCCGGAAGTGACCGAAAAACTCACCCATGCGATCCGCTCCGGCGAGATCGACGTGGCGATCTGCAACATCGCCAATCCCGACATGGTCGGCCACACCGGCGACATCGCCGCCGCGGTGAAGGCCGCCGAAGCGGTGGACGTGGCGATCGGCGCCATCGCGCAGGCCGTGCGCGATACCGGCGGCGCGCTGCTGGTCACCGCCGATCACGGCAACCTGGAAATGATGCGCGACCCGTCGACCGGCCAGCCGCACACCGCGCATACGGTGGGCCCGGTGCCGTTCGTCTACCTCGGCCCGCGCGCGGCGACGCTGCGCAGCGGCGGTGCGTTGCGCGACGTCGCGCCGACCATCCTCGACCTGCTGGGATTGCCCAAGCCGGCGGAGATGAGCGGAACGAGCCTGCTCGCAGGCTGACCGCATGCGGCGCGCCGTCGTTGCGGTGAAATGCGCGGTCCTGATCGCCGCCGGCCTCGGGCTGGCGGCGCCCGCGTTCGCGCAGAACAGCCGCGAGGCCGAACGCAAGCTGGAGAAGATCCAGAGCGAGCTGAAGTCGGTCTCTGCCGAGCGTCGCAAGATCGAAGGCCAACGCGGCAGCGCGTCGCGGAAGTTGCGCGAGGCCGATGAAAAGGTCGGCCAGTCCAATCGCCGCCTGCGCGAGATCGAAACGCGCATGGCGAAGGAGCAGGCATCGCTCGCCGCCCTGCAGGAACAACGCGTGCAGTTGCAGGACCGCATGGGCGCGCAGCGGCAGGAGCTCGCACAACTCCTGCGCGCCGCGTACCTGCAGGGACAGGACGCGCCGCTGAAGCTGCTGCTCGCGCAGGATCGCGTCGCCGACGGCAATCGCATGCTCGCCTATTACGGCTACCTGCAACGCGATCGCACGCGCCGCATCGCCGAACTCGACACCCAGCTGCGCGAACTCAACGACGTCGAACAGGCGATCGTCCAGCGTCGCAGCGAACTGGACCGCACGCACCAGCAACAGCGCTCGCAGCTGGGCGAGTTGCAGAGCGCTCGCAAGGAGCGCGCGAGCCTGGTGGCCGAACTCGACGAACGCTACAAGGACCGCAGCACGCGCGAACGCGAACTCGGTCGCGACGCCGCCGGCCTGGAGCAACTGCTGAAGAAGCTGCGCGCCGCCGCCGCGAAGGCCGAGGCGCAGCGACGTGCCGCCGCCCAGCGCGCCGCGCGCGAAGCCGCCGCCGCCGGGAAGGAGCCGACGCCGACACGCAAGCCGCCCGTCGTCGCGAGCGCACCCGCGCCGCAGGTCGGTGGCCTGGGCTGGCCGGTGTCGGGCGCGCTGCTCGCCGGCTTCGGCGCGACCATGCCCGACGGCCGCGACAGCGACGGCCTGCTGATCGCCGCCGCCGCCGGCACGCCGGTCAAGGCGGTCGCCGACGGCCAGGTCGTCTATGCCGAATGGATGACCGGCTACGGCCTGCTGCTGATCGTCGACCACGGCAACGGCTACATGAGCCTGTACGCGCACAACGACGCTTTGCTCAAGGACGTCGGCGACACGGTCAAGCGTGGCGATCCGGTCTCCACCGTGGGCACCTCCGGCGGGCACGGCCGTGCGGCTCTGTACTTCGAACTGCGCCGCAACGGTGCCCCGGTCAATCCCGGGACGTGGCTGCGGCGTTGACGCTGAACGGTCGATGCCGTCGCCCGGACGATTAACGAAAGCCTTCCATTGCGCTCCCCCGCCGTGCCCATAATCACCGCACGGCGACCGCGCATCACACCAGTGGCGGCCCGTTTCGACTCACCGCACCACCCCGGAGTTGCCAGAATGTCCCTGCGTCGTCTCGTTCCGTTCGCCCTGGCCGCTTTCGTCGCGCTGCCGGCAGCCGCGCAGGAGGCCGACGCGCCGCCGTCCGACGCGCCGATCGAATCGCCGGATACGGAAAACGCCGAGACCAAGGTGCCGCTGGAGGAAATCCGCCGCTACGTCTCGGTCTACAACGCGGTCAAGCAGGCGTATGTCGAACCGGTCGACGACCAGAAGCTCATGCATTCGGCGATCCGCGGTCTGCTGTTCGACCTGGATCCGCACAGCGTCTACCTCGACAAGGAAGACGCCGAGAATTTCGACGAACAGTCGCGTGGTGCCTACGACGGCGTCGGCGTGGAACTGATGCGCCAGCCCGATGGCTCACTGCGCGTGATCTCGCCGATCGACGACACGCCGGCCGCACGCGCGGGCGTCAAGGCGGGCGATGTCATCACCGCCATCGACGGCAAGCCGTTCAAGCCCGACGAAGGCGACCAGTCCGGTCCGCTGCGCGGCGCGCCCGGCAGCAAGGTCACGCTGACCATCATGCGCGAAGGCAAGGACAAGACCTTCGATGTGACGCTGACGCGCGAAACCATCCGCGTGGCGAGCGTGAAGAGCCGCATGCTCGAACCGGGCTACGGCTACGTTCGCATCAGCGCGTTCCAGGCCGACACCGCGGCCGATTTCGAAAGCCAGATCGAGAAGCTCAAGGCGCAGGCCGGCGGCAAGCTGCGCGGGCTGGTGATCGACCTGCGCAGCAATCCGGGCGGCCTGCTGACCTCGGCGGTGCAGATCGCCGACGACCTGCTCGACTCGGGGAAGATCGTGTCCACGCGTGGGCGCATCGCGATCAGCGACGCCGAATTCGGCGCGACGCCGGGCGACCGCCTCAACGGCGCGCCGGTGGTGGCGCTGGTCGATGCCGGTTCGGCGAGCGCGGCGGAAGTCCTCGCCGGCGCGCTGCGCGACAACAACCGCGCGCGCATCGTCGGCAGCCGCACGTTCGGCAAGGGCTCGGTGCAGACGGTGTTGCCGCTGGATAACGGCGATTCGGTCAAGCTCACCACCGCGCGTTATTACACGCCCAGCGGCAAGTCGATCCAGGCGCTGGGCATCTCGCCCGACGTCGTCCTGCAGCCGGGCAAGGATGCCGACAAGAGCATCCGCAGCTTCAGCGAGGCCAGCCTGCCGGGCCATCTGCGCGGCGATGGCGAAAAGGACGGCGCGGAAGGCGAGCCGGGCCAGAACGCGGGCGACGTGCTCGACGGCGATGCGCCGATCGCGGCGGCGCTGGTGGAACTCAAGAAGCCGGTGGCGAGCGCCGCGACGCCTGCGACGAAGAAGAACTGAAGCTGCTCAGCTCAAGCCCCTCTCCCACGCGAGAGGGGTGAGAAGGCGCTCCTTGCGGACCATTGGTTCACGCAAGGAAGCGAAATCGCGCGCACTGGCGAGCCTTGCGCCGAAGTCCTGCGAAACCCGCGCGGCCCAACTTCCGTCAGCGCGACGCCTCGCCGATCAACCCGCACGAAACTTTGATCGGCGCACGCGCCGCGACCGCGAGCGTGCCCTGGAACATCCCACATTCGAGGAGGTTGTCCGGCGAAGAACGTCGACCCGAGTAAACGTTGATGTTCACCTGCGGTGCGTCGGGTGCATTGGTCCATGCCAGTTGCTTCGCATCGAATGCGACCGCGGGAAAGCGCGCCGTCGGCGAGCCCTCGAGTTGCGCGCCCTCAAGTTCGACCTGTGCGCGATGCAGCGTCAGCCACGGATTCTCGCTGCCGGGCACGTGCTGTTCCTCCGCCTGGTCGCTCGGATATCCGAAGTACTCGGCGCTGACGATCAGCGATTCGCGCGGCGAACCAAGGCGTTTCCTCGCTTCGGGCGACAACGTCACTTCGACGTCGAAGGCGTTCGATGCGGCTTCGATCTTCGGTGATGCAGCAACGGCGGAGGTCGCGGGCGTCGAAGTTGCGGTTGTCGAAGCGGCGGTGGAATCCGCGTCGACCGGACTTTCGCGATGGCACGCGGCGACGGTCAGCAGAAGTGCGATTGCAAGGATCGGGCGTTCATGACGTTTCATGACACCCAACGTATCGCGGTTCGCTTACCGCGGCTTGCCCGGAAGTGGAAAAGGCGTAACGACCTTTTCTCCCGTCGTCGCATCGCGGATGGCCGACTGGCCTTTCCGCTCGACTTCCTCGACGCGCACGATGCTGTGCATCGGCAGGTGCAGTGCGCGCGTATTGCCGAATTCGTCGCGCAGGCGCTCTTCGGTGGGATCGATCACCAGGCCGTCGTGCACGTCGAACACCAGCTCGCTCACTTCCGTGAAGCCCCACAGCGCGCCGGACGCGACGTTGCGTGCGTACAGCTCGTACACCTTGCCGGCATTGAGGAAGGTGACCTTGTAGAGCGGCTTGGACATGGCGGAAAGGCTGTGTTCGGTGGGTTCGCAGGCTGACCATGGGGTCGCCGCACGCGTCAATCAAGCCGCGCCGCCGTCGCGGGTCAGAGCCCGCGCCGCCGTCGCATGCGCCTTGCGATGCCGGCGCGGGCGATCAGCGCGAACACGCCACCAAACGCAAAGCCGGCCAGATGCGCCGACCAGGCGACCGCGCCGAACGCCGGGCCGATGAAGGTGAAGACCAGCTGCAGCAGCGCCCACACGCCGATCAGCAACGGCGCGGGCACCTTCACGAATTGCAGGAACAGGCCCAGCGGCACCACCACGCCCAGCTTCGCGGCCGGGAACAGCGCCAGGTACGCGCCGATCAGCGCCGACACCGCGCCGCTGGCGCCGATGATCAGCCGGTCCGGCGTGCCGATGGCGATCACCGCCGCGAGATTGGCCACCGCGCCGCCGACCAGGAACAGCACCAGCAGCCGCCACGGGCCCATCGACCGCTCGGCCGGCAGCCCGAAGATCAGCAGGAACACCAGGTTGCCCAGCAGGTGGGCCCAGTCCGCATGCAGGAACAGCGCCGTGAACAGGCGCAGGACGCTGCCGGTCCGGAACGATTGCACCCAGGCCTCGAACGAGCCCAGACCCCCGGACAGGGCGCCCCATTCCATGAGCAGGCGGCGCTGTTCGGCGCCCGGCATCAGCTCGACGACGATGAAGGCCAGCCAGAGCAGGCTGAAGAGCAGGGGCGTGGCCCAGCGCAGGGGCGAGCGCTCCCGCCCGGGGATGGTCACGAACACGAAACGGGCTCTCCCCTGTTCAGGATTGCGAAGTGCTCCGGACGCGAAAAAAACCCTGTTTTACAAGTGCGGACGGGCATGCCGGCTATTGTTAGCCTCGGGTTAAAAGCCGGGGTATAGTGCATACGGCGTCGTACGTCGGGAGGGGTTTCCGGCGGAGACTGGCGACCGACCGGACCGGCCGGGTGCCCAGGCAACGACACGGCCTCGGAAGACGAAAAAATACTCCATCGGAGACTACACGCATGCAACACGCTTCTCGCTTCATCCAGCTGTCGGCGCTCGCCTTCGGCATCGCCGGCGCGCTGACCGTTGGCCAGGCACAGGCCTCGGGTTTCCAGCTGAAGGAAAACAGCGTCAAGAGCATGGGCGCCGCTTTCGCCGGTGCCGGCGTCAACGAAACCGACTCGTCGGTCGTCGCCAACAACCCGGCCACGATGGCGCGCTTCTCGGGCACGACGCTCCAGGTCGACGTCACCGCGATCGACCTCAGCTACGAATTCAACGGCACCGGCACCGACCCGACCGGCCGTCCGCTCACCGGCGGTAACGGCGGCGACGCCGGCGACATCGCGGCCGTCCCGGCCATGTCGGTGATCCACAAGCTCGACAACGGCCTGGCCTTCGGCGCCATGGTCAGCGCGCCGTTCGGCCTGAAGACCGAGTACGACGATGGCTGGCAGGGCCGTTACTTCGCGCACACCTCCGACGTCAAGATCATCGACCTGACGCTCGCCGCCGCGCTGGACATCGTGCCGGACCGCTTCTCGGTCGGCGCCGGCCTCATCTTCTCGCGCGCCGACGTGACGCTGTCGAAGTCGGTCGACTTCGGTTCGCTGCTGTTCGGCAACCCCGCGACCCGTCCGCTGCCGTTCGCCCGCCCGCAGGCCGCTGACGGCTTTGCCGAGATCCAGGGCGACGACAACGGCTTCGGCTGGACCGTCGGCGCGAACTTCAAGCCGGTCGACCAGCTGGCCATCGGCGTGAGCTACCGCTCGGAGATCGACTACGAACTGGAAGGCACCGCCGACTGGACCGTGCCGGGCAACGTCGCCGCCGTGTTCGCCGCCAGCCCGACCACCCGTCCGCTGTTCCAGGACGGCGCCGCGCTGGCCAAGCTGACCACGCCGTCGGTGCTGAACGTCGACCTGCGTTACGACTTCAACGACAGCTTCTCGATGATGGCGTCCTACGCCGAGACCGGCTGGTCCTCGCTGCGCGAAGTGCGCATCGAGTTCGCGAACCCGGATCCGGATTCGGTCGAGCCGTTCAACTGGAAGGACACCACGTTCGCCTCGCTGGGCGCCGAGTACAAGCTCAACGAGTCGTGGACGCTGCGCGGCGGTGTCGCGTACGACGAAACGCCGACGCACATCGAAACCCGCACGCCGCGTCTGCCTGACGCGAACCGCATGTGGTACTCGATCGGCGCCAGCTGGCTCGCCACGCAGGCGCTGGAAGTGAACTTCGGCTACACCCGCATCGAGCCGAACTCGCCGAAGATCGACATCACCTCGGGTGGTTCGACCCTCGTCGGTCCGTTCGACGGCGCGGCGAACCTGTACGGCGTTTCGGCGCAGTACAAGTTCTGATCGCATCGTAATCACGGTGATCGAAAGCCCCGCTGATGCGGGGCTTTCTTTTTGCGTCGGCGCCGCATCGTGCGCCGCGATCACAGCGCCGGCTCCACGGCGATGTCGCGTTCGCCACGCAGGGCCTGCACGCGCACCGTCGCGCCGTTCGCCATTGTTTCGTCGTGGAGCGTGCGATACAGCGCCAGCATTTCCCACGCCACGCGGTAATCGGTGTTTGCGAACGCATCCAGGTCGGCAAGCACCGGCGCGGCCGCTTCGGGCTGGCCCTGCATGCGCAGCAGGCGCGCCTTCAACACGCCGGCCTGCACGCGCTCGTCGGGACTTCCGGCCTGTTCGATGCGCGCGATTGCGGTGTTCGCGATGACCATCGCCTTGTGCGGTTCCAAGCCCGCCTGCGCGAGCAGGCCTTCGGCGATGTCCCATTCCAGGCCGCGCTGCGCGACGTCGATGCGATCGCGGTACGACAACCACCGGGCAGCCGAGGCGATATCGTTCGACGCGAGCAGCGCCTGCGCGCAGGCCAGCGCGAGCGTGCCGGGTACCGGGACGCCCTGCGCCACCGGCGCCTTCGCGAGTGCTGCAGCCTGATCCTTCGCGCCGCGCGCGAGCCTCAGTCTAAGCTGCACTTCGCGAAAGGCCATGTCGTCCTCGGGTACGTCGAGCGAACGCAGTTTCGCGATGCCGCGCGCCACTTCGTCGAGCCGTCCACGCGCCAACGCCACGTTCGCCGCGGCAAATGCGATACGCACCGACAGCAGGCGGTCCTGGACCGAATCCATCAACGCATTCGCGCGCGCCATGCTGGACGCGGCCGCATCGGGCTGCACCATCTCCAGCTGCGCGACGGCTTTCGCCATCAGCGTCGCGGCCATGTAGTCATTCACGTCGAAGCGTTCGAACACCGCGATCGCGCTGTCGAATTCCTGAAGCGACTGCGGGTAATGGCGGCGCTGCTGTTCGATCATGCCCAGGTTGGTGCCGACCGACGCGGCTTCGATCAGGTTCCCCGCGCGCTGCATCGTCACGCGCGCAAGGCTCATGTTGCGCACGGCATCGTCCACGTGACCCTGCTGCACGAGCGCGACGCCGAGCCCGTTGTAGGCCTGGCCGGAGAGGATGGGATCGTCGGTACGCCCACTGTGCGCCAGAACATCCAGTGCCTTCGTGTAATGCGCCTGCGCGAGCGCGGGCTGTCCGCGGCGGATCTCGATCGCGCCCTGGCCCATCAACGCCTTCGCGCGAACCTGGGGCGAAAGCTGCGTCGCATCGGCGAGCGTGCGTGCGAACAGCGCCGCCGCTTCGTCGAGCCGGCCGCTACGGAACTCGATCTGGCCTTCGCGCACGCGCAGTTCTGGCTCGGCACGCTCGTCCGTCGTGGCCGATCCGACGAGACGGCGCGCCGCGTCGAGTTGTCCGGCCATGAGTTCCGCATCGACCTGCTGCAGCCGCTGGTCGAACGCGCTCGGCCCGATCAGGTTGCTGGCGCCGTCGGGATTCACGCGTCGCAGCCAGGAACCGACGGCCGATGACGTCGCGATGAGCGCATTCTCGCCGTGCGCTTCGACCAGCCGTTCGCGTCCTCCATCGAAGATCGACAGCCGCACACGCCAGCCGCGGCCATCGCGTTCGGCCCGTGGCGCGATCACCCAGCGCACGCTGCCGATGCGTCGCAGCCTTTGCGCGCCGTCATCGTCGAGTGGGCGCGATGCATCGATCTGCCCGCCCAGGTGCAGGGCCTGTTCGCTGGGGATCACGCGCATGCCGTCCTGCCGCAACCGGGCGGCGAGGTAGTCCATCGCGCCAAGCCGCACCCATGCGTCCTCGTTCTCGGGGGAGGTTACACGCACGGGCAGCACGAGTACGGCTGAGGCATCCGCGTCGGCGATCACCGGCGGCGGCGCGAGATGCGATCGCACGGCAAAGAGGCCGATACCGACGGCCGCAGCGACGACCGGCACCGCTGCGGCGATGCCCCACCGCCAGGCGCGACCATGCTGTTGTGGTGGCGCGATCGGCGTTTCGTTCGTCGCCATGCCGGGCGCGTCGGTTTCCGTGCGCCTGGCTGGTGCAATCGCATCGCTGTCGCCCGGTGCGAACTCGACCACCGGCGCGATCCAGTGATACCCGAATCGCGGCACCGTGCGCACCAGTCGCTGCGAGGACTGGCCGGAATCGCCCAGCGCCTTGCGCGCGCGCAGCATCGTCTGCGCGACGACGGTGTCGCTGATGTCGACGCGGCCCCACACGGCTGCGATCAGTTCGTCGCGTCCGACGGCGCGATGACGATGCGCGATCAGGTATGCCAGGCAGTCGAAGGATTTCGGAGGCAGCGGCACGCGCTGGGCGTCGCGACGAAGTTCGCGCGCGGCCGGATCGAGTTCGAACCCGCCGAACCGGTAGGTCGGAGCGCGCATGCGTCGTGGTCACCTTTGGGATTGCCGATCCGTCCGAGCGTAACCATCTGTTGCATTGCAGGCGACGCGGTGGATTCTCTATTCGACGACGACTTCCACATCGCGTCGATCCGCCGCAAGCGACGAATGCTCCCATTCGCGACGGTACAGAAAGCGCAACATCGCGCAGCCACTGCGTTCGGCACGGAGTGTCCATGTTTGCGCGCGCATCGTCCCGGGTCGCGTCGCGCCAGGCGACAGCGAGCCCGGATCGCCGTCCATGCGTAGCGTCGCCGGCAGCGGACCATCGATGGACCATCCGTAACCGGTCGCGGGGCTCGCATCGAATCGCAACCGCAGCGTCTGGCCGATACGCAGACGGAAGCGGGAATCGCGGGTGGTGATGGGATGCGCGTAGGGCGACGATTCCGCCGCATCATGCGTGCGCGACGGTGCCTGTCCGCAGGACGCGCAAAGCAGCGCGGAGAGCGGCAAGGACACGTTAAGAATAAGTCGCATAAGAGTCTGTGCTTCGAACAAAAGAAAGCCGGGGCGCGAACGCCCCGGCCGATGACAACCCGTCGATCAGAGAATCCGTGCGCGCACGAACACGCCGGAAGCGTCGGCGGTGGCTTTCACCTTGAAGTAGTAGCGTCCGCTCGTCGGCGAAGCCAGCGTTATCACCTGATTGGTGCCCGGACGCACGGACGACGCGATGTTCGACGTCGGCATGGGCTCCAGCCCGAGGTTCGCGTAGACCGCGAGCGTGCCGCGGCCGTCGTAGCTGGTGAACTCCAGCCGCGTGGCACCTTGCGGCACGTCGATGGCGAAGATCGCGCTCTGGCCGGCTGTGAGCGCCGGCATCGCGGTGGCGATATTGTTCGTCAGCGTCGTGGCCTGGATGGGCTGGCCGAAGGTGCGCGCGGCCTCCACTGCGGCGGCGGCGTCGATGATGCCCGCACCGATGGTGCGGTCCGGCTTGGTCGGGAACGGTCGCGCGGTGCTGATCACCAGGCTCTCCACCTGGGCCGGCGTCAACGGCGTCGGTGCCACGCTCTGCACCAGCGCGACGATGCCCGCCACATGCGGCGTAGCCATCGACGTACCGGTCATGCCGACGTAGCGGTCGCCTACCGGAACGGTCGTGCCGGTGTTGTGCGTGGACCAGATGTAGCCGTTCGGCGAACCTTCGATGCCGGCACCGCCCGGTGCGGAAATGTCGACGTTGGGGCCGTAATTGGAATAGCTCGCGCGCTGTCCGCTGTAACCCGTCGCGCCGACCGTGATCACGTGCGCGCAGTTGCCGGGCGAATGGGTGGCGGTGTCTTCGTTGTCGTTGCCCGCGGCGACCACGATCGTGGCGCCGAGCGAAACCGCCTTGTCGATCGCGCTCTGCGTTTCCGCTTCGCAGGCGTGGTTGCCGCCCAGGCTCATGTTGATCACTTCGGCCGGGTTCCTGTTGTCTTCCACGCCGTCGATATGGCCACCGGCGGCCCACACGATCGCGTCGTTGATGTCGGAGGTGTAACCGCCGCAACTGCCCAGCACGCGCACCGGCACGACCTTCGCGTTGTACGCGACGCCGGCGCCGCCCAGCCCGTTGTTGGTCACCTCGGCGATGGTCCCGGACACATGCGTCCCATGCCAGCTGCTGTCGGATGCGCCGGAGCCCGCGCCGCAGTAGCCTGCCGTCGTGTAATCGCCCAGATCCCAGCCGCCCGGAACGCGATCGTTGGTGGCGCGACGCGACAGGTCCTTGTCGGTGATGAAGTCGTAACCCGGCAGCAGATTCGGTTCGAGGTCGGCGTGATGCGTGGCGCCGGTGTCGATCACCGCCACGACGACGCCCGCGCCCGTCGCGCCCGAATCCCACGCCGTGGTCACGCGTGCGCCGCCCTTGCCGGTGCCGTAATGCCATATCTGGTGCGTGGCCAGCATGGGGTCGTTCGGCATCGCGGTAGCGTGCATCAGGCGGTCGACGCTGATGGATTCGACGTTCGGATCGCTTGCGATCGCGCGCATGACCGCCTCGGCCTGCACGCGGTCCAGCTTCTGCGAGGCGCGCACGACCTGTTTGCCGCTGAAGGTGGTGCGAAGCGCATCGATGCGCAGTGCGGCGATGCCCTTCAGGTTGGCGATGCGCGCGCCCATCTGAGGACGCGCGCGGTCGGCGGCGGCGGCGAGCGAACGCTGGCGTGCGGCCGGTTGCGTGCGCTCTGCACTGCCGTCGCGGTACTTCACGATGAAGCGCGGCGAGACGGTGGCGTCTTCGATGGAGGTGGTGTCCACGGTGGCGGCGAAAGCGGGAGCGCAGGCGCCGGCGATCAGCACGCTCAACAAAGTGCGGCGAAGTTTCATGCGGGATTCCTCGGGTGAATTCGGATGAAGCGCGGCGCCCGCTCGAGGACGCCGCGCGATTCGGGTGGCGCTTACAGGTCGATGCCGAAACCCACGCCGGCGGAGTTGTCGTCGCTGCTGAACGCGCCGCCGATGGAGAACGACGCGCGATCTCCGATGGCCTTGGAGTAGCCCACCGACAGCGCGCTTTCGCCGTTCTGCCAGCCGGCACCCACGCCGACGCGGCCGTGCGGGCTGCGCGAATTGGCGGCGTTGATCGCCATGTTCATCATCGCGGCGTTCATCGCGCCCTGGCGGTCGATTCGTTCGTCCTGCTTGCCCAGGCGATAGCCGATGTCGTTGTTGAGGTTGGTGAACTCGTCGCTCAACGCCTGGATGCGGCTGTCGGTGTAGGTGTTGGCGCGCGTCAGCGTCTGCGTCGCGGTGTTGTCGGTGTAGGCGTTCGCGCTGGCGAGCGTCTGCGCATCGCCGGCCTGCATCTGCTGCACGTTGACCGCGTCGGTGGCGTGGATGCCGGTGGAGATGTTGGTCACCCGACGTTCGTTGCCAGCGCTGCCGACCGAGACCGTGTTCGCCTTGTCCGCGACCGAGCCGCGACCGAGTGCGACCGCGTTGTTCGCCGTTACCGTCGCGCCCTGGCCGACGGCCGTGCCCGAAGCGGCGTTGACGACGGTGTCGGCGCCGAGCGCGACCGAGTTGGTCGCTGCGGCCGCCACGGTGGCGTTGCTGCCCACCGCGACGCTGCCATCGGCCCGCGCCTTCGCGCCGGTGCCCAGTGCGACGTCGGTGCCGGACGCGGCGATGCTGCTTTCGCCCACGGGCAGGCCGTTGCCGGTGCCGACCGGGACGTCGGTATGCGGACCGGCGAGATGGTTCTCGACGATGGTCAGGCGGTTGTCGATCTTCGCCACGCCGAGACTCAACGCACTGAACGCGTCGGCCACGGTGGTGTATTGGCTGCCCATCACCTGGAACAGCGGCGAGGTCATCAGGCCATTGCTTCCGAAGATCGCACCGCCGCCGAAGCCGGCGATCACCGACTGCAGCTGCAGGACGTTCACCGCGTCCATCGGCATCAGGCCGGCGCGCAGGTTGCCGATTGTCGTGCCGGCCACGCCTTCGAGCGTGACGCGCTCGTGCGTGGTGTCGCCGTACTTCACCGCGAGGTCGTCCAGTGCAGCCACCGTTTCGTCCACGGTCGTGATCGCGGTGGTGAGCTGCGAGACGTTGACCGCGTCGGTGTCTTCGACGCCCGCGGCGACGTTTGTGATCTGGCGTTCGGCACCGGCGGCACCGACGGAGACCGTGTTCGCGCGGTCGGCGACGCTGTACGCACCGATGGCGACGCTGTCGGCGGCCTGTGCAACGGCGTTCATGCCCAATGCGGTGGACAGCTCGCCTTCCGCCTTGGCGACGACGCCGACCGCGGTGCTCCCGACGCCGGTGGCGACGGCGCCCGAACCCAGCGCGGTGGACAGGTCGCCCTGTGCTTGAGCGTTGACGCCCAATGCGCTGGACAGCGCGCCTTGCGCGATCGAACCGGCACCGGCCGCGGTGCTGTAATCGCCCTGCGCGGTGGCGTTGGCGCCCATCGCGGTGGATTCCAAACCTTCGGCGTTGGCATCGGCGCCGACGGCGACGCTGTTGTCGCCCAGCGCCGCGGCCGCGCTGCCCACTGCGGTGGACTTCACGCCTTCGGCGTTCGCGCTGGAACCTGCGGCGAGGCTGTCTTCGCCGATGGCGCTGGAATCGCTGCCGACGGCGGTCGAACGCGCGCTGTCCGCGATCGAATAACTACCGACCGCGGTGCTGGCCTCGCTGGCCGCATTGCTGTTGTAGCCCAGCGCGGAGCTGTCCACGCCCATGGCGAATGCGTTGGTGCCCACGGCGGTGGCGTTGTCGTCGCCCGCGTAGGCGTAGGTACCGAGCGCGGAGGCGTAGTCGCCGCTCGCCTGGCTGCTGTTGCCCACGGCGGAAGACATCAGGCCGCCCGACTGCGCCGATTCGCCTACGGCCAGCGCGCCGATATCGGTCGCGGCGGCGAGGTTGCCGATCGACACCGCGCCATCGGCCATCGCCTGTGCCTGCGAGCCCATCGCCATCGCATTGCTGGTGTTGCCGCCGGCATTGTCGACCAGTGCATTCCAGCCCAGGGCGATGTTGCCGGTGCCATAGCCGCCCATCGCGCGGGCGTTCGGACCCACGGCGATATCCTGATGCCACGCGGCGATGGAGGCATTGCCCAGGGCAAGGCTCTCCAGGCCCCATGCGACGCTCTTGCCGCCGATGGCGACGGCATTGAAATCGTGAGCGATGCTTTGCTGTCCGACGGCGGTGCTCGAACGGCCTTCGGCAATGGCACGGAAGCCAACAGCGAGCGAGCCGTTGATCTGGGCCGGGTTGAGCGCGTCGCTATCGAAGACGGACGTGGAGTCGCGGGAGGATGTCTGGGCAGCGGGTCCGATGGCAGTGTCGTAGTTGCCCCACGTGTAGGCGCCACCGCCGAAGGATTGCGAGCCGTAGCCGAGCGCCACCGCACGACCGTATTGCGAACCGAAGGCGGGTGCCGCCGCCTTGGCGCCGAACGCCTGGTTCCAGTCGAGGTAACCGCCCACCGCGGTGGAACTCGGGCCCACCGCGTAGCTAAAGGAGCCAAGCGCGGTCGTCTGGTAGCCATAGGCGACCGCGAAGTAACCGAAGGCGGAGCCCCAGCCGCGTACGGCGGTCGCTGAGGCACCGACGATGGTCGAGTTCTGATCCTTCAGCGGCGCCTCGTAGAGGGAAAGGCCCGTCACCGGATCCTTGAGCCGTCGCCCCTGGGCGTCCGTCTTGGGCATGATCAGGTCGCCCATGGTCTGGGCGCCGGCACCGATCACCACATTGTTGGTGCCCTGCGATGCGGCCGACGTGCCGATGACGGTGGAGTTGGTCGCGGGGCTGGGATCTTTCACGACGGTGGCATCGCCGAAAGCAACGATCACGGAAGCCACTTGCGCCTCGGCCCGCGCACCGGCGCCCATCACGATGGTGCCGTTGCCGTTCGCGCGAGCGCCATTGCCGATGGCGATGGCGTTCTGACCAGGGCTGGTGTAGACGGTCTGCACCATCGTGGTGATGTTGTTCGTGGTCGTTGCGGTAGTGCCGCCGAGCGCGTTCTCGGTTGTCGCGTTGGTGCCGATGGCGACGTTGTTGGCGCCGTTGGTGCGCGCAGAGTTGCCGATTGCGACGCCGCCGCTCTGGGGGAGTTTCGTAGGGGTCGGCGTGGTGCTGGTCGTGGTGACGATGTTATTGGGCGTGGCCTGGACTGTTGTCTTGGTCGTCGAGCCGTTCTGCGCCTGGGTCTGCGACTGATTGCCGATCGCCACGGAATTCGTGTTGTTGGCCACCGCACGCGTGCCCATGGCGACGCTCGACGCACCCACCGCCTGCGCAGCCGCGCCCATCGCCGTCGCATTCGCGCCACTGGCCAGCGTGATCTCGTTCGGATCGATCTTGCCGTCGCCGTTGAGGTCGACCCACGAGCCCACGGCCGTGGCGTTCTTGCGTCGGGGCCGCAGGCGAGCGATTCGGCGCCGGTGGAAGTGCTGTCGGTTACGGAGGAGGCGACGTCCACCTGCTCGCAATTGACGCCCGCGAACGCGGAGCCGGCGAGGATGGACAGCAGTGCGCCGGTCAGCACGCGCCGGCTGAGGCGGGGGAGCGATGGCATCGGGGACATGGCGGTACTCGTTGGATGGACGGGCGGCGGACATCGCGTCCGACCGACCCCAACCCTTCCTTGCACCGTCACCGCCGGCTTGAAAGCACCATCACAAGCGGCGTCGAGAAATCACAGATCGATGACAGATCCGCCACAAGTCCATGAAAACTTCTAGGAAAGTTCTGGCGAATCTGTCGGCCGAGTCATCAGGCCGCCGTCGTCCTTTTCCCAGAACCCTCCAAACGAAAACGGCCCCGGCAAACTGCCGGGGCCGCTCCTGATTCGAAACGTCGAACGTTCTACACGGGGCGCCAGTTCCGGGTCCCCGGCTCCGGCCGTCAGTCGCCCAGCGTCAACAGCGACGCGTTGCCGCCCGCCGCGGTCGTGTTGACGGTGATCGTCTTCTCGGTGGCGAAGCGCGGCAGGTAGTGCGGGCCGCCGGCCTTCGGGCCCGTGCCCGACAGGTTCTGGCCGCCGAAGGGCTGCACGCCGACGACCGCGCCGATCTGGTTGCGGTTGACGTAGCAGTTGCCCACCTTCACCCGCGAGGCGATCTTCTCGATCGTCTCGTCGATGCGCGAATGGATACCCAGCGTCAGGCCATAGCCGGTGGCGTTGATCTGGTCGATCACCGCGTCGAGCTGGTCGGCCTTCCAGCGGACCACGTGCAGTACCGGTCCGAAGATTTCCTTGTGCAGTTGGTCAAGCGACTTCAGCGTGTACGCACGCGGGGCGAAGAAACTGCCGTGGGCGGCTTCGGCGTCGAGCGCGACCTCGGCGATCTTCGTCGCCTCGCTGTCCATGCGCTGCGCGTGATCGCGCAGCATCTTCAGCGCGTCCTCGTCGATGACCGGGCCGACGTCGGTCGACAGCAGGCCCGGATCGCCGACCTTCAGTTCCGCCATCGCGCCGGCGAGCATCGTGGTGACCTTGTCGGCGATGTCGTCCTGCACGAACAACACGCGCGCCGCCGAGCAGCGCTGGCCGGCGGAGGTGAACGCCGAGGCGATGGCGTCCTTGACGACCTGTTCCGGCAGCGACGACGAATCGGCGATCAGCGCGTTCTGGCCGCCGGTTTCGGCGATCAGCACGCCGATGGCGGCGTCGCGTGCGGCGAGCGCACGGTTGATCGCGCGCGCGGTGTCGGTCGAACCGGTGAACGCGACGCCGGCGATGCGCGGATCCTTCGTCAGCGCGGCGCCGACGGTGGCGCCGTCGCCCGGAAGGAACTGCAGCACCGCTTCCGGCACGCCGGCTTCGTGCAGCAGCTTCACGGCGTAGTAGCCGATCAGGTTGGTCTGCTCGGCCGGCTTGGCCAGCACGGCGTTGCCGGCGGCGAGCGCGGCGGAAACCTGGCCGAGGAAGATCGCCAGCGGGAAGTTCCACGGGCTGATGCAGACGAACACGCCGCGACCGGACATCTGCAGCGTGTTGGACTCACCGGTCGGACCCGGCAGCGGTTCCACCGCGAACTGGCGGCGCGCCTGGCCGGCGTAGTAACGCAGGAAGTCCACCGCTTCGCGCACCTCGGCGACGCCGTCGGGAATCGACTTTCCGGCTTCGCGCGTGCACAGCGCGAGGTACTGCGGCATGCGCTGTTCGAGCAGGTCGGCGGCGTGTTCCAGGATCGCGGCGCGGCTGGCGGCCGGCGTCGTGTTCCAGCCGTCGGCGGCCTTCACCGCGTTCTGCACGGCCTTCTCGACGGTGGCGCTGTCGGCGGCTTTCCACTGGCCGACGGTCTGGCGGCGGTCCGCGGGATTGGTCACGGCGATGTCGGGACCCGACACGTTCGCGCCCGGCACCAGCGGGGTGGCGCGCCAGTCTTCGCGCGCGGCGGCGTTGATCTGTTCGGCGAGCGCGCGCAGCTGGTCGTCGTTGGCGAGGTTGATGCCCATGGAATTGGTCCTGTCGATGCCGAAGCTGCGGTACAGATCGAGCGGCTGCGGGATGCGCGGATGCGCGATGGATTCGAAAGCGGAAACGGTGGCGACCGGATCCTGGATGAGGTCATCGATGGCGATGTCCTCGTCGGTGATGCGGTTGACGAAGCTGGAGTTGGCGCCGTTTTCCAGCAGGCGGCGCACCAGGTACGGCAGCAGGTCCTCGTGCGAACCCACCGGCGCGTACACGCGGCACGGCACGTCGAGGCGGGCGGCCGGAATCACTTCGGCGTACAGGTCGTCGCCCATGCCGTGCAGCTTCTGGAACTCGAAGTGCTTCGCGCGGCCCATCGACGTCGCGCGCTGGTGGATCGTCGCGATCGTCTGCGCGTTGTGCGTGGCGAACATCGGGTAGATCGCATCCGACGCTTCCAGCATGCGGCGCGCGTTGGCGAGGTAGCTCACGTCGGTATTGGGCTTGCGCGTGAACACCGGATAGCCGAGCTGGCCATCGACCTGCGCGCGCTTCACTTCGCTGTCCCAGTACGCGCCCTTCACCAGGCGCACCGGAATGCGGCGGCCGTTGCGGCGGGCGAGGTCGGCGATGAAGTCGATCGCTTCCGGCGCGCGCTTCTGGTACGCCTGGATCGCGAGGCCGTAGCCTTCCCATCCGGCGAGCGAGGCATCGGAATACGCGGCGGCGATGACGTCGAGCGAAAGCTCCAGGCGATCGGCTTCCTCGGCATCGACGGTGAAGCCGATGCCATAGGACTTCGCCATCTGCGCAAGCTCGAGCACGCGCGGCACGAGTTCGATCATGACGCGCTCGCGCTTGGCGTGCTCGTAACGCGGATGCAGCGCGGAGAGCTTCACCGAGATCGACGGCGCGGCGAACACGTCGCCTCCGACGAAGTTGCCGGACTTGCCGATCGCATGGATCGCATCGCGATACGCCTGCAGGTAGCGCAGCGCATCCTTCGTCGTCAGCGCGCCTTCGCCGAGCATGTCGAACGAATAGCGATACGCCGCGTTGCCGTTCTTCTGCGAACGCGCAAGCGCCTCGCCGATCGTGCGGCCCATGACGAACTGGTGGCCCATGATCTTCATCGCCTGGCGCACCGCCAGACGGATCACCGGCTCGCCGACGCGGCCGAGCAGGCGCTTGAAGGCGCCGTGCACGTCGCGTTTGGTTTCATCGGCCAGATCGACCAGATGGCCGGTGAGCATCAGGCCCCAGGTCGAGGCGTTGACCAGCACCGAATCGGACTGGCCCATGTGCTTCTTCCAGTCCGCATCGCCGAGCTTGTCGCGGATCAGCTTGTCGGCGGTTTCCTGGTCCGGAATGCGCAGCAGCGCCTCGGCCACGCACATCAGCAGCACGCCTTCCTCGCTGCCGAGGTCGTACTGGCGCATGAAGGCCTCGATGGCGCCCTGGTCCTTCGCACGGGCGCGGACGCGGCGGACGAGGTCGGCCGCCGTGGCCTGCGCGGCCACGCGGTCGGCCTCGGGCAGGCGGGCGCGGTCGAGGAGGGCGCGCACGTGGCTGGCCTCGTCGCGCACCCAGCCGGCGGTGATCGCGGCGCGGGGCGCGGCGGGCGGCGGCGGGAGTTCGGAACTGATCAGCGCGTTCGGCGCCGGCGGGCCGTCGGTCGCGACGGCGGGGGCGGAATGGGTCGTCATGGGGCCAGGGACAGCCTTGGGAAGCCCGATAGTTTAGAGGGTTCCAGTCGCCGAAGACGTTGCGCGCTCAGCCTGCTAGCGTCCGGGCGCAAGGACGAAGCCGGTCCTTTCGTGCAGCCGGGGTTGCGAAATTTGCCCACTATTCCGCAAGCTTTGACGGTTGCGGTTGTTGGTCATGTTCACGGTCGGTAAACTAAGCGGTTCCGCGGGGCGGTTTTTCTGGTTCCCTTTTGGGTCCCTCCAGGGCTGTGATGCCCACTGTCCCGGGTCGCGGATGAGCCCGCAAGCCAGGCCGAACGGCTCAGCCAGTCCAATACATTTATTAGCGTCTTTCTGGGGCTCGAACAGATGAAAGCCGGTCGTTTCAAGCAGTGGGGCGCGGGCATTGCCGCGATGGCGCTGCCGGTCCTTGCCAGTGCGCAGGCGGCCGATCCCGTGCGGTGGCAGCTCAACATGGGCCAGGGCGTGACCGCCCAGTCCGCCAATGCCTACAGCGCGCACATGTTCGCCCTGTGGGTGTGCGTGGTCATCGGCATCCTGGTGTTCGGCGCCATGGCCGTGGCCATGTTCAAGTTCCGCCACTCCAAGGGTGCGGTGCCGGACAAGGACTTCACCCACAGCACGAAGCTGGAAGTCATCTGGACCGTGGTCCCGGTCGTCCTGCTGGTCCTGATGGCGTTCCCGGCCACCAGCAAGCTGATCAAGATGTACGACACCCGCAACGCCGAGATGACCGTCAAGATCACCGGCTACCAGTGGATGTGGAAGTACGACTACCTCGGCGAGAACGTCGGCT
>Ga0102591_1002089_pt1 | contig 23332 bp, 20 predicted proteins | sample AraplaCol_mCL_r2_2_FD_76860 | JGI IMG/M metagenome (GOLD analysis project Ga0102591, IMG submission 76860) | Arabidopsis root microbial communities from North Carolina, USA - plate scrape MF_Col_mCL_r2 (SPADES assembly) (version 2) | ecosystem: Host-associated > Plants > Roots > Endosphere... | reverse complement strand
TCGGCAGCGTGACCGACTATGCCATCTACATGCTCGACCCCAACGGCTACATCCGCAGCTGGAATCCGGGCGGCGAGCGCATCAAGGGCTACACGGACCGCGAGATCGTCGGCCAGCATTTCTCGCGCTTCTACACCCCCGAGGACATCGTCAAGGGCGAACCGCAGCGCGGACTGGAATGCGCGCGCACCCAGGGCAAGTTCGAGGCCGAAGGCTGGCGGCTGCGCAAGGACGGCACGCGCTTCCGCGCCAGCGTGGTGATCGATCCGATCTGGCAGAACGGCGAACTGATCGGCTTCGCCAAGGTCACCCGCGACGTCACCGAACGCTACGAGGCGATGCTGCACCTGCAGACCGCGCAGAAGGCGCTGGCGCAGTCGCAGAAGCTGGAGGCGATCGGCAAGCTCACGCTCGGCCTGGCGCACGACTTCAACAACCTGCTGACGGTGATCGTCAACAGCCTGGACCTGATCGGCCTGAAGAACACCGACGACGCGCGCACGCAGGAGTGGATCGAAGCGGCGCAGCGGGCGGCCGATCGCGGCACCCTGCTCACCCGCCAGCTGCTCGCCTTCGCGCGCGGGCAGCACCTGGCGCCGGAACCCAACGACATCAACGACCTGCTGTCGCGTTCGGCCGAACTCTACCGGCGCGCGTGCGGGGCTTCGATCCAGTTCGCCTTCGACCTGGGCGAACAGGCGCCCCAGCTGGAAGTGGACGCCACGCAGTTCGAGGCCGCCGTACTCAACCTGGTCGCCAACAGCCGCGATGCGATGCCCGGCGGCGGCACGATCACCGTGCGCACGCGGCGCACGCGATGCTCGCGGCCCGACGCACCGGACGACGGCGAACTGGATTTCATCGTGGTGGAAGTGATCGACAACGGCTCGGGCATGGACGCGGAGGTCGTCGAGCGCGCCGCCGAACCGTTCTTCACCACCAAGGAAGTCGGCAAGGGAAGCGGCCTCGGCCTGAGCCAGGTGTACGGCTTCGCCGCGCAGTCCGGCGGCTTCGTGCAGTTGCACAGCGAGCCCGGCGAGGGTACGAAGGTGTCCATGCACCTTCCCGCGACCAGCCCCGCCCAGCCCATCGCTCCGAACGGAGCCCATGCCGATGTCTGACGTGCGCGTCCTGCTGGTCGAGGACGAAGACGATCTGCGCATGCTCGTCGGCGAGGCGCTGCGCATGACCGGTTACCAGGTGAGCACCGCCGCCGACGGCCCGCAGGCCGTCAGCGCGATGGAACGCGAGCCCTTCGACGTCGTGGTCAGCGACGTGAGCATGCCCAACGGCATGTCGGGGGTCGAGCTGTCCGACCACGCCGCGCGATTGCAGCCCAACGCCCGCGTGATCCTCGCGTCGGGCTTCGCGCGCGCGCAGCTGCCCGCGCTGCCCGGCAACGTGATCTTCCTGCCCAAGCCCTACCGCATCCCGCAATTGCTGGCGTTGCTTCCCGAGCGCACCGCGCCCGGCGGAGAAGCCGTGACGGCCTGAGGGCTGAAGTTTGCGTCGTGGCGGCCGATATCTCCGGTGATATGGAGTGGCTTCGCGTGGGCGTATTCGCTCGCTCACAACGTTGTCACCGCCGCACGCACTGAATAGGACCGATCTTCGCACTGCCGCCGGAGCGCCGATCGCACGATGCCCGCACCCGAACCTAACCGCCCTGCCCGCCGCCGCACGCAATCCGCCGCCGCCGTGCTGGGTTTCGGTCTGGTCCTGGCGCTGGTGCTCGCCGCGACGTTGTTCGCCGTGGCCGCGGCCGATCGCAGCAACCGGCTGGAAGCGGCGGAAAGCCAGAACCTCGCGCTGGCCTCCGGTGCCGAGCGACTGGTGTGGCTGCAACTGCGCAACCTCGAACGCGCGATGCTCGGCATCTCCAACGATGCGCAGCGCGTGGCCGTGGCCGCGCCGGAACACCTGCCGCAACTGATGACGCAGTTCTTCGCCGGCGTGTCGCAACGCCAGCGCGAACTGGAAAGCCTGGAACTCACCGACGCGCAGGGCATCGCCGTCAGCGGCGGGCGCGGCGAACCGGGTCTTGCCGGCTGGCCGGATCGCCGCGTCGCGCAGCCGCACGTGCAGTCGATGTATGTCGGCCCGCTCGTGCGCCATCGCGGACAGTGGCTGTTGCCGCTCGCGCTGCCGATGACCGACGGTCGCTGGATCGTCGCGCGGCTGCGCACGAGCGAACTGCAGAAACTGATCCTGCACCTGGACGCCGATCGCGCGCGCCTGATCCAGCTGGCCGGCAGCGACGGCCTGCTCGTCGCCGATTCGCGCGGCGAGCGGTACGTCGGCGAGCCCGACGACACGATCGTCCCCACCCAGGTGGAACCGCAACTTACCGAAGGCGACGACGACGACGTCCGCGACGGCATCACGCGCCTGACCGTGAGCGGCAAGGTGCCCGACTACCCGCTGCACGTGGACGTCGCCATCGCGCGCGACCGCGTGCTCGCGCCATGGTGGCGGCTGGTCGGCGCGGGCGTGGCGCTGTACCTGCTTTACCTCGCCGGCCTGGTCTACCTGGTGCGCGTGGTCCAGCGCAACGCGCGCGCCAATGCGCAGATGGTGCAGCGCCTGACCGAAGCGGCCGACAACCTGCGCCGCGCGCAGCAACTGGGCCGCACCGGTACGTGGCTCGCGGACAGGAACGGCACGCTGTTGTGGTCCGAGCCGGTCTCCGACCTGCTCGGCCTGCCCGAAGGGCAGTCGGCGGCGACCATCGACGAGTTCTACAGGATCGTGCATCCGGAGGATCGCGAACGCCTGTCGACGCATTTCGCCCATGCCTGGCGCACCGGCGAGCCGTACTCGCTGGACTACCGCATCGTGCGCGGCGACAACGGCCAGGTGCGCTGGATGTCCGCACGCGGCGCGACCACGCACGATGCCGACGGCACGGTGGAAATGGCCGGCACCGTGGTGGACGTCACCGACAGCACGGAAGCCCGGCTCGCGCTGGAGGAAACCGAGCGCCAGTTCCGCCTGCTGTTCGAACGCAACCCGCTGCCGTTCTGGGTGTTCGACATCCAGACGCTGCGCTTTGTGGAGGTGAACGACGCGGCGCTGCGGCAGTACGGCTATTCGCGCGAGGAATTCCTCGCGATGACCATCTACGACATCCGCCCCGAGGAACATCGCCACGAAGTCGAGCGGGACCTGGAGCAGCATCGCCCGGGTGAGCGCGACGACGTGCGGCTGTGGGTGCACCGGCGCAAGGACGGGCGCCTGCTGGAAGTGCGCGTGCACGCGACCGACATCGACCTGCGCGGGCGGCCGTCGCGACTGGTGCTGGTGGAGGACGTCACCGACCGCATGGCGCAGCAACGCGAACTGGCCTACCGCGCCAGCCACGACATGACCAGCGGCCTGCTCAATGCCGACGCGCTCGCGCGGCGCGTGGACGCGATGTCGCACGCGACCTGCCGCATCGCCAGCGTGCAGTTGCGCGGGCTGGAACTGATCGAGGACAGCCTCGGCCGTGAAGCCGGCCACGACACGCTGCGCGTGATGGCCACGCGCATCGCGCGGCTGGGCGAACGCTTCGGCGTCGCCGGGCATGTGCGCAGCGACGAGTTCGCGCTGGCCGTGTGTCCGGTCGAACACTGGGATGAGGCGCTGGAATGCCTGCTGCAGGAACTCGAGCGGCCGATTCCGGGAGAGGACACGCTGCACCGGCTGGAATCGTGGATCGGCGTGACCGAACTGCGCACCGGCGAAGGCCACGCCACGCAGGCCATCGCGAACGCGGGCCTCGCCGCGCACGTCGCGCGCACCGAGCATCGCCCGCTGGTCGTGTTCGAACCGGGCATGGCGCGACACGCCACCGATCGCCTGCGCCTGGCCGGGCGCATCCATCGCGCGATCGACGCGGAGGAATTCGAGCTGCATTTCCAGATCCTGTGGGACGTCGCGTATTCGCGTCCGGCCGGGGTGGAAACCCTGATCCGCTGGCCGCAGCGCGGCGGCGGTTATCTGCCGCCGGCGCAGTTCATCGGCCTGTGCGAGGACACGGGCCTGATCGTCCCGCTCGGCCGCTGGGCGTTGCGCGAAGCGGCCGCGGCGCAGCGGTTGCTGGAACGCGCCGGCTTCCCCGGCCTGCCGGTGGCGGTGAACGTCTCGCTGATGCAGTTCCTCGATGGCGACATCGCGCACGACATCGAAAGCGTGCTGCGCGAATACGACCTGCCGCGCGGCGCGCTGCACATCGAACTGACCGAAAGCGTGCTGATGACGCGTCCGGAACAGGCGCTGGAGACGTTGCGGCGTTTGCAGGCCAACGGTGTGTGCCTGTCGCTGGACGATTTCGGCACGGGCTTTTCGAGCATGTCGTACCTCAAGCAGCTGCCGCTGGACGCGATCAAGATCGACCAGTCCTTCGTGCGCGACGTGCATCGCGACGAGCGCAGCGCCTCGATCTGCCAGGCGCTGCTTGCGCTGGGGCACGGGCTGGGCCTGAAGGTCGTCGGCGAAGGCGTGGAAACGCAGGCGCAATACGAATGGCTGGCCATGCACGGCTGCAACCAGGTGCAGGGCTTCGGCATCCACCGCCCGGCGCCGCTCGCGCAGGCGATCGAACAGCTGCGGCAGATGCGCGAATGGGTGGACGGCCCGTGGCCGGCGGAGCGGAGCGAGGCGGACCGGGTTTGAGGTCGCCGTCACCGCGTCGACACACCGTAGGATGGGTTCGCCACGCGAACCCATCGTTTGTGCGCCTCGCGATGGGTTTCGCGTTGGCGAAACCCATCCTACGGGGACCTGGCGACGGCTGTTGTAGCCCGGGTAAGCGAAGCGCACCCGGGACCTGTCACGCCCAACCCGGGTGCGCTTCGCTTACCCGGGCTACAAGAGCGTCGTAGGATGGGTTTCGCCACGCGAAACCCATCGCTTGTGCGCCTGACTATGGGTTTCGCGTTCGCGAAACCCATCCTGCGTCCCTTCGGTCACCGCGCCGCCGTCGCCTGCGACAGATCCTTCTGGATCTTCAGCGCCTGCCCCGCCTCGATCCGTTCGCCACCGCGCACGACGAGCCGGTCGCCCGGCTTCACCGCACCCTGCACTTCCACCAGGCCGTCCACTTCCGTACCGGTCTTGACCGGAAGACGCTCGGCCGTGTCGTCCGCCGCCACGCGCAGCACGTAATCGCCTTCGCGCCGCAGGATCACCGCATCGCGCGGCACCGCGACCACCGAACGCTTGCGCGCGCCCGGCATGCCGACATCGACGGCCGTGCCGACCGGCAGCTCGCCGGTGTCCATCGCGATGCGCAGCTCCAGCTGGCGCGATGACTCATCGCCCACCGGCACCAGCGCACTCACCGCATGCGTGCGGATCCTCGCGTCCTTGCCCGCATCGCGACGGCCGACGCTCACCTGCACCGGCATGCCGACCGCAAGGTGTTCTGCCAGATCCACTGGCGCGCGCACGCGCACTTCCTGCGCGCCGGTGTCGACCAGGCGCGCGACCGCCGCGCCGACCTGCACGTATTCGCCCAGCTGCACCGAACGCTCGGCGACCACGCCATCGAACGGCGCGCGCACCACCATCTGCGTGCGCTGGTGGCGCGTCTGCGCGAGCAGCGCCTGTGCACGCGCGCGTTCCTGCGCGAGCATGTCGCGATCGGCCTGCAACTGTTCGTACTGCGCGCGTGCGATGTTCTGCTGCGCGGCCAGCTGCGCGTAACGCTGTTCCTGCCGCGCGGCCATGTCCAGTTGCGCCTGGATGCGCGCGAGGTCCGCCTCGCCCTGTTTTTCCTGCAACGCCAGCGCGGTGTCGTCCAGCACCGCGAGCGGTTCGCCCGCGCGCACCTTCTGGCCGACTTCGACCACGCGCACGACGCGGCCGTCCTGCTCGCTGGCGACCTTCGCGTCGCGGCGGCTGATGACGCTGCCCGGCGCCCAGTGCACGGGCGCCAGTTCGGTCGTCACCGCATTGGCGACGCCGACCACGGCGGGCGCTGCGGTGGGTTTCGCCGGCGGCGTCGCATCGGCGTCCCACTTGATGAGCGGCACCAGCAACACGGGAACCAGCGCGAGCAGCAGGATGACCCTGCCGGGCAGACGGGACGGGGTTTTCATTGCAGGCCTCCGGGGGAAGGAATCGGATGTCTCAAGCCAGTGCAGGTTCGGCGGCTACGGCGCGCACGCGATCGCCCTCGAACAACCGCAGCAGTGCCGGCACCACGACGACGATGAACACCAGGCTCAGCGCGACGCCGCCGACCGACACCGCCGCCAGGCCGCGATAGATCACCGCGCCGGGACCGGGATTGATCGCCATCGGCAGCGCGCCCAGCACGCCGGTCAGCGCGCCGATCAGGATCGGACGCAGTCGCTGGTCGAGCGCCTGCCTCAACGCATCCTCGAGCGTCGCGCCCGCGGCCTGGCCTTCGCGCGCCTGCGCGACGAGCAGGATCGCGTTGTTGATGACCATGCCCAGCAGCATGATGAAACCGATCATCGAAAGCAGGTCCAGCGTCTGCCCGGCGATGAAGTCCAGCACGCGCAGGCCGATCACGCCGCCCAGCACCGCCATCGGCAGCGTCGCCATCACGTAGGCCGAATCGCGCAGCGACTTGAACATCGCCGCCATCAGCAGGAACAGCACGACCAGCGCCATCGAGAAGTTGATGCCCATCGTGCGCACGACTTCGCCGAGGCGGTCGGCGCTGCCGGACACGCGGACCGCGGCGTCCTGCGGCAACGCATCGCGCAGCACCGGCACCACTTCGTCATCGACGATGGACAGCGCTTCCTCCAGCGACATCGCGGCCGGCGGATCGACGGTGAGCGTCACCGTGCGGCGGCGGTCGACGCGGCGCATCTGGTTCGGCGCAAGCACCGTATCGACCTGTGCGAGTTCCGCCAGGCTCAGCACGCCGCCGTTCGGCGTGGCGAGCGGCGCCGCGCCCAGGCGTTCGACGTCGTCCTCGCGATCGCTGCGCAGGATGATCGCCAGGCGCCGGTCGCCATCGAAGTATTCGCCGAGCCATTGCCCGTCGCCGAGCGCGCGCACGACGGTGCCCAGGTCCGGTCGGCGCCAACCGACTTCGGCGAGGCGGCGATCGTCGGGATTGATGCGCAGCTCCGGCGTGCCGGCGTCGGCGTTCGGCCACGCCTGCACGTTCGCGCCGGGGAACCTCGAAGTCAGCAGTTTGCGTCCGGCTTCGGCCGCACGCGTGAGCGCGTCGCCATCGGAATGCTGGAGGTGGATCGCGATGGCGCGCGCGGAACCGCCGAAGCTGCCGAACAGCTCGCCTTCGCTGGCGAACGCGCGCGTATCGGGGAAGCCGACGGCCACCTCGTCGCGCACGATGCGTTCGAGTTCGCCGATGTCGTCCGGATCGACCACGCGCGCACCGATGGTGCCCCCGCCCGGCCACAGGTTGAGGTACCAGTTGCTCAGCTGGGGCGGCTTCGTCCCGTCCATGTAGGGCTTCATGCGCGCGAGCAGCGTCGGTGCGATCTCCTCGTTCACGCGTTCCGGGCTCATTCCCGGCGGAAAGTTGAAGATCGCATCCACCGCCGCGCGCTTCACCGGCGGCAGATAGTCGATCTTCGGCATCAGCACGATCGTCAGCAGGATCGGCGCGACGACCAGCCCGCCGACCCACGCCAGCTGGTTGCGACGACCCGTGGTCGCGCGCATCGCCCAGGCGCTGACGCCGGCCCAGAAGCGGTGTTGTTGCTGCTCGCGCGCGTCCTCGCGCTTGCGCAGCCAGGAACTCGCCGCGGCCGGCAGCACGGTCACGGCGATCAGCAGCGAGATGCCAACGGCGATGGAGATGGTGAGCGCGAGATCGGCGAACAGCTGCCCTTCCACGTCGTCCATGAAGATCACCGGCAGGAACACCGCGATGGTGGTGAGCGTGGACGCGACCAGCGCGCCGCCGACCTGCCGCGATCCTTCCAGCGCGGCCTGCGTGGCGGACATGCCTTCCTCGCGCAATCGCACGATGTTCTCGGCGACGACGACGGCCGCGTCCATCACCATGCCCACCGCGAACGCGAGGCCCGCCAGCGAGATCACGTTGAGGCTGCGCCCGGTCAGTTGCAGCACGATGAAGGTCGCCAGCAGCGAGATGGGAATCGCGCAAGCGATCAGCGCGGTCGCGCGCACGTCGCGCAGGAACCACCACAGGCAGCCCACCGCGAGCAGCACGCCCGCGCCGAGGCTTCCCGAGAGCAGGCCGATGGCGCGGTTGATGAAGACCGACGCATCGAAACTCTGGCGGATGTCCAGGCCCTGCGGCTTGAGTTCCTTGACGCGGATGTCCTCGACCACCGCCTTCACCCGGTCGAGCGTGTCGAGCACGTTCGCGCCGCTCTCGCGCAGGATGCGCAGGCCGATGGCGGGATTGCCGTTCTGGTACGCGAAGAAGCGCTGCTCCGGGCGCTTCACTTCGACGGTCGCGACATCGCCCAGTCGCACGGGCCGGCCGTCGCGCCATGCGAGGATGAGGTCGCCGAGCGCTTCGGGGGAATAGCGCCCGGCGAACCTCAGAACGTATTCGCGACGACCGGCCTCGACCACGCCGCCGGAGACATCGGTCGCGCGCGCGGCGACGTCGGCGACCTGCGGAATCTGGATGCCCAGCGCGGCCGCGCGCTCCAGGTTCATCGTGATGGTGAGTTCTTCCGGTGCGCCGCCGTTGACCTCGACGCCAGCCACGCCTTCGACCGCGGACAGCCGCGGCACGATGCGGTCCTCGATCATCTGCCGGCGATCGAGGATGTCGCCGGGCGTGTCCGGCAGTTTCTGCACGAAGAAGAAGGTGAGCGAGTTGTTGGCGTTGTCGGCGCCGGCCTGCACCACCGGCGGCGTCGCATCGCGCGGCAGCGGCTGCAGGCGGTTCATGCGCGAGAGCACTTCGACCAGCATCGCGTCCATGTCGCTGCCGACGGCGAAGGTCAGGTTGATGAAGCTGTTGCCTGCATTGATGTTGGACTGGATTTCCTCAAGGCCCGGCAGCCCCTGCATCACCGCTTCGATGGGCTCGACGATCTCCGATTCCATTTCCTGCGGCGATGCGGCGCGCCAACCGGTCTGGATCGACATCTGCGGGCGTTCGATGTCGGGGAACAGCTGCAACGGCAGCTTGAACAGGCTCAGCAGGCCGAAGGCGCAGACCATCACCACGGCGACCGCGACCGCGGCCGGATTGCGCAGCGACGCTTCGGTGAGTTTCATCGTGCTGCTCCGCGGGGGACGAGTGCGGAGCGCACGATGCGCCAGCGCGACTTTGCCGGAATGGCCCGGAAGTCACGCGGATGCCGGCGCTGCGGTCAATCGTTGAGTGTTCGCGGTGAAGCGTTCTGGAGGACGCAGGGATGTTGCGCGCGCGCAACGAACACCCAACCAATGGCACAGGACGCATCGCACGCGGGTGCCGCGGTGGGTTTCGCGGGGCGAAACCACCTTACGGATGTCGGAAGCCTTTCCGCGGTTGGGTAGGATGGGTTTCGCCTGCGAAACCCATCGTTCGTGCGGATCGGATACGGGTGCGATGGGTTTCGCGTTGCGAAAGCCATCCTACCGAGGCGTCCGCTGTAGCCCGGGAAAGCGAAGCGCACCCGGGTAAACGGCACAGCGCATCGTTGCGAAACATCCTACGTCGCCTGTAGCCCGGGTAAGCGAAGCGCACCCGGGGACGGCCGCCACTCAGATCAGCAACGCAAGCTTGTCCCGATGCGTGCGCGACAACTTGAGCTCCTGCCCGCAATCCAGCCGCAGGAACCCTTCCCCGTTCGTGTGCGGGCGCAATTCCACCACGCGGCGCGCATTCACGATCGTCGAGCGATGGATGCGCGGGAAACGCTGCGGGTCCAGCTGCTTCTCCAGCTCGCGCATCGTCGCGCGCAGCACCAGCGTCTCGCCCTGCGGCCCGCCCTTGTCGGGCGCCGCGCCATCGGTATGGATGCACATGTAATCGCCGGCCGCGTCGATCCAGCGGATGCTCGCAAGATCCACGCGCACCGTGCGCCCGCCGTCGCGCACGGCGAGCTTTTCGTCGCGGCGCAACTGCTCCAGCGCGTCGGGCTTCAGCGCGTCGTCCAGGTCCAGCAGCGGACGCCCGCTCAGTTCGCCCAGCAATCCCAACAGGTGCGCGCAATGCCCGCTGGCCTCGCGCTGCGACCGCGCCAGCTGCACGCGCGCCAGCGCCTGCGCCAGGCGCGTTTCCTCCACCGGCTTGAGCAGGTAATCCGTCGCCGACGCCTCGAAGGCACGGATCGCGTAATGGTCGTAGGCGGTGACGAACACCACCAGCGGCATCTCGTTCGCCGGAAGGCTGCGCAGCGTCTCGAAGCCGTCCATGCCGGGCATCTGCACGTCGAGGAACACCAGGTCGGGACGCAGTTCGCGCATGCCCGCGATGGCGGAGAGGCCATCGCCGAACTCGCCGACGATCTCGACATCCGGATGCGCTTCCAGCCGGATCTCCAGCCCGCGACGCGCCAGCGGTTCGTCGTCGACGATCAGCGCGCGCAGCGGTGCGCTCGGCGCGGTTTCGGTGCTGCGTTCGGACATGCGTTCGCGCGTGACGAGCCGATCCATCTCACTCTCCGCCCAGCAGCTTGGTTTCGAACGGCAGGCGAAGTTCGACTTCGATGCCGCGCTCGCGATTGCGCACGGAGAAGCTGCTTTCCTCGCCGTACAGCACGTTCAGGCGTTCGCGCGTGTTGCGCAGGCCCACGCCCTTGCCCGGCGGAAGCTGGTTGCCTTCCAGGCTGGTACAACCGGGACCGTCGTCGATCACGCGCAGCACCAGCTGCTCGCCATCGCGTTCGGCTTCGATGCGAAGCAGACCGCCGGCGACCTGCTTGGCGACAGCGTACTTGATCGCGTTCTCCACCAGCGGCTGCATCAGCAGGCTGGGAAGTAGCGCGCGCCAGCAGTCCTCGTCGATGTCGGTCTCGATGCGAAGGCGCTCGGCGAAGCGGATCTTCTCGATGTCCAGGTACAGAGTGAGCGCGTCCAGCTCCTGGCGCAGCGTGACGCGCTGCATCGGGTCGTTGTCCAGCGAATGCCGCAGGAACGACGACAAGCCCTGCACCATGCGGTTGGCGGTGGCGTTGTCGCGGTCGAGCACCAGCGTGGAGATCGCGTTGAGCGTGTTGAACAGGAAATGCGGGTTGAGCTGGTAACGCAGCATCTTCAGCTGCGCCTGGTGCGCCATGGTGCGCGCGGCCAGCGCGCGTTGCGTCTCGTCCTGCAGCTGGCGGTAGTACTTGATGCCCAGGTACAGGCCGACCCACGCCAGCACCACGTAGATGTAGGTCAGCGAATAGGCGATGTAGGCCATCCGGCTGGTCGGCGCGCAGGTGTCGCAGAAGCGCACCAGCATCGTGCGCGTGGTCAGGTCCATCACCGCCGAGCTGGCGAGGATCGGCACGATCATCGTCATCAGCAGCTTGCGCGGCGACAGGCCCCAGCACGCGCGCAGCAGGTAGCGCAGGCCCAGCGTGACGACGAAGCCGGTGCAGGCGGCGGTGAACGGGACGATCCAGTAGCCCGATGGCTTGCCGTAGGCGATCGCCGACAGCCAGCTCTGGCCGAAATAGCCCAGCCAGCCGGCGCTGTGGAAGATCCAGAACAGGTGCTGGCGGGGCAGGTCCAGCGGATGGGTCGCGGTAATGGCCATCGATGTTGCGGAGCGAGGACGCGGTGGACCGATGCTAGCCCGTCGGGAGGGCGGAGCGGGAACGGCTCGTCGGGGGCGGGGCACGGTTCGGCGCTTGCCGCGATGCGGGAGTGCCCACCCGTTACGGGCCCGGGTCCCGGCCTTCGCCGGGAGGACGTTCCTTCCCGCGGCCCTTCCGCCGCTCATCGATCACCGCCGTGATCAACGCCCCGATGAACACGATCAACGCCGCGTAATACATCCACACCAGCGCCAGCACCAGCGCGCCCATCGACCCGTATGCGGACCCGGGATTGGACGTGCGCAGGTACCAGCCGATCAGCCAGCGCCCGAGCACGAACAGCAGCGCCGTGATCGCGCCACCCGCCAGCGCGCGCTTCCAGCCCACGGAGCGGTCCGGCAGGTAGTGGTACATCAGCGCGAAGCTGATCGCATAGACGGCCCACGTCGCCACGTTCATCACGATCGGCAGCGCCCATTCCATGCGCGAGAACGCCAGCTGCACCAGCGTCGATACCGTCATCGACACCAGCAGCAGGAACCCCATCGCCAGCACGAGCCCCATCGAGAACACCCGCTTGCGCAGCCACGCCATCGCGCCGGCGAGCCGCGTGGCGTCGGTGCGGAAGATCTTGTTGAGCACGTCCTGCAGCTGCGCGAACACCGCCGTGGCGCCCACGAACAGCAGCGCGACGCTCCACCATCCGGCGATCGAACCGGTGTCCGGCCGATCGCGCGCGTTGTCCACGACGGTGCGCGCGACGCGCTCGGCCTCGCCACCGGCAAGCAGGCCGATCTGCTGCATCAGCGAATCCTGCGCGCCGGGATACAACGCGCTGGTCAGCCAGACCAGGATCAGCAGCAGCGGCGCGAGCGAGAGCATCGCGTACAGCGCGAGCGCGGCGGCCTGCGCCATCAGTTCGGTATCGACGAAACGACGCACCAGGTCCGCCGGCAGGCTGCCCTGCGCGCGCCGCACGAGCGCCTGCATCGCCGGACGACGGAACGAGCTGCCGCGATCGGGCTGGGTCCGGCGCGGCGCGGTGGGGTCGAGTTTTTCGGCGGCTTGCTCGACCGGATTGGGAGCGGATTCGTCTGCCATCGGGTGCAGGAATAGCGCGAAGGGCGTGAATGACGGATGGCGATGGCATCTGGCTTAGCATCCCCGCATGCCCATCGCTCCCCTGCCCCGCGCCTTCTACGCCCACGATTCCCGCGACGTCGCCCCGCTGCTGCTCAACAAGGTGATCGTCACTTCCGACGGACGCATCGGTCGCATCGTCGAAGTCGAGGCGTATCGCGGTCGCGAGGATCCCGCGGCGCATTCCTTCCGCGGGCCGACGAAGCGCACGCAGGTGATGTTCGGCCCGCCGGGTCACCTGTACGTGTATTTCATCTACGGCATGCACTGGGCGATCAACGCAGTGTGCGGCGGCCCTGCGGGACACGCGGTGCTGATCCGTGCGTTGTCGCCGATCGACGGCATCGACCGCATGAAACGCGCGCGCAATCTCGACGACGTGCGGCTGCTCGCGAGCGGTCCGGGCCGTCTCGCGCAGGCGCTCGGGTTAAGCGGCGCGCACAACGGCGTGGACATCACCGATACGGCCTCGCCGGTGTGGTTCGGCGACGACGGCACACCGCCGCCGGATGCGCCGGTAGCCTCGCCGCGCATCGGCATCAGCAAGGCCGTCGACGTCCACTGGCGCTGGCACGTGGCCGGCGAACCGCACGTTTCCAAAGGCGGGAAACCGAAAGTTCGAAGGAAGGCCTGACGCGAAAAGAAGAAGCCCCGCATGGCGGGGCTTCTTCGCACTGCGCGGATGCACGCCTCAACTCGAAGCGCGACACCCCTGCACGAATACCTTGTTGGACGTTTCCACGCCCCAGCGGCCATCCATCTCGCGGCAGCCGGCGGTCCACGATCCGACCAGCGCGCCTTCATCGTCGTAGTACAACCACGTGCCCTGCCAGCTCGCGGTTGCGCTGAACGAAGACAGGCCCACCAGTGCGGCCAGGGCGAAGATCCTGAAACGACGCATGCTCATCTCCTTTGAGTCCGCGGCAAGGTTCCGCCCGCAGAAGCTAGGCGATGAAGCGGGCCGGTTTTGTTAACCAGCCCGCATTCCACGCGTGAAAACAACCTTCACATGCACGAACGGTCGCTGCATGCGCGGGGTCGCGCCGCTCAGTCGTACTGCGCGGACTTCACCAGCATGTGCTTGGCGAGCAGCGCGTGCAGATATCCCACGCCACGCGCGATGTGCAGCGTCACGAACAGCAGCACCACGCCCACCAGCACCGCGATCGGCCACATCCACGGCTCGCCGCTCATGCCCAGGTTCCAGTCGTCGATCGACAGCACGCCGCCGTAGCCCAGCACCAGGCCCACCGGCAGCGAGATCAGCGCCAGCGACACGCTCAGGCACGTCACCACCACCGTGAAGTACACGATGCCCAGCGGCAGCATGAACAGGAAATACAGCTGGGTTGCCCAGATGCGCGGATCGGTGAACAGCTCGCCGATGCGCTTGAGCAGCGGCTGGCCGCGGCTGCTGTAGAGCGGACGACGCGGCATGCGTTCGCCGAGCATGGTTTCGACGATGCGGCCTTCCACCAGCGACAGGATGCGGATGGAACCGAAATACAGGATCACGAACGGCACGCCGATGATGAGCACGGCAAGTCCCGCCGAGAGCGACAGCCCCGTCACCACCCAGGTGAAGTAGAAGATGCCGGTCGCCAGCGACAGCAGCATGTAGAACAGCGCGCCGTAGGTGCGCGGTTCGGCGATCACGCCGAAGAAATGGCCCATCCACGAACGGCGCGGCTTCGGTGCCGGCGGACGCAGCGCGGTCTGCACCTTCACTTCGGTGTCGCGATAGATGTCGGCGACCTCATCCGGCGCGCCGTAGCTGCCTGCGACGGTCACGATGACGTCGGCCTCGCTCTTGCCGGGGTTTTCCGCCAGCTCCGAACGCAGGTATTCCTCGGCGTCGTACAGCGCGTCCTGCACCAGCGCGGGATCGGCGCCGGCGAGCGAACGACGCAGGTGCTCGAGGTATTCGGGAATCGTCGTCGGCAATCCGCCGGGACGGGCGTCGGTGCGCGAATCAAATGCGTTCATGGCTCAAGTCCCCCCAGGACGGAATCGACACTGTCGCGGGTCGCGCGCCACGCGGCGGCCCATTCGTGCAGGACCGTGCGGCCTGCATCGGTGATGCGGTAATAACGCCGCGGCGGGCCGGTCATCGACGGCTCGACATGGCTGTCCAGCAACCCCGCCCCTTCGAGGTTGCGCAACACCGGATACAGCGCGCTCTGCTTGCCGGCAAGCACGCCGCCGCCGATGCGTTCGAGCTGCTTGGCGATCTGGTAGCCGTACAGCGCCTCGCTCGCCGACCCCAGCACCGCCAGCAGCGCCAGCGACACGGTGCCGGCGCTGAGCTCCTTCTGGAATTTCCGCAGCAAGCTGTCGAGGTCGGTCATGGCGGTCATCGGGCGGGCCGGTAGGCTGGACTCCACACTACTGTGAAGTTCCATATACCGAACCTGCCATTAGTCACGCGCCTTGCCGGGTTCTCCACTCCGGGGCTGATATCACGACCCCGAGCCGCACCGTGTTTCGCGGCGAGGAGTGCAGCGATGCCCAGAGGCGACAAATCGGCGTACACCGACAAACAGCAGCGCCAGGCCGAACACATCGAAGACAGCGAACGCAAGGAAGGCCGCTCCGAGGAGGACGCCGAGCGCATCGCCTGGGCGACGGTGAACAAGACCAGCGGCGGCGGAAAGCGCAGCGGCTCCGGCCGAAAGAGCGCGAAGAAGACGGCGAAAAAGGCCACGAAGAAGGCGGCCCGGAAGGGCGGCGCGAAGAAGGCCACAAAGAAGGCGACGAAGAAGGCGGCGAAGAAGGCCACCGGGAAAGCGGCGAAAAAGACCGCGAAGAAAACCGCACGCAAGGCGGCGAAGAAGGCCACGCGCAAGACCGCGAAGAAGACCGGCGCCCGCAAGACGGCGAAAAAGGCGGCGAAGAAGACGGCCAGAAAAGCCACGAAGAAGGCCGCCGGCCGCAAGACCGCGAAGAAGGCAGCGAAGAAGACAGCCCGGAAGTCGACCCGGACCTCGGCCTCGCGCAGCGCCGCGGCGAAGAAAGCCGCACGCACCCGCGCCCGCAAGCGCAACGGCGCCGCGTCCTGATGGTCCGGCCACGATCCGCCCCGCCGGGCGGGTCGTGGTGTCCGGTCGCGCAACGGCCATCACGTTCCAACCCCATGGGGCTGGCCGCGTCGTGGCGCGGTGGGCCAGAATCCGTGCATTCAGCAACCCGGATCAAGGGGAGTTCCGTCGTGCCGAAACCTGCAGTCTTGAAGCCCGCTGTCCCGAAGTCCGTTCCTTCCGCCCGCCGCTGGCGCAACGCCCTGCTGTGCGCCCTGCTCGCCGCCCTGCCGTTGTCGCAGGCCGCCGCCGAGGACGCCGTGCCGGGCGGCAAGCCGAGGTCGATGCAGGAAATCCTCGACGCCTCGCAGCCGTCGGACTGGCGCACGCCCGACAACAAGAACCTGCTGTACCTGGAACTCGAATCCGGCCGCGTGCTGATCGAACTGGCGCCGTCCTTCGCACCCGCGCACGTGACCAACATCCGCGCGCTCGCCAAGAACGGTTACTGGAGCGGCATGAGCATCAACCGTTCGCAGGACAACTTCGTCGTCCAGTGGGGCGATCCGGCCGAGGACGAGAAGGACCGCAAACCGCTGGGCCGCGGCACCAAGGCCAAGCTGCCGGCGGAATTCGCGCGCAAGACCAAGGGCCTTCCGTTCGACCGCCTGCCCGACGTGGACGGCTGGGCGCCGGAGGTCGGTTTCTCCGGCGGTTTCCCCGCCGGCCGCGATCCGGGCGCCGATGCGGCCTGGATGGCGCATTGCTACGGCACCGTCGGCGCGGGGCGCGATGTCGCCGCCGATTCCAGCAACGGTACCGAGTTGTATGTCGTGATCGGCCAGTCGCCGCGCCAGCTCGACCGCAACATCACCGTGGTCGGCCGCGTGTTGCAGGGCATGGAACTGCTGTCGGTGCTGCCGCGCGGCACCGGCCCGCTGGGCTTCTACGAGCAGCCCTCGCAGCGCACGCCGATCAAGGCGATCCGCCTGGCGTCGGAAGTGCCGAAGAAGGAACGCGTCGGCATCGAAGTGCTGCGCACCGACACGCCGCTGTTCGCCGAACTGGTGGAAGCGCGGCGCAATCGTCGCGACGAGTGGTACAAGCACATGGCCGGCCACATCGACCTGTGCAACGTCCCGCTGCCCACGCGCGCCCCGCCGCCGAAGCCGGTGGTGGAAAAGGCGAAGCCCAAGCCGCGCGCGAAGAAGCCGAAGCAGGCGCGTGCGACGCCGCAGCAGGGCGGGAAGGCGTAAGCCCTTACGTAGATCCCGCCAGCGTTCGCTTTCGTAGCCCGGGTAAGCGAAGCGCACCCGGGTTGGGCGTGACAGCTCCCGGGTGCGCTTCGCTTACCCGGGCTACAAGGCCATCGCCGCAGACCGGCATCGCAGGATGGGTCGCCACGCGAACCGATCGCGCTTCCGCGCGTTACCTCGCCTCCACCCCACCCACTCCCGAATCCGGCTTCCCGTCCCCACCCTCGCGCAGCGCTTGGCGCTGGAACAGGCACATCCGCACCACGTCGTGGTAGCGCCCGTCGCTGAAGAATTCGTCGATCAGCACGCCCTCGCGGCGGAAGCCCGCGTCCTCGTAGATCCGGATCGCGCGCGTGTTGTCCACGTCGACCAGCAGGTACAGCTTGTAAAGATTGAGCACGCGGAACGCGTAGTTGATCGCCAGCCGCGTGGCCGCGCGCGCGTAGCCGCGACGCTGCTGCTCCGGCGAGATCATGATCAGGAATTCGGCGCGCCGGTGCAGGTGGTCGATCTCCACCAGTTCCACCAGCCCCACGCGTTCGTGCGCGGTGTCCTCGACGATGAAGCGTCGCTCGGACTGGTCGTGGATGTGCTTGCGGTACAGCTCTTCCAGCTCGACGAACGACTCGTACGGTTCCTCGAACCAGTAACCCATCACGCTGCGGTTGTTGTTGAGGACGTGCACGAAATGCAGGTCGCCGCGTTCCAGCGGGCGCAGGGTGACTTCGGACACCACCGGTTTCGCATTCATGCCTGCCACCCTACTCCAGCCGTGTGACGTTCGCTGCGCCATCACACGGCCTTGCCCGCCCGCTCAATAGCCTGCTTTCAGACGCCCCACCGATAGAAGGTTTGACGCCATGCCCTTGATGCGCCTGCGCGTGACCGGCAGCGACGACGACGTCCGCGCCATCGCCAACCTGCTCACCAGCCTGGACGGAATCGAGCACATTGAGGAAGTCGACGACCTCATGCCGCACATGGACGACGACGATTCCAGCTCCGCCGGCCTTCCCGACGACCAGGGCCCCGGCCAGCATTCGCTGGAGATCGATGCGCCGAACCAGGCCACCGCCAACCGCGTGCGCGATGCGATCGAAGCGCTCGCGTTCGACCTGGACGTGCTGGTGGAATTCGACAACGACGAAGGCGGCTGAGCGCGCCTCAGCCCAGCGCCACCGGCGTCAGGCGCCGCATCGTGAAACACACGCGCCACTGGCCCTGATCGATCGCCACGAAGTGCGATACGAAGCGCTTCGCCCGCCTCACCAGCCACTTGTGCGCCGGCCACGCGTGGCCGCGCAGCACCGACTCCGGCGCGCCGTGTTCGCCCACCAGGTCGGCGATGGTGCGCGAGGTCAGCTCGATGCCGCCCATCATCACGGCATTGCCCAGGATCAGGAACACCAACGTTTCCATCGCATCGCCATCTTCTTCCGGCAGTGCGTCGATCCCGGCGAGGCCATCCAGCTTCCCGTCCTCGTCGTAGCCTTCGGGCACGTTCTGGTAGCGATAACCGCAGTCGGTGCATTCGTGATGCCGCACCGGGGCGTCGGTCAGCTGCAGGCTGCGCACGCGCGCGGTGCAGCGCGGGCAGAATTCGCGAGGGTGGGTGCGCATGCGTCCGTCGTCCGTGGGCGAACAAACGGCCATGGTCGGAAGATCGGTCGGACGCTTGAATCGGACGGGTCTGAATTACCTCCGCCCCGCCGACGGGACGGCTCGCCGCCTCAGGGCAGGGCCTTCAGGGCCGCGACCACGCCCGGCAGGACCGTACGCGTGCGTTTGTCGGTCGAGTTGGCGGCCTCGACGTACACCGCCTGCAGGAAGGTCACCAGGTCGTGCCGTCGCGCCAGCCACGCCGGGTCCTTCCACGCCAGCGCGGGGTCGCCCAGGCGCGGCACCAGCGCCGTGAACCATTCCTTCCAGCCGGCCTCGTCGCGCACGCCGCGCTGCGCCGCGTAGACGACCGGCGCGGCCAGCCGCTGCGGTTCGCCGAACACGTACGCCACGCCCGCGACCGGCACCGCCTGGGTCGCCACCGCATCGACGATGCGATGCAGTTGCGGGCCATCCAGCGCCGGATTCAGCGTCAGCTGCATCAGCCAGTCGGCGCCGTGCGCGACGCCGTGGCGCCAGCCTTCGCCGGGTTCGAAGCCGCGGTAGTCGCGCACCGATTCCAGGTAGGTCACCGCGCGCAGCACCATCGTCGTGCGTTCGGCCGGCGTCATCCAGGGCGAGATGCGGTCGGTGCGCGCCACTTCCGACAGCGCCAGCGCGGCGAACGGCCATGCATAGCCGTCCGGGTCGGGTTCGCCGAGCATCGCGTAAAGACGGTCGCGCACCGCGCGCAGCGTGTCGGGCGCGAGATCGCCCCTGCGCATCCAGGTCGAAAGCGCCTCGTATGCGATCTCGTCGCGCAGTTGCGGATCGGACGCCGCAAGGCAGTTGGCCAGCGAATACGCCAGCGTCGCGCGCTCGCCCGCATCGGCGACGACGAAACCGCCCTGCCTCAGCGCATCCAGCCGTTCGACCGGCCAGCCTTCCGGCGGGCACGCCGGTGCCGCGAACGCGGGCAAGGCCAGGGCGAAGGCGAAAAGCAGCGTCAGGCAGCGCAGCGGCAACAGGCGCATTTCGTCGGTTTCCATGGTGATTTCGAACGCGATCATGGTATCGCGGCCTGCCCCGCCGCATGCGCCGGACGTCATCGCCGCGGCACGCGCGCGGGCCTATCATGCGCTGTGCGGCCGCCGGCCCGGATGCAACAACGCAATGTCAGACAAGAAGACCATCGAACTCTACGTAAAGCCCGCCGGCGGCTGGGATGCGCTGCGCAGTTCCTGGCAGGCGCTGCGCGACCAGCAGGTCGTCATGAAGGGCGCGAACACGCTGCTGCGCGCGAACCAGCCGCGGGGCTTCGATTGCCCCGGCTGCGCATGGCCCGACCGCAACGCGCATTCGACTTTCGAATTCTGCGAGAACGGCGTCAAGGCCGTCGCGAACGAAGCGACCTCCAAGCGCGTCACCGCGCAGTTCTTCGCCGAAAACACCGTCGCGTGGCTGGACGAACAGGACGACCGCTTCCTCGAGGCGCAGGGCCGCCTCACCGAACCGATGGCGTACGACGCGAAGAGCGACCGTTATCTCCCGATCTCGTGGAACGAAGCATTCGACACGATCGCGCGTGCGTTGAACGAACTGGCCTCGCCCGACGAAGCGATCTTCTACACCTCCGGCCGCACGTCGAACGAGGCGGCGTTCCTGTACCAGTTGTTCGTGCGCGAATACGGCACCAACAACCTGCCCGACTGTTCGAACATGTGCCACGAAGCGTCCGGCGTGGCGCTCACCGAACAGCTCGGCAGCGGCAAGGGTTCGGTGACGCTGGAGGATTTCGAACTCGCGCAGGCGATCTTCATCTTCGGCCAGAATCCCGGCACGAACCATCCGCGCATGCTCGGCGAACTGCGCAGCGCAGCCAAGCGCGGCTGCCGCATCGTCGCGTTCAATCCGCTGCGCGAGCGCGGACTGGAACGGTTCGCGAACCCGCAATCGCCGGCGGACATGCTCGGTGGTTCCGGCGTGCAGCTCGCCTCGGAGTACTACCAGCCGCGCATCGGCGGCGACCTCGCCGTCGCGACCGCGCTGTGCAAGGTGGTGATCGAATCCGGCGCGGTGGACCACGGGTTCGTCTCCACGCACACGCATGGTTATGACGACTTCGCCGCCAACGTGCGTGCGGTTGAATGGAGCGCGCTGGAACGCGAATCGGGCCTGTCGCGCGTGGACCTCGAACAGGCCGCGCTCACCTACATCGACAGCGATGCCAGCATCGTCTGCTGGGGCATGGGCATCACGCAGCATCCGCGCAGCGTGGCGACGATCCAGATGCTGGCGAACCTGCTGCTGTTGCGCGGCAATATCGGCAAGGCCGGTGCGGGGCCGTGCCCGGTGCGCGGGCACTCCAACGTGCAGGGCGACCGCACGATGGGCATCTACGAACAACCCTCGCCCGCCTTCCTCGACCGCCTCGGCGCGGCGTTCGACTTCACGCCGCCGCGCGAACACGGCTACGACACGGTCGCCGCGATCGAGGCGATGTTCGACCGCCGCGCGAAGGTGTTCTTCGCGATGGGCGGCAACTTCGCCGCGGCCACGCCGGACACCGCGCACACGCACGAAGCGCTGCGCCGTTGCGAACTGACCGTGCATGTCAGCACCAAGCTCAACCGTTCGCACCTGGTGCACGGACGCGACGCGCTGATCCTGCCGTGCCTGGGCCGCACCGAGATCGACGTGCAGGCCGGCGGCCCGCAGGCGGTGACGGTGGAGGATTCGATGAGCATGGTGCATCTGTCGTCGGGCATGAATCCGCCCGCGTCGGAGCAGCTGATGTCGGAGCCGGCGATCGTCGCGCACCTGGCCGCGGCAACGTTGCCGAACAGCCGCACGCCGTGGCTCGCCCTGGTGGAAGACTACGACCGCATCCGCGACCGCATCGCACGGGTGATCGACGGCTTCGCCGATTTCAACGCGCGCGTTCGCACCGACGGCGGTTTCCACCTGCATCATCCGGGCCGCGAGCGCGTGTTCCCGACGAAGAGCGGCAAGGCCGGCTTCTACGCACATGCGCTGGACGAACGCGCTGCGCAGGCCGATGTGCTGCAACTGATGACCGTGCGTTCCCACGATCAATACAACACCACGGTGTACGGCCTGGACGACCGCTATCGCGGCGTGCACGGACTGCGGCGCGTGTGCTTCATCTCGCGTGCGGATCTGGAACGATTGGGATTGCGCGACGGCGAGCATGTCGACATCGCCTCGGTCTGGCACGACGGCGAGCGCGTCGTGCGCGATTTCCGGCTGGTCGAGTACGACATTCCGGCGGGTTGCCTCGCCGCGTATTTCCCGGAAACCAATCCGCTGGTGCCGCTGGACCACCACGCCGAACGCGCACGCACGCCGGCATCGAAATCCATTCCCGTGCGCCTGCTCCGCCGGAGCGCGGCATGAGCGAGGACGCCGCGCTCGCGTTGCTGCGCCTGTTGCGCGAGGAGGATGGCCAGTCGATCCATCGCGTCGCCAAGCGCCTGCAGCTTGGATTGAGCGAGTTGCAACGCACCCTCTCCGCGCTCGGCGACGATCCGCGTTTCGACGGGCTGGACCTGGTCGAGCGTCGCGAGGACGGCGAGCGCACGCTGCTGTGGCTGACCGAGAAAGGCCGCCATCTGGTGGACGCGGCATGAACGAGCCGCTCCAGTCCGTGCAGGCGTTGCGGTTGAGCGCGGATGATCGTGCGCCGCATGCCGACAACGTGATCGTCGAGGCGCCGATCGCCCTGCTCTACAACGGCGAATCGTTCGCCGTGATGATGGCCACGCCGGAATCGCTGGAGGATTTCGCGCTGGGCTTCGCGCTGAGCGAAGGCATCGTCGGCGATGCGTCGGAGTTCAGGCTGGTCGATGTCGTGCGCCACGAGGAAGGCGTCGCGCTGCATGCGGCGATTCCGCAGGCGCGCTTCGATGCGCTGGCCGAACGCCGTCGCGGAATGGAAGGCCGCAGCGGTTGCGGGCTGTGCGGCGTGGAAAGCCTGCAGGCGGCGATGCGCGCGGTTCCACGCGTGACCTCGGCGACCGCCGTCGACGTGGACGCGATCCGCGCCGCGCTCGATGCGCTCGCCACGCAGCAGCCGCTCAACGCGCTCAGCGGCGGCGTGCATGCGGCCGGTTTCGCGCACGCGGGTGGATTGCTGGTGCGCGAGGACGTCGGCCGGCACAACGCGCTGGACAAACTCATCGGCGCGATGGCGCGGGGATCGCTCGCATCCGACGCCGGCTTCGCCGTCATCACCTCGCGGGCGTCCTACGAAATCGTGCACAAGGCGGCGACGGCGGGCATCGGCCTGGTCGTGGCGATTTCGGCGCCGACGGACCTGGCCATCCGCACCGCCGAAGCGGCGGGGGTGACGCTGGCGGCGTTCGCGCGCGGGGATCGCCTGAACCTGTACGCGCATCCGCAACGGATCGCACAGCGGGCGCCGGGCTGACGCCGCCAGATTCGGCAACCTGCGGGCCCACCCAACGGCCCATGCCGCGCGGGGCTGCAGGCGATATCCTCGGCCGACCCGCGGCCCTGCCGCCCGATCCGAGCCCCAGAGAACGTCCATGCCCTCGTTGCGTCCCAATTTGCTTGCCGCTGCCGCCGTGCTGAGCCTCGGCCTCGCCGCCTGCCAGCCGCAGACCGCGCCCGCGCCCACCGACACGAAGGC
>Ga0102591_1002085_pt1 | contig 23383 bp, 20 predicted proteins | sample AraplaCol_mCL_r2_2_FD_76860 | JGI IMG/M metagenome (GOLD analysis project Ga0102591, IMG submission 76860) | Arabidopsis root microbial communities from North Carolina, USA - plate scrape MF_Col_mCL_r2 (SPADES assembly) (version 2) | ecosystem: Host-associated > Plants > Roots > Endosphere... | reverse complement strand
ATGGCTTCTGGCAGGAACTCCGGCTTGGCCGGATCGCGCAGGATCTGGTCGAAGTCGATCAGCGCGTCGAAGCCACTGCGGCCACCGCGCATCCAGGTGTTGAGCGTGGTGCGGGTGCCGGCCGATACGGGTTCGTAGCGGTCAGAGCCGCCGAACGGCGTCATCGTTGCGGCAATGGCGCGGATGCCGTTGCTGTGCAGGCGCTCGGCCACCTGCCGGTAGCCCAGCACCATGTCATCGGCGTTGCGGCCGGCCACCGGCGGGGTGCCGCCGTCATGGCGGATATCGTTGATGCCTTCAAACAGGATCACGCGGTCCACATGCGGCAGCGCGATCACATCGCGGTCCAGCCGGGCCAGCGCACTGTGGCTGCGCCCATGGTCCATCACCTTGTTGCCGCTGATGCCGGCGTTGACCAGCACCACCTGGTCCGGGCAGGCCTGCTGCAGGCGGGCGGCCAGCAGCGACGGCCAATCGCCGTTGCTGCCGCGCGTGGCGGTGGCCCCTTCGGTGATCGAGTCGCCCAGCGCGACCACCACGATCGGCGGGCTGCTGCGCTCGGCCAGCACCGCCGACACCACGTTCTGCCGGTAGGCCAGCTTCACGCTGTCGCCCACCTCGGCATGGCGGCCATCGGCAATCCGCAGCGCAGTGCGCCGCACCGCCGGCCGGGTGGGTTCGGGGAAGTACACGGTGAGCGAGACATCAGCCAGCGCAGGCACTGCCATCGGCACCGGGTCGCTGAGCAGCACCGCGCCCACTGGCACGGTGACCTCGATGCGACCGTTGAAGGTCACCAACTTGGCCGGGGTAGCCGTGCCGGTGCGCTGTGCGGTGGCGCCGCCGATATGCAGCGGCGCCACGCCCAGCTCATTGGTGATGCGGAAGCGCAGCGCAGTGGCCGAGCTGGCCAGGCGCATGTCCTGCCGTACGGTCTGATTGGCGAACTGCACCGGCGCCTCGGGCGTGCCGTCCTGGCGGTCCGGTGCTGGCGAGGCGGTCCAGGCCGGTACCCAGACCTGGGCCTGGGTGGGCAGCGCGGCGGCGCTGGTGGCAAGTGCAAGTGACAGTGCAGTGATCCAGCGCAGCATGGCGGCCCTCCCAGGCGGTCAGCGGTCTATCAGGAGAAGTAGGTGCCGCCGTTGACGTCGACGTTGGCACCGGTGATGAAACCGGCCGCGTCCGAGGCCAGGTAGACCGCGGTGTCGGCGGCTTCCTGCGGACGGCCCTGGCGGCGCAGCGGGGTGTTGCCGGCTACAGCGGTGCGCACTTCCGGCTTGGTGAACTCATCGTGGAAGCGGGTGGCGATCATGCCGCAGCACAGCGCGTTGACCCGGATCCCGCGGGGCCCCAGTTCCTTGGCCATGGCACGGGTGAAGGTCATCACCGCCGCCTTGGCGGTGGCATAGATCGAGGCGCCCGGGCCACCGCCATCGCGGCCGGCCTGCGAAGCGAAGTTCACGATCGCGCCGCCCTCGGGCATGTGCGGCACCACCGCATGGGTGGTCAGGTAGACCGAGCTCATGTTGAGGTCCATCACCTTGTGGAAGAACGCCGGGTCGATCTCGGCCAGCGGGCGGCGCTGCACCATGCCGCCGGCCACGTTCACCAGCACGTCGATCCGTGGCCCGAACGCAGCCTGGGTGGCGGCAACCATGCCGGCCACGGCCTGCGCGTCGGTCACGTCGGCGCGGTGCACGAACGCGGTGCCGCCGGCAGCCTGCACCAGCTGCAGGGTTTCCTGCGCGCTGGCTTCGTCATTGGCGTAGTTGATGCACACCTTGGCGCCGGCCGCGGCCAGCTTGAGCGAGATCTCACGGCCGATATCGCGGCCGCCACCGGTGACGATCGCCACCTTGTCCTTGAACTGATTCATTTGTTACTCCAGTGATGCGAGGGGGAAAAGGAAACTCAGCGGTGCGGCGGCGCGTCGACCTTCTCGACGCGTCCGGTCACCAGCCACAGGGCGAGCAGGGAGGCGGGCACCAGCGCCGCCACCAGGATGAAGATCGGTGCGTAGGACTCGCGGGTCATCACCGGCACCAGCCAGGTGGTGATCAGCGTGCCGGCCACCGCGGCCATGCCGCCCAGCCCGGCCAGCGAGCCCACCGATTTGCCGCTGAAGATGTCGCCGGGCAGGGTCTGGATGTTGCCGATGGCGATCTGGAAGCCCAGCAGCACGAAGGCGATGGTCACCACCGCCCACACCGGGTCGGTGGCCAGCACCGCGCCCACCAGCGCAGGCGCCATGATCGCCCCGCCCAGGGTGATCACCCATTTGCGCGCGCGGTCCACGCTCCAGCCGGCGCCGATCAGCCGGCCGGACAGCCAGCCGCCGCCGAGGCTGCCGATCATCGCGCCCACGTAGGGCACCCAGGCGAAGATGCCGATCTGCTTGATGTCGAAGCCAAAGGTGTCGGCCAGGTAGATCGGCAGCCAGGACACGAACAGCCACCAGATCGGATCCAGGAAGAAGCGCGAGATCAGGATGCCCCAGGTCTGCCGGTGGCCCAGCAGCTGGCGCACGTTGGGCGCGTACTCGGCCTTGGGCACCGCCGGCTGTTCGGCCGGCGCGTCCAGGATCAGCGCGCGCTCGGCCGCGCTTACCCACGGATGTTTGTCCGGGCCGGCGCGGTAGATGATCAGCCATGGCAGAAGCCAGACGAAACCGATCGCGCCGATCAGGATGAACGTGCCGCGCCATCCCAGCCACAGGAACAGCACCGCGATCAGCGGCGCCGACACGATCGCGCCAACGGACGCGCCGGCATTGAACACGCCCTGTGCCAGGGCCCGTTCGCGCGCCGGGAACCATTCGGCATTGGCCTTCACTGCACCCGGCCAGGCGCCGGCTTCGCTGATGCCCAGCAGGGCGCGCACGATGCTGAAGGACAGGATCGAATGGGTGACCGAGTGCAGTGCGATCGAGATCGACCACACCGCGATCGAAAGCGCGAAACCCAGCCGGGTGCCGATGATGTCGAACAGCCGGCCGAACACGAACTGGCCGGCGGCGTAGAACAGCATGAACACCGTGACCAGCAGCGCGTAGTCTTCCTTGGTGGCGCCCACGTCCTTGGAGATCTGTGGCCACATCACCGCCAGTGCGTTGCGGTCGATGTAGTTGATCACCGTGGCCACCGCGATCAGGGCCACGATCAGCCAGCGTACGTAGGACGTTGCCTTGCTCGTGATCTTCATTTGCCGTCCTTGCCGCTGGCGGTGTCGAAGCGCTTCCAGCCGCCTGTCCAGGTCCAGCGCTGGCCGTTCCCGCTCACTTCGTGCGTGCCGCCCTTGGATGGATCATCGGCCACCCCCAGTGCCACCCGCTTGCCGCCCGCCAGCGCCAGCACCAGCACGCTGGCGTCCTTGCCACGGTAGTGGGTGATCGCATCGATGCGGCTGTTGGCGCCGCGCACGGTTTCGGCCGTGCCGTCGTACTGGCCGTGCGGTTCCAGCACGCCATAGAAGGTGGTGCTGGCCTGGCCATCCACGCGCTGCAGCAGCAGCGGCTCGCGGCGCAGGTTGAACGACGGGTCGTTGGCGCCGCTTTCGCCGATCAACGCACGCGATGGCGCGGTGCTGGCGAAACGGTAGGTATAGAAGCGCCCATCCAGCAGCCAGGTCAGGCTGCGGGCCTCGGTGGACGGTTCGCTGGAGGCGTCCACCCATACGTGCTGGTAGCCATTGGCCGTGCCCAGCACCGGTCGGTTGGTCACGGCCGACTGCGCCTTGAAGCCGACGTCCATGATGTGGCCGTTGAAGTGCAGCGGCAGGTCGTAGCGGGCCGGTTTGCCGCCGTCCACGCGCAGCAGGTCCAGCACCACCGGCTGGCCCAGCGAGGGATGCGACAGCAGCGCCTGGGTACGGGTGAAGCTCACGCCGTCGTACGCACCGTCCATGCGTGCCGACACGATCTGGGTGTCGTCGGTCACCGCGAACAGCAGCGGGGCGGGGGCCAGCGGCTGGCCCTTCTTCCAGTCACCGCCGAAGTGGCTCTGCTCGTTCACCACCAGCGTGTTGTGCGCCAGCGTCTGCCGCGCCCAGCTGGTGTTCTCGGGTAGGTAGATGCCGCCGGACTTGGCTTCGATGTTGAGGAAGCGCGCCGCGCCGTAGTCGGTGACCACGCGCTGGCCGTTGTCGTAGAACAGCCAGTTGAGCTTGTCGAAGTGACCGTGACCCATGCCCTGCTTGGTGTTCTTCATCACCAGCGCCTGGCCGCCCTCGCCACCCATGCGCAGGATCGCCAGCGCGCCTTCCGTGCCGTCCGGACCGTCGCGCAGCAGGGTGGGCACGAAGTCATAGGGCTTTGCCTTGTTTTCAGCCAGCGCCTTGGCCACCCGCAGCCCTTCGGGCGAGAGCAGCACGCGCTTCTGGTCCTTGGCGACCGACAGCAACCGTGCATCGCCGGTGTTGGCGTACGCGATGTCGATGCCTGCCACGAGCTCTTCGGTGTCCAGGCCCTTGTCCAGGATCGCGTCGTTGATCGGGATGAAGTAACCGCCATAGCTGCTCTGCACCAGCGCATCCACTGCCTTGAGCAGCACCCCGTCGCGGCGCTCGAAGATTCCGCGGTCGGGTTCGTTGCGCTGCACGGCGTTCGCGAACAGGATGAACGGCGCCAGCGCATACCGCTGGTAGTACGGGCCTTCCTCGTAATAGCCATCCGGCGAAAACAGCTGGTCCACCTGCTTGAGGAAGCCGGCGCTTCCATCGCGCCTGCTGCCCTTCAGCGCCTGATCCACCAGTACCGGATCGCGCAGCACGTAGCCGGTCATGCCGGTGGCGGCCACCGCCCAGGTGGCGTGGTTGTGGATCTTGTCGAAATTCTCCGGGTTGCCGCTCAGGAACCGCGCCATCGCCCGGAACACGTTGTCGTCGATGGTGCGGCGTTCGTCGGCCGTGAGGCTGTCGCGGATCGCGTCGTAGCCCTGCACGGCGTTGACCAGCCACACCGAATCATTGAGGGTCTGCCAGAACAGTCGCCCGGGAATCTGCCCGCGTCCTTCCGGATGGGCGCCAAGGCCGGGGTAGAGCTTGGCGTAGCCAAGCAGCACATCGCGCGCGAAGTTCGCATACGCCTTGTCGCCGGTCAGGCGGTACAGCGCGCCGGCGGCCTGGATGGCCTGGTAGTTGCGCTTGTGCTGTTCGTGGGTGTAGCCGCCGCCCTTGTCCTTGGGTACCGGCACGTCGATGCCGGCCTTCATCATCGCACGCACGAGTTTTTCCGCGCGCGCCTGTTCCCTGGCGAACATCGGGTAGCCGGCGCCGTCGCGGCGCATCTGCTCCCACTGCGCGGCGGTGACCAGCACCGGTGCAGTGTCGGCCTGGGTGCCCCGCGCGGCGGCGCTGGGCGCCTGCGCGTGTGCGACGGGCAGTGCGCAGGCGCTGAAAGTGGCCGCCAGCAGCAGCATCAGGGGCGTGGAACGCGTCATGGCAAAGTCTCGGCTGGAAGATCGGACTGCAGCGCCGCCGTAGCGGTGAACGTGGTGTTGCGCAGGCGCAGCGTCGGCTCGCCGGTCTGGTGGGTGAACCGCACCCGGCCGCTGCGCAGCCAGGTGGTATCGCTCAGGCTGGCCTGCTGCACGCCGTGCAGGCGCAGGCTGGTATCGCCGGCGTTGCCGACCTGTTCCAGGCGGCTGCCGCGGAGCTGGAAGGCCGGGCCGAAGGTGCTTTCATCGGTGCCGCCGCGGTAGAGGTTCACCAATGGGCCGTCGATCCGCTGGAACACCGAATCGACGATGTCCACGGTTTCGGCGTTGTAGGTGCCCAGGTCGTCGGTCTCGGCGGCCGCGGCGATCACGCTGCCGCTGATGTCGCGCACCGTCACCCCCTGCAGCCGGATCGACGCGGCGAACGTGCCCTTGCCGGTGTTGATCACATCGAAGGCCTTGTTGCTGCTCAGGTCGTGGATGCAGCTGTTGGCGATGTCCAGGGTGTAATCGAAAGCCTGGCTACCCGGCGGCACGCGGATCACCGCATTGCCGGCGGCGTCCGGCGCCAGGCTGCCGTCGATGTCGAGCCCGGCCAGGCGCAGCGAACCGCCGGGGTGGATCTCGAACAGCGACGGGCGCGAAAAGCGCAGCGTGGCCTTGCCCTTGGCCGGACCCACCACGCTCAGCGGGTGGCCCACCGCCAGCACCTGGCTGATGCGGTAATCGCCGGCCTGCAGCTGGAGGCGGTCGCCCGCGGCGCTGGCCGCCACCGCTGTCACCAGCGAGTCTTCGCCCGGCGCCACGCGGTGCTCGCGGTCGCTGTCCAGCGCGGTCCGGGTCAGCTGCTTGGGATACCAAGCCACCCCGACCTGTTCGCGCGGCACCGGCGCCAGGTCGCGCGGTGCGCCGACCTCGATGCCGGCCGGCGGATACAACAGCCCGTTGGCCGCGCGCTGCAGGGTGAGGCTACGGCCCTGAACGCCGTTGGGGAAACCGGGCGATGCCGTGGGGCTCTGCACGTTGCCGCTGAAGGCAATGCCGGAAAGGTCGCCCTGCGTGCGCAACAGCTCGCCGCTGCCATCGCCGACGAACAGGTTGTCGGCGAGCCTGCTGCGCACCGGCATGGCGTTGCGCTCCTCGTCCAGCCCGGCACCGAGGAACAGGTAACGCGCCTGCACGAAGCTGTTGTGGCGGATCAGCGCGTTGTCCACCTGCTCATAGCGGTTGAGCGGTGCATCGCGGGTGCCGGCCATCACCGCCAGCGCCGCGGCGAAGCCGTCGCCGGCCACCCCTTCGAAGTAGTTGTCGCGCACGATCTGGTCGCGGTTGATCACCCGCACCCCACCGGTGTGCGCCTTGCCGTTGCCCAGGAACACATTGCGCTCCACCACGTTGCCGTGGCCGTGGCGCAGCACCATCGAGCCGCGCGATTCCTTGAACACGTTGCCGCGGTAGAGGTTGCCGCCGGACTTGTTGGAGACGATCTCCACTTCGCCATCGCAGTGCTCGAACCAGTTGTTCTCCACCACCGTGTTCGAGGCCGACTGCGAATCGTGGCTGGTGCCCACCCGGATGGTCTCGCCGCCGTTGCTGCCCAGGTTGGGGCGCGGGCCGAACCAGTTGTGGTCGATGCGGTGGCGGTTGTCCAGGCCGCTGGTGGCGTTGCGTACCACCACCAGGGTGGTGCCGGCGTTGGTCTTGCCCACCAGCTGGTTGTGGTCGAAGCGGTTGAAGCGGCCGTACATCGCCACCCAGTTGTCGGACTGGGCGCGGTCGGGCTTGTTATAGCCGTCAATTACGATCCCGGTAACCCGGCTGTGCTCGGCCCAGGCCTTGGAGGAGCTGCGGAAGCTCACCACCTCGCCGCCCGGCGCCCAGCCATCGCGGAACACCAGGTTGGACACCTCCAGATAGGCGCCGGCCAGCCGAAGCTGCGACTGCCCGCTGAGGATCACCTTGCCCGGGGTCTGGGCAGTCAGTCGAATTGGTTGACCAATTTTACCGGTGCCCGTCAGCAGCAGGTCCATATCCCGCCAGATCCCGTCAGCCAGAACGACGGTATCGCCCGGTTCAAGGCCCTTGGCAGCGGCAGCGTACCCAGCCGCGTCGTGCACAAGATACTCAGCCGACCAGGCAAACCCAGGAAAGATCAGTAGTGCCAAGATGGTAGGGGCGGTTCCCAAACGCCCGCCCGTACGGCCCATCGGCGCTTTAACGCACGGACCCCACCAACACCAGCGCTTCACCGCCTTACCAGGACCCACATCATGTTGCTGTGCCACCGGCTAACCCTCCCAGATCACCATGGACGCCAACGCGAGTCCGGATGGTAACAGCCTCCACCGCGCAACAGTCAACCAGAATCGCATACCACTTTAGACGCATCTGGTAAGCGCTTTGCGCAAAATCCTGCTGCATCCGCACATAAAAGTGGTCCTAACTGGTCTAGGTGCATCACCGGGGTAGACTTTAGTACCAATTCATTGACATTGGTCTTCCAACCGTGAATCTTCCGGATCGAATCCGTGTAGTCGGACGATCCATCCTGGGAGGGAGATCACGATGTTGCATGACCGCCGTACGGCCTCGCCACGAGGCTTCCGCCACACCGCGCTGCACAGCGCGCTGTTCTACGCCCTCTGCGCTACCGCAGCCGTGCCCCTTGTGCACGCGCAGGACGCCGCCCCGGCCACCGCGCCGGCGCAGCAGGCCACCACGCTCGATCAGGTCCAGGTGACCGGGACCCGCGGCACCATCCAGACCTCGATCGACAAGAAGCGGGAGGAGACCGTGGTCTCCGACGTGCTGTCGGCGGAAGACATCGGCGACCTGCCGGCGCTGTCCATCGGCGAAGCCATCGAAACCATCACCGGCGCGTCCACCCACCGCGAAAAGGGCGGCGCCTCGGAAATCTCGATCCGCGGCCTGGGCCCGTTCCTGGGCTCGTCCGCCTTCAACGGGCGCGAGGCCACCAACGGCAGCGGCGACCGCTCGGTGAACTTCAATCAGTTCCCGTCGGAGCTGATCAACACCGTGGCGATCTACAAGACCCAGCGTGCCGACTTCGTTGAAGGCGGCGTGGCCGGCACGGTCAACATGGAAACCGTCAAACCGCTGGAGTACGGCAAGCAGACCATCCAGCTGGACGGCCGCGGCACCTGGCAGGAGTACGACGACCGCCTCAAGGATGGCGATGGCGTGGGCTGGCGCGGTACCGCCAGCTACATCGACCAGTTCGAGTTCAGCAACGGCGGCAAGCTGGGCGTGTCGCTTGGCCTGCAGGCGCTGGAAGGCAGCAACCCGGAAGAGATGTTCTCCAGCAGCACCACGTGGGCCGCCTGCGATGGCCGCGAAGTGGTCGGTGCGACGCGCAACTGCACCCAGGTCAACGGCAACGACGTCGCCAACGGCGTGCCGTACTACCTGGTGCCCGGCAGCCGCCTGTACCGCCAGTTCATCGAACACGACAAGCGCGATTCACAGTTCGGCGCGCTGCAGTGGCGGCCCAACGACGCGGTCGAAGTCAACCTGGATTACCAGCACTCCAAGCGCGACTACACCGAAGACCGCTCCGACCTCACGCTGTCGTCGATGATGCGCAACATCAACAACCGCGTGGTCAGCGATGACGGTGCGCTGCTCAGCCACACCGGCAGCACCACCATCGATTCCACCGGCAATTTCCTCGAGCGCAACGAGGAATACACCGGCGGTGGGTTCAACGTGATCGTGCGGCCCAGCGCGGCGTGGATGTTCTCCACGGATCTGTCCTACTCCAACACCCAGCGTTCGCAGATCGAGCGCTCCACCCGCCTGCGCGCCGGTCGTACCGACGTCAACGGCAGGCCGGTGGCCGGCATCAAGAACACCCGCTATGTCGACTACACCTACGACTACAGCGGCGATGTGCCCAGCATCTACCTGGACCCGGCGTTCGACGTGAACAACCCGGACAACTTCACCGATTCAGCCCTGATCCGCCGCCGCCAGCAGGATCGCGAACACACCATCCGCGCCGGCCGCTTCGATGCGGCGTTCACCCCGGAGAGCGGCTTCTTCACCGCGCTCAAGGGTGGCCTGCGCCGTTCCGAAGCGACCTACACCGACTTCACCGACACCGTGGATGTCACCACCACCAATGTCGCCGCGATCCGCGCCGCCAACCAGGCCTGCCGGCAGGCCTTCCCGCAGGATGATTTCCTGGCCAACGCCAGTGGCAACACCATCGACCAGTGGGCGACCTTCGACAGCCGCTGCCTGTTCAAGGCCTTCACCGGCATGGATGACACCGGCCTCAGCGCGGACCTGCGCGACCCGGCCAACAACGATGTGACCGAGAAAACCAGCGCCATCTACCTGATGGGCGACTACAGCAGCGAGTGGTTCGGCGTGCCGGTCACCGGCAACATCGGCGTGCGCTGGGTGCACACCGACGTGCGTTCGATGGGCCTGCGCAGCGGGCTGGACGTGGTCAACAACCCCGACGGCACCGTGACCCTGCGGCCCACCGGCGACTTCACCCGGCAGGTGCTCAAGTCCAGCAACAACGAGTGGCTGCCGAGCTTCAACGCCGCCTTCGAACTGCGTCCGGACCTGCTGCTGCGCGTGGGTGCCTACCGCGCGATGTCGCGCCCGGACCTCGCCGCGCTCGGCTACGGCCGCAGCTTCAACCTGGACGAGGTGGATACCGAGTTCGGCAGCGTGGCCGATGCACTGGGCAATATCACCGCCACCGGCAACCCGCGCGCCACCCCGCTGATGTCGTGGAATGCCGATGTCTCGCTGGAGTGGTACGCCAACGCCGATTCCATGCTCTCCACCGCCGTGTACTACAAGCAGTTCAACGGCGGCTCGGTGCCGGTGGTGGTGGGCGAGAACTTCGACATTGACGGCGTGAGCGTCACCGTGCCGGTCGAGCAGCTGGCCACCAGCGACCAGAAAAGCGACCTGATCGGCTTCGAGCTGACCGGCTCGCATGCCTTCTCCTACCTGCCGGGCATCTTCTCCGGGCTGGGCGTGAAGGCCAGCTACAACTACGCCCATTCCAACTTCAAGACCGAAGACCTGCGCCTGGGCGAGTCCACCGACCCGGCCACCGGCCTGGTCACCCCGGGCATCGTGGAGCCGGCCAACATCTTCGGCCTGTCCAAGCACGTGGCCTCGGCGCAGGTGTACTGGGGCCTGGGCAAGCTGGACCTGCAGGCGATCTACAAGTACCGCTCCGACTACTACCAGCAGTTCGTTGGCGACCCCGCGCAGAACCGTTATGTCCGGGACAATGGCTCGCTCGACTTCCGCGCCACCTACAAGGTCAACAGGAACCTGTCGGTATCGCTGTCGGCCAGCAACCTCACTGACGAGCCCCGGGTGTCGGATATGCCCATCCTGGGCAGCTTCCGCGAGTACACCACCTACGGGCGGCGGTATTATCTCGGGGTACGCTACCGGTTCTAAACGAGCGTGATGATCCCCAGCCACCGTACAGCCAGGCCTTGATGATGTCCGAACCCCGCCTTTACCAGTCCATTGCCGCCGAAATCGTCGCGCTGATCGAGAAGGGCGAATTCCCGCCCGGCTCGCGCCTGCCCGGCGAACGCGACCTGGCCGAACGGCTGGGAGTGAGCCGGGTGACCGTGCGCGAGGCGGAGATCGCACTGGAAGCGCAGGGCCTGATCACCATCAAGACCGGCTCGGGCGTGTATGTGAAGGCGCGCCCGTCGGCGGCGCCGGGGGCATTGCCGGACGTCTCGGCCTTCGACCTCACCGCCGCGCGGGCGGTGATCGAAGCCGAGGCGGCGGCGATGGCGGCCAGCCGCATCACCGATGCCGAAGTGGACATGCTGGAAGGCCTGATCGCGGCCATGACCGACCCGGCGTCGACCGAGGCGGCGGCCAGCGAAGCCGACCGCCAGTTCCACCTGACCATTGCGCGGATTGCCGGCAACCCGGTGGTGGAGCACTGCGTGCAGCTGATCTGGCGCATGCGCAACGAGCTGCCGCGCGTGCGCCAGGTGTATGCCAACGTGTGCCACAACGACGGCGACACCCGCAACGACGAACACACCGCCATCCTCGATGGCCTGCGCCAGCGCGACCCGGGCGCGGCCCGCACCGCCATGCGCAATCATTTCCAGCGGCTGTTCGAATCGATGCTGGAAGCTACGGAAAATGAAGCGCTGGCGGAGATCCGCCGGCGCACCCAGCAGGACCGCGAGCGGTTCCTGGCTGCTACCGCGCGTTGATGGATCCAGCCACGCAGTGCGTGGCTCTACCGGCGTGGTGGCACAACGCCTTGGCAGGACGTAGAGCCACGCCCTGCGTGGCTGCCGCAATGCCAACCAGCACCCTACGGGGCGCCGATCATTCCCCCTGGTACTGCTTTTCTTCCACCAGCTGCGAACCGGCCAGCCGGTTGATCTCGTTCTTCACCTTCGAGCGTTCGCCGTTGGTGCCATATACGCCACGCGCCAGCTGGATGAACTGATCATCGAACACCTGCTTCGCTTCCTTGTCGCGCAGCTGGTCCTGGATGTCCCACATCTGCACGTTGATGTCCTTGAGCCGCGCCTTGAGCGGCTCCAGCCCCGGCTGCGCGGCCAGCAGCTCCTGCCACAGCGGCAGCAGGCCTTCCAGTTCGGTGCGCACATTGGCCACCTTGCCCGCATCGGTGATGCGTTCGGCCTTGATTTCCAGGATGGTGATCTTGTCGATCAGCTCGCCAATCGACACCGGGGTCAGGATCGCGTCCACGCCATTCTCGCTGCAGGTCAGTCAGGACCGACATGATAGCGCGGCCCGTCCGTAGCGCCGGCCGTTGGCCGGCAGAGCGGTGCAGGGAGCCATGGGTTGGCAGGATTCCTCTGCAGCTTTTACACCGAATTTGCGCGGAGTGCGGCCGCGCCACATGGCGCCTTTACGCCTGCCCTCACCACACTACGCACCTCGACGGCGCGGCCGTTTTCTTGAGTGGTGGATGTGGTGGCAATACAGGAAACAGGGCGCAGCGTGCGCCGGATCGGTGGTCTGGTGCTCGGCCTGGCGCTGAGTGGCGCGGCATCTGCCGCCGTGAGCGGCAACGCCACGTTGACCACGGACTACGTGTGGCGCGGCAGTTCGCAGACCCTGGAAGATCCCACCGTGCAGGCCGGCGTCAAGCTGGGCAGCGCATCAGGCTGGTATGCGTCGGTATGGGGGTCGGGGGTGTCGTTCGAGCCGGACGTGGGCGCGCGCAGCGAGTTCGACATCGTGGCCGGGTGGGGCGGCCAGCTGGCGCCGGACTGGGCACTGGACGTCAACCTCACCCGTTACCTGTACCCGTCCACCCGCGTGGACCTGGACTGGACCGAGCTCAACAGCACCCTGACCTGGAAGGAGCGCTACTGGGTGAGCGTCGGCGTTTCCGACGATGCGTTGGCCAGCGGCACCACCGGCACCTATGCGCAGATTGGCGCGCGGCTGCCGCTGGGCGAGCAGTGGCGGATCGAAGGCGCGGTGGGCCAGTACTGGCTCGACAGCGCGTATGCCGACGATTACCTGCATGGCCAGCTCAGCGCCATCTGGAACGTGCACGGACCGTGGGAGCTGCGCCTGACCGCGCACGACACCGATGGCGCGGCGAAGCGATTGTTCGGAAGCAACGCCGGGTCGCGCGTGGAGTTCGCCATACAGACCACGTTCTGAACCACCGGCGCTGCTGGAAACCGCGCTTCTCCGGCAAAGGTCATGCCCAACCGGGGTACCCACCCGCGCGTGCGGTCGATAGGGATGCGACCCTACCCATGCAGGCCATGCAGGCCATGCAGGCCATGCAGGCCATGCAGGCCATGCCGGCCATGCAGCCCGTGCAGCCCGTGCAGCCCACGCCGACGTTATCGACCATGTTGACCATGACGGGCATGTTGGCTTTGCCGGACACGCCGACATGCCGGCCATGGCGTAATGTCGGCCATGCCCGCGATGCCGGGGCGCTGGCCCGGTAGGGTCGGTTCCCAAACGACCGCCGATACGCTCGATCGGCGCTTTAACGCATGGACCCCGATCGAAGAACCGCTCTACGCGCCACGAACGCGCAGCGTCAAACCCTTCAGGTCGGTTTTGCCGGTCACGCCGGCCATGCCCGCCATGCCGGGGGCGCTGGCCCGGTAGGGTCGGTTCCCAAACGACCGCCGATACACGCGATCGGCGCTTTAACGCATGGACCCCGATCGAAGAACCGCTCTACGCGCCACGAACGCGCAGCGTCAAACCCTTCAGGAAATTCCGCAGCAACTGATCCCCGCACGCGCGGAAATTCTTATGATCGGGCTGGCGGAACAACGCCGACAGCTCCGGCTTGGACACCGGGAACCCAGCGCTCTCGAAGATCGCATGCATGTCCACGTCCTTCAGCTCGAAGGCCACGCGCAGCTTCTTCAACACCAGGTTGTTGGTGATGCGCTTTTCCACCGGACGCAGCGGCTGGCTTTCATCGCGGCCGCGCATCTGCACGATCAGCCCGTCCAGGAAGTGCGCCAGCGTGCGGTCGTCGCAGGCCACGAAACCTTCCTCGTTCTCCTTGCGCAGCCAGCCGGGCACATCGGCCTTGTCGACCACGAACGCCGGGTCGGCCAGGGCACAGATTTCCACGATCCGGCCGTCGCTCAGATCGAGCATGTAACGGATGCTGCGCAGTACATCGTTGTTGATCATGTGACGTCCAATACGGCCATCGCGGCTGCGTGGCTGGCCGCCATTTTACCCCCACCCGGGCCCCCGGCCCGGAAAAGCCGGCGCCGCCTGTCATCCGGCTGCCATGAAAGTGAAGCACAGTGCGCTCCTCAGGCATCGACAGGCAGTGGAGCAGGCAATGCGCAGGTGGCAGGTTCTGGCGGGTGTGGGCATGGTCTGGCTGGCCGGTACGGCTGCCGCCCAGGCCCCGTATGTGGCGATCGAGCAGCGCCTCGACCCGCAGCAATTGGCGGAGGTGGGGCTCACCCCGGCCCAGCTGCAGACCCTGAACCGCCTGCTGCGCGAGGCCGAGGCCCGCGCCCCGGTGCCGGCCGCGCCGACCCCGGCCCCGATGTTCCCCGGCCTGGACGACGGCCCCATCGAGGCGCATGTCACCGGCTCCGTGGACGGCTGGCAGCCCGGCACCGTGTTCACCTTGGACAATGGCCAGCAGTGGCAGGTGCTCAAGGGCGAAATGAAGCTCAAGGCCAGCCGCGCCAACCCCGCCATCGTGGTGGTGCCGGGCATTGCCGGGCGCTGGTTCCTGCAGGTGGACGAGGACCTGCCCAAGGCCCGCGTCTTCCGCATCCGCTGAAGCCGCCAGCCCCGGCCAACATCATCGGGCGCGGGGTGCGAAAATAGCCGGGAATCCCACGGAGACCCGCGATGACCCGTACCGCTCTGATCACCGGCGCCACTTCCGGCTTTGGCGCCGCCGCCGTCCATCGTTTCGCCCAGGCCGGCTGGCGGGTCATCGCCACCGGGCGCCGTGCCGAACGGCTGCAGCCGCTGGTCGACGCCTACGGCCCCGAGCGCGTACACGCGGCGGTCTTCGACGTGCGCGACAACGCCGCCATGGAAGCGGCGCTGGCCGCGCTGCCGGCCGGCTTCGCCGACATCGACCTGCTGGTCAACAACGCCGGCCTGGCCCAGGGCACCGCACCGGCCCAGAGCGCCTCGCTGGACGACTGGCGCACCATGATCGACACCAACGTCACCGCGCTGGTCACGCTCACCCACCGCCTGCTGCCGCAGCTGGTGGCGCGCAAGGGGGCCATCATCAACATCAGCTCGGTGGCCGGCGTGTACCCGTACCCGGGCGGCAATGCCTATGGCGGCACCAAGGCCTTCGTCAGCCAGTTCTCGTTGGGCCTGCGGTCGGACCTGCACGGTACCGGGGTGCGCGTCACCACCATCGAACCGGGCATGGCCGAAACCGAATTCACCCTGGTCCGCACCCACGGCAACCAGGCTGCCTCGGACACGCTCTACACCGGCGCCAACCCGATGACCGCCGACGACATCGCCGAGCAGATCCTGTGGGTGGCCAACCTGCCGGCGCACCTCAACATCAACCGGCTGGAAGTGATGCCGGTCAGCCAGTCGTTCGCCGGCTTCCAGGTCGCGCGCGACTGAACGCTGCCGTCGCGTACCGCAACGATGCCGCCGCCCGGTAGAGCCGACTGTCAGTCGGCTGCTCTTCGCGACCAACCAAAACAAAAATGCCCCGCGATGCGGGGCATTTTTGTGGAGCAGCCGACTGACAGTCGGCTCTACCTGTCGGCGCTACTGCGCCTTGATCGCCATCGCCTGCAACCCGGTGCCGTCAAGCTTCTGCTTGGCATCGGCCAGCTCGCCGGCAGTGCCATACGGCCCCATGCGCACGCGGTACACGGTCTTGCCGTTGATCTGCGCCGATTCCACCCGTGCGGCCAGGCCGATCATCGCCAGCTTGGCCTTGGTCGCCTCGGCGTCGCCGGAGGCGCCAAACGCGCCGGCCTGCAGGATGTAACGGACGTTGCTCGCCGGTGCCGCCGCAGCAGCGGCCGGCGCGGCGGCCGCAGTGGCCTCCGGCTTCGGCACGGTCGGCGTTGCCGCCGGCGTCGCCGCCGCGGTCGCTGCCGGGCGCTCGCTTACCGGTGCCGGCAGCGGGGCCGGCGCAGCGGTGGCGGTGGTAGCGGTAGCGGTAGCGGTAGCCGCAGCCGGCGTCGGCGTGGCCGCCGGCACCGGGCGACCTTCCAGCGCGGCCTGCGCGCGCTGCGCTTCGGCCTTGGCCCGGCGCTGTTCCTCGGCGCGCGCGCTGGCCGCCAGCTCTGCATCGGACATTTCCACTTCCTTGCCGGGCAGCAGGGTGTAGAAGTCGTACTGCGTGGCGGCCGGCTTGGCCGGTTCGGCAGGTTTGGCCGCACCCGGCTTGGGCAGTTCAGCGCCCACGTCGGTGTCGGCGTCGCTGACCGGGGCCGGCTGCGCGTTCGGGTCCGGCTGCGGGCCTACCCGCAGGAAGCCGTCGCCATCGTTCTTGAACAGGTTCGGTGCCGCCAGGAACACCACGGCGGCAATCGCCACGCCGGCCACCAGCCACACCCATCCGGGCGTGCCTTGGCTGGTGTTGCGTCGGGCCTGGGTCTTGCCACGTCGTGCTGCCATTTACTGCCTCTCCACTACTTACATTTTTTCCGGGGCGGAAACGCCCAGGATGTTCAGACCATTGGCCAGCACCTGGCGTGCCGCGCAGGCCAGCGTCAGCTTGGCATTGCGTTCGGCATCGTCAGCGACCAGTACCTGCGTGCCGTGATACCACGTGTGGAAGGCGTGCGCCAATTCACGCAGGTACTGCGCCACCAGGTGCGGTTCCAGCGCAACGCCGGCCGCTTCCACCACTTCCGGGAAGCGCGACATTTCCACCATCAGCCACAGCGAAGGTTCGTCGCTCAGCGACGCCAGCCCGGTCAGGCCCTCGGCCGGGGTGTACGACAGCCCCTTCTCCTGTGCCTGGCGCAGCAGGCTGCACACGCGGGCGTGCGCATACTGCACGTAGAAGACCGGATTGTCATTGCTCTGCTGGCGGGCCAGGTCGATATCGAAGGTCAGCTGCGAATCGGGCTTGCGCGCGATCAGGAACCAGCGGGTGGCATCACGGCCGGCTTCCTCGATCAGGTCGCGCAGGGTCAGGTAGCTGCCGGCCCGCTTGGACAGCTTCACTTCTTCGCCGCCGCGCATCACCGTCACCATCTGGTGCAGCACATACTCCGGCCAGCCCTTGGGAATACCCACGTCCAGCGCCTGCAGGCCGGCGCGCACGCGCGCCAGCGAACCGTGGTGGTCCGCGCCCAGCTCGGTGATGGCCCGCTCATAGCCGCGCTGCCACTTGGACAGGTGGTAGGCCACGTCCGGCAGGAAGTAGGTGTAGGTGCCGTCGGACTTGCGCATCACGCGGTCCTTGTCGTCACCGAAGTCGGTCGAGCGCAGCCACAGCGCGCCGCCTTCCTCATAGGTATGGCCGGCCGCGTTGAGCTGGGCCACGGTCTCTTCGACCTTGCCGTCCTTGTACAGCGAGCTTTCCAGGAAGTAGATGTCGAAATCCACCCCGAACGCGGCCAGGTCCTGGTTCTGCTCGTTGCGCAGGTAGGCCACCGCGAAGCGGCGGATCGCGTCCAGGTTGTCCGGGTCGCGCTCGCCCACCACCGCATGGCCTTCCAGCTCCACGGTAGCGCCGGCCAGGTAGGCCTTGGCCACGTCTTCGATGTAGTCACCGCGGTAGCCGCCTTCCGGCCAGCCGGCGTCGTCGGGCTTGATGCCCTTCGCGCGCGCCTGGGTGGACAGGGCCAGGTTCTCGATCTGCACGCCGGCGTCGTTGTAATAGAACTCGCGCTTGGCGTTCCAGCCGTTCACTTCCAGCAGGCGGGCCAGGCTGTCGCCGATCGCCGCGGCGCGGCCATGGCCCACGTGCAGCGGGCCGGTCGGATTGGCCGACACATATTCCACGCCCACGGTACGGCCGTTGCCGCTCAGGTTGTGGCCGTAATCGGCCCCTTCCTTGAGCACGCTGGCCGCTTCGCGCTGGTAGGCGCTGGGGGCGAGGTGGAAATTGATGAAGCCCGGGCCGGCGATCTCAACGCGCAGCACGTCGTCGCTCTTGGGCAGGGCGTCCAGCAGGGCCTGGGCCAGGGCGCGCGGGTTGCTGCGCGCCGGCTTGGCCAGCAGCATGGCGGCATTGGTGGCGAAATCACCGTGTTCACGGGTCTTCGGGCGTTCCACCACGAATTCCGGGGTCAGGGTATCGGCCGGCAGAGTGCCGTTGGCGCGCAAGGCTTCGATGCCTTGGCTGATCAGGGCGCGGAGGAGATTTTTCACAGGGCCTGCTTTGAGACTGGAGCGGCGGAATCGGTAATTTTAGCCCAGAAGCCGCCCCGATCCATTGAACCGGGGCACAGCGGGGGCGGGAAGGCGGGCGTGGGGTGGGGCGGGAGGCCTTGGGGGGAGGGGGGCAATGAGCTGACCGGGCCGTTCAGGTGCGGGCGAACGGGTCGCGCTTGAGCCAGCCCCGTTCGGCCATGGACACCGGCGGGCCGTCGCCCACCACCACATGGTCCACCAGCCGGACCCCGACCAGCCCCAGGGCTTCAAAGAGTTGGGAGGTGATCTCCCGGTCGGAGGCAGACGGCTCGGCCCGGCCGGACGGATGGTTGTGGCTGACAATGACCGCTGCCGCGTTGTGCAGCAACGCCCGCCTCACCACCTCCCGCGGATACACGGTGGCCGTGTCGATGGTGCCGGTGAACAGCTCTTCATACGCCAAGGTGCGGTTGCGGGTGTCCATGAACAGCGCGGCGAACACCTCCTGCGGTCGCGCTCGCAACCGCAGCTTGAAGTAGCGCCCGGCCGAGCCGGGATCGCAGATGCTGTCGCCGCGCTCCAGGTCGGCCAGCAGATGGCGGCTGGCCAACTCCAAGGCGGCGACCAGCTTGCAGGCGCGCGCGGGGCCGAGAGCAGGCAGCTTCCTCAGCCTGCTGGCATCCATGTCCATGAGCCTGCGGAGTGGGCCATGGTTCTCGAGCAGGCGACGGGCGCTCTGCACGGCATCCAGCCCATTGCAGCCGCTGCCGATAAACAGGGCCAGCAGTTCAGAGTCGGAGAGGGCTTCGGGGCCCAGCTTGACAAGCTTCTCCCGCGGACGATCGTGCTCGGGCCAATGTTTGATTGCCATTCGACCAGTGTCGGCGTTCGGGCAAGCGGAAGGCATAGGAAACTGCCGCGTGACTTGGTGGGGAAGCACCATTGCCATGCCTTCAGCCATTTTCGTCGCAGATCATTCAGCGTGATCGCGTTCCCTTTGGCGTTGCACGTCTTTGTGCGATTGAATCAACGTCCATGCTGCGAAGCCGAAACCTGCGATAGAGATTACTACCGTGGCGGCGATGAGTGCTGTTGTCATGGGACACGCTCCGGATGGTCCATTTGGATTTTCGAGATGCGAGTGAACAAGGAATAGCTGATCGCGAGCGAAACCAGTGCGATGACAGCGACGCAGTACATGATTGCCTGCTGATTAATGGCGTCGCCCCCGATCAGGGTTGAGCAGAAAAGAACGCCATGAATTGCAATAAAGAAGGCGGATACGGTGTTCTGGGTTGTCTTCCATGCCCTGTCAGCACTGACAAGATGCTCAATCTCGTTGATGTTGGAGATATGAAGAACCAGCCCGAATGCAATGAAATCCTGGGGCGCGAAGGGTTCGAGGCTGCCTTCTTTGGTCACGAGCCACACGAGTAGCCTGGAGCAGATCGGTATCAGGCCGACGAGCACTGTATATGCAAGCCATTTGGTCTTCGCTGATTGCATCTGCGGCCCCTTGCATCAATTCTTTGCTGAATCCGTATGGCGCGAATTCTATGGTCGGGTGACACCTCAAGTTGAAGAGCTCGTCCCAGTTTCGGAAGAATCTATGGATCAAAGTTGCAGGCTGTCGGGACCGGCATCGTTTCGCGGGTAGTCAACGACAAGGCACGAAGCAGCCTGCTGTTTGAGCAGAGCTTCGGCTGCGACCAAACCTTTCCGCACGCTGGAAGGATCAGGCTGGCATCTTGAAATAGCGGGAAGTCATTCCCCCCACCGCTTGCGCTACGGCCTCGATGCCAGGCTGCTGCTCCGGCGACATCGGCATGACGATCTCCTCTCGGCAGACCAGGTCATCTCCATCTAGCTGCGAATAGCTGATACGCAGGCTGTCCCAGGTCACGATGTCCGGCTTCACCGTCACCACCCCGCTGCGGCTGATCCAGTCCTTTGTCTTCGATAGGTGCAGCGTGCGTAGCGCGTCGGTGTAATCGGCGTACAGCAGGTTTACCGGAATGGCCGGGAGGCTGCCGCTGGCCAGGTGTTCGAACAATGCTTTGTTGTATGCGCAGAACCACGCAGGGCGCTGCCATGCATCAGTGTGGTTCATCTCCTGGCGCGCGCGCACCCACGACGCGGCCTGCGCGGCGCCCTCGGACTTCGTCTGCGTCCTGGGCGGCTTGCTCGTGCGGCCGCTGGTGGCCAGTGCTGCCACCTGCGCCTCCAACTCCGTACCTTTGAACCGGCGTACATCCGCTTTCAGAAGTTTGCCGTGTCCCGCGAGGGCTTCTGCCACCACCGCCGCCACGTCAACATTGCCGGCGTTCAACGCCAGCGTGAGCGGCGTGCGGCCGCGATCGTTGGCAGCGGCCGGATCCAGGCCCCATTCGATCAACAGGCGGGCAACGGCCACCGGGTCGCCCATCCGGTGCCATGTGGTGGAGATGCCACCGCGGCTGGCTTTCAGCCCATCAACGTCGCCCGCCGCATACATCAGCGCATTGGAGCCGGCGGGATTGACCACGTGCACGTTGGCACCGCGCTCCGCGAGGAACCGCAGCAGCGGCACACTGCCAAGGTACGCGCCGATCAACACCGGTGTATACATCTGCCGGTGGTCCATGGCTTCAATGCTGGCGCCGGCCTGCAGCAGCGCGTCAATGGCCTCGAAGACGTAGCCCATCTCCGCCGGATCTGCATCCGCATCAAACGCCGGGTTCCACACTTCGCCGCGCATGTCGCGCAGGCCAAGCACGGTGCAGATCGGCGAATCCTTGGTCAGGCGAGGGTTCGCCCCGGCGGCGAGGAGCCGGCGCAGTTTCTCCACCGCCCACGCGGCCGGGCTGAAGATGAAGTCCCGGCAGGTGGTCGAGAGGGGTGTGGCGCCACGTCCGGCTGCCTTGTTGGGATCCGCCCCCTTGGCCAGCAGCAGGGAGACCAGCGCCAGGTGCGCCTCGATGCGCCCGACAATCGTGGCCTCGTCCGGACCGTCATGGTGAAGCAGGCTGCTGTTGCACACCCAATACAGGGCGCGCTCGTTATGGCCCAACCGGATACGGTCGGGATGTACACCGGCACGAACGTGTCGTTCGATCTCCGCGAACGCGTCCTCGCAGGTGAGGGGGGTGTCCAATACAACAGGGGAAGACGAGGTGGCCACAGGCAGTTCACGATCCTTGATCTACTGCGGCCAATGCTAACAACCCTGCTGCTTTGCGAACTGGACAAGTTGTCAACCTGCTTGGGTTGCCTTTCGTCGAACCGCAGCTGTGCGTTCAAGGTCAATGATCTCGACGCTGGGCTCAGCGCCGGATTCAAGCGCCGACGGGTGCCGGGAAAACTGCTCCGTCCGCGCCGCGTTCAGACGCGCGTAGTACGCCACGATGCTCATTTACCCCGTCCTTTCAAGTTGGTTGCGCATGCGTCCGCCGGGGCCCGAGCTGAGGCCCTCAGAGATCCAATACTGTGGCCTGATCCGCACCAGCAAGGTAGACCCTGCTCCCCTGCGGGATGTGATCTTTCGCAAGAGGGTAGTGCACCGTAATGGGGAGGCAAAGGGGCTCCCGCCTCGGTTGCATCCTGATTAACGCGTAGGATGCAAGCGGGGTCTCGATACGCGACCTTCCGGGCGTAACTATGGCAAGAGGCGCGCCAACCGCAATGTCCGGCATGTTCTCCCCGCAGGAGATGCCCGGCAGCAGCACGTGGCCGGCCAGCCCGTCGATCTTGATGACATCTTCCACTGCGAAGAGAAAGAGATCCGGCATGGGCGCGCTCTCCTGTTACGCCCGCTTCTTCGGCTTGATGTCCACGGATCCGCAATAGCCACCCCTGGTATCAACGTTGGTCACCTGCCGGGCACGATTGATTGAAACGTGGATCTCGCAACCCGAGTTGTACTTCACGTCGCCCCAGGATTCGGTATGCACCAGCTGTCCATTCTGTGCCCCCGTGGAAGCGCCAAGCGCCTCGCGCCGCACATACGACGTGCTCCGGTAATACACAAGCACCACCGATTGCTTTTCCACCACGGTGTCGACCCGGTTGGGCCAGCCGAACTGTTCGACGGCTTCAAGTGCAGGGCGGCCTTGCCATGCCTTGTTGGCGAGCATCTCGGGCATGTTGGGCATGTTGGAACAGCCACCGAGCAGGGCGATCACCATCGCCGACGCGAAGATCCTATTCATTTCAGAATTCCTTGTGGCTGTCTCAATTCTGCGGCATGCGTTCGAAGGCATCGTCGATCATCTTCATGACAGGCGCCCAGCTATCTTCACGCTGTACCACCATGAAGCTGCGCCTGACCTGATCGACCATTGCGATGGCGCCCATGTGCCCCAGCGGCTTCATCCCCTTGCTGGTGCGCTCGTCAGGCTTGCAGAAGAAATCACGACCCTGCGCCAGCCACGTTTCAGGCGCCGTCTGCCATGCAGCGGACACCTTCACGGGCGTCAGCGTCGTCATGTTCCACTCCAGGTCGCTGGCCTTGAGGATGCGGACGCGATTGGCGGCGCAGTCCATCTCGGTGGAGTAGATGGTCATCACGGGCTTGAAGTCACCCTCGTACACCCGAAGCACATCGACCGCAGCAACGCGGTTGGCACGCCGGACAACATGCAGGGGGTCGCCATCGGCGACGAACACCTCGTGGTTTTTCGATTCACCCTGCTGATGGACGATCCAGAAATCGCCACTCTCACCCACCTGGGCTTGAACAAGGGTAGGGCTGCACAACAGCAGGGCAGGCAGCAGGTGCCTGGGGGATACACGCATGACGGGTCAGTCCTTTGCCGTAGTGACGGCCGCAGAATGGTGCATCGGCGGCCGGAAAGTGTCGGGAGAACGTAGGCGGGCCTTGGGCAGGAGTCAACCCGACATGGCGCAGATGAACCGCCAGCAGCACTCACTCATGACAAAAAACCCTCCTCTTATGCCCCTGGCGCATCAGCCCCGCACAGCCCATCGGGTAAGCTAATCGCCTCGGTTCGACAGGAAATTTGCAGGTGGCTGACTCCCCCCAGGCTTCCCCGGCGCAGGCGCGCCCGCTGGCAGGCCAGAAGCTGTTGTTGTGCGTGGGTGGCGGCATCGCGGCCTACAAGTCGCTGGAACTGGTGCGCCGCCTGCGC
>Ga0102591_1002080_pt1 | contig 23410 bp, 23 predicted proteins | sample AraplaCol_mCL_r2_2_FD_76860 | JGI IMG/M metagenome (GOLD analysis project Ga0102591, IMG submission 76860) | Arabidopsis root microbial communities from North Carolina, USA - plate scrape MF_Col_mCL_r2 (SPADES assembly) (version 2) | ecosystem: Host-associated > Plants > Roots > Endosphere... | reverse complement strand
TGGCCTTGAAGGCGTCCAGCGGGGCCAGGCCCGTGGCCAGCTCGGCGTCGATCAGCTGGGCGATGACCTCGGTGTCGGTGTCGCTCTCGAACGTGCGGCCGGTGGCGGCCAGCTCGGCCTTCAGCTCGGCGAAGTTCTCGATGATGCCGTTGTGCACCAGGGTGACGCGGCCGGCGGTGTGGGGGTGGGCGTTCTTGACGTTGGGCGCGCCGTGGGTGGCCCAGCGGACGTGGCCGATGCCGTTCTGGGCGACCAGCGGCTCGGCGTCGAGCACCTGCTCCAGGTTCTTGATCTTGCCCTGGGCCCGGCGGCGCTCGACCTTGCTCCCGACCACGGCGGCGACGCCGGCCGAGTCATAGCCCCGGTATTCCAGCCGCTTGAGGCTGTCGATCAGCCGGTCCGAGACGGGCGCCTTGCCGACGATGCCGATGATGCCGCACATGGGCCATGATCCTTTGTAGAACGCGCCGACGGGACTAAAGCTGTCGAAGCGGATATTTCGAGCGCCGCCTTTAGCATTCGCTTATCGACGGCTCTCATAAATCTGCATTTCGGATCGTTTCGCGGTCCGGTGAAGACCTGATCAAGACAAAGTCGAGAACATGAGCAAGCGCGCCTACTTCGGCACCGACGGCATCCGCGGCCAGGCCAACAAGCACCCGATGACGGCCGAGGTCGCCCTGCGCGTCGGCCTGGCGGCGGGCAAGCTGTTCCGCTCGCAGGACGACCGCCGCCACCTGGTGGTGATCGGCAAGGATACCCGCCTGTCGGGCTACATGATCGAACCCGCCCTCGTCGCCGGCTTCGCCAGCGTCGGCATGGACGTGCGCCTGTTCGGCCCTCTGCCGACCCCGGCGGTAGCCATGATGACCCGCTCGATGCGCGCCGACCTGGGCGTGATGATCAGCGCCTCGCACAACGACTTCGCCGACAACGGCATCAAGCTGTTCGGCCCCGACGGCTACAAGCTGTCGGACGAGCAGGAGCTGAAGATCGAGGCCCTGATGGACGAGGGCCTGCAGGAAGGTCTGGCCACGCCGCGCGAGCTGGGCCGGGTCAAGCGCATCGACGACGCCCAGGCCCGCTATGTCGAGATCGTCAAGGCGACCTTCCCGCGCCACCTGTCGCTGTCGGGCCTGCGCATCGTGATCGACTGCGCCAACGGCGCGGCCTATCGCGTCGCCCCGACCGCGCTGTACGAGCTTGGCGCCGAGGTGATCGAGCTGGGCGTCTCGCCGGACGGAACGAACATCAACGCCGAGTGCGGCTCGACCCATCCCGAGGCGATGGCCAAGCTGGTGCGCGACTACCGCGCCGACATCGGCATCGCCCTGGACGGCGACGCCGACCGCCTGGTGATCTGCGACGAGAAGGGCGTGGTGGTCGACGGCGACCAGATCATGGCCATCGTCGCCCTGGCCTTCGCCAAGGCCGGCAAGCTGAGCGCCGGCGGCGTGGTGGCCACGGTGATGTCGAACCTGGGCCTCGAGCGCCTGATGGCCGACAACGGCCTGAAGCTGGAGCGCACCTCGGTGGGCGACCGCTATGTGATGGCCCGCATGCGCGAGGGCGGCTTCAACATCGGCGGCGAGCAGTCGGGCCACGTGATCCTGTCGGACTTCTCGACCACGGGCGATGGCCTGATCGCCGCCCTGCAGGTGCTGGCGGTGATGATCCAGACCGGCAAGCCGATGAGCGCCCTGGGCCGTCAGTTCGAGCCCGTGCCGCAGCTCTTGGAAAACGTCCGCTTCGCCGGCGGCAAGCCGCTGGAGCACAAGACCGTCAAGGAGGCCATCGCCGACGGCGAGAACCAGCTGAACGGCTCGGGCCGCATCGTGGTCCGCCCGTCGGGCACCGAACCCCTGATCCGCATCATGGCCGAGGGCGACGATCCCGCCCTGGTCAAGAAGGTGGTCAAGTCGATCGTCTCGGCGGTGAAGGCGGTCTGAGGCGGCTCTCGCGCCAGGGTTGCCAAAGCTGGCGGCGTACCCGATCAATGCGGCCTCGCCGGCCTTTGTGCGCCGGGTCTTTAGACGAGGTCCGTTCGTGCGCCTGATCCTGACCGCCGCCATTCTCCTGTCCACGGTCGCGGCCGGGGGCTGCACCGACAGCAAGCGCGCCAGCCGCGAAGCGACCTGGGGCGACAAGCCGGCCGACATCGTCTGCTGGTCCTACGGAACCCAGACGTTCAGCGGGCGCTCGACCGGCAAGGTAGAGTATGACGAAGGCGGCCGCATCTCGTTCGTCGACGCCGCCAACGGCCGCTACACCACGGTCGAGGGCGAATGCCGGGTGGTCTATTCGCGGTAGGGAGCCAGCTTTGGCGGCCGGCATTCCCGCTCCTCACCCGCATCGCGGGGGAGGTGGCGCGATGCGGATACGCATCGTGACGGAGGGGGCGTCCGGCCGCCGATAACGCCCCCTCCGTCTCGTCGCTGCGCGCCGATCCACCTCCCCCGTTTCACGGGTGAGGAGAAGACCCCCCCACCCCAACAGCGCAACGCCCCGAGAGCGAACTCTCGGGGCGCGCGCGGACCTGAGCTGGAGGGCGAACCTAGGCGGCCGTTTTCCAGTTCGGTTCCAGCACCACGTGCGGCGGGCAGGGGGCGATGTCGCCCTGCGGCAGGCCGCGGAGTTCGTTGGCGAAGCCGTGGTTGACGTCGCGGTGGTGGGCCTCGTCGGCGCGGACCACTTCGACCACGTCGCGCAGGGTGCTGCCGATGGGCAGGTTCCAGTAGTCGAGCGCGATCTGCGGGGCGGGCACGTTGGCGCTACGACCCTCGTCGATCTCGGCCAGGTAGTGGGTGTAGCTGATCACCGCCTCTTCCTCGAAGTAGCCGACCACGCGGTGGGCGGTCTTGCTGCTGACAAGGTACAGGCCGAAGAAGAACAGGTAGAACACCCACTGGGCGGCGACGACCACGAAGCGTTCGAACAGGGTGGGCTTGGCGACCTCGATGAAGGTCATCAGGTGCATCCGCTCGTTCTCGGCCTCGTCCATCAGGGTCTTGATCCACCCCTTGTCGCCCTCCATGCGGCGCAGGCACTTGAGGTGATTCAGCGTCGCCCCGACCATGCCGGGCACGGCGGCCACGGTTTCAAGGACGACGGCGCGGTGGCCGTAGCGCTTGGCGAAGAAGGTGTCGGCGCAGAAGCGCAGCAGCTTGACGAACCCATAGGCGACGCGGTCCGAAACGCCGGCGGGCTTGTGGTGGACGGTCAGGTCGATGGCTGGGCTGGTCATGGTCTTATCCCCGAAAGGGCCGGTCCCCTTGGGCCGGTCATGACGCCTTGATACGCCCGCCTCCTGGCGCGCGAAATTCGGGAGCGCCCCCTAACGGACGCTCCCTAAGGGGGGATACGTATCCTTGTTCGGCTAGGCGCGAGGCGGTGTCGACAGGCGCGCGGGCACGGCCTAGTCAGGCGCGATGATCGCTCTCCGCACCGCCCGCCCCGAGGACGCGCCGCGCCTGCTCGCCATCTGGCGCGGCGCGGTGCTGGCCACCCACGACTTCCTGGACCGGGACGACTTCGCCGAGATCGAGGCGATGGTCGCCCAGCAGTACCTGCCGTCCGCGCCGCTCTGGCTGGCCGTCGACGAGCATGACGTCCCCGTCGCCTTCATGGGCCTGACCGACAGCCATATCGATGCGTTGTTCGTGGACCCGGATCGTCGCGGGACCGGCGTCGGCCGCCTGCTCATCGACCACGCCCGCGCCCTGCATCCGGCGGGACTGACGGTAGACGTCAACGAGCAGAACCCTGGCGCGGTCGGCTTCTATCAGCGGCTGGGCTTCCGGCGGACCGGCCGCTCGCCGCTCGACGACGCCGGGCGGTCCTACCCGCTGCTGCACCTGGCGCTGGACCCGGCCTAGTCGCCGTCCACCCCTTCGACCACGGCCCGCAGGTAATCCACGTGGCGGCGGAAGGCCTTGGCGCCGACCTGGGTCAGGGACGCGCGGGTGCGGGGACGCTTGCCGACGAAGTCCTTGGCGATCTCGACATAGCCGGCCTTTTCCAGGGTGGTCAGGTGGCTGCCCAGATTACCGTCCGTGGCCTGGGTGATGGCTTTAAGGCGGGAGAACTCCACCGGTCCGGCCTCGCGCTCGGCGTGCAGCGCGGCCATGATCTTCAGCCTCAGGGGCTGGTGGATAAGCTCGTCCAACTCGGGCACGCTCACGCTCTCCGCAGCCACAGGCCCGAAACGAACAGCGCCCCGCCGCCCGCCGCCGCCATCCAATAGGCCAGCCAGGGCTGGAACACGAAGAAGCCGACCAGGCTGGCGGCGAACAGCGCCGCGCCGATCCACAGGTAGCGGGGCGCCCAGGCGATGCCCGCCCCCGCGTAGACCAGGCCCGTCATCAGGCCCGGAAAGGCCAGGGCCGCCTCACGCGACGTCGGCTGGAACATCGCGAAGACCGCGGCGCAGAAGGCCGCGACGGCGCCGCAGCCCGCCAGGATCTTCCAGGTCTGGCCGCCGCGGGCCGCGCCCTGGCCACGCCGGGACAGCAGGATGGTCGACACGACGCCGACGATGTCGAGCACCAGCCAGATCAGCCCCCAGCGGTTGGTCGCCAGCAAGCCCATGGCCGTGTAGCCCACCGCCCAGATAAGGCCCCAGAGCATCAGGATGGGCGCGGCGTAGTGATAGCCGCGCAGCAGCCGGCTACGGCCCGCCGTGCTCTCGATGTCGGTCAGGGCCGACGCCGCTTCGGATCGAGAAATGCCCATCGCACCCTCCGTTGAAAGTCGCGCTCAGAGCGCTCTGTGATGCAGAGTTAACACCCTGGAATGCTCCGTCAAGCAGAGTGGGGACACGCCCTTGCGGCGTGTCCCCATGTCCGGACCCGGCGCTTGGCCCTTGGGAACACGCCGCAAGGGCATGTCCCGTCAGCCTCTACCCCACTTTCGGCGACTTCAGCCGGCGCTTGTTGACGTGGTGCGACGGGGCCTGGGCCTCGATCTCCTCGGGGTACTCGCCCTTGAAGTAGAAGCGCTGCCAGGCCTCCTTCATCGCGTCGGGCTCGCGCTTGAAGATGCGGGCGTTGAACTCGCCGCGCTTGGCGGCCCAGGCGTCGTACTGGCCGCGCAGGTCGGGGTTGGAGTTCATCGACCGGATCACCGGCTGCACCTGCTCCAGCGGCTTGTCCTGGATCATCATGAAGAAGCAGAACGGCTCGCCCTTCTCGAAGCGGATCGTGCCCGGCCGGGTGAAGATCCAGTTCATCGTGAAGGGGAAGGGCAGCCAGTCGGTCTCGACCAGCCCGGCCAGCGGCTGGACGCCGTCCTTGACGTGGTTGGGCGGGCCCATGGTCCAGATCGACCAGCCCGGCGGGGTGCGGAACAGATAGCCGGTGTGGAAGGTGATGGTCCCGCGCGAGAAGTGCGACTTCACGAAGTCGTCGAAGCCCGGATGCGGGTGGTCGGCGCGGAAGGTGATGCAGTTCTGGTGCGCCCCGCCGTCCCAGGTGGCCGTGAAGCCGACCGGGCACAGGATCTCCCAGCCGGTGGTGTTGGCCATGGTCAGGGGCAGGCAGCGATAGGGATGGCGGTCGGCGAAATGGTCCATCCAGGCCCGCTGGGGCCGTCCGGGCACGATCTCGGGCGGGCGGGCCTCGGTGGGGTAGCACTCCAGTTCCATGCCGGCTCTCTTCTTCCCTAGCTGGTCTTTCCGTCTGGTCTAGCGGGCGCGGGCTCGGCTAGGAAGTCCCGTATGAAGACCCGCAACGACCTGTTCGCCTTCTTCGACGCCCACGGCGTCGCCCATTCCACCCTCGACCACCCGCCGGTGTTCCGCGTGGAGGAGGGGCTGGAGATCAAGGCGGCCCTGCCGGGCGGCCACACCAAGAACCTGTTCCTCAAGGACGCCAAGGGCCAGCTGTGGCTGATCTCGGCCCTGGGCGAGACGACGATCGATCTGAAGCGCCTGCACACGGTGATCGGCTCGGCCCGGCTGTCGTTCGGCAGCGCCGAGCTGATGCTCGAGACCCTGGGCGTGACTCCGGGCTCGGTCACGGCCTTCGGCCTCATCAACGATACTGACCGGCGGGTGCGCTTCGTGCTGGACGCCGCCCTGGCCAAGGCCGACCCGGTCAACTTCCACCCCCTGGCCAACGACGCCACCACGGCGGTCTCGCAGGACGGCTTCCGCCGGTTCCTGGCGGCGCTGGGGATCGAACCGATGATCGTCGATTTCGAGGCGATGGCGGTGGTCGAATAGGCCTCGCCCCGATTGCGAACGGCGCGCCGAGGGACCATCTTGGCCGCCGAGGCCGGTGAGCCCCGACGCTCGTCCGGCCGATCCAATTCCACGCCCCGTGCGTTCAAGACCCGCGTACAGAGAGACCTCATGGCCCTGATCGGCGACACTCCTCCCCCCATCCAGGCCGGCGGCGCGCCCAAGTCCGCGCACATCAAGGACGGCACCGACGCCAGCTTCATGGCCGACGTGATCGAGGCCTCGAAGACCCAGCCGGTGATCGTCGACTTCTGGGCCACCTGGTGCGGCCCGTGCCGTCAGCTGACCCCGGCCCTGGAAAAGGCGGTCAACGCCGCCGGCGGGGCGGTCAAGCTGGTCAAGATCGACGTCGACAAGAACCCCGGCTACTCGGGCCAGCTGCGGGTGCAGTCGATCCCGACCGTCTACGCCTTCGTCAACGGCCAGCCGGTCGACGGCTTCCAGGGCGCCTTGCCCGAAAGCCAGGTCAAGCAGTTCATCGACCGCCTGGCCGGCCCGCCGCCCGAGAGCGACATCGACGCCCTGCTGGCCATGGCCAAGGAGTCGGTCGACCTGGGCGACATCGGCGGCGCGGCCCAGGCCTACGCCCAGGCCCTGCAGATGGACCCGGCCAACGTCAAGGCGATCGGCGGCCTGGCCAGGTGCTACCTGACCGGCGGCGACCTGGAAGGCGCGGCCGAGGTGGCGGCCACCGCCCCCGCCGGCGCCAAGGACCCGGACCTGGAGAGCGTCCGCGCCGCCCTGGCGCTGGCCGAATCCGCCCCGTCCGAGACCGCCCCCTTCGAGCAGCGCCTGGCCGCGAACGCCGACGACCACGAGGCCCGCTTCGAGCTGGCCAAGGCCCTGGCCGGCGCCGGCCATCTTCAGGCCGCGTCCGACCATCTTCTGACCATCATCGAACGCGACCGTGCCTGGAACGACGAGGCGGCGCGCAAGCAGCTGCTGACGGTGTTCGAGGCCGCCGGCTACGCGTCGGAGGTGGCAAAGGCCGGCCGCAAGCGCCTGTCCTCGCTGCTGTTCAGTTAAGACCCGAGAGGAGCGTTCAATGCCGGGATCCTATCGAAGGGCGGACGACCTGCCGCTGGTGATCCCGGTGTTCCCGCTGGACGGCGCCTTGCTGCTGCCGGGCGGCCAGCTGCCGCTGAACATCTTCGAACCGCGCTATCTCAACATGTTCGACGACGCCATGTCGGGCGAGCGGATCATCGGCATGGTCCAGACCCGCGCGGGCGGCGACGCAGAGCGGCCGAACCTGGCGCCGGTGGGCTGCGCGGGCCGCGTGACCAGCTTCGCCGAGACCAGCGACGGCCGCTATCTGGTGACCTTGACCGGGGTGTGCCGGTTCCGGCTGGGCGAGGAGCTGCCGGGCCGCTCGCCCTATCGCCAGGTGCGCGCCGACTTCGCCGCCTTCGAGGCCGATCTGCACGAGGCCTCGCCCCACGCCACCACGGTGGACGACGCCACGCCCCTGCTGGCCGCCCTTCGCCGCTATCTCGATCATCGTGGCCTGGCCATCGACTGGTCCAGCGCCGAAGCCGCTCCTTCCGACGCCCTGATCAACAGCCTGGCCATGGCCTTGCCGTTCGAGCCAGTCGAGAAGCAGGCCCTGCTGGAGGCGCCCACCCTGGCCGACCGCCGCGAGACACTGGTGGCCCTGTTGGAGATCGACGCGGCCCTGGGCGACGACGAGGATCCGACGACGATCCAGTGATCTCCTCGCTCGTCATCCTCGGACTTGTTCCGAGGACCCCTCTGTCGGCTGATTTGCCGGTTGGGCTAGGCCGCGACCTCACCGCTCCACGGATCGTCCTTCTCCTCGGCTGAAGCAGGGGTCCTCGGAACAAGTCCGAGGATGACGGCTGAAAGGTCGGCGAAGGTTCTCAACGCGTCCGAAACCGCATAGAAACACGACCATGACCGCCCAACCGCCTCCGCCGCCCGCCGATCTCGACCCGCGCCTGCTGGAGGTGCTGGTCTGTCCCGTCACCCGCGCGCCGCTGTTCTACGATCGCGCCCGGGGCGAGCTGGTCAGCAACGCCGCCAAGCTGGCCTATCCGATCCGCGACGGCGTGCCGATCATGCTTCCCGAGGAAGCCCGCGCCCTGGAAGACTAGGTCCGTGGAGCGGGGGCTCGGAACGGACAGGCCGAGGCTGGCGTCCCTGGATGTGCTCCGGGGGCTGACGATCGTCGGCATGATCCTGGTCAATTCCGCGGCCCACATGTTCTACGCCGTGGACGCGCCGGTGTTTCCGGCCCTGATGCATGCCCACTGGCGCGGCTACACCCTGGCCGACGCGGTGTTCCCAGCCTTCGTGGTCATGACCGGCGTGTCGATCCCGCTGGCCCTGGGCGCGACGGCCGAGGGGCTGACGGGCGCGGCCCTGCGTCGGTTGCTGGTGCGGGCCGGGCGCCTGTTCCTGCTGGGCGTGATCCTGTCCAACATCTACTGGATGGCCACGCCCGACAGCGTGGTCTTCCGGCCCATGGGCGTGCTGCAGCGCCTGGCCCTGGCCTTCCTGGCCGCCGCCGTCCTCTACAAGACGCTGGGGCCCCGCGCCCGGCTGGTCGTCGCGGTCGCCCTGCTGGCGCTCTACTGGCCGCTGTGCCTGGCGCCCTATCCTGGCGGCGTCGCCGACCTGGCGACGCCGGGCGCCAATCTGGTCGGCTGGGTCGACCGCCTCGTCTTGGGCGGCCACACCTATGTGAAGGGGCCGCTGGGCTACGATCCCGAGGGGCTGGTCTCCACCCTGCCGGCCATCGCCCAGGCCCTGCTGGGCGTGGCGGCCGGAGAGTGGCTGATCGCCCGGCGCGGCCCGCTGGGCCTGCTGCTGGCGGGCATCGCCCTGGTGGCTGGCGGCCTGGCCTGGGGCCTGGTCTTCCCGATCTCCAAGGAGCTATGGACCTCCAGCTTCGTCCTGCTCTCGACCGGCGGCCCGCTGATCCTGCTGGCCGTCCTGCACTGGGCGCTGGACCTGAAGGGTCTGCGCCCGCCCGGCGCCCAGGTCCTCACCGACTTCGGGATAAACGCCATCTTCGCCTACAGCCTGCACATGCTGACGGCCGAAGTCCCCGGCGCCGGCGTGCTGAAGATCGCCTACGCCCAGGCCGTCCCGGTGCTCGGCGCCGAAACCGCCGCCCTGGTCCCGGTCGTGGCCTATATCGCCCTGATCTGGCTGGTGTTGGCCTACATGCGGCGCAGGGGCTGGATCGTGAAGGTCTAGGCGGCCTTCGCCGGCCAAGCCTTCCGACCGATCAGTTGCAGGACCAGGGCCAGCACGGCCGCGCCCGCGCCCAGCGCCGACACCGCGCTCCAGCCGCCCAGGTTCCAGGCCATGGTCGCGCCGGCCGAGCCGGCCGCCCCGCCCAGGAACATCACGCCCATGAAGAGGGTGTTGATCCGCGCGCGGGCCTCGGGCCGCAGGGCGTAGACCAGGTGCTGGTTCGAGATCAGCGCGCCCTGGATGGCGAAGTCCAGCAGGATCACCCCGACCACCAGGCCGGCCACGGCGTTCCACAGGCCGAAGATCAGCCAGGAGACCACGCTCAGCGCCGCGCCCAGCAGGATCACCAGGTGCGGCCCGCGCCTGTCGGCCACGCGGCCGGCCAGGGGCGCGGCGAGGATGCCCACCGCGCCGACCACGCCGAACAGGCCGGCGATGTCGGCGCCCAGGTTGAAGCGCGGCTCCTTCAGGTGCAGGGCCAGGATCGTCCAGAAGGCGGTGAAGCCGGCGAACAGCAGGGCCTGGGTCAGGGCCGCTCGGCGCAGGGCGGGGAGCTCCAGCCACAGGCCGCCCAGCGACTTCAGCAGCGCGCCGTAGCGCAGTCCGCCGTCCTCGGGACGGCTGCGCGGCAGGATGGCGGCCATCAGGGCGCAGGCGGCCAGGGCCATCGGGACGCCCAGCCAGAACATCGCCCGCCAGCCGAAATGGGTGGCCACGAAGCCGGCCAGGGTCCGGCTCAGCAGGATGCCGCACAGCAGGCCGGCCATCACCGTGCCAATGGTCGCGCCCCGCCGCTCGGGCGTGGCCAGATGGGCGGCGAAGGGCACGATCTGCTGGGCGACGGTGGAGCAGAAGCCCACCACCAGCGAGGCCAGGATGATCAGCCCCACGCTGGGCGCCAGGGCGGCGGCGACCAGCCCCGCCGCCAGGATCAGGAACTGCAGCAGGATGACGCCGCGCCGCTCCAGCAGGTCGCCCAGCGGCACCAGCAGGAACAGGCCCAGGGCATAGCCCAGCTGGGTGGCGGTGGGGATGAAGCCGGCCAGGGCCTGGCCCGGGAAGTCGGCCTCGATCACGCCCAGCATCGGCTGGTTGTAGTAGATGTTGGCCACGCCGATCCCAGTGGCCACCGCCATGGCCAGGGTCAGGCCGCGCCCCAGCGGCGGGGCGGGAGAGGCGGGGGCGGTCTGGACGGTCATGCAGGCGACTCCGGCGCCGCGCCGACCTGGCGAAGCGATGCGCCTAGGTAGGCATCGTCCGCGTCCTGGCAAGGCCTCGCTTGTCGTCGCCGGCTAGAGCGCCACGCCGCGCAGCAGCTTGGGCAGGTCGCCCACCCCGCCGCCGGCCTCGTGCATGAAGAAGCGGCGGGCGGGCGCGATGCGGTTGACCGCCGCCATGCCCACCCCGCGCGCCAGACGCAGCAGCGGATTGTCGTTCGAGAACAGCCGCACGAAGCCGTCGAAGGCCAGGGCGTTGCTGACGTTGTCGAACCGCCGCCAGCGGGCGTAGCGCTCCAGCGTCGCCTCGGCGCCGATGTCCTCGCCGTTGCGCAGGGCCTCGGCCACCACCTCGGCCAGGGCGGCGGCGTCCTTGAGGCCCAGGTTCAGGCCCTGGCCGGCGATCGGGTGCACCCCATGGGCGGCGTCGCCGATCAGGGCCAGGCGCGGGGCGACCAGCCGCTCGGCCAGCGACAGCGACAGCGGATAGACGAAGGTCGGACCGGCCATCTCGACCGTTCCCAGGAACTCGCCGAAACGCCGCATGAGGTGGGCGTGGAAGGCTTCGGGCGAGGCGTTGCGCAGCGCTTCGGCCCGGTCGGTGCTCTCGGTCCAGACCAGGCTGGCGCGATTGTCCGTGAGCGGAAGGATGGCGAACGGGCCGCTGGGCAGGAAGTATTCGTGGGCCACGCCCTGGTGGTCGTGCTCCATGCGGACGGTGGCCACCACCCCGCTCTGACCGTAGCTCCAGCCGATGTCGCCGATGCCGGCGGCCTTGCGCAGGGCGCTGTTGCGGCCCTCGGCGCTGACCACCAGCGGCGCGGACAGCGTCCGCCCATCGGTAAGCGTCACGGTCGCGCCGGCCGGGGCGACATCCAGGGCCTTGGCGGCGGCCGGGGCCAGCACCGTGATCCCCTTGTCGATCACCGTCCGGGCCAGGGCGGCGCGGATCTGGCGGTTCTCGACTAGATAGCCCAGCGGCTCGCCCTCGGAGCGGTCGGCGATCTCGCTGGAGTCGAACCGCAGGAAGAACGGCGAGGGGCCGCGCGAGGCCGGGCCCGGCGTCTTGCCGTCGGTGACCAGAATCTGCTCGATCCGCTGGGCGTGCGACGCCAGCGCCTCGCCCGCGCCGATGGCCCGCCATTGGCGGAACGACGAATAGGCGATGGCCGACGAGCGGCCGTCGAAGGTCGGCGCCAGCTGGTCGTCGAACGGCTGGGGATCGACCAGCAGCGGCTTGACCCCCGCCGAGGCCAGGGCGAGCGCCAGGGTGGTTCCGGCCATGCCGGCTCCGGCGATGATGACGTCGGCGTCGTGGTCGCGCATGGGCGGGATATGGCGCGCGGGGGGCGGGGGTGTCTAGGTTTCTTCTCCTCACCCGTGAAACGGGGGAGGTGGATTGGCGCGCAGCGACGAGACGGAGGGGGCGTCGTGCAGCGGGGGAGCGCCCCCTCCGTCACGATGCGTATCCGCATCGCGCCACCTCCCCCGCTTCGCGGGTGAGGAGAGCCTAGAGTCGCCCGCGCCGTCCGCCCTTGAGCTTGTCCAGCGCGCGCCGGGCGATGTCGGCCTGGGCGGCCATGGGCGGTGCGACCGGAACCGCCGCGAACGCCGGGGCGGCGGCCAGCGATTCCAGCGACAGGCCGGCAGGGCTCTTGGCCCCGCGGGGCGGGGGATCCAGCATCACGATCTTGCGGGCCATGGCGGCGATGTCGCCGACGGCCCTGGCGCGCTCGCGGGCCGCGCGGATCAGGGCGGGGTCGGTGTTGTCCTCGATCATCGCCCAGGCGGCGTCCAGCGCGGCCATGAGCTTGAGTTGAAGGGCCTTGCACCAGGCCGAGGCCGGGGTCGGGGGCGAAGCGGGGGGGTGGGTCTGGTTCATGTCCCTAGTGTGCGGCCGTTTCGGAAGGTGGGGATCGGAAACGCACATTTTTGTGTAGGGCGTTGATTTTGTTGAGGTCGGGTTCGGAATCTGTGGGGATAGAGGCGTCTTCCCTCTCCCCTTGCGGGGAGGGTGGCGGTCCGGAGGACCGTCGGGTGAGGGGTCTAGCGGGCCTTTCCGACAGCATCTTCAACCCCTCATCCGTCGGCTTCGCCGACACCTTCTCCCGCAAGGGGAGAAGGACGGGTGACCCTGTGGATAACTTTCGCCGTCACCCCGCCGCGATCGGCAAGGCCGTGGTGAACTTGATCTGCTCCATGGCGAAGCTCGACGACACGTCGGTCAGCGGCGCGGTGGCGATCAGGCGGCGGTAGAAGCGGTCATAGGCGGCGATGTCGCGGACCACGACCTTGAGCAGGTAATCGACGTCGCCGCTCATCCGGTAGAACTCGACCACCTCGGGCAGCGCCTTGGCTCCGGCCGCGAAGGTCGCCAGCCATTCCTCGTCGTGGCGGCCCGTCTTCACGGCCACGAACACCGTCAGGGGCAGGTCCAGGGCGTCGCGGTCGATCAGGGCGACGCGGGCGGTGATCACCCCGCTGTCCTGCAGCCGCTTGACCCGCTTCCAGCACGGAGTCTGGGACAAGCCCACCCGCTCGGCCAGTTCGGCGATGGGCACGGTGGCGTCCTGCTGCAGGATGGCGAGCAGGCGGCGGTCGATCTGGTCCAGCGAGATCATTCTCTAGACGGGCCTTTGAGGAGAATGGAGTTCTCCCTAATTACCGCGCGGCCGAGACTTCGACCATGTCATTCTCGCGAACCGGCCCATCATGGAGAGACGTATCTCGGGGCCAGGACCATGCTCGACCTCTTCACCCGCCACCCGCGCACCGTCGACGAGACCTATGCCGAGCACATGGGCGTGGCCTGGAGCTTCGCCTTTCCGATGCTGCTGGGCGGCGCGGCCTGCTTCATCCACGGGATCTTCCCGTTCCTGTTCGAGACCACCGGCAGCCGCTGCGTGAAGACTCTCTACATCCGCATCGCTAACCGGGGGCGCAAGTCCGCCGGTATCGAGGCGCCGAACTGGGCGGCGTTCGACGCGGTGATCTAGGAGGATTGCCGGGGACATGCCCTTGCGGCGTGTCCCCAACCGCTTGGCGTCGCGCCTGGACTTAAGGGGCACGCCGCAAGGGCATGTCCCCACTTGTGAGCGGTCACCACACAAGCTTGTCAGAATACGTCGTCGACGGAGCAAATTCTCCCCCTTGGCGGGGCGTTCGTGCTGGCCCAAGGTCCGCCCCGAGAGTCGGGAGGATTGAATGAGCTTCTGGAACCGCCGCAAGGCGATCGAAACCGCGAGCGGCGACGGCCATCACGCCCTGAAGAAGACGCTGAGCTGGTATCACCTGATCGCCCTGGGCGTCGGGGCGATCGTCGGCACGGGCATCTACACCCTGACCGGCGTCGGGGCGGGGCTGGCCGGGCCGGGCGTCATGCTGTCGTTCCTGATCGCCGGGGCGGTCTGCGCCTGCGCGGCCCTGTGCTACGCCGAGCTGTCGACCATGATCCCGGCCTCGGGCAGCGCCTACACCTACAGCTACGTGTCCATGGGCGAGCCGGTCGCCTGGTTCGTGGGCTGGAGCCTGATCCTCGAATACACCCTGGTTTGCGCCGCCGTCGCGGTGGGCTGGTCGGCCCACGCCACCGGCCTGTTCCGTATGGCGGGTTTCCCCGAGTTCCTGCTGGCCGGTCCGCATGTCGAGCTGGCCGACGGAACGCACGGCCTCATCAACCTGCCCGCCGTGTTCATTTCCTTCGCCGTCGCGGGCCTGCTGGCCCTGGGCACCAAGGAGAGCGCCACGGTCAACATGGTGCTGGTGTTCATCAAGATCACCGCCCTGGCCGTGTTCGTGGCCCTGTGCCTGCCCGCCTTCGACGCCAGCCACTTCACGCCGTTCATGCCCCAGGGCTTCGCGGCCCACACGATCGAGGGCGCGGGCGCCGACGGGGTGAAGGTCGGGGTGATGGCCGCGGCCAGCCTGATCTTCTTCGCCTTCTACGGCTTCGACGCGGTTTCGACCGCCGCCGAGGAGACCAAGAACCCCAAGCGCGACCTGACCATCGGGATCGTCGGCTCGATGTTGGTCTGCACCCTGATCTACATGGTGGTGGCCGCCGTCGCGATCGGCGCCTCGCGCGCCGAGGTGTTCTCCAAGAGCGAAGCCCCGCTGGTCTTCATCCTGGAAACCTTGCAGCATCCGAAGATGGCCCAGCTGGTGGCCCTGGCCGCCGTCGTCGCCCTGCCGACCGTGATCCTGGCCTTCATGTACGGCCAGAGCCGGATCTTCTTCGTTATGGCCCGCGACGGCCTGCTGCCCGCCGGCCTGGCCAAGGTCAACGCCAAGACCGGCACGCCGGTGCTGATGACGATGCTGACCGGCGCCCTGTCGGCCGTGCTGTCGGGCCTGCTGTCGCTGAAGGACATCGCCGAGCTGGCCAACGCCGGCACCCTGGCGGCGTTCATCGCCGTGGGCCTCGGCGTGATCATCCTGCGCCGACGCGAGCCGAACCGCCCCCGGGTGTTCTCGACCCCGCTGTGGCAATTGGTGGCGCCGGGCGCCATCCTGGGGTGCCTCTACCTGTTCTACAGCCTGCCTTCGAAGACCCAACTGTACTTCCTGTACGCCCACCTGATCGGCGCGGCCGTCTACTTCCTGTACGGGGTGCGACGTAGCGCCCTGGCGCGGGCCGAGGCCGGAAAGGTGTAAAGCCGCTCGCGTTAACCGCGTTTCCGGGGGTTCATCTTGCGGCGTTCCGTTCTGCCTTGGTTCTATCGTCCCAGCGCCTGGGCGCTTCTCGCCGCGATCCCGCTGGTCGCGTGCGGCGGGGGTGGCGGCGGTTCGGGACCAGCGCCCGGCGTAACGGTCGATCCGCTTCCCCCCGCTCCTCCGCCGCCCCCGCCTCCGCCTCCGCCCCCGCCGCCGACCTATCCCACCTCCAGCAGCGCCGAGTACCAGCGCGGCTGGAACCTGGGCGCGATCCGTGCCGACGCCGCCTACGCCAAGGGCGCGACCGGCCAGGGGATCACCGTGGCGGTCATCGACTCGGGCGTGGACGCCGCCCAGCCCGACCTAGCCGGGGCGGTGTCGTCCAGCTCCACCGACATCATCAGCGGCCGCAACCAGCTGGTCGGGACCAGCCGCCACGGCACGCGTGTGGCCGACATCATCGCCGCGCGCTTCAACGGCTCGGGCACGATCGGCGTGGCCTACGCCTCGACCATCCTGTCGGTCCGGGCCGACGACAGCCGCGTGGCGACTGTCGGCTGTCCCGAATGCGTCTTCGACTCCGACGACCTGGCCAGGGCCATCGACTACGCCGTGGCCAACGGCGCCAAGGTGATCAACCTCTCGCTCGGCGGCGACGGTCCCGAGGGGGCGCGGTTCGAGGGCGCGCTGACCCGCGCCGTGGCCGCCGGGGTGGTCATCGCCGCCTCGTCGGGCAATGAGGGCGAGGCCGATCCGGGCTGGCCGGCGCGCTACGCCGTCGATCCACGCTACGCCGGCTCGCTGATCGCGGTCGGCGCCCTGACCCAGGCCGGGGTGATGGCCAGCTTCTCCAATCGGGCCGGCGTGACCGCCAACGGTTATCTGTCGGCGCCGGGCGACAACATCACGACCGAATGCGACAGCAGCGGCTGCGTGCGGGTGTCGGGCACCTCGTTCGCCGCGCCCCAGGTTTCCGGCGCGCTGGCGCTGCTGATGCAGGCTTTTCCCAACCTCTCGGGCCGAGACGCGGTCGACATCCTGCTGCGCACCGCCGCCGACCTGGGAACGGCCGGAACCGACTCCACCTACGGCCGGGGCGGCCTGGACCTGGCCCGCGCCTTCGCGCCAGTGGGCTCCAGCAGCCTGTCGCTGCCCGATGGTGGAACCACGACCCTGACCACCTCCGGCGTCGGCGCCAATGTGGGGGCGGCCTTCGGCTCGGCCCTGCAGCGGAGCGCCGGCCTCCAGACCGTGATCCACGACGACTACAAGCGCCTGTTCTCGGTCGATCTGGCCGAGGGCGCGCCGGGCCAGAAGCGCGGCGCCCTGCTGACCCCGCCGCCGATCCAGGCCGCCAGCCAGGTGGTGCTGGGCGGTCCGGCCCTTGGCGGGCTGAACCTGGCGGTGTCAGTCGAGGGACCGGTGTTCGACGAGCGGGCCCACGAGCCCGAGCCGTCCCTGACCCTGGGCCCCCAGCCGATGCGCTCGATGCGCGTGCAGGCCGCCTTCGGCCGCCTCAGCTTCTCCAACTGGAGCGGGGAGGGCGGGGCCGCGGCGCCGGCCGGTCCGGCGGGCCGCGACGCCTTCCAGACCATCGCCCAGCCCGACCGCAGCACCCAGGCCGCCCTGCGGCTGGGTCGCTTCGCCCTGCTGGCCGAACAGGGCTCGGCCCATCCGCGCCGGCCAATGCAGATCACCGAAGTCGAGGGCTCGTCCTACGCCTCGGCCACCGGCATGATGCAGATCGGCGGCGCCTTGCTCAGCCTGACGGGCGGCACGCTGGACGAACCGCTGGGTCCGTTGGGCTCGTACATGACGCCGGGCTCGACCCTGGCCTTGCCGGCCAAGACCCGGTTCGGCGCGGCGGCGGTGGCCTTCTATCCCCGTCCCGGCCTGTCGCTGAACGCCGATCTGTCGATCGGCCGTACGGGCGTCGAAGGCGGCCTGCTGTCGCTGGACAACGCCATCAGCAGCGCCTGGCGGCTGGAGGCGGGCGCCGACTGCGCCCTGATCGGCTGGTCGTGCTCGCGCCTGACCTTCGGCCTGTCCCAGCCCCTGCGTATCGAGAGCGGCAAGTTCCAGGCGACCCTGGCCGACGTGCCGCTATCCTACGAAGACCCGCTGACCTTCTCGACCCGCCGCTTCAGCGCCGCGCCGGATGGGCGTGAGCTAGACCTTACGATGGGCGTGGAGCACGTCTTCGGCCCGCTGCGCTCGCTGGTCTTCCGCACCAGCCTGGCCTTGCAGCCGGGGCACGAGGCGGACGCCGCGCCGGCGGTCGGGGCGATGGCGACCTGGCGGTCTCGGTTCTAAAGGCTTCTTCGAACGCGTTGCGTGGTCCTCGTCCTTCGACAAGCTCAGGATGAGGATCATGGTTGGCCCGGGCGCTAGAAAAACCTCATCCTGAGCTTGTCGAAGGACGAGGTTTTCGCCGCTGCGGCGGCGGCGATCGTTTCTCGGGGCGGCATCAAATCCCCAACCCCCTTCCCTTCCACCACGCCATCGCTACAGTCCGCCTCAAAACAAATGTTTGAAGTGGAGCGAAACCCCATGGCCCTCGACCTCGAGACCCGCGAGCAGCTGATCGACATGGTCCGGCGGTTCGTCGCCGAGCGGCTGCGCCCGATCGAGGCCAAGGTCGCCGAGGACGACGCCGTGCCCGCCGACGTCATCGAGGAGATGAAGGGCCTGGGCCTGTTCGGCCTGTCGATCCCCGAAGAGTTCGGCGGTCTGGGCCTCAACATGGAGGAAGAATGCCTGGTCGGGATCGAGCTGGGCCGCGCCTCGCCGGCCTTCCGCTCGGTGTTCGGCACTAATGTCGGGATCGGCAGCCAGGGGCTGGTGATGTTCGGCACGGACGAGCAGAAGGCCAAGTGGCTGCCGGGGATCGCCTCGGGCGAGATCATCACCAGCTTCGCCCTGACCGAGCCGGAGGCCGGCTCCGACAGCGCCGCCGTCCAGACCCGGGCTGCCCGCGACGGCGACGACTACATCCTGAACGGCTCCAAGCGCTACATCACCAATGCCGGCAAGGCCTCGCTCTTCACGGTGATGGCCCGCACCAATCCGGACGCCAAGGGCGGTTCGGGGGTCTCGGCCTTCCTGGTCCCCAGCGGCCTGCCGGGTCTTTCCGTGAGCAAGCCCGAGAAGAAGATGGGCCAGCAGGGAGCCCACATCCATGACGTCACCTTCGACAATGTCCGCGTGCCGGCCTGGAACCGCCTGGGCGAGGAGGGCGAGGGCTTCAAGGTGGCCATGCAGGTGCTGGATCGCGGCCGCCTGCACATCGCCGGGGTCTGCGTGGGCGTGGCCGAGCGGCTGATCGCCGACTGCGTGGCCTATGCCAGCGAGCGCAAGCAGTTCGGCCAGCCGATCGCCAGCTTCCAGCTGATCCAGGCGATGATCGCCGACAGCAAGACCGAGGCCCTGGCGGCCCGGGCCCTGGTGCTCGAAACCGCCCGCAAGCGCGACGCCGGCGACAATGTGACGCTGGAGGCGGCCGCCGCCAAGCTGTTCGCCTCGGAGATGGTGGGGCGCGTGGCCGACCGGGCGGTGCAGATCTTCGGCGGGGCCGGCTATGTTGCCGACTACGGAATCGAGCGCCTGTACCGCGATGTGCGGATCTTCCGGATCTACGAAGGCACCAGCCAGATCCAGCAACTGATCATCGCCCGCGAGACGATCAAGCGGGGCGGTTAGGGAACTGGAAGTCAGCGGACGCTTCAAATCCTGGCAAGGGCGGATGGATTTCGGCGTTCCTCTCCTCACCCGCGCAGCGGGGGAGGTGGCGCGATGCGCACCATCGTGACGGAGGGGGCGTCCTGCAGCGCCCCAAAACGCCCCCTCCGTCATGTCGCGTATCCGCGCCATGCCACCTCCCCCGTTTCACGGGTGAGGAGAAGAGCGCTCGGACGACAACAAGGCGCGCTAGCCCTCGAATCCCCGGCGCGTCCGTTTGTCGCGCCGCCTCGCCACCATCCTACTCAAACCGTTAACCATGTCGGCCCGATACGGGACCCCTTAGTTTGTAAGGGGTAGTCCGTCATGAGCCGTGATCCGTCGCTGAACGAGCGCCTGGCCTTCATGGAGCTGGATCACGACGCGCGCGGCGCGCTGCGCTCGCTGTCGCCGGTCATCGACCGCGAGATCGCCACGGCGCTGAACGGGTTCTACGACAAGGTCCGGGCCAATCCCGAGACCCGCGCCTTCTTCGCCAACACCCAGCAGATGGACAGCGCCAGCGCCCGTCAGCAGGGGTACTGGCGCTCGATCGGCCGGGCCGAGTTCGGCGACGACTACGCCAAGGCGGTCAAGACGGTCGGCGAGGTGCACGCCCGCATCGGCCTGGAGCCGCGCTGGTACATCGGCGGCTACGCCCTGATCGCCGACCATCTGATGCGCGCGGTGGTCAAGGACCAGTGGCCCAAGGGCATGTTCGCGAACGGCGGCGATGGCGGCGCCAAGACCGGGGCGGCGGTCTCGGCCCTGATGAAGGCCGTGATGCTGGACATGGACATCGCCATCTCGACCTATCTCGACGAGCTGGACGCCAAGCGCCAGGCGCTCGAGGAGGAACGCAGGCGCGACGCGGCGAACCAGAACGCGATCGTCTCGGCCCTGGGCGAGGCCCTGGCCCGCGTGGCGCGCGGCGACCTGACGGCGCGGGTCAACGGCGAGGTGGCCCCCGAATTCCAGGCCCTGCAGTCGGACTTCAACAACGCCCTGCGCATCATGGAAGAGGCGATGGGCCAGGTGGCCGGCGCCACCGAGGGCATCCGCCTGGGCGCCGACGAGATCGGCCTGGCCGCCGACGACCTGTCGCGCCGCACCGAGCAGCAGGCCGCCTCGCTGGAAGAGACCGCCGCGGCCCTGGACCAGATCACCGCCACCGTCCGCACCACGGCCAGCGGCGCCAAGCAGGCCTCGACCGTGATCGCCGCGGCCAAGACCGACGCCGAGCGCTCGGGCGAGGTGGTGGGCGACGCCGTCGCGGCCATGGGCCAGATCGAGACCTCGTCGCGCGAGATCGGCAAGATCCTCAGCGTCATCGACGAGATCGCCTTCCAGACCAACCTGCTGGCCCTGAACGCGGGCGTCGAAGCCGCGCGCGCGGGCGACGCCGGTCGTGGTTTCGCCGTCGTGGCCCAGGAAGTGCGGGCCCTGGCCCAGCGCTCGGCCGACGCGGCCAAGGAAATCGAGAACCTGATCTCGACCTCGACCCGCCAGGTCGAGGCGGGCGTCAGCCTGGTGGGCCAGACCGGCGAGGCCCTGCGCGGCATCGTCGGCAAGGTGGCCGAGATCGACGACCTGGTGACCAGCATCGCCTCGTCGGCCCAGGAGCAGTCCACGGGCCTGCACCAAGTCAATATCGCCGTGAACCAGATGGACCAGGTCACCCAGCAGAACGCCGCCATGGTCGAACAGACCACGGCCGCCACGCACTCGCTGAAGGGCCAGTCGGCCGAGCTGGGACGGCTTCTGGGCGGCTTCACGCTTTCGGGCGTGCGCCGTGCGGCGCCGGTAGCGGCTCCGGTCGCCCCCGCCGCGCCGCCGGCTCCGGCGCCGCGTCCGGCGATGTCGCGTCCGGGCTCCAGCGCGCCCCTGCGCCGCGCCGTGGGCAACGCGGCCGTCGCGGTGGACGAGGGCTGGCAGGAATTCTGATCTCTAAATCCGGTCACCCCGACATTGACCGGGATGAGCGGATTGAAAATGACAATCCAGCTTTGCGAACGCGCCAGCCGAGAGGCGGGCGCGTTTTGCATTTGGGGGAATTGAGGGCGTCGGTCGGAGTGGAGAGCGGCCCTTCGATCTGCCAGTATCGCGGGATGAAAACCCCCGTCGGCTTCCTCGAACTCTGCCAAGGGCTCCATCAGGATGCCCTCTACCTTGCACAGGGTAGTGTCGAACGTCTCGCGGCCGATTGTGTGGAATTCGTCCGCCAGGACCACAAGGCTGATCTTCGCGAGTTCCTGCGCGGCGAGCTTGGGGAACGTACGGCGAGCGAATTGAAGGGGGCGATCAACCGACAGAAGCCGGACATTAGGCTTTCGTCGTCGGACGTCAAAATCTTCCTGGAAAATGCTCTTCAGCACTTGGGCTGAGGGATGACCGCATTTTCCTCTCTTTTGCTGTCATTTCGGCCGCCAAGCCGGGAAACAGTGTCGCAAGGAGGGAGCGGTGGTTGGATGCGATCACCGAGATCAATGCCGGGCGCGTTGAAGAAATCGTCCCAGGTCGCACTGTCGGAAAGTGGCGAGCGTTCTGAAGCGGCGACAGCGACGGGCGGGTTCGCAGGTTGTCGTGGCCTGGGTCGCTGAGACTTGATCTTCGCCATCTGCGCCTCCTCGAAGGCGAAGACGATAACCCAACACCCCAAAACGCAAAACGCCCCCGCCGGCCCTACCGGAGCGTCCCCTGTAAGGACGCTCCGACGGAGCCAGCGGAGGCGTATTAAGAACCCTGGGTCAGGCCCAGGGCGCTTTTGAAAGCTTACGCGCCGCCCGGGAAGCGGAACGGAACCTTCACGGTGCCGGTCTTGGCGCCCATCGGCAGCTTTTCAGCGATGCACATGGCGGCCTTGTCGAAACCCTTGCCCGCGGCGCTGTTGTCGACGACCTTGCAGCCCGACAGCTTGCCGGCGTCGGCGGTGCATTCCAGCATCACCTGAGCGGCGTCCTTGGTGTTGGCGAATTGCTGCAGGCAACGGCCCATTTGGTCTTCGAAGCCGCCGGCCGCCGTAGCGGCTTGAGCGACGAAAAAGCTGCCAGCGATTCCCGCGGCAATAGCGATCGGATATTTCATCCCGCTGCTCCTAGTAGTGTTGTCTCGCCCTTCGGACGGTCGCGTCGTCCGGACGCCTGAGCTTTTTTGCATAAGCGAGTTAAAATAGTCTGAGTCATCGAAAGATGTTTTTATTTACTTGTCGGTAACCATGTTTACTTGGCGAATACGTCGGTTTCACTTGAAACTAGACTCTTCGCTGGCCTTTAAAGACTCCGGGCCCCGCCGGGTTCAGCAGGAATGACTCACGCGCGCGCGCGGGCAATTTCCTTTGGTCCGGGACAAGGGCGCGTTGGGAGGCGGGGAAATGGGGGGTGCGACATCCCCCTGCGGCAAACGCTCTTAACCAAAGTCAGGAACTATTAGGAATATGCCGTGATGATCCCCCTCGACGTTGGCGATCCGTGCGCACGGTAACGCCGCCAAGAGGGGACAAATCCGATGAAGCGCTTCCGGCTCGTCGATCTTCCGTTGATCATCAAAATCGGCTTCGCGCCGGCTTTCGCCCTGCTCATGCTGGCCCTGATGGCCGGGGGGGCCATTGTCGTCCAGAACAGCCAGTCGGCCGCGCTCAAGCAGGTCGTCGAGCAGGACATGAAGACCAACAGCGAAATCCAGTCGCTGTCGCGCCGCATCACCAACGCCCACGGCACGCTCTATCAGATCCTGGCCTCGAAGGCCGATCCGATGGCCCCGCCCGCCGGTCCGCGCATCACCGAACTGCTCGCCGAGTTCGACAAGCTGGGCAAGGAAACCAAGGCCCTGGGCGAAAAGCTGCCCGCCTCGGAGCGTCCGAAGATCCAGTCGCTGGTCAAGCAGCTGGACGAATGCCGCAGCGCCATCGACACGGTCAGCGGCATGATCGACGTCGACATCGGCATGGCCAACAGCTTTGCCGGCAGCTTCGAAGACACCTACGTCAAGATGGCCGCCCAGCTGCAGAAGGTGGTGGATGACGCCGCCGGCCGCGCGACGGCCCAGGCCGCCAAGCGCCAGGCCGAAGCCGCCGCCGCCATGAGCGCCACCATCGTCCTGTCGATCATCACCCTGCTGGCGGTCGCCGGCCTGGCCTTCCTGACCGTCATGACCACCCGCAAGTCGATCGGCGACATCGCCGGCGCGACCGAGAAGCTGTCGAAGGGCGACAACACGATCGACCTGGAGAAGATGACCCGCGGCGACGAGCTGGGCGCCATCGTCCGCTCGCTGAAGGTCTTCCGCGACAACCAGATCCACCTCGAGCAGATGCGCGCCGAGCAGGAGAAGTCGGCCGCCCTGACCGCCGACGAGCGTCGCGCCA
>Ga0102591_1002079_pt1 | contig 23415 bp, 9 predicted proteins | sample AraplaCol_mCL_r2_2_FD_76860 | JGI IMG/M metagenome (GOLD analysis project Ga0102591, IMG submission 76860) | Arabidopsis root microbial communities from North Carolina, USA - plate scrape MF_Col_mCL_r2 (SPADES assembly) (version 2) | ecosystem: Host-associated > Plants > Roots > Endosphere... | reverse complement strand
TCATCAACCTCAGCAACAACCCCGCGCGCGCGTTCCCGGATACCGGCGACTTCTTCTTCGACTTCAACGGCGACGGCGCGCCGGACCCGAGCGGCGGCACTGACGCGGCGGGCGACTTCCAGTTCAACACCATCGCGACCAACGCCGACGACCAGAAGACGGCGGTGCTGACCTTCGTCACCGGCCAGGTGGACCTGATCACGAACAAGGTCGATGTCGGCTTCACCGGCGGCGTGGACCCGATGGGCTACGACCCGACCGACCCCAGCCAGAACTTCGTCTCGTACCGCATCACGGTGCTCAACAACGGTGGGCCGTCGGCGGCGACGGGCGTCATCCTCCGCGACACGATCTCGCCGCAGGCCGGCGCGACGGTCCGCTACGCCGGCGCATCGGAGACCGCGGGCGGGCCGTTCGATCCGACGCGCTGCGCGATCGAGGCCGGCACCAATCCGGTCACCGGTCCGGCGACCATGATCCTTGCGTGCGTGATGCCGGGTGCCGGTTTTCCGGGCACCGACCAGCCGGGCATCATCAACGTCAATGCAGAAAGCGCGATCTACCTCAGTTTCGAATACCTGACGCCGCCGAGCGCCACCGGCGACACGCTGATCGACTCGGCGACCGCGTCCGCGAACGAACCCGACACGCAGCCGGGCAACGACACCGAGGACGAGAACACCAGCATCCGCGTGCGCGTGGACATGGCGGTATCGAAGACGACGGTCACGCAGACGCCCGATGCGAATCCGACCGTCGCGCTGCCGCCCACGGTCGATCCGGTGACGGTGCGCGAGCCGTTCTTCTACGTGATCGAAGCGGTGAACAACGGGCCCGGCTCGAGCCTGAGCCTGGATCGCAGCGGCACCAATCCGCTGAACGGGCCGGGCACGCGCATCGTCGACACGCTGCCCGCGGGGGTGATCGTCACCGGCACGATCACGTGGCAGAAGGTCGGCCCGTCGGCCGGCGCCGGCGACGTGCCCAACGGCACCGGCACGTGCACGCTCGCCGGCAGCACGATCACCTGCGACATGGGCGATGTCACCTTCGCGCCGGGGAATGGCGGACGCGTGCGCATCATCGTCCCGGCGCGGTGGGACACGGTGCCCGCGGGCGGGACCAGCAGCAACACGGCGACCGTGTCCACGCAGCAGGTCGACAACACCAACGGCAACGACACGGTGACGGTGCCGCTGGGCGTGATCGCCTCGACCATAAGCGGCACGGTGTTCGAGGATCGCGACCGCGCTGGCGCCAACGGCGGCGTGCCGCAGGATGCGTCGGCCGAACCGCGCGTCCCCGGCGTGACGCTCGCTCTGGCGGGCACGGATGCCTACGGCAACGCCATCAACCTCACCACGACCAGCGACGGCAGCGGCAATTACACGTTCGGCGAACTCTCGCCGTCGGATGCCAGCGGCTACACAGTCACGCAGACACAACCGACCGGCTACGTGAACGGCCCGGTCGATCCGCCTGCAACCGGCGGCAACGCGCCATCGCTGGGCGGCACCTACGCGCGCGGCGGCGCCAACGGCAATTCGAGCTTCGCGACGATTCCGGTCGGGCGGCAGGACGCGGGCGTCCGCTACAACTTCCCCGAACTGATCAACGCCAGCCTCTCCGGCTTCGTGTATTCGGACGTCGATTTCAGCAACACGCGCACGCCGGGCACCGATCCGGGCATCGCCGGCGCCACGGTCGAACTGCTCGACGCGAGCACCAGCGCGGTGCTGCAGACCACCACCACCGACGCCAACGGCGCGTACACCTTCGTCAACCTCGATCCGAACGTCGTCTACACGCTGCGCGAGCCGCTGCCGGCGGGCGATTTCAACAACGCGCCGCTTGCGGTGAACCCCGGCCTGGTCAGCGGCGCGCCGTGCGCGAGCGGGTGCGTTCGCGGAACGGCGGTCGGCGGCGATCCGCTCACCACCGATCGCATCTCGACCATCGACCTTGCCGTCGGGAACGGGCAGGGCACCGAGTTCAACTTCGGCGAGAACCCGCAGGACACGGCGATCAGCGGGCGCGTGTGGCTGGACGTGAACAACAACGGCCTGATCGACGCGGGCGAAACCGGTATCGCCGGCATCCTCATGCGACTGACCGGCCTCACCAACAACGGCATTCCGGTGTTGCAGGAATTGAACACCGACGCCGACGGCAACTACGCCTTCACCGGGATCGTGCCGGGCACCTACACCGTCACCGAAACCGCACAGCCGCCGGGCACGTTCAACGGCATCACCGTCGTCGGTACGCTGGGCGGCACGGCGACGGAACTTGCGACCACGCCATCGGCGACCAGCGGCATCGTCACCACGGCGGGCGTGGCTGGCACCGGCTACAACTTCGGCGAGATCCGGCCCGCGTCCATCGCCGGCAGCGTGTTCTACGACTTCAACAACGACGGGCTGATCAACGGCGGCGAAGTCGGCATCGCCGGCGTGACGGTTACGCTCACGGGCACCGCCGACACCGGCGCGGCGGTGAACACCAACGCCACCACCGACGCGAACGGCGCGTTCACCTTCACCGACCTGCGCCCCGGCACGTACACGCTGACCGAACCCGCGCAGCCGCCGGGCACCACCAACGGCATCACCACACCGGGCACGATCAACGGCGCGCCGGCCGGCACGGCGACGGCGGTGGCGACCACGCCGTCGGCGATCTCGAACATCGCGCTGGGTGCGGGCAACGCCTCCATCGCCAACCTGTTCGGCGAAATCGCCGACGGCGAAATCGCCGGCCGCGTGTGGCTGGACGACAACAACAACGGGACGATCGACGCCGGCGAGAACGGCATCGGCGGCGTGCAGATCGACCTCGCCGGCGTCGTCAGCGGCGGCGGCGCGGTGACGCGCTCGCTCACCAGCAATCCCGATGGAACGTGGGCGTTCACCAGCCTGCCGCCGGGCACGTATGTGGTCGCCGAACCGACGCAACCCACGGGCACGTTGAGCGGCACCACGGTCGCCGGAACCGGCGGCGGTACCGCGACCGGCGCGGCCACCGTGCCCTCGCGCGTGTCGGGCATCGCGCTGGGCGTGAGCCAGCAGGTCGACGGCTACCTGTTCGGCGAGATCCCGCCGGGCACGATCACCGGCCGCGTCTACATCGACGGCAACCGCAACGGCGTGCAGGACGGCATCGAGGTCGGGATTCCGAACGTTGCCGTGACGCTGTCGGGCATCGACGACCTGGCGCAGCCCGTGAGCCTGACGCTCACGACCGGGCCGCTGGGCGGATTCCAGTTCGAGAACCTGCGTCCCGGCGCATACGTGCTGACCGAACCCGACCAGCCGCCCGCCACCTCCGACGGCATCACCGACCCCGGCAACATCCTGGGCGTGCGCAGCGGATCGCCGACCTCGACCGGCACCGTGCCTTCGCGCATCACCGGCATCGTGCTGCCGTCGGGCCAGGCGCACATCGACAACCTGTTCGGCGAATTCCCGACCGGCTCGCTGTCCGGCCGCGTGTGGCTGGACGTCGACAACGACGGCGTGATCGACACCGGCGAAACCGGCATCGCCGACGTCGCGGTCGAGCTGTCCGGGCAGACGCTCGGTGGCGTGCCGTTCAACCTCACCGGCACCACGGACGCCGACGGCCGCTACGAGTTCACCGGCCTGCCGGCGGGCACGTACATCGTCACCGAGCCCAACCAGCCACCTGGCACGGTGAACGGCGTGACCGTGGCCGGCAGTTCAGGCGGCACGGCCACCGCGCCGAACACGGCGCCGTCGCAGATCAGCGGCATCGTGATGACGCTCAACGAGAACGCCACCGACTACAACTTCGGCGAAGCGCCGGGCGCGTCGATCGCCGGCAAGGTGTATGTCGACGAGAACCTCAACGGCGCCTACGACGATGGCGAAGCCGGGATTCCCAACGTCGTCGTCGTGCTCAACGGCAACGACGACCTCGGGCAGGCGGTCAACGCGCCGATGTCGGCGTTGTTCAACGCGCTCGCGATGCGACTCGTCGTCAACGGCACCACCGCCACCGACGCGAACGGCGATTACCGCTTCGACACGCTGCGCCCCGGCACCTACACCGTGACCGAACCCGACCAGCCGCCGCTGACCACCGACGGCGTGACCACGCCGGGCACGGTGAACGGAACAGCGACCGGGACGGCGACACCGCGTGGCACGTTGCCGTCGGCGATCAGCGCGATCGTGCTCACGCCGGGTGCGGCCGCGATCGGCGCCAACTTCGGCGAGATCGCCGACTCGCCCGACCTCAAGGTCAGCAAGAGCGCCGCGCCCGCGCAGTTCACCGTCAACAACGTCGGCACGTACAGCATCCGCGTGCGCAACACCGGACCGAAGACGACCGCCGGCGACTACGTCGTCGAAGACCGCCTGCCGCCGGGCCTGACGCTGGCCGCGACGCCGACCGGCAACGGCTGGGCCTGCACCGGCGCCGTCGGCGAATCGCGCCTGAGTTGCACCAGCAGCGCGCCCATTGCGCGCGACGAGACGCGCGCCGACGCGATCCTCGTGCAGGCGCGCGTGGATGCGTCGGCGCTCGCCAATTCGCCGGTGAACAACGCCGTGCTGGTGCAGGGCGGGGGAGAGGACGAAGCGCACGTGCCGTCGCCGGCCGAACGCGCGGCGTTCGAGGGCGATGTCACCGGGTTGCCGGTCTGCGATCCGGCGGTCACGCAGAATGCGTGCCGCGTCGCGACGCCCATCCAGCTGGCGTCTGCTGTTTCCGGCACGGTGTGGTTCGACGCCGGCAGCGACGACACGCACCTGGACGGCGGCGACGTGCGCCTCGACGGATGGCACGTCGAATTCGTCGACGCGGCCACCGGCAACCTCGTCGCAGAAGTCGTCACCGCCGCCGACGGCACGTACCGCATTCCCGACCTGATCCCCGGCGTGCGCCATTACCTGCGCTTCCGCCATCCGACATCCGGCGTGCTGTGGGGCTTCCCCGTCACCGGCGAAACCGCCGCCGGGCCGCCGGCGCCGTGCAACCCGGACGCCGCCATCGCCGGCGGCACCGCCAGCACATGCCGCGTCACCGACCAGAGCATCTCGCAGCTGGAAGTCGTGCTGCAGTCCGGCGCGGAACTTCCGCAGCAGAGCCTGCCGGTTGATCCGGGCGGCGTGGTGTACGACGTGGTCACGCGCGATCCGGTACCCGGCGCGGTGGTCACGCTCGCGCCCAGCGGCACCTGCGCCGGCTTCGATCCGTCGACGTCGATCCTCAACGGCGGTGCGGGCGGTTACAGCATCGAAGGCAACGCGATCTCGATGACGGTGGGCGTGAATGGCTTCTACCAGTTCCTGTTCGCGCCGACCGCGCCGCCGCGTTGCGACTTCACGCTGCGCGTGACGCCGCCGGGCGGCTTCGCGTTCCCGTCGAGCGTGATCCCGACGCAACCGGGCACGCTGAGTCCGCCGGGCGCCGCCGGCACGACGTTCGACGTGCAACCGCAGGCGACCGCGCCGACCGCGCCGATTGGTCCGGGCACGGCGTACTACCTGTCGCTGTCGTCGGGCTCGACGACGGCCAGCATCGTGCACAACCACATCCCGCTCGATCCGGCGACGGCGCCGGGGCTGGTCATCACCAAGACCGGCGACAAGCAGGTCGTCGAACTCGGCGACACGCTGCTCTACACGATCACCATTCGCCAGACCGCAGGCGAGGCGCTCGATGACGTCAACGTCATCGACAACCTGCCGCCGGGCTTCACCTACATCGACGGCACGGCACGCGCCGATGGCCGCGGCATCGACGACCCGCTGGGCAAGCCGGGTCCGCGGCTGGTGTTCGACGTCGGACCGATCCGCCCGGGCCAGCAGATCCAGTTGAGCTATCGCGTGCGCGTCGGCATCGGCTCGATGCAGGGCGACGGCATCAACCGCGCGCAGGCGTTCGGTTGCTCGATCGAAGGCGGTTGCGTCGACCCGGGCACGCTGCAGCCGTTGCCCGGCACGGTGCCGTCCAACCGCGCGCAGTACCGCGTACGCGTCACCGGCGGCGTGTTCACCGACGAAGGCTGCGTGCTCGGCAAGATCTTCGTCGACGGCAACAACAACCACATCCAGGACAGCGAAGAGCTGGGCATCCCGGGCGTGCGCTTCTACTTCGAAGACGGCACCTGGATGGTCTCCGACTCGGAAGGCAAGTACAGCTACTGCGGCCTGCCGCCGAAGAGCCACACGCTGAAGGTCGATGCCAGCACGTTGCCGACGGGTTCGCGCCTGACCACCAGCAGCAACCGCAATCTCGGCGATGCGAACAGCCTGTTCATCGACTTGAAGAACGGCGAGCTGCACCGCGCCGATTTCATCGAAGGCAGCGGTTCGAACGAAGTGCTCGAGCAGGTGAAGGCGCGTCGCACGCAGGGCGAAACCTCGGCGCCGCAGACGGAAGTGCAGGGCGCGCCGCTGAGCTTCCAGACGCAGCCGCTGGGTTCGCCGTCGGGTGCGACGACCACCGCGCGGCAGGTGCCGTCGATCGTGGCCCCGCGCGGCACGGAACGTCCGGCGGGTGTGGGCGTCGGCGGCGGCATCGGCAACGTGGTGCCGACAACGAACGATGGCACGAGCCCGGTGGTTCCGGATGCGACCAGCGCTCCGTCGAACACCGATGCGCCGCCGTCGGGCGCGATCGCGCCGACGCCGGAAGCCGCCACGCCCGACCGTCGCTTCGAACCCGCGCTCGGGGAACCGACCGCGCTGTACCCGCAGACGCCATCGACCACAGACGAACCGCCGCACGCGATCGACGTGCAATCCGGCAACGTCGATTACAGCGTCAACACGGATGTCGACCTCGTGCGCGTCGACGTCGACCGCGACGGTGTTCCGGCCGACGGCCAGTCGCCGGTGCACGTCATCGTGCAGCTGCTCGGCGAGGACCAACGGCCGCTCGCCGGCGACCGCTTCGCCACCATCGAATACAGCGGCGGCCGCGTGCAGCTGCCAGGCGGACGCACGGACGAACTCGGCCCCGGCAAGCTCGACGCCGATCGCGTCACGCCGGGTATCCAGTTGCCGGTGAAGGACGGTCGCGCCGAGTTCGACCTGCTCGCGCCCGACGTGCCGCAGGATGTCCTGCTGCGCATCACCGCCGGCGGCGTGTCGGCGGAGAACACGGTGAGCTTCCTGCCGGAGATGCGCGAGATGCTCGCCACCGGCCTGATCGAAGGCGTCGTCAACTTCCGCAACGGCGCCTCGCTCGATCCGGTGCGTCGCGACGACGGCTTCGATCGCGACATCCGCCGCTGGGAACGCGAGTTCAACAGCGGCAAGGCGAACGCCGCCGCGCGCACCGCGTTCTTCGTCAAGGGCACGATCAAGGGCGAGTACCTGCTGACCGCCGCCTACGACTCCGACAAGGAAGTGCGCGGACGCCTGCTGCGCGACATCCAGCCGGAAGAGTTCTATCCCGTCTACGGCGACTCCTCGCTGCGCGGCTTCGACGCGCGTTCGGCCGAACGCCTGTACGTGCGCATCGACAAGAACCGCAGCTACATGCTGTACGGCGATTTCCAGACCGGCGATTCGCTGGCCTCGCAGACCGGCGTGGCGCAGAGCGGCAAGATCGTCATGCGCAGCCTGGGCAACTACAACCGCACCGCGACCGGTTTCGGCTGGCATTTCGAAGGCAAGCGCGTGCGCGGCAACGTGTTCGCGATGGAAGACTCGCTGCGGCAGGTGATCGATGAATTCCCGAGCCAGGGCAGCGGCCCGTACGGGTTGAGCAACAACGCCGTGCTCGAAGGCAGCGAGCGCGTGGAAGTCATCACGCGCGACCGCAACCAGCCCAGTCGCATCCTCAGCGTCCGTCCGCTGGCGCGGCTGGTGGATTACAGCTTCGAACCGTTCTCCGGCCGCATCCTGCTCAATCAGTTCCTGTCGGCGTTCGACAGCGAACTCAATCCGATCTCGCTGCGCATCACGTACGAACTCGACCAGGGCACGGAGAAGTTCTGGGTCTACGGCGTGGATGCGCAGTTCCGCCTGAGCAAGAACATCGAAGCGGGCGCGGCCTACGTGAACGACGAGAACCCGTTCGCGCCGTTCCGCATGGGAAGCGCGAACCTGGGCTTCCGCTTCGGCAAGAACACGTGGATGGTGCTGGAAGCGGCGCGCACCGAAAGCGAGGTCAACACCAATTCGATCAACCAGTACGCAACGCCGGGCTTGCAGAACCTCAGCGGTGAGGTCGAAGGCGATGCGTATCGCCTGGAATTCGGCCACGACGGCAAGACGTTCGATGCGTCGTTGTTTGCCGGTCGCAGCGACCCTGCGTTCAACAATCCGTCCTCGCCGCTGTACGGCGGGCGAGGGGAGTACGACCTCAAACTGACGTGGACCATCAACGAGCGCTTCGAGGTCTACGTCGAGGCGCTGCGCAGCGAGGATCGCAATCCCGACGGCGGCGACCGCAACGCGGGTGGCGCGGGCGTTCGCATCGACGCGACCAAGCGGCTGACGCTGGACTTCGGCGTGCGTGCAATCCGCGAAACCATCGGTGCGTATTCGCCGTGGTCGATCTCGCCGCCGTTCGGCAGCACGGGCGGATTGAGCGGCGGCTTCGCGACCGGTGCGGCCGGCGGCGCGCTGGGATACGGCCAGCAGCCGCTGGATCCGCTCACCGGTTTGCCGGTCATCCGCAGCGAAGGCACGGTGCCGAATTCCGATCTTCCCATCGGCACTGAACTGGAATCCGACACGGTGCACGTCGGCGCCGGCTACAAGATCAACGACAAGTTCGTGATCGGTGGCGAGTACGAGCAGGACGTGAACGGAGAGGATCGCAACCGTGTGGCATTGGGCGTGGATTACCGGCTGCGCGAACGCAATCGCCTGTATGGCCGCTATGAGCGCCAGACCGGGCTGACCAGCGCGTACGGCATCACCACCACCGATCGCGAGAGCGACGCGCTGGTGCTCGGCATCGACAGCACGTACGTCAAGGACACGCAGGTGTTCAGCGAGTATCGCCTGCGCGATGCGATCAGCGGACGCGATGTGCAGATGGCGTCGGGCATCCGCAACGACTGGGACATCAAGGAAGGCCTGCGACTGAGTACCGCCGCCGAACACGTCAAGATCTACGACGGCGACACCGGCGATACCACGGCGCTGGCGTTCGGCCTGGATTACAGCGCGAACCCGCTGTGGCGCGGCGCGATGCGGCTGGAGTACCGCGTCTCGGGCGATGTCGAAGGCACGGACACGAACGAGGAGTTCAACACCACGCTGTTCCAGTTGCTGTGGGCGCGCAAACTCAATCGCGACTGGACGCTGCTGGCGCGCAACTACCTGCTTGCCACCGATTACCAGTCGCGCGGCGACGTGTTGCAGGATCGTTTCCAGCTCGGCATGGCCTATCGCGATACCGACCACAACCGCGTCAACGCGCTGGCGCGTTACGAGTACAAGCTGGAAGAAGACAACAGCGGCTTCGGCATCGCGGGCCTGCCGCAGCAGAACGTCGGATCGGACGTGCGCACACGCGCGCACATCGTCTCGGCGCATGCGGACTGGCATCCGTCGCGGCCGTGGTGGCTGACCGGTCGCGTCGCGGCGAAGTGGCAGGAAGACCGCTTCAGCTACAACGACGGTGGGCGCGTGGACGACCGTTTCCGCGGCGTGCTGGTGTCCGGTCGCGTGGTGTACGACATCACCGAGAAATGGGACATCGGCGTGCTCGCGTCCACGTTCCAGGGCGATTACGACGCCAACCAGTACGCGTATGGCGTCGAGATCGGCCGCGTCCTGCGGCAGAACCTGTGGCTGTCGGTCGGCTACAACTTCGTCGGTTTCGAGGGCGATCCCGACCTGACCGGCTACGAATACACCGACGAGGGCGCCTTCGTCCGCCTGCGCTTCAAGTTCGACGAAAACCTGTTCCAGCGCGACGACGACCGCTACCGCAGGCCGGCGCAGAAGTGAGGACACCGGACATGAAACCGCACCGCACGCGACTGCTCCTCGGACTCCTGCTGGCCGCCGGGCCGGTGTTCGCGCAACAGGACGCGCAACTGACGCCGCAGAAGCAGCGCATCACAGACGAGGCCATCTACGCCGACCATTCGACCTACCAGGCGACGCAGGACCGCATCCAGGCGCTCAACGACGGCGGCCGGCCAGTGCGCGATTACCACCTGGCGAAGGCGCAGTGCTGGCTCGACGTGTCCTTCCACGAATACAGCCGCAACGACCGCAGCGATTTCCCGCAGGAAGCGCTGGACCAGTCGGCGCAGTTGATTGGCGCGATGGAACAGGGCGCCGAGCCTTCGGACGAAACGCCGCTGGTGAACAACGCACGCCGGCTGCGCGAGGACCTGTGGAAGCGGCTGGGCGCGATCCACGGCACGCCCGGCTTCGAATGCGCGCAGCAGGCCGTGGCGTGCGGCGAAGTCGAACTGGTCCACGCCGGCAACGAGTTCAACCAGCAGCAATGGCGCCACGCCAAGCCTTATATCCAGATGGCCGAGGACCTGACCAACGAGGCCGAGGCGCTGGCCCGCAACTGCACGCCGGTGCCGCAGAACATGACGTTGACGGCGAACCTGCTGTTCGACTTCGACAAGGACACGATGGCCCGGGTGCGCAGCGACTCGCGCACCGCGCTGGACGATGCCTTCCGCCGCGTGGCGGACGAGAAGTTGAAGGTCGTCGGCGTGAAACTGATCGGCCATGCCGACCGCCTGACCGCGCGGCCGGGCAGCGACTACAACCAGCGGCTGTCCGAACGCCGGGCGCTGGCGGTGCGGCAGTACCTGATCGAGCAGGGCATCCCGGCCGAGGTCATCGGCTACGAATGGCGCGGCGATACCGAACAGGTGCAGGCGTGCGATGGCATGTCCGGCGCGAAGCTCAAGGAGTGCCTGTTGCCCAACCGGCGCGTCGAGGTGAAGTTCGACGTGCAGCGATTCCAGAGGCCACCGGCGGGTCTGGGGCCTGCTTCGCCCGGTGGATGAAGGCTGGCGACCTGTCATGTCGGCGCGATTGCATGCGGGTGCGAGCGGCTATTCCTACAAGGAATGGAAGGGCGGCTTCTATCCGGCCGCCATCAAGCCCGACGACATGCTGGCCTGGTACGCGCAACGCCTGCCCACGGTGGAGATCAACAGTTCCTTCTACCAGCTGCCGAAGGCGACGACGCTCGAACACTGGGCGCAGGCGACGCCGGACGACTTCACCTTCGCGATCAAGGCCTCGCGTCGCATCACCCACGACGCACGCCTGAAAGCCGACGTGGCCGCCGAGCCGGTCGCCCACCTGTATCGCAACCTGGACATGCTGGGCGACAAGCGCGGCCCGGTGCTGTTCCAGCTGCCGCCGTTCCTGAAGAAGGACCTGCCGCGACTGGTCGAGTTCCTGCAGGTGCTGCCACCAGGCCATTGCGCCGCATTCGAATTCCGCAACGACACGTGGTTCGACGATGCCGTCTACGCCGCGCTGGAGAGCGCCGGCGCCGCGTTGTGCCTGTCCGAGCGCGATGACGACGCGCCGCCCTTGATCGAAACGGCGCCGTGGGGATACGTGCGGCTGCGACTGGAGAGCTACTCCGACGCCGAGCTCGCAAACTGGTCGCAACGGTTGCTGGCGACCGCATGGAATTCCGTCCACGTCTATTTCATGCACGAACCGACCGCGCCCGAATACGCGCAGACGCTGATGCGCCTGGGTGCGCAATAGGACGACGCATGTCGACGCAGGCCATTGGCATCGAAGTCGAAGCGGGCCTGGCCGTGTCGGGCCTGTTGCAGGTCCCCGCACAGCCGCGTGCGTGCTACGTCTTCGCGCACGGCGCAGGGGCGGGCATGGCGCATCCGTTCATGGCAGCGGTGGCGCAGGGTCTTGCGGAGCGGGGGATCGCCAGCCTTCGTTACCAGTTTCCCTACATGGAACGCGGCTCGCGGCGTCCGGACGCGCCGCGGCTCGCCCATGCGACGGTGCGCGCGGCGGTGGCCGAAGCCGCGCGGCGATGCCCGGGGCTGGCGTTGTTCGCCGGCGGCAAATCCTTCGGCGGTCGCATGACGTCGCAGGCACAGGCGGAGACGCCGCTGCCGGACGTGCTCGGCCTGGTGTTCCTCGGCTTCCCGCTGCACCCGGCCGGGAAGCCTTCCGGTGAACGCGCCGCACACTTGTCCAACGTCAACGTGCCGATGCTGTTCCTGCAGGGAACCCGCGACGAGCTCGCCCACCTCGACCGGTTGCAGCCGGTCGTGCAGCAACTGGGGGCACGCGCCACGCTTCATCTGCTCGAACACGCCGATCATTCCTTCCATGTCCTGGTGCGCTCCGGTCGCAAGGACGTGGAGGTGATGGAGGAGTTGCTCGACGCGATGGCGGGGTGGATCGACACCGTGCTGGCCGCCCCGCCGGGTGGGCGAGGGCAGGGCTGAACAGGCGCGCAAGTCACGCGCTACCGCAGAATCAATTACTTGTCAGGCCGATGTCACATTTGTCACACCGATGACAGGCGCTGTCCTGCGCATGTCACCCGGGCCACCAGACGCAGCGCGAGGTTAACGGCTTACCCAACCGGAGCCGTCCGTCCATGCAATCTGCGAACCAGCGCCGCCTCCAGCGGCACGTTCTTACCGCCGCACTGCTGTCCGCGCTCGCCCTGCCGGCTTACGCCGGAACGAACTGCCAACTGGTCGACGCCACCGGCACGCCGCTGGCCGTGGACAGCTCCGCGCCGGGCGCCGAAGCGCTGGCCTGTGGCCCCGACGCCAAGGCAAACGGTGCCGGTTCCACCGCGGTAGGCGACGAGACTACCGCCGACGGCAAGAACGCCACGGCCGTCGGTTCGTGGATCGACCTGAATGCCGACGGCGTGGTGGACCCCAACGAAATCACCTGGGCCAAGGGCCTGAACGCCACCGCCATGGGCGCCGCCGCGCAGGCCGTCGGCGACAACAGCACCGCAATCGGTGTCCGCGCGGTCAGCAACACCGCTGGCAGCGTGGCGATCGGCAATCAGTCGAATGCGGTGCATTCCGGTTCGGCCACCACGACCACCACCAACTACACGGGGCCGGGCCAGCAGAACTCCAGCACGACCACCGCCGCGACCACCCCGGGCGGCAGCAGCGTCAACTCCATCGCCGTCGGCGCCAACGCCTCGGCCAACGGCAGCAACTCCATCGCGATGGGTACCGGCACCAAGGTGCGCTCGATCAACGGCGCCGTGACCTACTCCGAAGACGGCAACGCCGTCATCACCAAGGTCGAAACCATCACCGAAGCCCCGGCCCAGAATTCCGTTGCCATCGGCAACGGCGCTACGGTCAACGGCAACGGCTCCATCGCGCTCGGCAACGGCGCGACGATCGAGGGCAACAAAGCCGCCGGCAACTTTGCCGGCAGCTGGACGAACTTCAGCCAGACGACCACCGAGTCGGCGGTCAACTCCATCGCCATTGGCAATGGTGCGCGTTCGCGCGGCAACAGCAACGTCGTGATCGGTGCGGGCGCCGGCACGGGTGGCGACTACAACTATTCCTTGTCCGCCTACGCCGGCAGCTACGGGAACGGCTGGTTCGCAGACCAGAACTCGACGGTCATCGGCGCCAACGCGCAGTCGATCCGTGGTCCCGGCACGGCGATCGGCTACACCACCATCGCCTACGGCCAGTACACCACCGCGATCGGCTACATGGCCTACTCGCTGGGTTCGGGCTCGACCGCGATCGGCTCCTACCTCGACTGGGCGCAGGTCTTCGGTGGTACGCCGCGTCCGCCGGGCAACATCACCAACTCGTACGGCAAAGCCTTCTCCGCCAGCCTGGGCACGGTGGCCGTGGGCGGTGGCACCTACGCCTTCGGCAACTACGGCACCGCGATCGGCCCCGCGGCCGCCGCCGGCGACCGCGACACCGAGCACCCGGGCGTGGCCGACGCCGTGACCCGCCAGTACGACAGCACCGATCCGAAGGTGATCGGCGGCGCGACGGCGGTCGGCTTCTACGCCCAGGCCGGCGGTCGCTCCAGCATCGCGATCGGCAACCAGAGCTTCGCGAACGATGCGGAAAGCATCGCCATCGGCACCGAAGCCTCCGCGTACGGCTGGGACAGCATTTCCCTCGGCACCAACGCCATCGCGGGTTACCACAAGAGCATCGCCATCGGCGAGAACGCGCTTGCAGACGGCTACACCGGTACGGCGAACATCGCCTTCGGCCAGAACGCCAGCACCACGCCGGGCGTGGGCGGCGAGACGAGCAACGCCATCGCCTTCGGTACCGGCGCCACGGCCACCGAGACGGCCGCGATCGCGATGGGCAATGCCGCACAGGCCACCGGGCCGGGCGCGACAGCCGTCGGCAACGGCGCGCAGGCACTGACCGACAGCAGCGCGGCGTTCGGCGAGAACAGCCAGGCCACCGGCGCGTACGCCACCGCCGTCGGCAATTACGCGTACGCGGCGGGTGAATCCTCCGTCGCCAACGGCACGAACGCCTTCGCCACCGGTGCCAACAGCATCGCCACCGGCAACAACGCCTACGCGGGCGGCGACGACACCATCGCGGTGGGCAGTTACGCCGTCGCCGATACCGCCGGCTCGGTCGCGCTGGGCAGCGGCGCCAATGTGTATGGCTTGAACAGCGTTGCGATCGGCATGAACTCCAGTGCCGACCGCGACAACGTGGTCTCCGTCGGCAGCGTCGGCGCGGAGCGTCAGATCATCAACGTCGCCGACGGCGTGGAGAACACCGATGCGGTGAACAAGGGCCAGCTCGATGCCGTGGTCGCCAACGTCGGCGGCACCATCGGCGCGCAGCTGGATTCGGTGGCGACGGCGCTGGGCGGCGGTGCGGCCGTGAACACGCTGGGCATCTCCGCGCCGAGCTTCTCGTTCATGGGCGGCAATTACAGCAACGTCGGCGCGACATTCAGCGCCATCGACGCGGCGTTCGGAGGTCTGAACGACCGCGTGACCTCGCTGGAAACGACGGCCGCCAATCCGGCACCGTCCGCTGGCGGCGCGCCGACGGGCACCGGCCACGGACTGGCCATCGGCACGGGCTCCAACGCAACCGACGCCAACGACACCGCCATCGGCCACGGCGCCAATGTCGGCGCCGCCAACGGCACCGCGCTGGGCAACAACGCCATCGTCGATGCGGCCGCGAACAACGCCGTCGCCGTCGGTGCCGACAGCCATGCGACGGCGAGCGGATCGGTCGCGCTGGGGCAGGGCGCGGTCGCCGACCAGGCCGACACGGTGTCGGTGGGCAATGCCTCGCAGCAGCGTCGCGTGACGAATGTCGCCGCCGGCACTGCCGCCAGCGATGCCGCAAACGTGCAGCAGGTGCAGGACGGTGACGCGGCAGCGGTGGCTTCGGCCAACGCCTACACCGACAACACCGCGACGCAGACGCTCACCCACGCCAACGCTTACACCGACAGCCAGCTGCAGGCGTGGAACGACAACTTCGACGACCTGCGCAACGATATCGGCTACCGACTGGGCAAGCAGGACGAGCGCATCGACCGGCAGGGCGCGATGAGCAGCGCCATGATGAACATGGCGATCAATGCGGCGAATTCGCGCAGCCCGCGTGGCCGCGTCGCGGTCGGCGCCGGTTGGCAGAACGGCGAAAGCGCGATGTCGGTCGGCTATTCGAAGGCGATCGGCGATCGCGCTTCGATGAGCATCGGCGGCGCCTTCAGCAGCGACGACACCTCGGCCGGCATCGGCTTCGGCATCGACCTGTAATTCCCCATCAACGGCAACGCACGGCGCCCATCTCGGGCGCCGTAACCACTCCTTCGCACTCCAGGAATTCGCCATGACCCTTCGTCGTTCCATTCTCAGCCTGCTGATCGCGGGCGCCTGCGCGTCGGCGTTCGCCGGCACCGTCGATCTGACCTCGCTCGACGACGCCACGCTGTCGCCGCGCTTCATCGTCAAGTACAAGTCCGGCAGCGCCGAGCGCGCGCAGGCCGATGCACGCCAGCGTTCGCTCGATGCCGCCGCTTCGCGCGCGCGTCCGCAAATGGGCGCGCGCATCGCCGCGCTGCAGGGCAATGCCACGCTGCGCGTGCAGTCGCTGCGCGCCACTGTCGGCGGCAAGCACGTCGTCAAGGCGACGCAACGCCTCAACCGCACCGAAGCCGAAGCGCTGATGCGCGCCATCGCCGCGGAACCGAACGTCGAGTCGGTCGCCGTCGACCGCCTGATGCACGCTGCCGCACTGCCGAACGATCCGGTGCTCGCGAGCCACCAGATGTGGCATTACGGCACCGGCGCCGGCGGCGCGCGCGTCACCACCGCGTGGGATTCCGGCGCGAGCGGCGCGGGCGTCGTGGTGGCGGTGATCGACACCGGCGCGACGCACCACGCCGACCTGGAACCGAACCTGCTGCCGGGTTACGACTTCATCACCGACGCCTTCGTTTCGCGCCGCGCCACCGACGGCCGCGTGCCGGGCGGTTGGGACACCGGCGACTACTCCGCCGCGAACGAGTGCGGCACCGGTTCGCCGGCGAGCAACAGCAGCTGGCACGGCACGCACGTGTCGGGAACGATTGCCGAAGTGACCAACAACAGTGTCGGCGGTGCCGGCATCGCCTACAACGCGAAGGTCGTGCCGGTGCGCGTGCTCGGTCGCTGCGGCGGCTATACCTCCGATATCAACGATGCGATCGTCTGGGCCGCAGGCGGCCACATCGAAGGCATTCCGGACAACCCGAATCCGGCTGAAGTCATCAACATGAGCCTGGGCGGCGCGCACGAGTGCGAAACCGACACGCAGACCGCGATCAACACCGCCGTCGGCCTTGGCGCGACGATCGTGGTGGCCGCCGGCAACGACAACTCGCCGGTCGCCGGTCATGCGCCGGCCAGCTGCGCGAACGTCGTGACCGTCGGCGCGACCGGTGCATCCGGCCAGCGTGCGAGTTACTCCAACTACGGCGCGGGCGTGGACCTGGCCGCACCGGGCGGCGCCGGCACCGAAGGCGTTCCGGGTGGCTATATCTGGTCGACGCTCAACAACGGCACCACCGTGCCGGGCAGCGACATCTACGCCGGTTACACCGGTACGTCGATGGCGACGCCGCATGTCGTCGGCGTGGTCGCGCTGATGCAGAGCGTGGCACCGAAGCCGCTGACGCCGTCGCAGGTCGAAGGACTGCTCAAGGCCACTTCGCGCGCCTTCCCCGTGAAGCAAACGCAGGTCAACGGCGTGGGTCTGCTCGATGCAGCGGCCGCCGTCGAACGCGCCCGCACCTTCGGCCAGCCCATCGACGGACTGCCGACCACGCCGGGCGTCGCGATGGTGTTGCCGCCGATGGGGACCGGCGAGCGCGAGCTGTACGCGATCGACGTGCCGGCCGGCGCGACGAAGATCGAGATCACCACGTACGGCGGTCGCGGCGAGCTGCAGTTGATGCTGGGGTACGAGGCGGATCCGCTGCCGAACATGAATGTCGGTACGTCGGCACGGCCGGGCATCAACCAGGCGATCAACGTGGCGAATCCGGCGGAGGGGCACTACTACCTCGCCCTGAGCGCGACGAAGGACACCAGCGGTGCGCGCCTGCTGGTGAAAGTGAATTGACTTGAAGCGCAGGTCCACACTCCGGTGCGTCGTGTGGGCCGTGATCATCGTGCTGTGTGGTTGGCGATGGGTGGAAGGCGGCGTACGTCCTCCACCCACGCCCGCGGCCATGCCGACCGTCGAGGTCGGCATGGCCGAAAGCGGGCGCGAGATCCGGCTACGGCCGGGGCAAGCGCTCGCCATCGACCTGCCTCCGTCGTCGGGATTGGGACTGCAGTGCTGGCTCGTCGATCCGGCGCTGGATGTACTGGACGTCGAACAGGAACCATCGCGCGCGGTACGCAGCCACAGCTGGACCTTCCGTGCCGTGCGGGCGGGGCAGGGGCGCCTGACGTTCGAATGCCACGACACGCTGTCGCGCGAACAGCCCGAACGTACCGAGTACGCGATCACGGTCGATTGAGCTGCGCGGCGGTCGTGCTGTCGTAGGATGGAGGACTCAGAAAGTTTCTTAAGGCAGGCCGGGCGCATGCGCCTCACCCGGTACCGGTTCGGCGAATTCGAGCTCGACCCCGCATCGCGCGAACTCCATCGCGCGGGCGTACTGGTGACCCTTCCGCTGAAGTCGCTGGAGTGCCTGTCCTACCTCGTCGCGCATCGCGAACGTGCGGTGGGCCGCGACGAACTGGTGTCCGCCGTCTGGGGCCGCACCGACGTCAGCGATACCGTGATCACCCAGACCATGCGCCGCGCCCGCAAGGCGTTGGACGACGCCGGCAACCGGCAGACAATCGTTCGCACGATTCCGGGCTTCGGTTATCGCTGGGTCGCTGCGGTCGAAGAAGTCGAAGTGCGTGCTGTCGAGGTGCGCGCTGTCGAAGTGCGTGCAACCGATGCGCAGGTTTCGGGTCCCGGCGCCGCCCGTCCCATGTCGGTGGATGCCGACACCGTGCAGGCCGGGGCGCCGTCGGACGCCTTCAGTGCGAATGCGCGCACGAATGGGGCAGGGCAGCCGCCTCCTCCCGGAGTCAGTTCGCGTCGGCGTTGGGGCTGGGCCGCGACGGCGCTGGTCGTCGCGATTGCCACGGTGGTGTTCGCAGGATGGTTGTACCGCTCTGGCTACATCGACGTCGCCACGCAGCCCAATTCCGCCGGGAACGTGGTGACGGTCCTGCCGGTCAGCGTTGAACCACCGAACGCCGAGTACAGCTGGGTGCGCCTGGGAGCGATGGAGTACGCGGGCGAACGCCTGCGTGGCGCCGCGCTGAAGGTCACGCCCATCGAGCAGACATTGCACCTGAGTGCTGCCCTGGATCGCCAGGCGTCGTCGAACACCGCTGGCGTTCCCGACGAGGCCGCGCTTCGCGACATCCTGGCCAGCAGCGGTGCGCGCTGGGTGCTGGTGCCGATTGCACAGCAGACGCGCGGACAGTGGCGCGTGCAGCTTCGCGCACTCGATGGCCGTTCCGAGTTGCGCGTGGAGGCGCAAGGGGACACGCCGCTGCGTGCGATGGCCGTCGCCACCGATGCATGGCTGCGCCGCATTGGTCGCACGTCTCCCGCGAACGCCGGACCGACGCCATTGCAGGAACGCCTCCAGCGCATCGACGCCGAACTGGATGCCGGGCAACTTCAAACCGCCCGCGAGCAGATCATGTCCGCACCAGTGGCCGAACGCGCGGACCCACAGATGCTCGTTCGCGAAGGGCAGCTCGAATACCGGGCAGGGCGCATCGATGAAGCCAAGGCGTTGTTCGAGCGTGCGCTTTCGCCGAACGGGAAATCCGACGTGGAAACACGCGCGAAGGGCCTGATGGGACTTGGCTCGGTGGCGCTGCGCGAAGGGCGCGTGGACGAAGCCGAGCAGCACTACGGGCTGGCCCTCGCAACGCTGGGCGACGCGGACGGAAAGTCGCAACGCACCGGTCTTCTCGGCAATGCGTACAACGGTCGCGGCGTCGCACGCTTGAAAAGCGGCGATCTGGACGGCGCCGTCAGCGACCTCGGATCCGCGCGCATGGCCATGCGCCAGGATGGCGATGTGGTGTCGGCCGCCATGGTCGGCTCGAATCTCGGCCGCCTCGAAGCGCGCCGCAACCACTGGCCGCAAGCCATCCAGGAATACGACAGCGCAATCCAGGTGTTCGAGCGCTACCAGATCCGCGACTACCTCGCCGCCACGCTCGGCGCCAAGGCGATGGCGCAGATCGCCCTGGTGCAACCGGCTCAGGCGCTGCAAACAATCGCGCGCGCCGATGGCCTCACTGCATCCATCGAAGATGCCACGTTGTTGGGCGTGCTCGCGGTAACCCGCACCCGCGCGCTTCTGGCCAACGGGAAGCTCGATGCCGCAGCCCAGGCGTTGCGAAACGTGCCGCAACCCAGCGACGGCGATGGCACGTGGGCGAGACTCGCGATGTCGCTAGCGTTGGCGCGTGGCGATCGAGCGGGCGCCGCCGCGCTTGCGGCACAGTCAAGGTCACCCTCGGATACGACCGACGAGAGCGTCGTGGCGGTCGCCGTGCAGGCTGCAGGAAGTGTCGAGGTGGCGCGAGCTTGGGCCAGGTTGCTCCCGGTCGCACCTGTGTATGGGGACGCGACCCCCGCATTCGTCGATGCGGTGATCGAACGACGCTTCGGCAGTCGAAAGGCGGCCCTTGCCGCCGCGGCCAAAGCCACCAGCGCGGCCAATCAGGACGGCAGCCCTGAGGAGCGCGTTCGCGCAAACGTTCTGCGCGCCCTGGTGTTGATGGACGCTGGCATGTCGCAGGAGGCGACTGCGCTGTCGGGGGAACTCGACTCCTATGCTGACCTCGACTACCGGGTGGCGTGGTTGGCCTTCCAGATCTTCGCCCATGGCTCGGATGCTGCGGCTACCGAACGGGCCCGGCTCCAGGCGCAAGCGCTGCGAGGCCAGCGTTCCCTCGACGTGGAGCCTCTGCTTTAGCAATGTCCGTCGCGTAGCCACTGGCTCCCAGGGCTAGGAGGCAGGAAATCTGAAATGCACCGGCCTCGACCAATCTCGCAGTTACATAAAGTCCGCTACGGACATTGATGGAAGAGCAGGGCGCCCAGCAGTGCTAATGTCCGCTTGCGACCCGAAGCGGACATTCGACCCTTCGCTGTTGCTCGCTTCCGGTCCGCCTTGATCGAGTTCGAGAATCCATGATCTGCATCCGCGCGAACCTTGTAGCCGGTTCACATGAGCGCTTCCCGGGCGGCACCTCAGTGGCCGCTCTGCTGATTGTCCAGGCTGAAGATCTGGACGCGGCCGAGGACATTGCTGGCAAGGCGCTCGCCGATCACGGCTGGGCCACGATGGAGATCGAGCGCGTCAAGACCGTCACCGATTACTCGCAGTTCGAGGATCGGGATGACGTCGTCGGGCAAGCATTTCATGATGCGAAAGCGTTTGGCTTCGGCCACGTCATCTATCCGGAGCCGGGCGCCTGACAGCCCGTTCAATGTCCGCTTCTGGCCGTTAGCGGACATAGGAGCGGGCGAGTCGTTCGGACTGATGCTAACGTCCGCATTCGACCATAGCGGACACAGGGAAGGCATTCCGCATGTCCCGTAACGTTGCCTTGCTCATAACTGCAACAATCTGGCCAGCCACGTTGGCGCTCTTCGGTGCGCAAGCGCTGCGTGGCGTCGGTCCGATTTCTGGCAACGTTTTTGTCTGGTGTGCGCTTATCGGGTTTGCAGTGGGGGTCGCAGTGTATGGGCATGGCTGGAGGGGCATGCATCTGGTTGCGGGTCTGTCCGTCCCTAATGTGCAGGGTCACGAACGTCTCCTCAGCCGCCATCGGATCGCAGGTCTCGTCTCCTCCGGCGCGGGCGTTGGCGCTCTGGCTGTTCCGCTGGTCACGTGGATGGTTGGGAACGCCACTGGCATCGGTCTCGCGTCCCAGCTCGCGGCGGCGATCGTCGTGGTCGCTTCCTGCATCTGTTGTTTACTCCTGATCTCCATCGGCTTGCGTGCCTGGGCCCGGTACACCAGCAGGAGATGATCGAGGGCGACGTCCACTTATGGCCGATAGTGGGCATGGGGCGAGGCTGGGGCCAGAGGGGGGCCTAATGTCCGCTTCCCACCCAAAGCGGTCACTCATACTGCAAAGTTGGACCGATTGCGGGGGGCAGCAAGTGGCGTCACAAGGCGCAATGCGTCAAGCCAGGATCCTACTTCGACTGCAAGTCATTGCAGGCGTCATATTCTTGTTTCTCGCACTTTCATTCCCGGCTTACATGTTTGTAACGCATGGCTTGGGTACCGGCCCGCTTTACGATGGCGCAGGGCAGGTGATCGGACAGATCAACTATTTCGTGGCAGGGCTGGCCATGGGGTTGTTCGGCGCTGGGATGTCGCTACTCGCAATCTTCATGGCGCGCCGATCACTACGGCTGATGAAACGAGCGAAGAGATGAGGCAGGTTCTGGCCGATAGCGGACGTTCGGCCGATCGAGGCGGGTTCGGCGGTGCTAATGTCCGCTTCCGACCCTAAGCGGCCATTGCCGCCAATCAACGATCCGAGTTCTGGCGATAGTTCTAATGACCAAGTACATGCGCAGGTTCCTATGGATCGGCACTGGGTTCACGACCTTGCTTGTGTTCGTGCGGATCGTCTCACCGGATACGCTTCTACGTAACGAAGTGTTGTGGTTTGTACTCGCGCTTGGTTCTGGTCTGTGTTTTGCGCTTGCCGCGGCCGAAGCATGTGGACTCGAGCTATCCGCACGGTCCCCGGGGCGCATCGCATCGGTCTTCGCCGCCCTGGCCATTGTTCTGATTCTGGATACGTTGCTGGTGACTCGGCAGTTCCAGAGGTACTGGGATAGCCCGATGGCGATTCCGGTCACGGTTGCTTGGTTCGGGGCGGTTCTTGCCTATCACCTACGCAAGTACCGCGGCCGTGCTCGTGACGGTGCTGATTAATCAAGCATTCGAGGCGAAGCTGTTTCGCGAGCTGGCTTCTGGCGCTGAATGACCGCTTCTGAGCGGCCATTGGGAGCGGCGAGGCGGCCAGGACGGTGCTAATGTCCCTCGCGACCGGCAGCCAACTCTAAATCAGGGAACGACATGTTGTTGAAAGTCATCTACTTCGTGATGTGCATGATCGGCATTGCTTACGGCGTGAATGCGATCCGCGTCCGTCGTATCCGCTTTGTCCTCTGGTCCATGCGTGAACCGGGCGACCCCTTCTACGGCCGTGGCCGTGATGCGAACACCTTCACTGGCTATCCGGCAGTGGTGCTCGGTGCTGCGACAATTGCGCTCTCCCTGTACTTGCTCAAGTTGCACGTGTTCTGACTTGATCAGGTCCGAAGAAGCGGGTTCGAAGCCCGCACACGGGACTCAGTCCTAAGTGATGTCCGCTCCTGGCCGATAGCGGACATTCGGTGGGGCGGACTGCGGGAGCTGGTGCTAATGTCCGCTTCCGACCCGAAGCGGACATCTCGAGTAGTCCAACGCCATGATTTCAATCTGGAAGGTTTTCGGAGCTAGGCGGGCCGCATCGGTAGATGCGCGCGCGGAGCTCATTGCTCGAGGAGAACAGTTTCAGGTTTCGCTTGGCAGCGATGTCTTCGTCGGATCCTGCTGGCTGAGCGGCTACAGGGACGAATGGAGCAAACTGATCCTGATGTCCGACACCATTCGTCAGACCGTTCCGGTCGATTCACCGCCCCTTGCACCGGAACGACGGGAGGCTATCGCGGCAGAAGCAGTGCGTCTTCTGCAGGCGAAGGCTTATAAGACCGCCGTGAGCGCCTACTCCGAGTCCGCTTCTGGCCGATAGCGGACGTTAGGGAAGGGCGAATGCTGGATCGGATGGTAATGTCCGCTTGACCCAAAGCGGTCATTCACACACTGGGGCTTCTCGATGGCCAAGGAAGTCATGAGGGAG
>Ga0102591_1002075_pt1 | contig 23435 bp, 17 predicted proteins | sample AraplaCol_mCL_r2_2_FD_76860 | JGI IMG/M metagenome (GOLD analysis project Ga0102591, IMG submission 76860) | Arabidopsis root microbial communities from North Carolina, USA - plate scrape MF_Col_mCL_r2 (SPADES assembly) (version 2) | ecosystem: Host-associated > Plants > Roots > Endosphere... | reverse complement strand
ACCCGCCGGCGCCGCGCATGCGCTTCATGGGCGAGGACGCCATCGGCATCGGCGTCGCGATGAAGGAAGGCGGCGACATCCTCAAGCTCGGCAAGACGCTGGAAACGCAGTTCGCCGACCTGCAGAAAACGCTGCCCGCCGGCATGGAACTGCGCAAGGTCGCCGACCAGCCCGCCGCGGTGACCGAATCCGTCGGTGAATTCGTCCGCGTGCTGTCGGAAGCCGTCGCCATCGTGCTGCTGGTGAGCTTCTTCTCGCTCGGCCTGCGCACGGGTTTCGTCGTCGCGCTGTCGATTCCGCTCGTGCTCGCGATGACCTTCGCCGTGATGGACCTGTTCGGCGTCGGCCTGCACAAGATCTCGCTCGGCGCACTGGTGCTAGCGCTGGGCCTGCTCGTGGACGACGCGATCATCGCGGTGGAGATGATGGCCATCAAGATGGAGCAGGGCTTCAGTCGCCTGAAGGCCGCGGCGTTCGCGTGGGATTCCACCGCGTTCCCGATGCTCACCGGTACGCTCATTACCGCCGCCGGCTTCCTGCCGATCGCCACCGCGAAGTCGAGCACCGGCGAATACACGCGCTCGCTGTTCGAAGTGGTGACCATCGCGCTGCTGGTCTCGTGGATTGCCGCCGTCGCGTTCATTCCGTACCTGGGCGACAAGCTGCTCCCGGATTACGGCCATGCGGCGAAACCGCTCAAGCCGGGTTCGATCCCGTATCGCTGGCACACATTCCGCGAACGTGTTGCCAGCCGCTTCCCGAAACTGCACGACTACATCGCGCCGAAGCCGCCGATCGACGGCCACTCGCACGATCCGTACGCGACGAAGTTCTACGTGAACTTCCGTCGCTGGGTGACATTCTGCGTGCGTCGTCGCTGGCTGGTGATCGCGGTCACCGCGGCGGCGTTCGCGACGTCGATCTTCCTGTTCCGCTTCGTGCCGCAGCAGTTCTTCCCCGATTCCACGCGACCGGAACTGATGGTCGACATGGAGCTGGCCGAAGGAAGTTCGCTGCGTGCGACGACCGAGCAGGCGAAGCGTTTCGAGAAGGTCCTGAAGGAGAACAAGGACCTTGCCAACTTCGTCGCCTATGTCGGCACCGGTTCGCCGCGCTACTACCTGCCGCTCGACCAGCAGCTTCCGGCGGCGAACTTCGCGCAGTTCGTGCTGACGCCCAAGAGCCTGGAAGCGCGCGAGGAAGTCCGCCGCTGGCTCATCAACGACGTGTTCCAGCGTTTCCCCGAGCTGCAGATGCGCGTGACGCGCCTGGAGAACGGTCCGCCGGTGGGCTATCCGGTGCAGTTCCGCGTGTCGGGCGAGCACATCGACAAGGTGCGCGAGATCGCCTACCAGGTGCGCGAGAAGATCCGCGAGAACGCGCATGTCGTGAACGTCAACCTCGACTGGGACGAACCGAACAAGGTGGTTCGCCTGGTCGTCGACCAGGAACGCGCCCGCGCGCTGGGCGTGAGTTCGGCGCGACTGTCGCAGTTCCTTTCGAGCTCGCTGTCGGGTTCGCACATCAGCACGTATCGCGAAGGCAACGAGCTGATCGAGATGTTGCTGCGCGGCCCGGCCGAGGAGCGACTGCGGCTCGACATGCTCGGCAGCCTGATGGTGCCTACCGAGAGCGGCAAAAGCGTGCCGCTCACGCAGATCGCCACGCTCGATTACGGTTTCGAGGAGGGGATCATCTGGCATCGCGATCGCCAGCCGACGATGACCGTGCGCGCCGACATCTATGACGGCACGCAGCCGGCCACGGTGACGGCGCAGATCTCGCCAACGCTGGACGGGCTGCGCTCGCAGCTGCCGTACGGTTATTCGATCGACGTCGGCGGCAGCGTGGAGGATTCCGCGCGCGGACAGAAATCCATCGCCGCCGGCATGCCGTTGTTCGTGTTCGTCGTATTCACGCTGCTGATGCTGCAGCTGCGCAGCTTCACGCGCAGCTTCATGGTGCTGCTGACGGCGCCGCTGGGCCTGATCGGCGTCACGCTGTTCCTGCTGGTGTTCCGCGTGCCGTTCGGCTTCGTCGCGATGCTCGGCACGATCGCGCTGGCGGGCATGATCATGCGCAACTCGGTGATCCTGGTGGACCAGATCGAGCACGACATCGGCGAAGGCGCGGCACCTTGGCAGGCGATCGTGGAGGCGACCGTGCGCCGCTTCCGCCCGATCGTGTTGACTGCGTTGGCGGCGATCCTCGCGATGATCCCGCTGTCGCGCAGCGCGTTCTTCGGTCCGATGGCGGTGGCGATCATGGGCGGCCTGACGGTCGCGACGTTCCTGACGCTGCTGTTCCTGCCGGCGCTGTACGCGGCGTGGTTCCGGGTGAAAGCGCCGGAAGCGGCGTAGCGCACGAAATGCAGAAGTGCGCCCTGGAGGCGCCCTTCTTGTTCACGGCTTCGGTATTGAATCCTGCTTCGGCTCCTTCTTCGGCGCAACGCTCCAGGGCGGAGGCGGCGCCGGGATCGGATGCTCCAGGTCGAACTCGATGCGCACTTCGCGACCCGGCCGGGTGAGTTCGTAGACGAAGCGCTCGTGCGGTTCGATCTCCATCGCCCACACGTTGGACACCGACGTCTCGCGGTCCTCGCGGGCGAACAGCACCTTCGACGCCGCGTCGGCCGGGAACTCCTGCCGCTCCGCCGTGCCGATGTCGATAGTGTCGCCGCCGTACTGGCTCAGCGTGGCCTCGGTGCCGTCTTCGTGGCGATGGTCGTGCTTGAGGCGCAGGCCGGTCGCCGTGCGCGTGAGCACCCAGGTGCGCGAGCGGTCGCCGCCGACGAAGAACGGGATGCGGATGGTGTCGCGGCTGCATTCGCGCACGTGCATGACCAGCGCCTTGCCCGCGAGCGGGTTGTCCTGCGTCGGCGGGCGGTCCACGGCGATGCGACCAGCGAACGCCTGCCCGCACAGCGTGGCCATCTGACGGAAGAACGCGTCCTGCGGCGCGACGTCGGCCGAGTCGGGCGTCGAACCACAGGCGGTCAGGCAGCAGGCGATGACGAAGGCAAGGGCGGTGCGTGGGCTCATGGGCGCCCACGCTATCCCGAAGCACGTGAAGCCGGCAATGCGACCCTGGCCCAACGCGCCAATTGCGCCTGATCGCGCCAAGTGGCGCTGCGCGTCTCAGTCGCGCATCACCACCGGCTGGCACTCCAGTTCGAGCTGCTCCAGCACGGCCACCATTGCCGCCTGCGTGGACACGCCCCGGCCGGCCGGCGCGAGGTCCGCCGTGAACACGCCCGCAGTCAGCGCGCCGTCCACCGCCTTCTCGACGCAGCGCGCCTCCGACTCCAGGCCCAGCGAATGCCGAAGCAGCATCGCCGCGCTGAGGATGGTCGCGTACGGATTCGCGACACCGCGACCGGCGATATCGGGGGCCGAACCGTGGATCGGTTCGTACAGGCCCACGCTACCTTCGCCGAGCGACGCCGACGGCAGCAGCCCCAGCGAGCCCGCGAGCATCGACGCCTCGTCGGTCAGGATGTCGCCGAACATGTTCTCCGTGACGATGACGTCGTACTCGCGCGGTCGCGCGAGCAGGTGCATCGCCATCGAATCGACCAGCTGGTGTTCCAGCGTGACGTCGGGAAACTCGTCGTTAACCACGCGCGTGGTGACCTCGCGCCACAGCCGCGAAGTTTCCAGCACGTTCGCCTTGTCGACAGACGTGACATGTCCGCGGCGTGTTCGCGCCAGCGTGCAGGCGCGGCGCACGACGCGCTCGATCTCTGCGACGGTGTACTCGCACAGGTCGCTCGCCGATGTCGCGGTGCGCTGCTTCTGTCCGAAGTAGACGCCGCCGGTGAGTTCGCGCACGACGACCAGGTCCACGCCCGTCAGCAGGTGCGGCTTGATCGGCGAAGCGCCGAGCGCGGCCGCATGCGGCTTCACCGGACGAAGGTTGGCGTACAGGCCCAGCGCCTTGCGGATCGCGAGCAGCCCCTGTTCCGGCCGCACCTTCGCTCCGGGGTCGGACCACTTGGGCCCGCCGACGGCGCCGAGCAGCACGGCATCGGCGCGTTTGGCGGCGTCGAGCGTCTGCGGCGGCAAGGGTTCGCCGGTGGCGTCGATGGCCGCGCCGCCGATGAGTTCGTGCGTGAAGTGGAACGAATGGCCGTAGCGTTGCGCGACGGCGCGCAGCACATGCACCGCGGCGGCGGTGACCTCCGGGCCGATGCCATCGCCCGGCAGAACGACGATCTCAGCTTGCATGGCGGAACTCCTGGTGTTGGCGTTGTTGTTCGAAGTGCGAGATCGCGCGGTCCTGCTTCAGCAGATAGCCGAGCTGGTCGACGCCTTCGAGCAGGCAGGTCTGGGCGAAAGCGTCCAGCGGGAACTGCACGCTGCGGCCGTCCGGCAAGGTCACGGTGCGTTGCGCGACGTCGATGCGCAGTTCGACGCCGGGCTGTTCCAGCAGCTCGTCCACGATGGCGTCGTCGAGAACGATCGGAAGCAATCCGTTCTTCAGCGCGTTGCTGCGGAAGATGTCGGCGATCTGCGCGCTGACCACCGCGCGCAGGCCGAGGTCGGTCAGCGCCCAGGGCGCGTGTTCGCGCGAGGAACCGCAGCCGAAGTTGCGGCCGGCGACGAGGATGCGCGCTCCGATGTTCTCGGCTCGGTTGAACGGGAAGTCCGGGTTCGGCGAACCGTCCGGAAGCGAACGCCAGTCGTTGAACGCGTGCTTGCCCAGGCCCTTGCGCTCGGTCGTGGTGAGAAAGCGCGCGGGAATGATCTGGTCGGTATCGATGTTGCGTTCGCGCAGCACGACGGTACGCGAGACGACTTCAGTCAGCGGTTGCATCAGACGGCCTCCAGCTGCGCGGTCGTGTGCGGCGCGGGTTGCGTGGTGAGGTAGGGGCGCGGATCGGTGATCTCGCCGGCCACGGCGCACGCGGCGGCGGTCGCGGGCGAGGCGAGGACGGTGCGCGCGCCCTTGCCCTGGCGGCCTTCGAAATTGCGGTTGCTGGTGGATACGGCGAGCTGACCCGCGCCGACGAGATCACCGTTCATCGCGATGCACATCGAACAGCCGGGCTCGCGCCATTCCGCGCCCGCCGCGCGCACGATGCGGTCGATCCCTTCGCGCTCGGCCTCGCGCTTGACCTGCTCCGAACCGGGCACGACCAGCATGCGCACGCGCGGGTGCACGTGGCGACCGCGCAGCACGCTGGCCGCTTCGCGCAGGTCCGACAGCCGCGAATTCGTGCAGCTGCCGACGAACACGACGTCGACCGCGCGACCGGCGACGGCGGCATTGGCGTCCCAGCCCATGTAATCGCGCGCCTTGGCTTCGTCCGCATCGTCGCTGCCCGGGACGCGCGAGGAGATCGCGGCCACCTGGCCCGGATGCGTGCCCCAGGTGACGGTCGGCTGGATGTCGCGCGCGTCGATGCGCACTTCGCGATCGAAGGTGGCGCCGTCGTCGGTAGTGAACGCCTTCCATTGCTCAACCGCGGCATCGAACGCCTCGCCCTGCGGCACGCGCGGCCGGCCACGCAGGTAGTCGAACGTGACGTCGTCCGGCGCGATCAGTCCCGCGCGAGCGCCGGCTTCGATCGACATGTTGCACACCGTCATGCGCTGCTCCATCGACAGCGAGCGGATCGCCGAGCCCCGGTACTCGATGACATGGCCCGTGCCGCCGTTGACGCCGATCACGCCGATCACATGCAGGATCAGGTCCTTCGCGCCGACGCCGGGCGAGAGCTCGCCTTCGACGGTGATCGCGAGCGTCTTTGCTTTCCGTTGCAGAAGGCATTGCGTCGCCAACACATGGCCCACTTCGCTGGTACCGATGCCGAACGCGAGCGCGCCGAACGCGCCGTGCGTGGCGGTGTGGCTGTCGCCGCAGACGATGGTCTGGCCCGGCTGCGTCAGGCCAAGCTCCGGCCCCATCACGTGCACGATGCCGCGCTGCGGACTGTCGTAATCGAACAGTTCAACGCCGAAGCGCGCGCAGTTGGCGCGCAACGTATCGACCTGTGCGCGCGCTTCGTCATTGACGTAAGGCAGCTGGCCGTTCGCGTTCGCCGGGAGCGTCGGCGTGGAGTGGTCGAGCGTGCCCTTGGTGCGATCGGCGCGGCGCACCGGAAGGCCGCGTGCATCGAGCTCGGCGAAGGCCTGCGGCGAAGTGACTTCGTGGATCAGGTGCAGGTCGACATAGAGGATCGCCGGCGCCGTCTCGGTTTCGGGCGTGACGACGTGGGCGTCCCACAGTTTGTCGAACAGGGTTTTCGGTTGGCTCGTCATTGACTTGGCTTGGTTGAATGCTGGGGTTTGAGTCGGGAATCAGGCAATCGCGGCGGCGCGCGTGTCGGTGGCCTGCGCCCGGGTTCGCTGCAGGCGATTGGCGATGTCGAGCCACGCGAGCGCGCTGGCTTCGAGAATGTCGGTGCTCGTGCCCGAGCCGGTGAACTCGCGGCCGTCCACGCGCGCGATTACCTGTGCCTGGCCCTGCGCGTCGTCGCCGGTGGTGACGCTGGAGACTTGATAGCTGTCGATCTCCAGCGCGATGCCTGTGGCGCGCGCGAGCGCAGCGAACAGCGCGTGCACCGGGCCGTCGCCCACCGCGGCTTCGCTGATGGACGCACCGTCGGCATCGACCAGCTGGACACTGGCGGTCGGGAGGCTGTCCTGCGCGACGCCCGTGCTGACATGGAAGCGCGCCAGGCGATGTCCGCGAACGGCGCGCGCATCGGCGCCCAGCACCAGCGCTTCCAGATCGGCGTCGAACACCTCGCGCTTCTTCTCGGCGAGCGACTTGAAGCCGGCGAACACCGCGTTGAGCTGCGCCTCGGGCAGTGTGAAGCCGAGCGCCTGCAGGCGGTCGCTCAAGGCAGCGCGCCCGCTGTGACGTCCCATCACCATCTGCGACTGCGCCCAGCCCACGTCTTCGGGCCGCATGATCTCGTACGTGCCGCGATGCTTGAGCATGCCGTGCTGGTGGATGCCGGATTCGTGCGCGAACGCGTTCTGCCCGACCACGGCCTTGTTGCGCTGCACGGCCATGCCGGTGATGCGCGAGAGCAGGCGCGAGGTCGGCACGAGGCGTCGCGAGTCGATGCGCGTGTGCGCGCCGTAGTACTCGCCGCGAACGCGCAGCGCCATCACCAGTTCTTCCAGCGCGCAGTTGCCCGCGCGCTCGCCGATGCCGTTGATCGTGCATTCGACCTGGCGCGCGCCGCCTTCGATGGCCGCCAGCGAGTTCGCCACGGCAAGGCCCAGATCGTTGTGGCAGTGCGCGCTGAACACGGCCTCGTTCGCGCCACGTACGCCCGAATCGGCGACGGACGCGCGCAGGTACTCGAACAGCGCACGGATCTCGCTGGGCGTGGTGTAGCCGACGGTATCGGGAATGTTGAGCGTGCGCGCGCCGGCCTTCACCGCCTCGATGCAGGCCTGCGCAAGAAAGTCGGGCTCGGTGCGCAACGCGTCTTCGGCAGAAAACTCGACGTCGTCCACGTAGCGCTTGGCGAGTTCCACGGCCATCACCGCGCGTTCGACGACCTGTTCGCGGGTCAAGCCGAGCTTGTGTTCGCGATGCAGTGGGCTGGTGGAGATGAACACATGGATGCGCGGATGCACGCTGCCTTCGAGTGCCCGCGCGCACGCTTCGATATCGCCGACGTGGCAGCGCGCCAGCGTCGCGACGGTTGCGGTTCGTAATTCGCGTGCGATGGCGCGAACCGCATCCATGTCGGCCTCCGAACTCGCCGGAAACCCCGCTTCGATCACGTCGACACCCAGCTCGGCAAGCGCGTGCGCGAAGCGGAGCTTCTGCGGCGCGGTCATGCTGCAACCGGGCGATTGCTCGCCGTCGCGCAGGCTGGTGTCGAAGATGCGTACTCGGGCGGCGGGGTCGTTCATGCGGTCAACTCCTCGTGGGCGCGCACGACAGCTGGAGTGCGCGGCTTGGGTGTGGAAGGGGGATTCAGGGTGGCGATGGCCGGCTCCAGCGCAGGGGCAGCCGTCGCATCGCGATGACGGCGACGCGGGCGACGCGGTGCGCGCGGACGCACGTCGGAAAGCAGTTGAGCCAGCACGACCGCATCGACGTTGCCGCCGGACACGACCGCGCACTTGCGCTTGCCGGCGATGCGGCGGCCTGCGGCGAGGGCGAGCGCGCCAGCGCCTTCGGCGATCACGTGCTCTTCAAGCGCCAGTCGCACGAGCGTTTCGCGCAGTTCGGCTTCGCGCACGACGACCACGTCGTCGAGCAGCTCGGCGAGCAGGCGCTGGGTCAAGTAGCCGGGTTCCTTCACGCGCACGCCGTCGGCGAGTGTCGCCACGGGGTCGCGCGAAGTGCGATCACCGCGCAGTGCGCGCGCCATCGAATCGACGCCCTCAACCTGCGCGCCGATCACGCGGACACCCTGGGACTTCAGTGCGAGCGCAACGCCCGATGCGAGCCCGCCACCGCCGATCGGCACCAGCACGACGTCGGGTGCGAGTGCGGCCAGCTCCAGCCCGACCGTGCCCTGGCCGGCAATCACGTCCGGATCGTCGAACGCGGACAGCACGCGATAGCCGTTCTGCACGGCCAGTTCGGCGGCGAAGGCCTTCGCTTCGTCGTAGGTGTCGCCGTGCAGGCGCACTGTTGCGCCCCAATGCGCGACGCCGGCGATCTTCGTCTCGGGTGCGTTGCGCGGCATCACGGTGATCGCATTGACGCCGAGGCGATAAGCGGCCCACGCCAGGCCCTGCGCGTGGTTCCCGGCCGATGCGGCGATCACCGGGCGATGATCGCCGCGTTCCCGTGCGGCCAGCAGCGCGTTCAACGCGCCGCGCACCTTGTACGAACCGGTGCGCTGCAGGTTCTCAAGCTTCAGCCAGCAGCCGAAGCGCTCGGCGTGATGCAGGGGCGTCGGCGTCAGGTAGCGACGCAGGCGCGCCTGCGCCGCCAGCACATCGGAAGCGGTGACGCGTACGTCGGTGGCTACGTCGCCGTCCATGTCAGACGGCCGTCAACCAGTGCGTGTACGCGGCCTCTTCGCCGCGCACCACGCGCGCATACAGCGCCTGCAGGTCGCGCGTGATCGGGTTGTCGCCGAACTCGCGTCGATCGAGTGCGCTGATCGGCGCGACTTCCGCCGCCGTGCCGCAGACAAAGACTTCGTCCGCATCCAGCAGCTCGTGATGCGTGACCGGCCGCGATTGCGCGCCGCTCAGCGCGATCACCGTCTCGCGCGTGATGCCCGGCAGCGCATCGCGATGCGCCACCGCCGTGATTTCGCCACTGCGCACCATGAACACGTTCGCGCCGGTGCATTCGACGACGTAACCGTCCTCATCGACGAACAGCGCCTCGTCGAAGCCGCGCAGGCGCGACTCGCGCTTGGCGAGGATCGAGTTGATGTAGGCGCCGCACAGCTTCAGCGGCGGCAGCGAGGAGGCCGGATTGCGCTTCCACGGCGAAACCGTCAGTCGCGAGCGCTTGCCGTTCAGATGGACCACGGTCGGCAGGGTCATCACCATGAAGTGCTGGCTGAGACCCGGCACGTCGAGGCCCACGCTGATGCCATCCGCGCCGCTGCCGAGCCACGTCAGCGGGCGCACGTAGGCATCGCGATGGCCGTTCGCGCGCAGCGTCTGCAACGTCGCTTCGAACGCGGCGTCGACGTCGAAGTCGATGCCGAGCAGGTCGGCACCCTTGCGCATGCGTTCCAGGTGTTCGGGCAGGCGGAACACCGCGGCGCCGTCGCGCGTGGCGTAGCTGCGGATGCCTTCGAACACGCCGGTGCCGTAGTGCATGGCGTGCGTGGTCAGCGGCGCTTGCGGAGTGTCGGCGCGGGTCAGCTCGCCGTCGAACCACAGCAGAGGCGTGCCCGGGCGGCGTGCATCGTCGCGCAATTCGATGCGGTGAGGCGCCGGTTGTCGCGTCGTTGCCGGCGTCGGCGTCGGCGTGGCGATCATCGACATGGCGACACCTCCACGGCGAGGCAGTCGTACAGCTTCTCCAGCTGGTGCTGCAGATTCGCCTCGTCGCGTTCGCCTTCGACGGTCAGCCGCAGGTACCAGCGGTCACCATCGGCCTGCGCTTCGCCGTCGACCGAGAGCGGGCGGAAACCGCGGCGTTCGGCTGCGCCCAGTACCCGCGACAGCGCGCCTTCGGCCTGACGGAGCGTGAGATCAAGCTGGTATCGCATGGCGGGGATCCTCGGTGGGGGTGGGTTCGTTGGACGCGGCGGCATCACGCTCCGGATCGAGCATTTGCGCGTTGTTATGGTTGGGCGGCACCAGCGGCCACACGTTTGCGGCCTGGTCGATGGCGACGTGCAGCAGCGCCGGGCCGTCGGCCGCGAGCAGCGCCTGCAGCGCGTCCTCGACGGATTCGGCGCGATCGACGTGCAGCGCCTGCACGCCGAACGCCGCCGCGATCGCGCCGAAGTCGGGGTTGTCGGACAGGTCCACTTCCGAATAGCGCTTGTCGAAGAACAGCTCCTGCCACTGGCGCACCATGCCCAGCGCCTGGTTGTCGAGCAGCACGATCTTCACGGGCAGGCCGTAGCGGCGCAGCGTCGCCAGCTCCTGCACGTTCATCAGGAACGAACCGTCGCCGCTCACGCACACGACCTGTGCATCCGGTGATTGAATCTGCGCGCCGATGGCCGCCGGCAGACCGAAACCCATCGCGCCCAATGCGCCGCTGGTGAGGTGCTGGCGCGGCGTGGCAAAGCGCCAGTGCTGTGCGACCCACATCTGGTGCTGGCCAACGTCGCAGGCGACGACGGCATTCGGAGCGAGTTCGGAAAGCCGCTTCAGCAGCGCCGGTGCGTACACGGTTTCGCCCGGCGCGTCGTAACGTGCCGCGAACTCGCGCATGCGCTGCTGGCAGGTCGCGCGCCATTCGCGTCGCGCCGCGCCGTTGCGACCGTGCAGGTGCGCGGCGCAGGGCAGGGTGAGCGCGGTCAACGTGCGCTGGATGTCGCCGCACACGGCCGCTTCGGCGTGCCGCAGCTTGCCGATCTCGCACGCGTCCAGGTCCATGTGGACGACGCGCGCATTCGGCGCGAATTCGGCCAGCTTGCCGGTGGCGCGGTCGTCGAAGCGCGCGCCAACGACGATCAACAGATCGCTTTCCTGCACCGCCAGGTTCGCCGCGCGGCTGCCGTGCATGCCGAGCATGCCCAGGTTCAGTGCGTGGCCCGACGGCAGCGCGCCGAGGCCTTTCAACGTGAGCACGGTGGGAATCTGCGTCGCATCGACGAAGGTGCGGAACGCCGCCACCGCATCGCCGAGCGCGATGCCGCCACCGCCGTACACGACGGGCTTCTTCGCCTGCGAGATCAATGCGAGTGCGGCGTGCAGCGACGCGTCCTTCGGCGCGGGCAATTCATCGACCGTCGCGGGTTCGTGCGCCGGCAGGTGCGATGCGTCGCCGATCTGCACGTCCTTCGGCAGGTCGATCAACACCGGCCCGGGACGGCCCGAACGCGCGATGCGGAACGCTTCGGCGACGACGTTCGGCAGGTCCTCGACGCGTCGCAGCAGGAAGCTGTGCTTCACGATCGGCATCGTCATGCCGAACACATCCAGTTCCTGGAACGCGTCCGTGCCCATCAGCGGAGTCGCGACCTGCCCGGTGATGACGACCATCGGCACCGAGTCGAGCATCGCATCGGCGATGCCCGTCACCAGGTTCGACGCGCCGGGACCGGAGGTCGCCACGCATACGCCCACGCGCCCGCTGGCCCGCGCATACCCGTTCGCCGCGAAGGCCGCGCCCTGTTCGTGGCGGACCAGCACGTGCGTGAGCTGCGATCCGTGCAGCGCATCGTAGAAGGGCATGATCGCGCCGCCCGGGTAGCCGAAGAGCGTCTGCACGCCTTCGGCCGCCAGGGCCTGCACCAGCCAGCGGGCGCCGTTCATCAGGCCGCCTCGGTCTGCGCGTCGCGCTTTTCGGACGCGGCCGGAGCGGCTTGCGGCGCGGTCGAAAGCCACTTCATGTTCGCGCGAAGCTTCTTGCCGACGGCTTCGATCGGATGCGTCAGGTCGGCCTGCTTGAGCGCCTTGTAGTTCGCGTTGCCGGCGGCGTACTCGGCGATCCACTGACGCGCGAAGGTGCCGTCCTGGATCTCGGTCAGCACTTTCTTCATCTGCGCGCGCGTGTTGTCGTCGACGATATACGTGCCACGCGTGAGGGCCCCGTACTGCGCGATCTCGCTGATGAACTCGTGCATGCGCGTGATGCCGCCTTCGTAGAACAGGTCGACGATCAGCTTCAGTTCGTGCAGGCACTCGTAATACGCGACTTCCGGCTGGTAGCCGGCTTCGACCAGCGTTTCCCAGCCGGCCTGCACCAGCTTGGTCGCGCCGCCGCACAGCACGGCCTGCTCGCCGAACAGGTCGGTTTCGGTTTCTTCCTTGAACGTCGTGCGGATCGCGTTCTGGCGCGCACCACCGATGCCGGCGCAGTAGGTCAGCGCGAGCTGCTCGGCGTTGCCGCTGCGGTCCTGGTAAACCGCATACACCGACGGGACGCCGCGGCCGATCTCGTATTCGCGACGCACGAGCGCGCCCGGGCCCTTCGGTGCGACGAGCACGACGTCGAGGTCCTCGCGCGGCGTGATCTGGCCGTAGTGCACGTTGAATCCGTGCGCGAACAGCAGGCATGCGCCCGGCGCGATGTTCGGCTCGATCACTTCGCCGTAGAGCTGCGGCTGGACCATGTCCGGCGTGAGCACGGCGACGAGTTCGGCGTCCTTCACCGCATCGGCCGGCGACTTCACGGTGAAGCCGTCCGCCTTCGCCTTGATCTCGGTGGGGCCGCCCGGTCGCAGGCCGACGGTGACGTCGAAGCCGGAATCGCGCAGGTTCAGCGCATGCGCGCGGCCCTGGCTGCCGTAACCGACGATGGCGACGCGGGGTTTGTGCTGGGTGGTCATGGTGGTGTCCGTTGGGTGGTATGGAGGGCGGGGCGGAGGGTTCGGTTCGCGTGTTTCGTGTCAGGCGAGAAACAGTTCCTTCGTCTCGCCGGGCGTCACGGGCTCTTCAAACTCGTCGTCGACGAACTGCACCGGGATGTCGCGCGCTCTCGCGCGCGCCACGTCGAGTGGACCGGGGGCGGTGACCGCGCCACGCGACGCCGAGCTCACCTGCGCGGCGTACTTCGCGAGCACGCCCGTGGCGACGCGTGGCGCGATGCGCGCGGGGCGGCGTGCGCGCAGGTCGGCATCGACGTCGATGCGGCGCGTACCCACGTCGATGCGCACGCGATCGCCGTCGCGCAGCTTCGCGATGGGGCCACCGGGCGCGGCTTCGGGCGAGATGTGGCCGACCATGAAGCCGTGCGTCGCGCCGCTGAAGCGGCCGTCGGTGATCAGCGCGACGTCGTTGCCCAGCCCCTGTCCGACCAGTGCGGCGGTGACGGCGAGCATCTCGCGCATGCCCGGGCCGCCGGCGGGGCCTTCGAAGCGGATCACGACGACGTCGCCGGCGTGGATCCGCCGCGCCTGCACCGCGTTGAATGCGGCTTCCTCCGAGTCGAACACACGCGCGGTGCCTTCGAAGTGCTCGATGCCGTGGCCGGCGAGCTTGACGATGCAGCCTTCCGGCGCGAGATCGCCGTACAGGATCGAATAGCCGCCGCGGGGCTTGAACGGATTCAAAACCGGACGCACCACGTCCTGCGCGCCGGGCAGCGGGACGTCGTCGAGTTCGGCGAAGAAGCTGCGGCCGGTGACGGTGGGGATGTCTTCGATCAGGCCCGCCGCGCGCAGCTCGCGCGCGACCAGCGCGGCGCCGCCCATGTCGAACATTTCCGCGGCGGTATAGCGGCCACCGGGCTTGAGGTCGGCGATCACCGGCGTACGCGCGGCCGCTTCGAATTCCTCCAGGTCGAACGCGACGCCGGCTTCGTGCGCGATCGCCAGCAGGTGCAGCGCGGCGTTCGTCGAACCCGCGGTGGCCGAGACCGCGCACGCAGCGTTGCGCAGCGCGGCGGGAGAGAGGATCTCGCGCGGTCCCGGACCACCGTTGCGCAAACGCTGCATCGCCATCGCGCCGCATGCCCGCGCAGCGGCGGGCTTGTCGGCATGGATGGCGGGAATGTCATTCAACTGGAGCGGCGACAGGCCGAGGAAGGTCAGCACCATCGCCATCGTGTTGGCCGTGAACTGACCGCCGCACGCGCCCGCGCCGGGGCAGGCGTGCGACTCGATGCGGTGGAGTTCGGCGTCGTCGATACGGCCGGCGGAATGCGCGCCGACGGCCTCGAAGACGTCCTGCACCGTCAGCGCCTTGTCGCTCGCATCCTTGCGGCAGTGGCCCGGCATGATCGTGCCGCCGTAGAGGATCACCGTCGGGATATCCAGCCGCGCCGCCGCCATCGCCGCCGCCGGGATCGTCTTGTCGCAGCCGACCAGCAGCACCATCGCGTCGAGGCAATGGCCGTTCACCGCAAGCTCGATCGAATCGGCGATCGTTTCGCGCGAGGGCAACGATGCACGCATGCCGTCGGAGCCCATCGCAATGCCGTCGGTCACGGCGATGGTGTTGAACTCGATCGGCGTGCCGCCGTTCTCGATGACGCCTTTGCGCACGTGCTGCGCCAGGTCGCGCAGCGTGTAGTTGCACGGCGAGACATCCGACCAGGTGTGCACCACGGCGACGAGAGGCTTGGCGATGGCCTCGTCGCTCAATCCGGTCGCGCGCAGCATGGCGCGTGCCGGAGCGCGGGCGGGGCCTTGCTTGATGGCGTTGCTTCTCACGGACTCCGATCTCCTGGTGGACTTTTCGCAGGGCCGAAAACGAAAAACCCCGCGCCGTTTCGGGCGCGGGGTCTTGGGTATCGACCTGGGTGTGTGGCTCTTACTTACACAAACCCGTACTCCGCGCTGGCAAGCCCGGTAATAAGTACGAGTACAAGAATGAGCGAGGCCGCGATGGGCGCGGCCTGCGTGAGAAGTGCGGTGGCGATGCGACGCGCGTCTGCATGCGACGCGGCGGCGGAGCGTTGGCCCCGGCCCGGTGCGGTCTGCATGTGGTTGCTGCGCTGCGTCATGGAGTCGAGGTAAACATGGCCCGAATGGCCGTGTCAACAGTTTCTTTCGCAACTGCGAAAAGTGTGGCGTGTGCCTCGCGAATCGGCCCGGATGGTTTCGGATGTAACTTCGTCATGCACGAAGCTCGGCGCGAAACGCGTCGTAATCGGCCGGTAATTCGGCTGCCGACGCCGGCCGTGACAGGCATTGGGCCAGTTGTGGCGGGACGGGCACCGCGTGCCCGACCAGCGGCTCGACGATGGTGTCGAACTTCGCCGGATGCGCGGTGGCGACCACGGTCCACGGGCGCTGGTCGCCCAGTTCGCGAATCCGTTCCAGTACATGCAGGCCGGCCGCGGTATGCGGGTCGGCGATGATGCCGTGTCGTGCGGGCGATTCGCGAACGACGTCGGTGATCGTCGCATCGTCGACCGTGAATGCGCGCAACGAGGCGCGTAGTTCGTCGTCGCTTGAATGCCAATGGCGGAGGCGTTCGAAGTTGCTCGGCGCGCCGACGTCCATGGCGTTGGCGAGCGTGGCCTTCGTCGCGCGGGGCTCGTAATCCTGGCCGGCGAAGTAGCGCGGCAACACGTCGTTGGCGTTGCATGCCAGCACGAGTTCGCCGATGGGCGATTGCGCGCCTTGAGCCAGCATGCGTCGCGCAACGAAAGCCGCGCACGCATTGCCGAGATTGCCCGTGGGCACGATCAGGTTGAGCGGCTGACCGTGTTCACGGTGAAAGTGCAGCGCGGCGTGCGCGTAGTAGGCGACCTGCGGCAGCAGCCGGCCAAGACTGATGCTGTTGGCCGAGCTCAGTGGGACCTCACGGCGCAGGGCCTCATCCGAGAGCGCCTGCTTCGCCAGACGCTGGCAATCGTCGAACGTGCCCTGCACGCGGAACGTACGCACGTTGTCGCCCCAGCATTCCAGGCCATGCGCCTGTCGCGGAGAAACGCGACCCTTTGGATACAGGATCACGACGTTGAAGCCGTCGCGGCGATGGAACGCGGATGCGACTGCCGCGCCGGTATCGCCTGAGGTCGCCACCACTATCGTGATGGGCGCGGCACCGGCGGGGCGCAGTCGCGACAGCGCTTCGGCGAGGAAGCGCGCGGCGTAATCCTTGAACGCGGCGGTGGGGCCGTGGAAGAGTTCGAGCAGGTGATCGCCGTCGCCCGACATCGTGCGCAGTGGAGCGTCGAAGGAATAGGCGTGCGCGCAGATCGACGGCAATGCGTCGAGCAGCGAAGACTGCGCGAAGTAGGGCGCCAGCACTTCGCATGCGGTTTGCGCGAGCGTGTCGCAGGGTTCGATGTCGATGACCGGAATGAGTTCCGGGACGTAAAGCCCGCCATCCGGTGCAAGGCCTGCGACCAGCGCCGCATCGATCGACGTTGGCGGCGTGTCGCCACGCGTGCTCACGAAGTTCATACGTGCGCTCCGGTGGCGATCACCTCTGCGCGCGGCCCTGCGACCGGCGTGACGTACGCGCGCGAACCGTAACCGGCGCCCGCGAATGCGTCCTGCATCGCCGGCGCCGCCGCTTCGGCCCGCGCGCGCGACGCGAACCATGCGAACGTGCTGGGCCCCGCGCCGGAAATGCTGGCGCCCAGCGCATCGTGGTCGAGCGCAGCGGCCTTGGCCTCGGCGAAACCGGGGATCAGCGGCGCGCGGCGGGGTTCGACGAGCAGGTCGCGCAAGCCCTCGCGCAGCAGCGTCGCATCGCCGCGCTGTAGTCCCGTGAGGAACAGCGCGAGGTGCGCGCTCTGTTCGACGATGACATGCAGCGGATACGGATCGGCCAGCACCGCGCGTGCGCGCCGCGTTTCCAGAACCTGGTCCGGATGCACGACGACCGCATGCAACCAGGCCGGAACATCGAGCGGGATCATGCGCGTCGCGGTTGCCATCACGACACCGCCGAGCAGCATCGGCGCCACGTTGTCGCCGTGGCGGCTGCCGCTGGACACCGATTCGCCGTCGAGTGCGAACTCGTACAGCGCCTCGCGCGGCAGCGGTGCGTCGAGCAATGCGTTCGCCGCGACCAGCGCCGCGACGCACGAGGCCGCCGAACCGCCGAGGCCGGAGCCGAGGGGAATGCCCTTCTCCAGTTCGAGTTCGAACCCGTACGCGAGCCCAAGCATGGTGCGCAGCGAAATCAGCGCCTGCCCGGCGGTGTTGCGCTCGGCCTGCAGCGGAAGCGTGCCGGCGCCTTCGACGTCGCCGCGTATCGCCTTGATGCGTACAAGCGGTTCGTCGATGCGCCGGACGATGGCGACATCGCGCACGCCGTCGATGGAATGGCCAAGCAGGTCGAAGCCCACCCCGATATTGCCCACGCTGCCCGGCGCGAACGCGCGCGCGATGCGGGGGCGGGACTGCTGTTGTGCGTCGATGTCGCCGCTCATGCATGGACCTCGGTGCGCACATCGACCAGCGGCGATGTCAGCGCCGACGGAACATTGAGCGACTGCGCTATTGCCAACACGTCGCCAAACACGCCGGCGGCGGTGACGTCCGGGCCGGCGCCGGGGCCCTGAACGACCAGCGGGTTTTCCGAGTAACGCCGCGTGCGGAACTGCACGAGGTTGTCGGTCAGCCGCGTGTGGCAGCACGCGTGCTCGGCAGGAAGCGCGACGACGCCGACGCGTGCGCGGCCTTCGCGATCGAGCTGCGCGAGATGCCGCAGCGAACGACCTTCGCGCGCGGCGTCGCGGAATCGCGCGAGCATCGGCTCATCCATTTCCGCAAGCCGCGCGAGGAACTCCTCGCGATCGACCCCGCGCAGTGCCGGCGGCACCAGGTTCTCCACGTCCACATCCTCCAGCGACAGCGCACGACCGGCTTCGCGCGCCAGGATCACGAGTTTTCGCGCGACGTCCAGGCCGGAGAGATCGTCGCGCGGATCCGGCTCGGTGTAGCCCAGCGCCTGCGCCTCGCGTACGAGTTGCGAGAACGGCACGGTGCCGTCGAACCGGTTGAACAACCACGCCAGTGTGCCCGAGAGCATGCCGTCGATGCCGTGCAGCTCGTCGCCCGTATCGAGCAGGTTGCGCAGCGTGAGCATCACCGGGAGGCCCGCGCCGACGGTCGCTTCGTAACGGAACCGACCGCCGCCGCGACGGCTCGCGTCCTGGATGGCGGCGTAATGATCCCACGCGCCGCTGCCGGCCTGCTTGTTCGGCGTGACTACGTGGATGCCGCGCGCGAGCCAGCGCGGGTACTGCGCGGCGACGCGCGGGCTCGCGCTGCAATCGACGATGAGCGCATGCGGCAGGTGTTCGCCGCGCACGTGATCGGCGAAGCGGTCCAGGTCCACCGGTTGCGCGGCGCCGCCTTCGAGGCGCGCGGCTGCATCGGCCGGCTCGAAACCGCGTTCGTCCAGCACCATCGCGCGGCTGTTGGCGATGGCGCGCAGACGCAGGTCCAGTCCGGAGCGCTGCCGCAACTGCGGCAACGCCGCGGACATCTGCACCAGCAGCGCATTGCCGACCTGGCCGGGGCCGATGACGCCGACCGACAGCGTCTGCGGCGACAACCAGAAAGCCGCATGTGCGGCGCGCAGCGCACGCGTGGCGTCGTTGGCGCCGATGGCGACGGAGATGTTGCGTTCGCCCGCGCCCTGCGCGATGGCGCGCGCATTGACGCGCGCCTGCGCGAGGCCGCCGAGCAGTCGCGCCGCTACGCCCGGCGTGCCGACCATGCCGTCGCCCACGGCAGCCAGCACGGCGATGTCGCGCGTCAGCGTCACGCCCTGCGCCTGGCCGTCGGCGATCGCATCGGCGAAGGCCGCGGCGGCCGCATCGCGCGCGCGGTCGGCCTGGTCGGCACGCAGGACGCAGCAGATCGAATGCTCGGACGAACCCTGCGAGATCATCGTCACCGATACACCCGCGCCGCGCAGTGCGCCGAACAACCGCTCCGCTGCGCCCGGCACGCCGACCATGCCGTTGCCGACGAGTTCGACGATTGCCAGGTCGCGCACCAGGCTGAGGCCTTTCACCGGCGCGCCATCGCTGCCGCTGTCGGGCGCGATGAGCGTGCCCGGCGCTTCGGGGCGTTTCGTGTTGCGGATCCACAGTGGAATGCCGCGCTCCTGCACCGGTGCCATCGTCTGCGGGTGCAGCACTTTCGCGCCGAAATACGCCAGCTCGCAGGCCTCGGCGTACGACATCGAGGGCAGGCAGACAGCTTCGGGCACCAGGCGTGGATCGGCGGAAAGCACGCCGTCGACGTCGGTCCAGATGGTGAGCGCGTCGGCATCGAAGAGGTTGGCGAAGATCGCGGCGGAATAGTCGCTGCCGTTGCGGCCGACCGTGGTGGCGTCGCCCAGCGCATCGCGCGCGACGAAGCCGGTGATCACCACGTGGCCGTCGCCGTGGCGCGCACGCCAGTCGGCAAGACGCGTACGGCTCTGGTTCCAGTCCACGGCCATGCCCATTTCGCCCGCATGGACGACTAGCACGTCGCGTGCGTCGAGGCGGCGCCACGATGCGGCTTCGCCACCCAGCGCGGCGTGCATCAGGTGCGAGGACAGCAGTTCGCCGAAGCCGGGGATGCCGGGCGCGAGCCGTTTTGCGTCGGGCTCATCGTCGGCGACGGAATCGAGCTGGCGGCGAAGGGTGTCGAATTCGCCATCGAGTGCCGCCTGCAGTTCGAAGCGACCGTCGGGATCCAACGCCGCGGCGGCGCTTGCATGACGCTCGCGCAGCTTTTCGAACGCGGGCTGCCATGCCTCGCCGCTCCGGGTGGAATCCAGCAATGCGATCAGCGCATCGGTGACGCCCTGCATCGCCGATACGACGACCACGCGGGTTCGCGAGGGATCGCCCACCAGCGCGGCGGCGGCGCAATAGAGCGAGGCGTCGGCAAGGCTGCTGCCGCCGAACTTGTGCACGTGGCACGGCGGGGCGGGATGGCGGGAAGCATCTGCGGGCGGCATGGGGCGGGCTCCTGTTGGGCTCCGCGAACCGGCCGGGTGCCAAGCCTGCGCACCCGGTTCGGGGTGCGGAGGCGTGGTCTTCAGTTCACCTGGACACGCCCGTCCGCACCCGCAAGCGAGTGGTACCGGTACCAGTGGTAATCGCAACGATGGCCGCGCGCGCCCTGGATACCACGCCAACGGGCGCGATTCGTACGGTCTGCGGCGGGATGCTGCGATGCGTCATGCTGGCGAGAAGATCATGCGGTTTCGGGGGCTGTCAACAGTTACATACGCAACCGGAGGCAACTTCGGGCCGCGTGCATGAACGGGGCCTCCGCCCGCGCTCAGGCTCCGAAGTTGGACCCACGGCCCGTCGCATGATGAAATGCGCGCCGAAGCGGGGGTACCGGCGTTTGCCGGTTGAGAAAGACCCTTCGAACCTGACGCGGTTGAGACCGCCGTAGGGAAGCTTCGTCGGATGCGGTCTTTAGTCCGCGTCCGTCGCTGCCCGCTTCGTCCCGGCTCGCAAGAGCGCTCCACCAGGACGAATCCAATGAACGCAGTCCCCTCCGAACTCATCCAGCAGGCCGAGCAGCTGTCGGCCGACGTCACGCGCCCGATCCCCGGCTCGCACAAGATCCACGTCGAAGGCTCGCGCCCCGATATCCGCGTGCCGATGCGCGAGATCGCGCTGGCGAAGACGCCCACCATGTTCGGCGGCGAAGACAATGCGCCGCTCGCGGTGTACGACACGTCCGGCGCGTATACGGACGCGAACGCGCAGATCGACCTCGCGCGCGGCCTGTCGCCGTTGCGTGCGCAGTGGATCGCCGAACGCGGCGACACCGAGGAACTGGCCGCGCTGTCTTCGGAGTTCGGACGCAAGCGCGAGCACGATCCGAAGCTTGACGCCGTGCGCTTCCGCAATCGCCCGCTGCCGCGTCGCGCGCTCGCCGGTGCCAACGTCACGCAGATGCATTACGCGCGCCGCGGCATCGTGACGCCGGAGATGGAGTTCATCGCCATCCGCGAGAACCAGCGGCTGGAAGCGATCCGCGAAGCGCACCTGCTGCGCCAGCACGCCGGCGAAACCTTCGGCGCGAACATCCAGAAGATCATCACGCCGGAATTCGTGCGCGATGAAGTGGCGCGCGGCCGCGCGATCATTCCGAACAACATCAACCACCCGGAAAGCGAGCCGATGATCATCGGCCGCAACTTCCTCACCAAGGTCAACGCGAACATCGGCAATTCCGCCGTGTCGTCGGGCATCGCCGAGGAAGTGGAGAAGCTGGTGTGGTCGATCCGCTGGGGCGCGGACACGGTGATGGACCTGTCCACCGGCAAGCACATCCACGAAACGCGCGAGTGGATCATCCGCAATTCGCCGGTGCCGATCGGCACGGTGCCGATCTACCAGGCGCTGGAGAAGGTCGATGGCCGCGCGGAGGAGCTCAACTGGGAGATCTTCCGCGACACGCTGATCGAACAGGCCGAGCAGGGCGTGGACTACTTCACCATCCATGCCGGCGTGCTGCTGCGCTACGTGCCGCTGACCGCGGGCCGCGTGACGGGCATCGTCTCGCGCGGTGGTTCGATCCTCGCCAAGTGGTGCCTGGCGCATCACAAGGAGAATTTCCTCTACACGCACTTCGAGGAAATCTGCGAAATCATGAAGGCCTACGACGTGGCCTTCTCGCTGGGCGATGGCCTGCGTCCGGGCTCGATCGCCGATGCGAACGACGCGGCGCAGTTCGGCGAACTGGAGACGCTTGGCGAGCTGACCAAGATCGCGTGGAAGCACGACGTCCAGACCATGATCGAAGGCCCCGGCCATGTGCCGATGCAGCTGATCAAGGAGAACATGGACAAGCAGCTGCGCGAGTGCGGCGAGGCGCCGTTCTACACGCTGGGTCCGCTGACGACCGACATCGCGCCGGGTTACGACCACATCACCAGCGCGATCGGTGCGGCGATGATCGGCTGGTTCGGCACGGCGATGCTCTGCTACGTCACGCCGAAGGAGCATCTGGGCCTGCCGAACAAGCACGACGTTCGCGAAGGTCTGATGGCGTACAAGATCGCCGCGCATGCGGCCGACCTTGCAAAGGGCCATCCGGGCGCGCAGGCGCGCGACAACGCGATGAGCAAGGCGCGTTTCGAGTTCCGCTGGGAAGACCAGTTCAACCTGGGCCTGGACCCGGAACGCGCACGCGAATACCACGACGAAACGCTGCCGAAGGACGCGCACAAGGTCGCGCATTTCTGCTCGATGTGCGGCCCGCACTTCTGTTCGATGAAGATCACCCAGGACGTGCGCGACTACGCGAAGGAACACGGCGTGGACGAGCAGTCGGCGCTGGCCGAAGGCATGGCGGAGAAGTCGGCGGAGTTCCGCGCGCAGGGTGCGCAGGTGTACCGGAAGGCCTAGGGATGAGCAGTGGGAGTGAGGAGTGAGAGACGGGCGACAGCGAAGCGTCCTCACTTCTCTCCCCTCGCTCCTGCCCTTCGGCTAGTCTTTGCGCGACCCGCCCGAAGGATCGCGACCATGGCAGACAACCGCATCGGCACGCTGCGCTGGCGCGTGCAGGCCCGGCGGCATCCTTCGGCGTTCCTGCTCGGCGTACAGCTGCTGAGCCTGGTCCTGTATCCGCTGTTCGACGAGATGCGCGGCGGGCGCGTGCTGTTCGGCGCGGTCGGCGTGGTGGTGATGATGCTCGCCGTGTGGGTGGTGAACCGCAGCCCGGCGAAGGTGTGGGTCGCCTGGCTGCTGGCCGCGCCCGCGATCGTCTTCTCGGTGCTGGCGGTGCTGCTGGACAACGACACGATGCTGGTCGTGTCCTCGGCGCTGGAAGCGCTCGTCTATCTGTACGCCGCGACGAGCCTGATCGCCTACATGCTGGGCGACCACCGCGTGACCACCGACGAACTGTTCGCCGCGGGCGCGACGTTCACGCTGCTCGCGTGGGGATTCGCCTATGCGTATTTCGTCGTGCAGGCGGTATATCCGGACAGTTTCACCGGCGCGTTGCGGCCGGGCGAGCCGCGCACCTGGCTGGAACTGCTGTTCCTGAGCTTCACCACGCTGTCGGCGACCGGGCTGGGGGACATCGTCCCGCTGTCCTCCCCGGCGCGTGTCATGGTCATGCTCGAGCAGTTCGCGGGCGTGGCCTACATCGCCGTGGTGGTGTCGCGGCTGGTGGGGCTGACGATCCTGCGCTACTCGGCGAAGTGATTCCCGGGCCCGGGTAGAGCGGCGCAAGCAGACGCGACCGGGCCGTCGACGACGTGCCTGTGAGGCCGTGCCTGTAAAAGAAGGCGTGTAAAAGGGTGCGTGGGACGGGCGCGAGCTGCGCCGGGGAAAAAGATTCGCGCCGGGTGGCGCGAATGCTGGAACGGAACGTTCTGTAATACGTCGGCGAGAGAGGGCCTGAAGCCCACCCCCGTGTAAACGGGAGTAAGCCTGCGGACGTTAGAATGTTCGGGCGAGCCTTGCTTTCCCCGTCAGGTCTGGCC
>Ga0102591_1002074_pt1 | contig 23464 bp, 22 predicted proteins | sample AraplaCol_mCL_r2_2_FD_76860 | JGI IMG/M metagenome (GOLD analysis project Ga0102591, IMG submission 76860) | Arabidopsis root microbial communities from North Carolina, USA - plate scrape MF_Col_mCL_r2 (SPADES assembly) (version 2) | ecosystem: Host-associated > Plants > Roots > Endosphere... | reverse complement strand
CGGTGGAGGTTACGGTCGTTTCCAAGCCACAGACGTACGAGGAGGAATTCGTGATCTAATCACCCGCATGGGGCGGAATGGCGGCTTTTGGCGCAACTGCGACCCGCGTTGTCACTGCGTCATGTCCGCTTTGCAGCAACAGCGACGGGTGGCTCGATGACCATTATGAGGGCGCGTAGCGGAAATGACTTCCGCTTCCAGCCAATAGGACATTGACCGGTCAGACACTCGCTGCTGCCCTGTAACCCTAGCGCAGCGTGACGCAATCGCTTCAGCGCCTACGAGCTTCCAGCCGACGCTTGTCGTGCTCCACATGTTCCGAGCCCAGCTCTGTCAGACGGAATTGTCGTTTCTGAAACTCCCCGCGGACAACGATGAAGCCTTGCTCTTCGGCTTCGCTCAAAGTCTTCAGGCTTATGCCTTTAGGAGAAGACTGCCAACCAAGGCCAGTGGCGCTGTGCAGTCATATCATTATCTTGATGATCTCGTTTCTCCACGGCTGATGCAATACAGCCCGAACATTTAGCTTTGCGCTTGAGGTGCCGCAACGTCTGCTTCCTGCCCGAAGCTGCGATTCCGCAGGGATTTGTCACCCTTCCACAATCTGGCTCTTCCAAGCTTCGGAACGACCCGATACCCTCCAGTCTGTGTTTCGGCGTGGAATATTGACCGCTCTGGCGGGGTGACCGGCGTCCAATTTTGACCCCCTTCCTGTTTCGTCTGACCATCCGCCTTTTGAAGGCGGATGGAGGGGGAGTTGAAGCGAGTGGATACTATTGCGCGTATTCGTCTGCGGACCAGTTTTTGATTGGTGGGAAAACTCGATGCGATAAGGCTGATTTCGCGGCCTGGGAGTGCCAGACCAAGGGTAGGAATACCGTGCAGGTCACGTTCCCCGTATCCGCACAAGGGTGCGACGTCTTCCTGGACAGCGCGAATTGAACTATGCCCCACGTAGCGCGCGCCGTAGTCGACGCGGCGGTTGTCTTGGCAGTTGTAGATTGCGTCAGCGATTGCTTCGCATAGGCAGCTGATAGGTGATCTCCGTGCCTCTTACGGCGTAACCGCTACTGGGCCTTCGAGGACATCTATCATGCCGGCCTTCTTCCAAGCCTGAACTACATCGCCGATAGAATCTTTTCCGCGTTTGAACGGCGGTTTTCCCCTTACCTGTAGCCATTGCGTATGGGTTTCATCGCAATGCTCGGCTGAATAAGTGAGATGAACAGCGAACTTCTCACCTGGCCGTGCATCAGCGACCATCTCCAACGTCTTGCGGTCTGGATTGCCGTAAGTGCCGTCCCCCGAGATCACGTAATGACGGGCTTTAACCTTTCGGAAGAAATCGATGTCAAGATTTCGATCCGAACCATGGTGAGGCACCTTCAAAATGTCCACCTCGAAGGATCCAACGCCGGACCAAAGCCCGGATTTTTGTAATCCTTCGAGGACCTTGTCACCTCGTGCGTCGCCGGTCAGCAAAATCCTTTTGCTTCCATACTGCAACAGGGCAACGATACTGGACAGGTTTGGAATGGCATCGTCCAAGTAGGCTGCCAGCGCTACCTGCGGCTTTTGCTTTGCCTTCCAGTCGCACCATTCCTTTCGCAGTCCCTCCACGTCCTCCGCGAGCGGTCCAATGATTGTAAAGCTCGCATCACCAATCCTGAGCACCGTCGGATTTCCTGGATGAAGCATAAGCACATTTTTGTCCGGCGGGTTGCTGCTAACGGAGAGAGCCGCAGCTAAACGACTGAGGGTGGAGCCTTGGCTGTAGCTCTGCAACACCTCTGCGGCAACCGGGTTTCCGTTGACCCTGCTGGCGATGTCATCGCCAATTGATGCCAATACCGTTTCCCCTCCGGCCCCTCTCGCCATTCCGCCATCGCCTTCGCCTGCAAGGCTGTCGAGGCTGTTGTGAAAAAGCCACGTCGGGCGGTAGGACAAGGGTGCGGATTTCTGTTTCTGGGTCTGCAATTCCTTGAAGAGATCCAGAATTCCAAGGATGTGGTCTTCGTCAATATGGCTGACCATTATCCCGTCGATCACGAGTGATTCACCGCTACCCAAGCCAGCTCGCTCAGCTTTCAATCGCGGCGAGAGGGATTGCCGATAAACGCCCGCTGGTCCTCCGTCGATTAAAATTCGTCGTACAGTTGTTCCCTCCTGATAAGTGATGAAAAGGCAATCGCCGTACCGGGCCTGAAGAGCTTCGAATTTCATTTGGATCCCCACTCTTATATTGATTGCAATGCGCGAAGTGCGTCCACTAGCCCAGCCCCCTGAAAGTGCTTTTCGCGTCCCAAATCGGTAGCACTTTTCATGATGATACTCTTCACCAATTCCGGCTTGCCGATTAGTTCCGGGTATCGTGCCATAAGCATGGCGGCGACACCAGAAACGTGGGGTGCAGCCATGCTGGTGCCGTCGAGCTGACCTAGGCCTAGGTCTGGTAACGGGCCTTCGATACGTTCTCCAGGTGCCACTACATCCGGTTTCGCACGCCCGTCCGCGGTCGGGCCGCGTGACGAGAAATAGCTTACCCCGTATTCATGCGGTCGCTCGCGGTGCGTGGATCCCACAGTAATTACCGACTGGGTGTTCCCAGGGTCTGTAATCGAAACAGTAGAGTAGCGGGCATACGATCCGTACCAGCGGTTCTCGACCATCCGGCCATCATTTCCCGCTGCCGCGACGACGACCACACCGGATCTGACTGTCTCGTCACAGGCCCGACAAACCGGTGTCCATCCGCACGCGTCCATCGTCTGGTCGTGGTGTAATCCAAGCGAGAGATTTGCCCCGTGAATTACGATGTAGCCATTGCGCCGATTGAGCCACTGTATGAATTCGAGCGCGCTGATAACCGCAAATTCCGTATCTTCGTTGTCTTTTCCTAACACGCGCAGATCATAGAGGCGAAGCGTTGGGCAGACGCCTCGAAACACAACCGCGTCGCTTTCGCGCCAATCGCCAGCCAATACTCCAGACACATGTGTTCCGTGCCCCTCCGTTCGATCGGACCGCTCCGCGGGAAGTCGATCAACTGGGACTTCGAGTAGGCGACAAAGCGTATCCCAGTCATATGGCCGCCCCTCCACGGCGTCACTGGCCAGCTTTTTCAACCACTCTTCCGCGTGGACTTTGTCGATAGACAGTTTCGCCGCCACCGTCGTTGCCGCCGCGGCACGCCGGGCCGGGTCAGCCAGCATGTCGTATGATGCGAGTTCGCGAAGAGTTGAAAAGTCGTAAGCTTTATCAATTCGAATTGCGCGATCCCCGACTGCATAATCTCGAAATGCAGGGTGAGAACCGTCGATTCCTGAGTCAATGACAGCCCAAGTTATGGCACTGCAATCGACGTCAAACAGCCGCATCGCAGCATCAGCCTTTATGGTGTCGGTAGAAGTTCCCAACGCAAAGGCTTGCCTGTTAGTTGAGATGCGCCAAACTATCGGGGGCAGAAAGGGCTTTATTGGAACAAAATCTTCGGAAACAGGAAGCGCTAGTATTTTTCTTGCCTCTCCTTTCCGGTCTGACTCGAGAGGATATCCGCCATCGGTCTTACGTGCTGCCACGAGCAGCGCGATCATTAATCCCACGCGCAAATCCGGCTTGAGGGACCCTGCCGAACCCCACGCGAAGTCGATGAGCTCGTTCAAATAGACGCCTCTATTGGGCTCGGTAATATCCAGCGGCTGACGAAGGCTGCGCTTTAAAATCACAAGGCGGCGCAGTTCGTCCAGAATAGCCTCCACGTCGTAGCCCGCGGTCGGGAGGACGACTGTCACAAGTCCGTGCAGATCAACTGTAAGCGCCAGAGACCCTTGGATCGGAGTGAGCCTAAGCCGGACGTCGTCAGTGCGCCCCTTTAGATTCTCATGGAGTGTCCTAGCTACTTTTGCGGAACTGGTGCCGTCGAAAGGTGTGAGGATCAGATCGACCGGCATAGTTGGCTCGTGTGCAAATTGAAGCCATACTTGGAGCTGGACAGGTTTGTCGCTTAGGAAGCGATGTCCGGCACGACCGGAATTCAGAACAATCTCTACAAATCGTTGAGAGTACCCCACCAGTCCCTCCGCGCTACTTCCCGTATTTCACGATACCCTCATAAGATGTCATTTTGAATTATTTGCAACAAGATCGTCGGTGAAAGCTCTTCAACGCGAAGTCCATCTGAATCTATATACGCCCGAAGAATGGAAGATGCTCCAAGACGACCATGTCATGGCGGCAATATTGAAATAGGAAATGATCATGGTGATCGAGGCATAAGTAAGGGGTGGTCCATTGGGGCCTCTACCCCCAAACCTTCGCGGAGGCGGCATCAAAATAGTCGACCTTTAGGGCGGGATGAGCCTGCGATCGCAGTCCGACGATGTGATCAACATTGTGGCGGATTGTCTGATTCGCTTTGCTAGAAGGATCGTCGTAGAGGCTGACAAATAGGTGAGCGATCTTTCCGTAGCCAATCATATTTAGAACGTGAGCGTCGTTCGTCGCGAATGAGTGGCCGTAGACGAAAAGTGCTGTGCCATTCTTCGAATTGGTCTGACACACCCCGGCGAAGCTCTTAAAATTGTGGTGGAGATAGGCGCTGTGTTGGATCTTTGTCAGTTTGCTATTGCTATTACCTTCAGCCACAAAGACAGGAAACAAGTCCTTCTTGAGCGCTTCATTCGCTTGATCTACCAGCGCCTTGCCGGTGTTCACCCACGTATATTTCTGGAGTTGATGGCCGGCATCAAACAGATGAAGCGCGCCATGCAGATAATGTATGTTCTGGCCATGTGCTGCGCCCTCCCCCTGCCACTCGACATAGGGTGCATCGTAGTCGCTATGATCCTTGCGGAAACCGTCATCATGGGTCAAAGCAATGCGCTCCCACACATCCTCTTCCTCATGCATCAGCGCCCAATAGAGCAGAAGGTCGTAGTTCATCGTGTAGATCTTGCCGTTCGAATCTTTGCCCACGAAATTTGAGAGAAAGGTCCGGCAGGCGGTATAGCGCTCATCGGATATATCATTTGGGCGCGCCGGATGACGGCCCGCAACAGCTTGGATTAGGTCAGTCTTGAGCTTTTCCGCATCGGCCAAGAGTAGTCTCTTGGTTGCTACGAATTTGGGCCGATAGACGCTGACGATTGCAGCGGCGTGTTGAAGCGCCCGAATAACCTCCTCAAAATCCTGGGTGCCCATTGCGGCAAAAATCGCGGCAAGCTCTTTGGACATCGTCTTCTTGGCCTCTTCGAAGAGAGAACCGTAGGCAAAAATGTTTGGCTTGCAGGCGATGCTGAAGCCGTTGCCAAGTAGCAAATGCCTCTTGCCGTAGCTATCCGCTTTCTTAAGCGCCTGACCGAAGTCCAGAAGTTTGATGGTCATGCCACATTCCCTTCAACAACAGCTTTCCGGAGCAAAGTCGGGTCGCTCCTTCCGCTGGCTGCTAGCGCTCTGAGCGCTGTGAGGATCGGAGCAAACGTTTCGAACACGGAAAGCGACCTGACGGCCATGCGGCCTTGAGTTGGAAATGGTATGACGGGCGGGGTGGCGCGCTTAAAGCTGCAGCGTTTACCCGAGCAGTTGTCGAATTCTGGTGACCAGGCGCTCCCGCCTCTCATTTGAAAAGCGTTCGAAGTCATCGATGGACTCCGGAACCACACCGAGATCGTGGACCATAAGATATCGTTCGCGATCAACATCGGTCGTGTGCCTCAGTTTCAACCATTCACCTGGTAGCTTGGCGAGCTTTTCTTGGTTCACCTGCCCCTCCAGAAGCTGAAGATTTGGTAAGCTGTTCGCGCGCTCGAGCCAATCGGAATGCTTCTCGGCGGTTATCCCAGCCCGAGCAAGCTTCGCCGCTGAGAATCTCGAAATTGGGAATACGTGGTCGATGTGAACATGCCTGACCGTATCGACGACCCCGAACAGCAGCGAAAGCAACGGGAAAATTCTATCCGAAGCGTAGGGCTCGTCCGCAAGATCTTGAATTTCTTCCTCCGAGAAACTGAGGGATTTTCCTCGGCGCAGCATTTCTGTCTCAATCTCAACAGTCGGGAAGCCATTGCTGCTGCTTTTTCTAATGACTTCTCGCAGGTACGTCAGAAGCGTATCCAGGCCGGAACCCCAAATGCCGGAGGTCTTTAGATAGGAGCGAATGAGCCACCGCCTGACCGCAGCGCGATCTTCGAGGAATTTTCCGCCGACCAGGTAATCGTCGCCGAGACGTCGATGAAATACGTAGAACGCGATCGGCAGCAAAGCGCTGTCGGCACGAAGCGTTTTGCCGGTGAACCCGAAGTCTGCCGCGAGCTGGGCCGTCAGCAGGAGCGCATTCTTTATTTCGGGCCATGCCTTTTCAAGTTTCGCCATGTTGGCGCGATCGAAGTTCTCGACCTTGAAGCCCACTGAAGCAATATTGGCGAGCATGAGGCCAGCTTTGAGCACGAAGTCCTTCGAGAAATTGAATCCGGCTCCGGTCTCGTTAATTTGTGTGACAACGTCGTTGACTTCCTTTCTCGCGTCAAGCTCGGCCCAATTGGCCACAGCGACTGAGAACAAAAGGTCGGACTTCGCGAGCGGAGTACCGCCGGAATTCATTCGGATGAAAATATCCAGGACTCGCTCGAGTTCCTGGTTTCTTTCCCGGTAACATGAGACGAGGGCGGTCTCGTGAACAAGTCGCTGAAGGCGCGAGAGCACATTGTAGATCTGTTTGGACCCAGGGTCGGTGTTCTGCAAATTTTTGGAAGAGACGATCGGAAGCCACGCAGTGAAGACGTCGCCAGCGTTTTTCAGAGCGAGGATATCGTAGACGCGGAACCACAACACCTTGGGATCGGCGATCGATTCGTCCCGAGCCTTGTCTTTCGTGAGAAATGCAAACCGATACGCGAGTTCAGATTCGTCGTCGCCGTTGTCGGCGAGAAGGTCGATATGGAGGTATGTCGTGGGATACGCTGTCGCATTGTGTCGACGCTTGTATGGCAACTTGTGTGACCTGGAGCCCGACAGCCCGATATTCAGCGCTGTCAGTCGCTGCTGACCATCAAGCACAGCCGTCAGCGCTCGATCGCTTGGCAGGCTGGCAATCTCCTTGCAGGTGTTTGCATCCTTCTCGTGATAGTCGCGCATGAATTCGTAGAATTTGAACTGGGCTGCGGTTCCAGAAGAAATTTCCCAGAATAAGAATGTGCCGAACGGATAACCCCTCATCATGGAATCGAAAAGCCGGCATATCTGGTTGTCGCTCCAGACGAATTCTCTCTGGATCGCAGGTAGGATCCATTCTCGATTGGAGATTTTAGTCAAGATATCGCGGAGGGGGAGGTCTAGAGTCTGATAGACTGGCAGGAGGTTGTCCGACATTTATGACCTCAGATTAGCAAATGGAATCACTTTCGTATGAGTTGTATTGAACCGCCCGTTTTTCACAAGCGCGACCAAGTAGCCGGTCGAGAGAATGGTCGGTTTTTCTACGCGGCACTTCGAGGTGTTGGCGTCGCCGGCCGCCTCCCTCTCCATCAGGTCGCGTGTACTTTGGGTCAGGGCATGCGGTCACATTGGTTCGGGAGCCGAGTACCTATTTCGCACAGTTTCCAAGCTCGAGGAAAATGGGATCCACGACAGAAACCTATGGCAACTTCAAAAACTCGTGGCGACTGAGATTGCGAAAATCTATCACGGGGCAATCCGAGAGGGTCAGGCAAAATGGGACAGGTAGCCTATGAAGTTCCAGACGTGACGGCTCGAATAGCAGACTGACCGCTTCCAGGAACTAATGCGGGTGGTGTGGACGACCGGCATGACGGCGCAAAGCAGCCTTATCCTTCCATAACGAAAAAAGTCCGCTTAGGGCTGAAGGCGGACCGACAGCTTTCGCCTCCGAGGCGCAGGCAATTCTCCAGGGTTCAAACTGGGTCGACCCGGTCGAAGGTCGGCGTGCCTATAACGAGCAGGAATGGAGCCGGTTCGACGACACGCTCGATCCATACGCCGCCGAGCAGATCACGCAAGAGCGCGACCGGTATCGGCCGGCCGCCATCTAACCGGCCTTAAATTCAGCCCTCCTCGCACGTCTCAAGGAGGGTTTAAGCGGTGATTGAAGAAGCAGCCGCGCTGGCCTAGGCTTTGCCGATGACCGACGAGATTGAAATCCGACGCGCCATTGGCAGGGACGCCCCTTTAATAAGCGAGCTCGTGACAAATACGATCCGCATCAGCAACTCGGCGGACTATCCGGCCAGCGTCATAGAGAGGGTTATTGGTAACTTCTCTCCCGACGCGATCCTGAGATTGATGGACAGCCGGATCGTCTGGATCGCCCTTCAGGGCGGTGAACCCGTGGGAACAGCAAGCCTTGACGGGGATATGGTCAGGACGGTTTTCGTATCTCCGACCGTTCAGGGGCGCGGCATCGGAAGACGCCTCATGCAGACGGTTGAAATCGCTGCCTTTGCGAGCGGCGTGAAGGCTTTGCAGGTTCCCGCCTCTCTTACGGCGCGAAATTTCTATGCCCGCCTCGGTTACAACGAGGTGCAGGAGGTTATCTTTGGCGACGAGCGGACTTTCGTGATGGAGAAGCAGATCGCTTGAACAGGCAGGCCTCATGGAAGCCTATAGACCATTTCAATCCGAGGCTACGCTTATGCCGTTGCGTCCGGATTTTCTTCCCGGACCTGTAGGATGCGGTCGACCAACCCCCATTCCAGAGCTTCCTCTGCGGTCATGAAACGGTCGCGGTCCATCGCGCGTTCAAATTCCTCATAGCTGCGTCCGCAATGCTCGGCATAGAGACGTGTCATCCGGTCCTTGGTCCGTCTGATTTCCTCGGCATGGATGAGCATGTCCGATGCCTGTCCCTGAAAGCCACCGGATGGCTGATGGACGAGGATGCTTGTATTGGGCAGTGTTGCCCGCTGTCCGGGTTCACCCGCCATCAGCAGGAACGATCCCATCGAGCGGGCTGTCCCCATGCAAAGCGTATGCACCGGAGCGCGGATGTAACGCATGGTGTCATACATGGCGAGGCCGCTCGTCACCATGCCGCCGGGGGAATTGATATAGAGGCTGATTGGCTTCTTGGGGTTTTCCGCTTCGAGGAACAACAATTGTGCGCAGACCAGCGCAGACACGGTGTCGTTCACTTCGCCATTCAAAAAGATGATCCTTTCACGAAGCAGGCGGGAATAGATGTCGAAAGATCGCTCCCCTCTGCTTGATTGCTCTACCACCATGGGGACGAGTTGCATCGCTTCGCGCATCGGCGAACTCCAATCTTCCAGAATTTAAAGGGAAGCTCGCCGCGTCAGGCGGCGAGCATGAGGGGCAGGCTATTATTGTTTGCGGTTGCGCGGGTCATCCGATCGAACCTGACGTCCGTAAGCTGGTGAATGATCCGCAGCTTGGTTCCGCCGGTGTCGTTGGGGGTGATCCGAAAGATGACCACGCTTTCAAGGAACGGCGGTTCGCTTTCGCGCATCCGGTAGCGGACCTCTTGCCCCGGCGTCAGAGACGCAGCCTCCGGATCGGCCAATGCCTCTTTCGGCAACCATTTCTCTCGAAACTCCGGAATGCTTATCGCGCGCCAGACCTTGTGCGGCGGCTCGTCGATTTCGTACTCAAGCTCGATGCCCCTGTCGTGATCGTCGGTCTTGCTCTCGTTCATTGATCCATATCCTTCAGCAGAGCTTTGAGGGCGTCGATGCGCGCGGGCCAGTAGGCGCGATACTTCGCCAGCCATCCGGCAATGAGTGCCAAGCCTTCTGGATCGACCTCGTAGTTCACAAAGCGCCCCTGTCGTTCCTCCCGCACCAGTCTCGCGCTCCGCAGAACGGAGAGGTGTTGGGACATGGCAGGCTGACTGATCGTCATGCCATCGCGCAAAGCGCTGGCATTCATGCTTCCGGTCGCCAGCTTCTCAAAGATCGCGCAGCGGGTGGGATCAGCCAAAGCCTTGAAGATGTCGTTCTCTATCATGCCGACACATAAGCACAGACTTATACGATCCGCAAGGCGTCTCCGCTCATTTCCAGCTGAAAGCGCCGCCGGAAACGCGGCGCCTGCCGGGCTTGCGGCAACCGACCGCACCACGATGCCCGGATGACGGTGCCGTCCTAGACAGTGTGCCGGACGTCAACGCCGCTGGTACGGGATACGGCCGTGCCCTTTTCGCCAGACAAGTGTCGGTATTGGCTTTGCTTACTCGTCTTTACCAAGTGGCTCCATGCGACGGGCCAAGGCGCAGAACGACAGGAGGGCGAAATGAACAGGACAAGGGTTCGGTTGGAAGACCGGGGGCTGGTCGAATGCCCACGATGGCATGACGGCGAGCTGTGGTTCGCGGATTGGACAAGCGGCGAAATTCTCGCCTTGAGCGAGCACGGAACTGTCAGAGTGGCGACAACCGCGAAAGCCCCGCCCCTGTCATTCGACTTCGGACCACAGGGCGACATGTACGTCATCGCGTCAGGGGCATCGCACTTGCTGCGGTTCAACGGCTCCGGACTGGAAGAGTTCGCCGAGCTGGGAGCGAATGGCTGGAACGAGATCGTGATCGATCCGCAAGGCCGTATCTACGTCAACGGACCCGCGATCCTGCTGATACATCCGGACGGGACGGTCGAAACACAAGCGGAAGGCTTTCAGTTTCCAAACGGAATGGCTCTCTCTCCGGACGGGCGCACACTGGTTTGCGCCGAAAGCTGGGCGAAACGGCTGACATCGTTTGACGTCGCCGCCGACGGGCGACTTTCGCATCGAAGGGTTTGGGCCGATCTTCCCGGGTGGCCCGATGGCATATGCTTCGACGCTGAAGGGGCGATCTGGTACGCCGACGTACCCAATGCCTGCTGCTGCAGGGTTCGTGAAGGCGGCGCGCTCCTCGATGACGTGAAGCTCGATCGCGGCGCCTTCGCCTGCATGCTGGGTGGACCTGATCGAACCACCCTCTACATAACTGCCGCCAGATGGTTCGGGATGGACAAGATGGACCAGATGGGCGGAACTGGCCAGCTGTTGTCCGTCGAGGTCGAGACGGCCGGGGCGGGTTGGCCTCACGGCTAGGTCAGCCACCCGCTTCGAAAAGCACAGCGAAAACAACCTTGCGCTCGTCAAACTCGCTTCAGCGTAAGCGGTGTTTTCCTTGCACATTGACCAAGCTCGATTGGCCATTCCCAAAAATGTCGCTACGACCATTGATGGCAAGAACGCGCCAATTGCAGACGTTTCTCATTCTTTGTAAATCTCCTCGCAAGAGGGCACGCGTCACATCGATCGCGAACAGATTTTTCCGAAGACACCTTTGAGGGAACTAAGTCGAATGGCAAATTTTCGGGATCTTGAGCGGCTGGGCACTCGGAGCGATGACACTGTATTGTTCGGCGTCGGTTGGCTTAGTCGAGATATGAAGTATGCGACGGGAGAGGTTGCACCGAACTTCTACGAGAAGCTGACCGAGCTGTGCCGAAACCCCTGGCAACCTTTTGCAACCGCCGGATTTCATAGTTGCGATCTTTGCCAATATGATGGCGTACCTTTCAAAGGTGAACTGTACATCCCTGGCCAAGGCCGCATTTATCTTGCCCCAGTGGGGGTCGCTCACTACATCGCCACGCATTGGTACAGCCCGCCCGCGGTTTTCGTCCAAGCCGTCCTTGACTGTCCACCAATGCAAAGCATGGACTATAAGAAAAAGCTGCTGGCAAACGGGGGGCGAGGTTTAACGCGAGCTTTCAACGAGCCCTCGCAGCCAATCTGATTTTACGATTGCCTCAAGACCGCTTTGGGCCGACAGCCAACTTCAGCCGTTTGTTCGCCCAGAATTATTTCAGGCCACTGTCGGTGAACCTCACGTCCAGACTTCCTGGTTGTGAGAAACTCCAATGTAGTCTCCATGGAGAAACTCCCGTTGCTCGTCCATGGAAAGGCGATCACAGATCAGGGCAGACAGGACAACGTGGGGGTGGAACAGCGGTTACGCTTCAGCCAAAATCTGGATGCGCTTTATGAGTCGGTGACCTAGGCCGTGAACCATAAACCGTTGATGCCGCACGGCCCAATGCGGTATGTGAAGCTGAAGAGGGGGCCGGATGAAGAGCTATTTCCTTGAAGGACTTCGTGATGTTGCAATTGTTCGCAGTGAATTGTCGAGGCTTCTACCGAACGGAGTCGATCCGTGGTTACTGATAGCGGCTGACCCCTATCCTCTTGCGTACTTCACGGTGATCGCCAGCGAAGAGGATGCTCCCTCTATTCAAGCGGATTTGAGCGGGCGCCATTACGACCAGGATGGGGCGGTTTTGGAGATTCTCCGAGAATTGCAGAAGCGGGTCGGTGGCGTTGTTCGGGACGATAACGACAATAAACTGTAAGCTTGTCCTTCAAAGCCAAATGTGATTCAGGCTTCGCATGAGCCGATATGACCTGACCGACTTCGACCCGTATCGCGTTGTGCGGACATCACAAATCTAGCTGCTTTATCTTGCAACAAAGAGCAAAATGGAAGGAGCAGCATGCCGCCTGCAGAGTAGCGCGGAAATCCACCCGCCAGGACGGGGAGGAAGCTCGCGCGTTCCATCATGGACGGTGGGGCTATTTGATGGAGCTGTCGTTCGAACACGCTGTTAGTCGACCGATAAACCAGCGTCCTGCGGGGCCTGGCGGATCGTCGGATCGATAGGCGATGGACACTGGCAGTCGAAGTCCGCCTGCAGGTAAATCCTCGATGATCAGCGAGACCAGCCGCCCTTCCTCGATATCCGTCTTCACGGCATGTTCCGGCATCCCGCCCCAACCAAGGCCGTTGATCAGAAAGGTATGTTTGGCGAAGAGGTCGGCCAGCCGCCAGGTCTGCGAAGACATCACGCCGAATTCCCGCCCGGCCGATAACTCCGTACGATCGGTGAGGATCAGCTGAACATGCTGCTCGAGTTGGCTCTTGGAAATCGGCCCTTCGATCAATGATAACGGATGGTCTGCGGAAGCAACGATATTGAACAGGATACTGCCGAGAGGCTCGGTTGCGATCCCTGAAGGCATGACCGGCAAAGAGCCAACGATGCCGACATTGGCTCTTCGATCAAGTATAGGCTCCACCGTGCCACCCAGCGCCTCCACGAACAGACGCAACGGAACAGTTGGGAAACGCTCGCGAAAGTCCTTTGCTGCCTCAGCGATTATGTGGATGGGAAAGAACACGTCGATGACGACGGACAGCTCTGCTTCCAGCCCGGTGGCCATCCCCTTGGCGTAGGATTTGAATATGTCCACCTTGGCGATGATCTCGCGGGCTTTTGGAAGCAGCAAATCTCCTGCTCCGGTCAATCGAGGATATCGGCCATCACGATCGAACAATTCAACGCCGAGTCTAATTTCCAGGCTGCGAATGAGTTCGCTGACGGCCGACTGGGCCCGCCCCAGTCGGCGGCCTGCCGCAGAGAAGCTCCCTTCATCGACAGTCACCACAAAAGTGCGCAATTGATCGAGCGATATTCCGTCCAATCTCTGTTCCCTTCACCAATACCGATATGGGTGTAATATCGGATTACACGATGGTATCCATCATTAAATATCGGCTTTCCCAATGCTTTCCGCCGTGTGATGAGAGGGAACAGACAATTATTTTGGTCCTGCCCATGGCAGATAGGGAAAGTAGATACCGATGACAGCCGCATATTCTCCGCTGATTTCACAGAGTAAAGCCGTCCGCGTTGCATCCTGGGCTCTGCGCCTTCTTTCTGCTGCCGTGTTCCTGGCGGCCGGGGGCGCAAAGATTGCCGGGGAGCCGATGATGGTGGCGATTTTCGACCAAGTGGGTTTTGGTCAGTGGTTTCGCGTGTTGACGGGCATCGTGGAAGTCGGCGGCGCGATCGCGCTGCTGGTGACCGCAAGCACGGCATTCGGCGCTCTGACGCTCGCTGTCACCATGGTGTTCGCCGTCCTCACTCACCTTTTCCTGATCGGCGGCAATCCATTGCCAGCCGTAGTGTTGCTGGCGATAACCGGCACAGTGGCGTGGCTCCACCGTCGCAGCTTCGCTGTCATTTTGGATGCCCTGCGTTAAACGCCAGGCGGTTCAATCACTAGGAATCACCGTCATTGGGGGCGCGCACTTTGCTCGCAATGAGTTTTAGCTCTCGTCAGAGGCACTGATGATGCGTTTCACTGTTTTACTCCTTGCGTGTTTAAGTCTGGCATCTTGCCACACTACCCAAATGGGCCAGTCGCTGGGCTGGAAGGAGCCACAACGCGGCGACACGACGGACGCCTACTGAGCGTTCACTGCGATTGAAACTTGGAAGGAGTTCTCCTTGGAAATCGGTATCGATAGTTTTGCGATGCTTTTGACTGACCCTGCCACCGGCCGGTTGCAGTCGGCCGCCGATCGTATGGCAAGCGTCCTCGCCGAGGTCGAACTGGCAGACCAAGTGGGGTTGGATGTCTTCGGGATGGGTGAACACCACCGCGCAAATGCTCTGGACTCAGCGCCGGCGATAATCCTGGCTGCCGCCGCAGCACGGACGAAATCGATCAGGCTGACAAGCGCAGTCACAGTCCTTGGCGCGGCCGACCCTGTCCGAGTCTTTCAGGATTTCGCCACTCTTGACCTTATATCTCGCGGCCGGGCCGAGCTCGTTGTCGGTCGTGGTTCGTCCGTTGATGCCTATCCCTTGTTTGGGTTCGATTTGCGCGACTATGACGCGCTCTTCGTCGAGAAGCTCGAGCTTCTGCTCAAGATCAGAGCCAACCCCAAAGTCAACTGGCAGGGCCGGTTCCGCCCCTCGCTGAAGGGCGAGGGAATTTATCCGCGTCCCTATCAACACGATCTGCCAATCTGGCTCGGCGTGGGCGGAACACCGGGGTCTTTCGCGCGGGCTGGAACGCTTGGCTTGCCGCTGATGATCGCGATCATCGGTGGCAGCTTCGATCGCTTCCGGCCTCTTGTGGAACTCTATCGCGACGCTTGGCGCGACGCTGGCCACGATCCGGACAAACAGAAGATCGGTGTCCATGCTCTCGGCTTTGTCGCAGAAACCGACAAGGCTGCGAAAGAGGCGTTTTTCCCCGGCTGGTTTCAGATGTTTACGGAAGCGGGAAAGGAACGAGGGTGGCCGCCGCCGACAGAGGCGCAATTCGAGCACATGTGCGGCCCGAACGGCGCGTTCCTGGTCGGCAGTCCACAAACGGTGGAGGACCGGATAGTCGCCGCCGATAAGGCCTTGGGAGGCGCATCGCGGTTCACCTTTCAAATGAGCACAGCCGCGCTGGATAATGACGCGATGCGACGCTCCATCGAGCTGCTTGGCACTGAAGTTGCACCGAACGTTCGTAAAGCAACGGCCTGGCGCCAATCGGCTTGATCGAGCTGCAAAAGAGCGTCATGAGCTAAGACCGGTCAGGCGCTTGACTGATCCGGCTATACGCCGAGAAGCTCACCTCGGCCTGCGCAATTCGTCCCGGCGAAAGCTGAGACAAGGGCGTTCTCAGCCCCGCCGCCCTCCCTTCGATATGGTGAAACGCCGCGGCGGTACGGCGCCGGCGTGCCGGGCGGCGAGCATCCTCCGACAGAGTGCCTATCGTGGCGGCGACCGGTCATGAAGGTCTTTCGGGCTTCATGGCGACGCTCAAAGGGAGATGCCGACCATTTTGAGTTTGCCGCAGAAGCTCGCTATGGCTTTTTCGACGCCCCGCCGCAGGAAATCCTGAACGGGCGCGAGGCAGCCGCAGCCAGCTTATCTGCACAAGCGCCGGAGAACCGATATCATCACCTTGTGTAAGTTTTCAAAAAGCGGTTAGCTGCCATCGTTGAGCTTCGTGTGCTGAGACGTGTCCGCATTCCGAGGAAAATCTCGTGCACTGGTCGAAACCGCTAAGACTGCATCTCGGCGTCCTGGTCGTCGCATCGCTGCTTTGCACGTCGACGCCGATCATCTGGATGGCCTTCAGCCATGGACGCGATGCTGCGGTGAGCGCCGGCGTGCAGCAGATGCGCGAGATGAGCTTGCGGCTGATCGAGGGATACCGGAATACGCTGCAGGGCGGCACCGAGGCGGTCGCACTGGCCGCGACGCTGCCGCAGCTTACTTCCCCGCCGCCCCAGGATATCAAGGCAAAACAGCAATTCTTTCTGGAAGTTCTGCGAAACGTCCCCAACGCGACGAGCATCTACACGGGCTACCCCGATGGCTCGTACCTGCAGGTCATCAATACGGTAAGGGAGGATGTTCGCCAGACCCTCTCGGTGCCGGAAGGCACGGCATTCGCGGTCAGAACGATTGCACAGAGACAAACGACCGACGTCATATCGACGCTTCGCTTTCTCGACAGCCAAGCCATTGAGATAGGGACGAGGAACGTCGAATATGCATCCTTCGATCCGCGGCAACGCCCGTGGTATCAATCCGTCGTTCAGGACGGTATCCCGGTTTCCGTTGGACCCTATGTCGCCGGCACGCTCAAGGTTCCGACGCTGACAATCGCAGCACCGATGCGGGACAATGGCCAGGTGGTGGTCGGCATCAACATTCACCTGCAGACCGTCAGCCGCCTGCTGGACGCGGGTCAGATTTCGCCGCGAGCAAGAGCCTACATCATCAATGGTGGCGGTGATCTCGTCGCCCATTCCGACCCGGCTGTCATGAGCAGGATCATCGGACTATGGTCGAGAACGGCAGGCGCCTTTGCCGCGAGCGCAAACGGTTTCGACACCAGCCTCGCAACCGTGGCCCGGCTCAGGCAGGATCCCGCCTTTGCCAATGGCGGCCTGGCGCGGGTTGATTTCGATGGTGAAAGTCATCTGGTGCAGATTGCCCCGGTCAGCGTGTCTGGCCTGTTTCAGGGAAGCGTGGCCGCAATCGTCGTGCCGCTGGAGGACCTGGTGGCCGAGGCCAATCGGCTGCTTGTGCGCAATCTCCTCATTGCCAGCGCCTTCGTGATTGCGGGTGTCGCTGCAACGGTGATGCTGTCGCGCATGGTCAGCCGCTCCCTCTATCGCCTGGCGGACGAGGCGCGCAGGATCGGCGATCTCGACGTCGGCGAGAAGCCCATGTCGCACTCCTGGATTACGGAGATCAACACGCTGGCGAGCGCGCTGGCGGCAAGCCGCCATGCCATCGGCCAGTTTGCCCTCTATGTTCCGCGCGAAGTCGTCAGGCGGATCATCGATCCCCAGGGAAGAACCGCCGTCAAGGCGCAGCGGCAGGATGTGACCGTGCTGTTCACCGACATCCGCGACTTCACCACCATCTCCGAGCAGCATTCGCCCGAGGACGTGGTCGATACGCTGTCGGCCTATTTCGAACTCTTAAACACCATCGCCGAGCGCCATGGCGGGACCGTCGTCCAATATCTCGGCGACTCCATTTTCGTCATGTGGAACGCCCCTGTTCCCGATGCCGGACATGCCGAAAACGGCTGCCGATGCGCGCTTGCCATGAAAGCGGCGGTCGACGACTTGAACGAAGCCAATCGTCAAAATGCGCGTCCCGCGCTCATCACGCGATTTGGATTGCACACCGGCCCGGCGGTCGTCGGCAGCTTTGGTGCGATTTCGCGACAGCAGTACACAGCCATGGGCGATACGATCAATGTCGCCTCACGGCTGGAAGGACTGAACAAGGACTTCAACACCTCGATCCTGGTGAGTGCGGCCACACGCGACGCGGTCGCCGATCGCTTCCACCTTCGCCCGCTTGGCCTGGTGCAGCTCAAGGGGCGCGCCGAGAAGGTCGATCTATGGGAGCTTGTCGGGGATGCCAATCACCTTACCAATCCGTAAGTTGTGGCCAAAGCCTGATCAGCTAGATTGATCCCCCAGGCATCCGGGAACGATCGGGCTGATGGGCATGTAGACGATCTCGCCGGGGCCGGCGGTGACCGTTCCCCCGTCCGTCGAGACCGAAAGCCGGCCTTCCAGAACGATCATGGCGGCTTTGACCCTTTTCGTTCGGGATTAGGTAGCAAAACCACCCTATAGCTTCAGGTTAGTCGCGGTGAGTCAATTCGCAATCATCTCAGAAATTACACTGAACGGCCGAACATTTCACGATCACCTCTTGCCATTCGTAGTACCACAACAGACCTTGCGCGATAACAGTCGAGGCCGCGACAACCAATATCATCTGTCGGAGCGTGAGGGATTTCCAAAACATAGACCGAGCTAGAAGTAGGGAGCTCGTCATTCCTGCCGGAAACATCAAAACCGGCACCCACGAAACAACTTCTGCTTCAAATCGGTCTTTCGACGAACAGCACAAGAAGTATTTGTGGTCTTCCGAAAGCCCAAGAATGACCTCGGTCACCGCTATATACCCACTCCAAACCACCGACACCGGGCCAAGAAAATACCCCACGACAGCGACGACGAGGAATGCCCCGAATAAAAACAGGAACGGCTTCAGGCCAAGCATAAAAGCGAGTGTTTTCAGAACGAGGAAGACTGGCGATGCCAGAACACAAAGCAACGTTGCCGATGCCCAACCCCGCTTTTGTCTCTGAGTTGGAAGGTCGACTTCGGCTTGCACATCCATGCGTGGCCCCTCAAATGTGAAAAAGCGAAACGACCTTGTGGTGATAGTGCGTGGCCAAAAGCGCTAACTGTATGCTGATCACACTGTCAAGCCATCTATCGCGCGATCAGGTTGACTCCAACCCAAGAAGAACGCCTGCCCCCAGCGCGTTCGAAACCTGCTCGTGGGCACCTTTCGGCCCGTTGCAGGCGCCACTGGGAACACGTGCGCCCTCCTACCTCTTCGCCCGACTTCCTGAGGCTCCACTCCCCCACCCCTCACCTTACAAATCCGTAAGTTGAGGCCGAAGCCTGATCAGCTAGATTGCTGCCTCAGGCATCCGGGAACGATCGGGCTGATGCGAATCCTGCTTATCGAGGACGATACCAAGACGTCCGATTATATCGCCAAGGGTTTTTCCGAGGCGGGGCATGTCTGTGACGTGTTCGGCGACGGCCGCGATGGGCTGTTTCAGGCGCAGCGCGAGGCCTATGACGTCATCGTCGTCGATCGCATGTTGCCGGGCCTCGATGGCCTGGCGATCGTGCGTTCACTTAGGGCTGCCAAGGTCGGCACGTCGGCGCTGTTCCTGACATCGATCGGCGGCGTCGACGATCGGGTCGAGGGGCTGGAGGCGGGCGGCGACGATTATCTGGTCAAGCCCTTTGCCTTCTCCGAGCTGATGGCGCGCGTCAATGCGCTTGGCCGGCGGCCGCCGGTGCAGGAGCAGAGGACGGTGCTGAGGGTTGCCGATCTCGAGCTCGACCTGATCCGGCGGGAGGCCCGCCGCGCCGGCCAGGTGATCGAGCTGCAGCCGCGTGAATTCACCCTGCTCGAGGTGCTGATGCGCGGCGAAGGCCGGGTCATCACCAAGACGATGCTGCTGGAGCGGGTCTGGGATTTCCACTTCGATCCGAAGACCAGCGTCGTCGAGACCCATATCAGCCGGCTGAGAGCCAAAGTCGACAAGCCGTTCCAGGCCCAGCTTCTGCATACGGTTCGCAACACGGGATACAGCCTGCATGCGCCTCGCTAGAACAGGAAAATCTCAAATCCTGTTCGCAATTTAAAGAGTAAGAGCATGATGTCGTCCGAAAACCGCGCACACTTTTCGGCATCATGCTCTAGCCTGCGCAGGAGCACGCCGTTCCGGCTTGCCGTCACTTTCGGCGTGCTCTTCGTCGTCACCTTCATGTTGAGCGGCGCTATCATCTATCACATGCTGCGCCTCGGCCTCGGCCGCGATCTCGACCAGTCGCTGACCGAGATGAATTCGCTTGTCGTCTCGACCTATGAGCCCAACGATACCGAGGATCTGGTCAACACGCTGAACAATTATGCTAGCTTCCAGTCGACCTCCGACGGGCTCTATTCGCTGACCGACCATGCCGGCAAGAAACTCGCCGGCAATTTCGCCGCCCCCCGTATCCCGAACGGCGTCTATACCGTCACCTCCAGGGATGTCGGGCTGAAGGGGCATGAGCGCTACCGGATGCAGGTCTCGACCATCGGTCCCTACAGCCTGGTGGTGGCGGAAAACTTCAACGATGTCGACGAGATGCTGCGGATCGTGCTGGTGAGCTTCGAATGGGCCGCCGCGATCGTCGTGACGACGGCGATCGGCGGCGGCGTCTTTCTGGCCGTTCGCGCCCAGGCGCGGCTGGACCGGGTCGCCCTCACCATGAACGATGTCTCGCTTGGCCAGCTTCAGGCCCGCATTGCGATCACCGGAAACGGCGACGATCTCGATACGGTGGCGATCCAGATCAACGCGGCGCTGGAACGGCTGCAGAGATTGGTCGAGAGCATGCGGCAGGTGAGCGCCGATATCGCCCACGATCTGAAGACGCCTCTGAACAGGCTGCGCCTGACGCTGGATGCCGCGGTGGCCGGCAACGACCAGCAGGCGGATGTTTCGGCTCTGCTTGACGAAGCGCGAAACGAGAGCGACCGGATCAACGCCACTTTCGAGGCGCTGCTGCGCATTTCCCAGATCGAGGCCGGCGCCCGCAAGGAGCGTTTCCAGGCGACCGATATCGACGCCGTGCTTGCGGTCATTTCCGAGGTCTATGCCGATGTCGCGGAAGACGCGCTGATGGCGCTTGATATCGCGGAGCGCTGTCCCGCGCTCATCCGGGGCGACCGTGATCTGTTGACGCAGATGATCGCCAACCTGGTGGAGAACGCGATCAACCACTGCCCGGCCGGAACCGGCATCACGGTTTCGCTCCGTTGCCAGAGCGGCCGCGCCATCCTTTCGGTCGCCGATACCGGCCCCGGCATTCCCGCCGGCGAAAGGGACAAGGTCTTCCGGCGTCTCTACCGGCTCGACAAGAGCCGCACGACGCCGGGAAGCGGGCTTGGGCTCAGCCTCGTCAAGGCGATCGCCGAGCTGCATGCGGCCGAGATCACCATGGCGGACAATCATCCCGGCCTCATCGTTTCGATCGGCTTCCCGCTGATGCCAGCTGAGAAGCCCTAACCGCCCATCCCGGAGGAGCGGTCCTGACCGCTCACCCCGGGGGAGCGGCCCTAGCCGCTCAGCCCGGGGGAGCGGCCCTAGCCGCTCACCCTCCAGGCCGCGAGACGGCGGAAGCGACGAGCAAACCGGCGCACCTCAGCCGCGGTTCGATATGGCAGCACACTCCACGGCCGGCGGCGGCCCAGGCGATAGGTCGAAAGCCCTGCCTGGATCTGGGAACAGGGATCGGCCCTTTGGCTGACCGGCAGCGGATCGACGAAGCAGGCGCTCAGCCCATCATCGAACTCCAGATCGAAGGCGAGATCATAGGGCAGACGCATGGGCATGAGCATATCGGCAATCCAGCCTGCCGCCTTGCGATTGATCAGATAGGCGCCGGACCCCTTCTCGCGGGTGAGCGCGATGGCAAGCGAGCGTGACGCGGTCAGCGGCTCCACCTTGTGCTTTTTCCCGGAACTGACGGTCGACAGCCGCAGGATGTCCCAGCGCGCCTGGTGCTCGAGGGCGGCCTCGAGCAGCTCGGCCAGATCGTCATCGAAATCGAGATCGTCTTCCAGAATGAGCGCGAACTCGGCATGGCTGCCGAGGAAGCGCTTGGCGCATTCGACATGGCTGAGATAACAGCCGATCTCGAATGGGTTTGGCCGGCGGCCGTGCCGGCTGAGATAGGCTGCTTCGTCAAAACCCGGATGCGGCAGGCTCAGCCCTGCCCCATCGACCGCCGCCACACGCTCGAAGGCAAGGCCGAAGCTTGCCAGCAGGCGTTCCATTCGAAACCGGCGCAAGGGCGCGCGGTCGAGATTGATCAGGTAGGTATTCACCCGCAGGCTGACCGGATGAAGGGCCGGCATAAGGGCGGCAGGTGCGGTGCGCATGTTCATGAGAGAGCTGACCTTCGACTTGGCAATGATGGCGCCAAGCCTGCGCTCCAAACCTCACGGGGACTTCGCTGGAACTATACATTTTCGTAAAGTGCGAGGGTCGAACGGCCGAGGCTGCATTTCTTACGGATTGGTATGATCCCGGCAAAGTGCGCGTGAGAATGCCGCGCTACCAGCTCTCGTGCGGCACGCAGTGGACGCCTCCCTTCCCGCGATCGAAACCGACAACCAGCGAGCCTTCGATGACGACAGCGACCCACTGCGTGCCGCCCCGGATGATCCCTGGCTTGAGCAACCGGCTCAGTGCCTGCCTCCTCATTGATCAGAGTGGAAGGTGACGTGTTGGAACTCCATCTGTGTCTTCTCAAACCAGCATCGACTGCTGGGCGGAGATACCCGCCGTCGCGCCCTGCGATATTGCCGTGGTGACCGAGGCCATGAGGGGGTTTGCAAGATCGCCGGCAGCATAGATGCCGGGCGTGCTGGTTTCGCGGCGCTCGTCGACCTTGAGGGCGATGCCGAAGGGCGTATTGACCGTGGCGAGGCCCAGTGAGTCATGCAGGCTTGCGGACGGCTTGTTGCGCGGATGCGCGAACAGGATGTCGACCGCGGCATTGCGGCCGCTCTCGAGATTAACGGTGGTGATATGGCCCCGGTGATGGGCGATTTCGGCGATCCGGCCATCAACGACAGGTATGTTGCGGCGCGCCAGATCGGCCCGGATGTCGGGTGCAATGTCGTGACCATCGGCGAAGACCGTCAACGTGTCGGTCCAGTCGTGGTACAGCCTGACATAATTGTGCGACGGCGGGCCGGACCAGACGAGGCCCCAATGCTGGCCGGCGACTTCAAAGCCATCGCAATAGGGGCAGGGTACGATGGATGTGCCCCAGCTTTCGGCAAAACCCGGAACAGCAGGCATCTGGTCGGCGACGCCATAACTCAGGATCAGGCGGCGCGCCCCAAGGCTTTCGCCATCGCCAGTGAGGACGGAGAAGTCGTCGATGGTGCCGGAGATGCTGTCGGCCCGCGCATTGACCAGCCTGATCGTGGGATAACGCGCCAATTGCTGCCGCGCCTCGGCCAGAATGTCCAGCGGTGGCTTGTGATCGTGGCCGAGCAGACCATGCGAGTGGCCGGCGAAGCGATTGCGCGGCAGGCCGGTATCGAGAACGGTGACCTTGCGGCGGGCACGGCCGAGCTGCAGGGCGCCGGCGAGACCGGCAAAGCTGCCGCCGATGATGATGACGTCATCCATGGTGATGGGCTCCGTGTTGCGGATGGAGGGGGTTGGGTTGGGCCAGGCGCAAAAACTCATTCAGCGATAGGCATTCGATATCGCCAAGCGGTCCAGGGAAACTTGATTTGGAAGACAGGGTAAAATCCATTCTTCGGCTTGCGCATTTCAGATACTACGTAGTATCGTAATGCTAGAATTAAGATACTGTCAAGGATCGTAATTGTCGTGACCGAAAACAGCCAGGCCCGGCGCGGCCGGCCCGCCAACGAGGCGCTTGGCCAAACGATAGTCGACGCCGCGTGCGAACTCTTTGTGGAATTGGGTTTTCAAGCGACGACATTGGACAAGGTCGCCCAGC
>Ga0102591_1002066_pt1 | contig 23538 bp, 17 predicted proteins | sample AraplaCol_mCL_r2_2_FD_76860 | JGI IMG/M metagenome (GOLD analysis project Ga0102591, IMG submission 76860) | Arabidopsis root microbial communities from North Carolina, USA - plate scrape MF_Col_mCL_r2 (SPADES assembly) (version 2) | ecosystem: Host-associated > Plants > Roots > Endosphere... | reverse complement strand
TCGACCGCTGATCGAGGCCGGCATCTCGCGCAGCGACCTGCTGTCGGCCATGCCGCCGGGTGCGGCCCGCAACGCCGTCGATTGCGCCCTCTGGGACCTCGAGGCGAAGCAGACAGGAGACAGCGTCGCCGCCCGCCTCGGCCTTTCCGCTCCGCAGCCGCTCACCACCGCATACACCATCTCGCTCGGCGAACCGGAGGTGATGGCCGCCCAGGCGCGCGAGCATGCCGGCCGCGCCCTGCTCAAGGTCAAGGTCGGCACCGGCGACGATGAAAGCCGCATCCGCGCCGTCCGCGCCGCCGCGCCCGATGCCGAAATCATCCTCGACGCCAATGAAGGCTGGCCGGAAGCGGTGTTGGAACGTCACCTCAATATCGCGGCGCAAGCGGGTGTGGTCCTCGTCGAGCAGCCGCTGCCGGCCGGCCGCGATGGGCTGCTTGCTGAAATCCGCCGCCCGCTCCTCGTCTGCGCCGACGAGAGCGTCCACCACACCGGCGATCTCGCAAGCCTTGCCGACCGCTACGACGCTATTAACATCAAGCTCGACAAGACGGGCGGCCTGACGGAGGCGCTGTCGATGAAGGCCGAGGCCGAACGGCTTGGATTCAGCATCATGATTGGCTGCATGGTCGGCACCTCGCTTGCCATGGCGCCCGCCGTTCTGCTTGCTCAGAATGCCGATTTTGTCGATCTCGACGGTCCGCTGCTGCTTGCCCGCGACCGCGAACCCGGTCTTCGTTACGCCGCTTCCCTGGTCTTTCCGCCCGAAACCACCCTCTGGGGCTGAAGATAATAGGCTGAGATGACGAGGCCGAGGCCGGAGAACGCGACCACGGCCATGACGGAATAGCTGACGACGCCGAGCCAGGCATAGAGATAACCCGACGCCAGGGTCATCAGCGCCATCGCCATGCCGACATAGAAGAAATAGGCGCCCTGCGCCGAGGATTCCTGCGTTTCCTGCACGGTCGCCACGATCCGCCGCTGCACGCCGGTATGCACGAAGGCGTAGGTAAAGCCATGGAAACATTGCAGCAGGAAGAAACCGGCAAAGCCTGTATTCATCGGAAACAGGATCCAGCGGCAGACGCTGATGGCGCAGCCGAAGCGGATCAGCGTCCAGGCATCGAAGCGACGGTTGAGACGCTTCGACAGGAAGAACACAGTCACTTCCGAAGCGACGCCGGCGCTCCAGAGCAGGCCGACCTGCGTGCCGGAGAAGCCGAGATGATGCCAGTAGATCGAGGAAAAGGCGTTCAGCACCGCATGGCTCGACTGCTGGATGGCGACGCCGATCAGAAGCAGCAGAAGGTGCGGCTCGCGCAGACCGCTGCCGGTGGCTGCCGGAATGTTGATCGGCTGGCCGCGCCGTCGCGTCGGTCCGATGCGCGGACAGAAGATCGCCATGACAACGGTCATGATAAAGCCGAAGACCATGACCGGCAGCACCATTTCGCCGCCCCACCGGCTGATCAGCTGGCCACCGACCAGCGTCGAGATGATGAACGCAATCGAGCCCCACACGCGCATCGATCCGTAATCGAGCCCCCAGCGGCGCACGCCCGAGATGACGATCGATTCAACGACGGGCACATAGGGCGCGAAAGTGGCGCCCTGCAGCGCATAGACGATCGTCACGGGCCAGAAGGTCGTCGTCCAGAACAGCGCGATCGCCGTCAGCAGCGACAGGCAACCCGACCAGAGCAGCACGTCGGCGCGCTCCTTCAATCGATCGGCGATCATGGCGACGACAGGCGCCACCAACACGCGAACCACCATCGGTATGGCAAGGATGATGCCGATCTCGTGGTCGCTGAAGCTGTGGGTTGCGAGCCACACGGGAAAAAACGGCAGGACGATGCCGTTGACGAGCAGCGGCGCGCAATAGGAAAGCGCGCTAAGCATCCGGAAGCGCGGCGGCGCTCCCTCACCCGTCGGGGAATTTTGAGCGGGAATCATGGGTGGACCTGAAGGAAACTGGACGTTGTCCTAACACACCACCCTGGAGGCGACTATTACGAGAAATAGCCGTTCTGAAACGTTTTAGAAAATAAATAGGGCCTGTCGCCTAACGGTAACGGCTAAATTCGAGGGAGCGCAGGCGCGGATGGCCGGCGCCAAAATCAGGCGGCCTGAGGAGCCAGTTCTGCGTCTTCCCGCTCGACGGCGGCAAGTGCTGTCACACTGCTGGCGAGCGCCCGCCAGGTGATCAGTTCGAACGTGCCGTCCTCGTGCTCGGCGACCGCCGTGCAACTTTCCACCCAATCACCGGTGTTGATGTAACGGATACCGTCCATATCCTGGATGATGGCATGATGGATATGTCCGCAGATCACCCCATCGGCGCCATTTTTGCGGGCTTCCTCTGCCACGACGCGCTCGAATTCACCGATGAAATTGACGGCATGTTTGACCTGCAGTTTCGCCCAGGCCGAGAACGACCAGTAGGGCATACCAAGTCGACGGCGCACCGCCGCCAGGATGATATTGATGCGGATCGCCGTGTCATAGGCCCAGTCGCCGAGATAGGCGAGCAGTCGTGCATTGCGGACGACGACGTCGAACTCGTCGCCGTGCAGGATCAGGTATTTTCTGCCGTCTGCGCCGTCATGCATCATGCGCTCGACGACTTCGATGCCGCCAAAATGCATGCCCGGGAAGGCCCGCAGGAATTCGTCGTGATTGCCGGGAATATAGACGACGCGCGTGCCCTTGCGCGCCTTGCGCAACAGCTTCTGGACGACGTCGTTGCAGACCTGCGGCCAGTACCAGCTGCGCTTGAGACGCCAGCCGTCGACGATGTCGCCGACGAGCACGATCGTATCGGCCTCGTGGTGGCGCAGGAAATCCAGCAGGAAGTCGGCCTTCGCGGCCTTCGAGCCGAGATGGACATCGGAAATGAAGAGCGTGCGGAAATATCTGGGTTCCATCATGTCTTTCACGAGCTGCCGCTCATGTCCCATCTTTCATCTAGCCTTCCAAAAACAGACTCGTGTTTCAGGAAGATGACAAGACCGGGAAAAGCGCTGCAAACCCGATCATTCCGCGCGGGCAGGATGCCTGTCGGCACGCGGGCAGGATGCCCGTCGCCGCCAGGCCTACCGGCCATGTTGCCCTGCGCATTCAGGGCGTTCATGATGGCGGCGATTCATATCCGACAATGCGGGATGGCTGATGCGTCTTTTTCTCGTTCGCCACGGCGAATCCCTCGGCAACATCAACGAACAGGCCTACCGCCAATTCGGCGATCACAACGTGCCGCTGACGCAGTGGGGCCATCGGCAGGCACTCGAGGCAGGCGGCGTGATCGCCTCCTATCTCAAGGCATTGCCGAGCGCGGGTTTCGGCAAGCTGCAGATCTGGTACTCGCCCTTTCTGAGGACGCGGCAGAGCAAGGATGCGCTGCTCGAAGCCCTGCCGGAAAGCGTCGTCGGCGATATCAGGGAAGATTATCTGCTGCGCGAGCAGGATTTCGGTCTCTTCACCGAAATCTATGACCACGCCGAACAGAAGCAGAAGTTTCCCGAGGAGTTCGAAAAATGGGCGAGGCTGCGCAGCAACAGCGGCAAGTTCTACGCACGACCGCCGGATGGCGAAAGTCGGGCGGATGTGGCCCAGCGGGTGCGCCTGTTCCTGCAGACCGTTATGCACGATGCCGAAAATAGCGACCGCAACGTTGTGATCGTCGGTCATGGCGTCACCAACCGGGCGGTCGAAATGAATTTCCTGCACCGCCCCGTCGAGTGGTTCGAGCGCTCCGACAATCCTGGAAACGCCGATATCACGCTGATCGAGGGGACTCGCTCGCAAGGATACGAGTCGATCCTGCTGCATCAGGCCGCCGACCGGCAGCCGGGACAGGAGGGCGAGCTGCGCGATGCCTATGGCGCCGACGTGACGCTTACGCCGAAGCCCTGCGGTTAGCGACGCCTTGCAGAGCGCCGCTACAGAACCAGTGGCGGGTCACGCTCACCAAATTGCCAGCGCCGTATTCGGCCCAATCCTCAAGCGCAGCGAACATCAATGCGTCATGTGGCCTTGCCCCGAAACTAGAGCCCCTTGATGGCGAGGACGTTGGCCACAAACCGACTCTATCATGAGGATCGCCTCAACGCATCGGAGCGACATCACCGCGCGGTTGCGGCTCGCCTTGGGCAGGTCCGCCGCGCGTTAAGCAAACGCGCGGCGGAGGCTCCAACGCCTTGATTCCACGCCAGTCCCGTCAGGCAGCTCGCACCGCCGCCATCGGTTTCACGTTCTGATTCATCCGGAACAGATTGTTCGGATCGTAACGCCGCTTGATTTCGGCAAGGCGACCGTAGTTGGCGCCGTAAGCACTTTCGACCCGATCGACCTCGTCTTCCGGCATGAAGTTGATGTAGGCGGTGCCGACCGAATGCGGCTTGGTTGCCTCGAAGAGTTCCCGCGCCCAACCGATACAGCTTCCATCCATCCCGGCTTCCCGCCAGCGCGCATGCACATTCATGACGAAATGCGAGCTTCGTTGCGGAAATGCGGTCGCCTCGGTGGGTACGCGGCCAGCGGCACCACCGACATGGCCGATGAAGATCTCGCACTCCGGTCCGGGCAGCTTGCGCACGGCGTTGAGCAGGACGTCGATCGCCGCATCCGAGAGAGAGGCGAAATCCTGGCTCTTCCAATAATTGCGCGCACCGGGCGTGAGCAGCGGGTCGAATGCCTGTTGCCAGCCGGTGAACGGCACTGGGCCGACGACGTCGGCAATCGGATTTCCGATCGCGCGCAATCTGGCCGTTGCCTTTTCGCCCGCCGCAATGTCTCCGCAATAGCACATGGCCAGCACCACGATCTCCTTGCCGTGCCATTCGGCCGGAAGGAACGGCAGCGGCGGCGCCTGACGCATCACCACCCAACAGGTCAGTTCGTCAGGGGCCGCCTCCAGCGCCTGCCGGTACTCCTTGAGCACCTTTTCAGCATCGGCGAAGGGATGCACGACGAGCCCGGCCAGAACCTCTGTGTTGAGAGGGTTGAGCTGGAATTCGAAAGAAGTCACGACGCCGAAATTGCCGCCGCCGCCGCGCAGCGCCCAGAAGAGATCCGGCATTTCTTTTTCGCTCGCCTTGACCAGCTCGCCATCGGCCGTCACCACATCAACCGAAAGCAGATTATCGAGCGTCAGCCCGAATTTGCGGGTCAGCCAGCCGAAACCGCCGCCGAGTGTCAGGCCGGCGATGCCGGTCGTGGAATTGATGCCGGTCGGCAGCACCAGCCCGAAGGCCAGCGTTTCCTTGTCGACGTCGGCGAGTGTCGCGCCCGGCTCGATCCTGGCGCGCTTGGTCTGTGGATCGACCCGCACCGATTTCATCGCTGACAGGTCGATGACGATACCGCCCTCGCAGACAGCATTGCCGGCGATGCCGTGGCCGCCGCCACGCACCGAAACGAGCAGATTATTGTCGCGTGCAAACCGCACCGCCCGCACCACATCGGCAGCACCGGCGCAGCGCGCGATAAGCCCGGGCCGGCGGTCGATCATCGCATTCCAGATCGTCCGCGCTTCGTTGTAATCCATGTCCTTACTGGTCAGGAGACTGCCGCGAAATCCGGCGGCAAAAGCATCGATGGCCACGTCATTGACCATCGTCTGCCCCCTTTGCAGGGTCGTGAGGTTCAAATTGTCCATGATTTCCTCCATGCGACCGGCGCCCCGCACCGTCGCAGCCGGCATCCTGCGCCTGTTGAGGTCGTCAAACAAGTTTTCCAAAAGGATTAGCCATTGGCATCAGGGTCGAATGGTCGTCCCGCGGGTCCCCCGCCCATCTCACGAAAACTTCTCCCATCCCTCATTTCCATACTGTCGCCCGTATCCGATTGATGTATGGAGGGAACTCCCCAAAAGACGTGCACGGAGGCGGCGATGGATCACCCGGAAAAATCCAAGACGGAAAAGAACCTAACGAGCGGCGATCTCGACGAACAGGCGCTTTTCTTCCACCGCTACCCCCGCCCCGGCAAGCTGGAGATCCAGGCGACCAAGCCGCTCGGCAATCAGCGCGACCTGGCGCTCGCCTATTCGCCCGGCGTTGCCGCCCCTTGCCTTGCTATCCGTGACAATCCCGAAATGGCAGCCGAATATACCTCGCGCGCCAATCTCGTTGCCGTCATCTCCAACGGCACCGCCGTGCTTGGCCTCGGCAATATCGGCCCGCTTGCCTCCAAACCGGTCATGGAGGGCAAGGCGGTGCTCTTCAAGAAATTCGCCGGCATCGACGTCTTCGATATCGAGATCGACGCCGCAGGCGTCGACCAGATGGTTTCGACCATAGCCTCGCTGGAGCCGACCTTCGGCGGCATCAACCTCGAGGACATCAAGGCGCCGGAATGTTTCGACGTCGAGCGGCGCCTGCGCGAGAAGATGAAGATCCCCGTTTTCCACGACGATCAGCACGGTACGGCGATCATCGTCGCCGCGGCGATCCTGAACGGGCTGGAACTCGCCGGCAAGAACATCGCCGACATCAAGATCGTCGCCTCCGGCGCGGGTGCCGCCGCCCTCGCCTGCCTCAACCTGCTTGTCATTCTCGGGGCAAAACGCGAAAACATCTGGGTCCACGATCTCGAAGGCCTCGTCTATGAGGGCCGCATCGAGCTGATGGACGAATGGAAATCCATCTATGCCCAGAAGAGCGAGACGCGTACGCTGGCGGAAAATATCGGCGGCGCCGACGTCTTCCTCGGCCTGTCGGCGGCCGGCGTGCTGAAGCCGGAATTGCTGGCGCAGATGGCCGACAAGCCGTTGATCATGGCGCTTGCCAATCCGACGCCGGAGATCATGCCGGATCTCGCCCGTGCTGCCCGCCCCGATGCGATGATCTGCACCGGCCGCTCGGATTTCGCCAACCAGGTCAACAACGTCCTCTGCTTCCCCTATATCTTCCGCGGCGCGCTCGATTGCGGCGCCGAGACGATCAATGAGGAAATGAAGATGGCGGCCGTGCGCGCCATCGCCGCCCTTGCCCGCGAAGAGCCGTCGGATGTCGCCGCCCGCGCCTATTCCGGCGAGACCCCGGTTTTCGGCCCCGATTATCTGATCCCCTCGCCCTTCGATCCGCGCCTGATCCTGCGCATCGCGCCCGCGGTCGCCAAGGCCGCCGAACAGAGCGGCGTCGCGCGCCGCCCGATCCAGGATTTCGACGCCTATCTCGACCAGCTGAACCGCTTCGTCTTCCGCTCCGGCTTCGTCATGAAACCGATCTTCACCGCCGCCAAGGCCGCCGAGCGCAAGCGCGTCATCTTCTCCGAAGGCGAGGACGAACGCGTATTGCGCGCCGCCCAGGTGCTGCTCGAGGAAGGCCTTGCCGAACCGATCCTGATCGGCCGCCCGCAAGTCATCGAGACACGCCTGAAGCGCTACGGCCTGCGCATCCGGCCGCTGCAGGATTTCGAGGTCATCAACCCGGAAGACGATCCGCGCTTCCGCGAATATGTCGATCTCTATTTCTCCCTCGTCGGCCGCCGCGGCGTCATCCCGGAAGCCGCCCGCACCATCGTACGCACCAACACCACCGTCATCGGCGCGCTGGCGCTGCGGCGCGGTGAGGCCGATGCGCTGATCTGCGGCCTCGAAGGCCGCTACGAGAAGCACCTGCGCGACGTCCGCCTGATCATCGGCAAGCGCAAGGATGTCCGCGATTTCTCAGCCCTCAGCCTGATGATCTCGCAGCGCGGCGCCACTTTCTTCACCGACACCTACGTCACCTTTAATCCGAACGCCGAAGAGATCGCCGAGGCGACGGTGCTCGCGGCCGAGGAAATCCGCCGTTTCGGCATCACCCCGCGCGCCGCTCTGGTCTCGCATTCCAACTTCGGCTCGCGTGAATCCGAAAGCGCCACGAAGATGCGCAACGCCCTGCAGCTCGTGCGCGAAGCCGCACCCGACCTCGAGGTCGACGGTGAGATGCACGGCGAAAGCGCCATCACTGAAGCGTTGCGCAAGCGCGTCATGCCGGACACGACGCTGCACGACGAGGCGAACCTCCTGGTATTCCCGAACCTCGATGCCGCCAACATCACGCTCGGTGTGGTGAAGTCGATGACGGACGGCCTGCATGTCGGCCCGATCCTGCTCGGCACCGCCCTGCCCGCCCATATCCTCGCCCCCTCGGTCACCTCCCGCGGCGTCGTCAACATGGCGGCACTCGCCGTCGTCGAGGCATCGCAACCGGCCTGAGCCGGCTCAGACTGCTGACAAAGTCGGCCAACTCCTCGCCATGCTCGGGCTTGTCCCGAGCATCTGCAGCCGGTTGATTTGCATGCGCGGGGCCTGGGATATAATCCTTCGGTACGAGCGGCCTTGAAGCCGCTCCGACACATGTCCTGATGCCGTCTCAGGCACTCCGCAGCGACAGGCGCCCTTTATCCGCGAGCGCATCCGCGCGCTCGTTGCCGGCAATGCCGGAATGGCCTTTGCACCAGGCGATGGTCACCAGACCATTCTGGGATAGTTGAAGATCGACCGTTTTCCAGAGTTCCGCATTGGCGATCGTTCGGCTTCGGGTATTCCCGTTCGGGTTGCTTTTCTTCCAGCCGTTGTTCTTCCAGATATGTCGCCGGCTGTTGCAGCCTTTGACGGCATAGACGGAATCGGACCAGATAGTCGCGGGCTCGCCGCTTGCTCCGCTGTTGATCCAGATTGCCGCCCTGAGGACGGCGGTCAATTCCATCGAATTATTGGCGGAATCCTCGACGCCACCGAAGCCGGAGGCGATTTCTGCGGCATCACGATAGGCGACAAATGCCCAGCCCCCGTGCCCGGAACCGGGTTCATGACAACCGTCCACGAAGACGTGGAGGCCGTGTTGGGCTTCGGGTATCCCGACTGTCGCAGCAGGGGAGCGAAGTTCGTTGGAAATACCTGACATTTTCGCCGTCCTTCTCGCCTTCGCCGCGCCCACCGCAAGACCACTGCGGCTTGCGGCGACCTGCCCCATATCCCACGTCTTGATCACCTCCCGCGGCGGCGTCAACATCGAAGCACTGGCCGTCATCGAGGCGTGGCAAGTGCGGTATCATAAAGAATGCACCGTCTGTAAACCTACCCGGCGCCAAGCGGCATTGCAGCGACCGGAATTCTCCCCATCCCTCGTTGGGGGGTAGTGGCGGAGGTAGCTATGAAAGCTGATCTGGCGAGCGAGAAGAAGAATCGAGTCCCGGAAAACTGAAAGAAGAAAGTCCCGCTTTTGGCGGCACAACAAATTCCCCCCAACAGATGGGTCGCCCGCATTTGCTGGATAAGATCGCGAAAATGCGCTAGGATTTTCTCGAAGCTTATTAAGAGAAACACGTTAAGAGACAACGCGCGGCGATCGAGGCCGCAATCGACCGATCGATTCTTTGCTCATTCCGGGACGACGCCGTGAAACGCCGAAACCTGTCTCTTGCCCTTCTCCTTGCCTTTGCGGCGCCTGCCGCCGCGCAAAACAGCGCCGTCTGTGAGGACCTGCACGGTCGCCTTGCCGACTTGCCGCGATCGATCGGCAATGGCAACGGCCCGGAAGCCCGCCAATATTCCAGCGCCATGGCCGAGCAGAACCTCGAGCTGCGCAAGGTTCGCAACGAGCTGCGCAGCAATGACTGCACCTCGGGCAGCATGGTGGTGATCGGCGGCGAGAATGACGATTATTGCGCCGAACTTTCGCAGTCCGAAGCGCGCATGATCGACAATATCCACTATCTCCAGGACCGCCGCAACGAACTGGCCGACCAGAACGGCGCCGATGACGACGCGCGCCGCGAACTGGTCGCGGCTCTCGACCGCAATGGCTGCAACAGCGAAAACTTCTATGCCCCGAGCGATCGCAGCGCCGCCGACCCCGCGCCAAGCGTCGAGGAACAGGCGCTACGCACCGATACCTTCATTCCGCTCGGCGGCGGCGAAGAGGTCGATCCGCGTTACGGCCTGCCGCGGGCCGAGATGCTCTCGCCGGTCAGCACCATGTGCGTGCGCAGCTGCGACGGCGGCTTCTTCCCGATCAGCTCGAACGCCACGTCGGTCGATTTCGGCCGCGATGCTCAGACCTGCGCCAAGATGTGCCCGGGCATCGAGACCGAACTGTTCTATCGTGACGTGACGAGCACCGAAGCCTCGAACATGATCTCGGTCGCAACGGGCACGCCCTACAGCGCCATGAAAAATGCCTTTGCCTACAAGAACCGCACGCCCGGGGAAAAATCCTCCTGCGCCTGCAATCTCACAGCCTATTATGAGGAGATGCGCGGCAAGCAGGCGGTGAGCGAACCGCCGCAGCAGGGCTCGATCACCACCATCCGCACCAAGGCGAAGGATGCCGCCGCGCCGCAACCGTCCGTTCCCGAGCGCCCCTACGATCCCACGCAGAACCGCGTCCGTCAGGTCGGCCCGCAGTTTCTGGCCGGCGATCAGGGCTCGATCGACCTCGCCAATCCGGCAACGCCAGGCCCGCAGCCACAACAGCAGCAGTGATTGAACAGCTGGAACTGCGGTGGCGGAGCAATACCGGCGTTGTGCCAGGCCGCATGAGATGACGGCGATGTCACGTGAACGTGCGGCGGGATGTGAATGCGGGTCGCTTGAGCATGGTCAGTAGGTCGTACGACCGCCGCTCAGGTCGAACGTCGATGCGGTCGTGAAGGAGTTCTCCTCGGAGAGCAGCCAGACGACCATCGAAGCGATCTCATGAAGTTCAACAAAACGGTCGCGCGGAATGCGGACGCGCATATATTCGATAAACTCGGATGTCAGCCCGTCCAATATAGGTGTCTTTGCTGTGGTTGGCGTTACCGCGTTCACGGCGATTCCTGTCTTTGCGAGTTCCTTGCCAAGAGACTTGGTGAAGCCCAGCACACCAGCTTTCGCTGCGCTGTAGGCGGCGATGTTCGGATTTCCTTCTTTGCCCGCAACCGAAGAGATGTTCACAATCCGCCCGTAGTCGCGCTTTAACATGACCGGAACGACGTGCCGGCAACAATTGAAGGTTCCCGTGAGGCAGACATCGACGACGTCTTTCCATTCACCGAAATCGTATTCGATCGTGGGCTTTACCGGACCGGTAATCCCGGCGGAATTGACGAGGCCGTCGATACGGCCAAAAATCTCCTCGGTCGCCGCCGCCGCATTTTTCACTGATACGGGATCTGCGACGTTGACGCCGAAAGCGACCGTGCCAGATCCGAGAGCGGAAGCGCTGTCCTTCGCCATGTTTTCGTTCAGGTCCCAGATGGCCACCTTGCCACCGGACTGGATGACGCGCTCTGCGATAGCGTAGCCGATGCCGCGCGCACCGCCTGTGATCACGATGATCCGTTCCTTCAAGTCGATCATGTTCATTGGGCCGTTATCCTCCGAGTGAGCCACCGATAGCCGAATATCTATTGGAAATTCCGGGATTTCGCCTTCAGCGTATCGATATGAAGGTCAGGAATTTATCCCGAGTCCGAAACTATGCCGAGCCCATTCCCTAAAGCCCGAGATTTCCGGTAATCAAGGATTAAAAGCTCGGCATAATTTGAACGCTTTGGAAGACCGGGTATGCCCGAAGCGGAAATCTTTGTCTGCATCCGTTACTCCGAAAGGCATTCTGCAGCCCCCTTGTGTATAGACATTGGCGCACGCTATTCGAACAGTAGGAGATGCTATGAACAGCAATCTTAAAGAGCTATCGTTTCAACAGGTTGATGTTTTTTCCTCGGAGCGAATGGGTGGAAATCCACTTGCGGTGGTAGTGGATGCGGACGATCTTGATACATCAACGATGGCCAAGTTTGCCAACTGGACCAATCTAAGCGAGACGACCTTCCTCCTAAAGCCGACGGTCCCGGATGCTGATTATCGCGTCAGAATTTTCACGCCGCATCAGGAGCTACCCTTTGCCGGACACCCGACTTTGGGTAGCTGCCACGCATGGCTGACCTTGGGCGGAAAGCCAAAGCAGCCAGTTGTCATCCAGGAATGTCAGGCGGGTTTGATCCGGATCAGAAGAGACGGCGATATCCTCTCATTTCTGGCTCCAGATTTGATCAGGACTGGACATATCGATAACGATCTAATGAAACGAGTTATGAGCGGTCTAAGACTGTCACCTGAGATGATAGTCGATGCGAGTTGGGTAGACAACGGTCCCGGTTGGATGGCCTTGCTCCTGAAAAGCAGAGACGATGTCCTACGCGTCCGTCCGAACTACCAGAGTATTTCCGGACTAAGGGTAGGCCTGATTGCACCATGTTTGGGGGACGTCGATGGTGTGGATTTCGAGGTCCGCGCCTTCACCGCCGCTGGTTACGAAGACCCAGTCACTGGTAGCCTAAATGCGGGTTTGGCAAAATGGCTCATTTCCGCAAATCTCGCGCCGCCTTCATACATAGCTGCGCAAGGGACGGTCTTGGGCAGGTCAGGGCGGGTACATGTCCGGCTCGAATCTGAAGATATTTGGGTTGGCGGCAATGTCGTTACCTGCATAAACGGAAAAGCTATCCTCTAAGACAGTCATCAACCTGAGGCCGATGACTGCAATTGGCGCTTTCCTGCCTACTGAAAGTTCCTCGATAATTGGTGGGGTCGGCATGGACGTCGCGGCCCTCACCGCGATGTCCCTAGCTCCGGCAGGGATCAGAGTTTGTCTAAAAACGCCAATAGCTTGTCGCCAGCCCTGAACCGGCCAGGCGATTGTCCATTATACGGATCGATCTTGGCTAGAGCGGCCTCCTTGATCCTGCTCTCATTGCTCCTTTCACTTGGCAGCGCTTCGCGGTATAATTAGAGCGGGCTAAAATAGAAAATGGGACGGCCGTCAAAACAGAAAACCTTCCGTCTTTGGGCCGGGGATCAACTATGGGGGTCGAAAATGCTTAGCGGCTTTAGCAGGGCCTGCGCGCTAATCCTTTTGTCAGGGAACTTCGCTTTCGCCCAATCGGATCAGATAGAGCCAAACGCTGGAATGTGGAAGACGTGGGTAATCACGTCGGGCAAAGACTTCCGAGTCCCGCCCCCACCGGATACTTCCGCAACCGAGTTGGAGCAGGTCCGCGAACTTGTCGCAAAGAACGATGCGCAGGTCGCCGCCAAGATCACATTCTGGGACGCCGGTTCGCCCGGCTATCGATGGATCGACCTGGTCAACAACCGTCTTCTCGCAAACCAGACGATCCCCAATGCGCATCGCGTCTACACCTATTTGACGATGGCGGTCTACGACGCCACCATCGCGGCTTGGGAGTCGAAATACTTCTACAATCGCCCCCGCCCGAGCGAGGTGGATACGACACTGCCGACTGCGCTGCCTACGCCTCGGAGTCCCGCTTATCCATCCGAACACGCGGCCGCCGCCGCCGCCGCCGCGACCGTTCTTGCCTATTTCTTTCCCGACGAGGCGTCGTCGTTCCAGGCGATGGCCGAAGAAGCCGCACAGTCGCGTGTCCTTGCCGGTTTCCAGTTCCCAAGCGATTCATCCGCCGGCCTGGAACTGGGGCGACGCGTGGCAGAGCAAGTGATTGCGCGGGCAAAGGCCGACGGCTCCGATGCCGTCTGGACCGGCACCGTGCCGACCGGGCCGTGCATGTGGGTCGGAGACAAACCCGCCAATGCAACCATGCCAAACTGGAAGCCGATCCTGCTCGAGACAGCCGATGAATTCAGGCCACCGACTCCGCCCGACTGCAAGTCTGCGGCCGTGAAGGCCGAGACGGATGCAGTCCGCCAGTTTGAGCGAAAATTCCCCAACAGCTACAAGGCGTTCTACTGGCAAAGCCCATCCGGCCTGTTCACCGACTGGTATGACTATGCCAGCAAGTGGATGTTCGAGGACAAGACGGATTCGAACCCGCCGCGCGCCGCACGGGCTTACGCGATGCTCGCAACGGTCTACTACGACGCCTACATTGCAAGCAACGACGGGAAATACGCTTATTGGTACCTGCGGCCCAACATGCTTGACCCGAGCATCACTCCCCTGTTCGCAGTGCCGGCCCATCCCAGTTATCCGTCGAATCACTCCACGTTGTCGACTGCCCGATGCGAGGTGCTTGCCTATCTTTTCCCCGACCAGGCGGAGTTCATCCGAACGGTCGGCAAGGAAGCGGGCGATTCCCGCATCTGGGCCGGCATCCACTATGAAATGGACAACCGGGCCGGTGCCGCACTTGGCAAAGCAGTCGCCGGGAAATTCATCGAGCGGGCAAAAAAAGACGGGGCAGACTAGCGGAAGGGCCGCTAGCGCCTTTCTCCTGAAATGTCGCAATCCTAAGCGAGGGGTTCTCGGTGGAACGTTCCGTTCACTCAGCAGCCGACGTGCGAGGCAGCAACGTTTCTCAAACGATGCGGATGCGGCGCGTCACCTGGCCATTGCTTTCCCAGTATGTGTGCTTTTTGGCGATCAAGGGATCGTCCATCGCCGGTTGAATTTGCCCTGCGGTACTGATCGCGCGCGAGGTCACCGTGTGTTCTCCAGGCGAGGGATTTGGCCAATCCAGTGACCAAATCTTCCAGGCGTATTCGGCCTCCTCGCTGTGATCGATGACTGCCGGCATCCAGGGCCCTTGATCAATTTTCAGTTCGACCCGGTCGATCGGTGCACCCCAGGCTGCGCCGACGACCCGGTGACCCGAGTCGTTGCGCATGACCTTGGCGGGCGCGGATTTCAGCAAGGCCCGGCCGACCGAGGTCTCAGCCCGCACGGTCTCGCCGTTGTGCTCTTCCTCCCGGATGGTGACATAGTCGCGGCCCATCAGCAGGCTCATGAAGCGGGTGTCGCGAACCTCGATGCCCTTCAGCCACTTGACGTTGGCGATCCCGTACCAGCCCGGAGTTATCAGCCGCAGCGGGAAACCGTTGGGGGCAGGCAGGGTCGCCCCGTTCATTTCGTAGCAGAGCAGATTGTCGGGGTTCATCGCGTCGGCGAGCGACATGCTGCGAGCGAAGTTCTGTTGCATCTTGATGTCGCGAATCGTGACCTCGCCTTTGTCGGTGCCGAAGAAGACGACCTCTAGGTGTTCAGTCCCCATCCATCATAGAAGACGAGTTCCTCGAGCGGCAGCCGCTGCCGCCAGCCTTTGACGGACAGTTCCGGCTCGTCATAGAGCCGGTCGACGAAACCGGCACAGAGCCAGGCGACCACCTCGACATGCTGGGGTATGCCGAGAATGCTCTTCAGCTCGCCTTCATGAAAGATGCTGACCCAGCCGATCCCGACCCCTTCCGCCCGCGCCGCAAGCCAGAGATTCTGGATGGCGCAAACTGTGGAATAGCTATCCATCCTGGGGTTGTGCGTGCGCCCCAGCACGACGCTGCCGCTGCGGGTAGGATCGCAGGTCACGCATATGCCGAGCGGCGCCTCGACAATGCCTTCAAGCTTGAGCGAGCGGTAGACCTGCCGCCGTTCGCCTTCGAACATCAGCGCCGCCTCCTCGTTGGCCCTCGCAAAAGCATCCCGGACGCGCGCCCGCACGGTTGCGCTTTTCACCAGAATGAAATTCCACGGCTGCATGAAGCCGACGGAGGGTGCATGATGGGCTGCCGTCAGCAGCCGCTGCACAAGATCATCCGGCAAGGGATCGGGCAGGAACTGGCTGCGAACGTCGCGTCGCGTCATGATCGCATGATAGACGGCCTCGCGTTCGGCCAAGGAAAAACCGGACGCCGCCGAAAGGGCATCCTCATCAAAGGGTCGCATCGTCAAATCCCCAACAACGCAACCGCCCCGCCGTCCGCGCGGATCGGTCTATCTAGCCAGGCCGGTCTTCTGACTCGGCGTCATCCGCCTGCCGCAGCCTTCCCGGCGAGAGGCCAGTGGCGTGATGAAGCGGCAAGCGTCGGCCTTACAGCGTTGGGCACGTTCCGGCTTTGCACCGGATTCCCGATTCTCCCGCCTGGACGGCGGGCACCTGACGGCGCATCTATTTCAGGAAAGCGCGGCGGCGGCAAGCCGGCCCTCATGCCGCCGACACGGTGCATGCGACATCGACTTCATGGACAGAGGCGCATCGCTGCCTTAGAAACAAACCGATCCTGACCGACGCCCATGGCGCCGCACTTTTTCTCTTTGCACTTTGGTTGCCCGTGCCCCGCCTCACGCCCATGATCCTTGCGGTCGCTCTGTTCATGGAACAGATGGATTCGACCGTGATCGCCACCAGCCTACCGGCGATCGCAGCCGATATCGGCACCTCGCCGATCGCGCTGAAGCTCGCCGTCACCAGCTATCTCGTGGCGCTGGCGATCTTCATCCCGATCAGCGGCTGGATGTCCGATCGTTTCGGCGCGCGCAACATCTTCCGCATGGCGATCTTCGTTTTCATGATCGGCTCGATCGCCTGCGCCTTTTCCAATTCGATCACGGCATTCGTCATCTCACGCCTGATCCAGGGCGCCGGCGGCTCGATGATGACGCCGGTCAGCCGCCTGCTGCTGGTCCGGGGAACGCCGCGTCACGAACTCGTCGATGCCATGGCCTGGCTCACCATTCCAGCTTTGATCGGTCCGATCATGGGTCCGCCGATCGGCGGCTTCCTCACCACCTACCTCACCTGGCACTGGATCTTCTGGATCAACGTCCCGATCGGCGTGCTCGGCATCATCCTCGTCACCCGTTTCCTGCCGGCGGTCGAGCCGCGCACTCCGCGGCCGATGGACTTCCCCGGCTTCTTCCTTTGCGGCCTCGGCTTCTCCGGCTTCGTCTTCGGCCTGTCGGTGATCAGCCTGCCGGCCGTGCCCGTTATCTACGGTTATGTCACGGTTGCGATCGGCATCCTTGCCGGCCTCCTCTACCTCCTGCATGCCCGCCGCGTGCCCTATCCGCTTCTCGATCCGAAGATGTTCCGTTACCCGATGTTCCGGGCGGCGATCCTCGGCGCCTCGAATTTCCGCATGGGACTTGGCGCCCTGCCTTTCCTGATGCCGCTGATGCTCCAGCTCGGCTTCGGCCTGACACCGCTGCAATCGGGCTCGGTCACCTTCGTCAGCGCGCTCGGCTCCATGGGTTCGAAATTCGCCGCCTCGCGCACCTTCAACGCCTTCGGCTTCCGCACGGTGATCTCCCTCACCACCTTGCTGGCGGCGATCTTCCTCGGCATCAACGGCCTGTTCACCGCCGAAACGCCACTGTTCCTGATCATGGCCTGCCTGCTGATCGGCGGCCTGTTCCGCTCCATGGCTTTCTCGGGCGTCAACGCCATGGCCTTCGGCGACGTCGATGATGCCGACAGCAGCCAGGCAACCGCAATCAATGCCGTTGCCCAGCGTATCTCCATGGCGATGGGTGTGGCGATCGCCGGCGGCATCCTCGAAATTTCCAGCAGCTTCCACGACGGCAGGCTGCTGGTCTCGGATTTCCACATCGCCTTCTTCAGCGTCTCGGCGATTTCGGCGCTGGCCTGCATCACCTTCCTGCGCCTGCCCCAAGATGCCGGCGCTGAACTGACGGCGCGCGGCCGCAAGCGCCAGCACGCCGAACCGGAAGAGGCCGTGGCTGAAAATAGCTGATCTCCCTGACGCCACGGAAGCATTCCTGCGCCCACCGGTTCGCAAGGCTCGGCGCCGGCGGGAGCAGGCGCGAATGGCACGCGTGTGCTCAGCATTCCTTTCTACTTTATGATTTATTCACACATCAAATACACACTGCGTTTGCGCGTTTTGGGTTGCTATCTGGACATGGGCATGAGCGCTCGTGATGCGACCGTCAGCGTCGATGCCCGTATTGATACGCCAGTCGAGAACATGTCCGACTGAGCCGCAATTCTAGGCCGCCGCGGAATGTTCCAATTTTTGAAAACGATGCCTCTGACAGCCAAGCTGGCGGCGATTATCGTTGCCGTAAACCTCTGCGGCATTTCCGCTTTCGCCACCTATACCTGGATGTACGAAACCCGGGCGTTGATCGATGGCGCCAAGGCGAACTGGTCCAAGGATGCGGAGCAGTTTGCATCTCTGGCCGCCGGCGGCGTGAAATGGGGGAAGGCGAACGCCGTTCGCGAGGCTTATTCGCTCTACCGCGACGACCCCTCGCTCGATCTTGTACAGTTTGCCGCATTCAACGCGGAACCGGCATCCGTCGATACGTGGACACGCGACGGCATCAACGGTTTGCCTGCACCCGCCGATCTGGCCAAGCGTCTCAGCGCGAAACCGGAAAAGACGACTGTCGATGATAGCGGAACCTCCGCCGGCGTGGTCACGATCATCGCGCCGCTTCCGCTGGATAAGGCAGGCAAGGCCACCGGCTACATCGTCACGAACTGGTCTGTCGAAAAAATCGCTACCGAAGTCAGGCAGAAAGTTCTCATTTCGCTGCTCACGCAGTCCGCGATCACTGCCATGGCCGTCGTTGCCTTCCTTCTCGCCATGCGCAGCCTGGTCGGCCGGCCCATCAGGGTGATCAGCGAACGAATTAGCGCGTTGCAGAAAGGCGATCTGATCTCCCCCGTCACCTACAGGGAAAATGGCGACGAGATCGGCTTTCTGGCGCGTGCATTGGAAGTTTTCCGTCACGAGGCGATTGCGAAAGTCGAGAGAGAGCAGGCCGCTGCCGAGCAGAGTGCTTCGCTCGACGCCGAACGGGCGCGCAACGCATTGTTGACCGAAGAGGCCAGCAACACGCAACGGCTGGTCATGAACGCTCTCGCGAATGCATTGGAAGGGCTCGCCGCCGGCGACTTCTCGATACACCTGGCCGATGTCGGTCCCGAATTCGATAAATTGCGGCAGGATTTCAACAACATGGTCGATGCGGTCGCGGCCGCTCTGACAGAGATCAAGACCGCTTCCGTGGCGGTTGAAACCGGCTCGAGCGAGCTGGCGACCTCCGCAGATCAACTCGCCAGGCGGACCGAGCAACAGGCAGCAGCATTGGAACAGACCGCCGCCGCACTGGATGAGGTGACCACGACGGTCAGAACATCGTCGCAACGGGCTGAAAATGCCGGGCAGTTGGTCGAGGAGACAAAGCGGAGCGCCCATGTCTCGGCGACGGTGGTGCGTGATGCGATCGGGGCGATGGACCGGATTCAAACCTCGTCGAGCCAGATCGGCCGCATTATCGGCGTCATCGACGAAATCGCCTTCCAGACGAACCTGCTGGCGCTGAACGCCGGCGTCGAGGCGGCGCGTGCCGGCGAAGCCGGCAAGGGTTTTGCGGTTGTTGCGCAGGAAGTGCGTGAGCTCGCCCAGCGGTCTGCAAATGCAGCCAAGGAAATCAAGAACCTGATCAATGTGTCCGGCGACGAAGTTGCTGCGGGCGTCGGGCTGGTGAACCAGACCGGCGATGCCCTCCTGAAGATCGAGGAGCAGATCAACCGCATCAGCGACAGCATCGCTTCCATCGTCCAATCCTATCGCGAACAGGCGATGGGCCTGCAGGAAATCAACAGCGCGATCAACCAGATGGATCAGACGACACAGCAGAACGCGGCAATGGTCGAGGAAACCAACGCGGCCTGCCACGAACTGCTGTCGCAAGGACGCCTGCTGCAGGACTCGGCCGGCAGGTTCATCGTCGGCGCGTCTGCGGCAAGCCAGCCCAAAGCCGTTCAACCCACCCGCCAATCTCGTCCCGAGCCGCGAGCCTCCGTGCAGCGGCATGCAGGAAATGCCGCCGTTGCCGCTGCTCCCGGGGCCTGGGAGGAGTTCTGACGTCGTCTTCGCCCGATAAGCCTTAGTTCTCAACAACCTATAATCAGGAAGGAAACAGTTATGACGAAACTCGTGCCCGCATTTCTTTTGGCCTGCACCGCATTTGCCATGCCGATGGGCGTATCCCTGGCACAGGATGCCAAGCTTGCCCCGATCTCCGACTACGTGACGAGCGACGTAAAGCCCTGGCTGAACGACCCTGCCATCATCGAGGCCGTCAAGGCGCAGAATGCTGCCAACGCCAATCTCAGCGCTGCCGATATCGACGCCCTCGACAAGAAGTGGCGTGCCGAAGTCGATGGCTCCGACCACGCCATGATCGACGGCGTGCTCAACAATGCGCTGTCGAAATTCCTTCAGGGCAAGAAGGAAGCTTCTGGCGGCAAGATCACCGAGATCTTCGTCATGGACGCAAAGGGGCTGAATGTCGGTCAAAGCGACACCACATCCGATTACTGGCAGGGCGATGAGGGCAAGTTCCAGAAGTCCTTCGGAGCCGGCAAGGACGCCGTCTTCGTCGATGAGATCGAAAAGGATGAATCGACCCAGACGCTCCAGTCGCAGGCAAGCGTCACGATATCAGACGACGCGGGAACGCCGATCGGCGCCATCACCGTCGGCGTGAACGTCGACGCCCTGTGATCTCAGGAACTGCGTTTTCTAGAACAGTGCGAATGACCGTCGCCCGAGAGCATCTTTAGAGCGACAGGTTTAAACAAAGCTTAGAGCGCGTCGCATGCACGAGATCGAGTGCGACGCGCTTCTTGCCTCGCCGGGGTGTCCCTCCGTAGAAGCCGTTGCCGTCCCCCGGAGCGCTGGATTTTCGGACAGAAAATTCTACGTGACATCACGCAGGCGTGGCGCTACATACGCCCCATGTCGATCACATCAATCAACGCCTTGGGATTTTATTGGTACCGCTGCTCTCAGCGGATGCGGGTCCATGCGTAACTGAATTCGACGCGACGACAACCCGAACAGCCGCTAGTCTACCTGGCGGCTTTTTTGTTCCGCACGGTATGACCAAACAGGAGCCATACCGTGTCTGATACCATTGATGATCTGCGTATCGTCGAGATCACCCCACTCACCAAACCTGCCGATATCATCGCGGAAATTCACCGCAATGCTACTGTCACGGACACCGTGACCAGCAACCGTGATGCGATCCATAAGATCCTCCAGGGCGAAGACGATCGCCTGATCGTCGTCATCGGCCCCTGCTCCATCCATGACCCCGTTGCGGCTCGGGAATATGCCGCACGGCTGGAGGAACAGCGACGCCGCTTCGCCGACGATCTCGAGATTGTCATGCGCGTCTATTTCGAAAAGCCTCGCACGACCGTCGGCTGGAAGGGCCTGATGAACGACCCGCATCTCGACGGCAGCTACCGGATCGAGGAAGGGTTGAGGATTGCGAGACGCCTGCTGCTCGATATCAATGCGATGGGCCTTCCGGCCGGCGTCGAATTCCTCGACACGATCACGCCGCAATATATTGCCGATCTCGTCAGTTGGGGTGCGATCGGCGCACGCACGACCGAAAGCCAGGTCCATCGTCAGCTTGCCTCCGGCCTTTCCTGCCCGATCGGCTTCAAGAACGGCACCGATGGCGGCGTTCGCGTCGCGCTGGATGCCATCCTCGCAGCCTCGCAGCCGCATCACTTCCCGGCCGTCACCAAGGACGGCCAGGCAGCAATTGCCTCGACGACTGGCAATGACGACTGCCACATAATCTTACGCGGCGGCAAGCGGCCGAACTATGAAGCGGCCGATGTCGAAGCGGTCACCGGCGAAGCCATCAAGCTCAGTGTCGCCCCGCGCATCCTCATCGATGCCAACCATGCCAACAGCGGCAAGGATCCGATGAACCAGCCGCTCGTCGTCAAATCCGTGGCCGCGCAGATTGCCGCCGGCAACAGCGACATCAAGGGCATGATGATCGAAAGCAACCTCGTCGCCGGCCGCCAGGACCTCGTTCCCGGCAAGCCGCTGGTCTATGGCCAGTCCATCACCGATGGCTGCATCGACTGGGATATGTCGGTCGCGGTGCTGGAAGATCTGGGAAAATCAGCCCGCGAGCGGCGCCGGACCTAGTCAGCCGGAAAATAGCGGACATAGGCGAATTCTTCGCCATCAGGAGACCAGCAGGGCACGTTGATTGTGCCCTGCCCCCCGAAGAGCTCGAACAGCGTCTTCAGATTGCCGCCGTCCATGTCCATCAGCCGCAGCCGCACGTCGAGATCGCGCGGATGGTCGAAAACCGAGGGGTCGTAGGAGAGGATCAACACCTTGTCATTCGAAGGCGACGGATGAGCGAACCAGTTGCCCTGATTGTCGGAGGTCACCTGCTCGAGCCCGGTGCCGTCGGGGTGGATGCGCCAGATCTGCATCAGCCCGGTGCGGCTGGAATTGAAATAGATCCATTGCCCGTCGGCGGAATAATCCGGCCCGTCATTGCGGCCTTCGCCATGCGTCAGCCGCGTCTCGGCACCGCCGTCGACGGAGATGGTGTAGATATCGAAGACGTCGTCGCGGATGCCGCAATAGGCAAGCTGGCGCCCATCCGGCGACCAGCCATGCCAGTAGGACGGCAGGTTCTGAGTGACAAGCCGCGGCGTGCCGCCTTCGATCGGCAAGGTATAGATCGCCGACTTGCCGAATTCGGTCTTGTCGGAGATGACAATCTTCGTCCCGTCGGGCGAAATGCCGTGATCATTGTTGCAGTTGACGGCAAAGCCGGTATCGACCCTGACCATCTCGCCGCCATCAAGCGGCAACCGGTAGAGCAACCCGTCGCCGTTCAAGAGCAGGTAGGAACCATCGGGCGAGAAATTTGGCGCCTCGACCAGTTTCTCCGTCTGCCAGACCTCGCGGGCCCTGCCCGTCTTGACGTTGTAGATCTCGACCGAGCTGCGCATGTTTCCTCCCGATATTTCTATGGTCTCAGCGGTCCCGGAACCGATTGGTGATGGGATAGCGCCGGTCGCGACCGAAATTCTTCTTGGTGATCTTTACCCCCGGCGCCGATTGCCGCCGCTTGTATTCGGCGAGATAGAGCAGATGCTCGACCCGGTGGACGGTCGCAACATCATGGCCGCGCGCGACGATCTCCTCGACCGCCATTTCCTTCTCCACCAGGCATTCGAGAATATCGTCGAGAACGGGATAGGGCGGCAGCGAATCCTGGTCCTTCTGGTCGGGACGAAGCTCGGCCGAAGGCGCCTTGTCGATGATATTCTGCGGGATAACCTCGCCCGACGGCCCTAGCGCACCCGGCGGTACGTTTTCGTTGCGCCAGCGGGAAAGCGCATAGACCTGCATCTTATAGAGATCCTTGATCGGGTTGAAGCCGCCGTTCATATCACCGTAGAGCGTGGCGTAGCCGACCGACATTTCCGACTTGTTGCCCGTCGTCACCACCATCGAGCCGAACTTGTTAGAGATTGCCATCAGGATGACGCCCCGCGCCCGGCTTTGCAGGTTCTCTTCGGTAATGCCACTGTCCGTGCCTTCGAAAAGGCTGGCGAGCGCGCTGCTGAAACCCGTCACCGGCTGTTCGATCGGCACGATATCGTAACGGCAGCCGAGCGCCTTGGCGCAATCGGCCGCGTCCTTCAGCGAATCCTCGGAGGTGTAGCGGTAAGGCAGCATGACGGTGCGCACCCGTTCTTCGCCAAGTGCATCGACGGCGATCGCGGCGCAGATCGCCGAGTCGATGCCGCCGGAAAGGCCGAGCACGACGGTTTTGAAGCCGTTCTTGTTGACGTAGTCGCGGAAGCCGAGCAGGCAGGCGCGGTAATCGGCTTCCTCGCGCTCTGGAATATGCGCCATCGGCCCTTCGGCACAGTGCCAGCCGCTGTCGCCGCGCTTCCATGTCGTCACCGCCAGCGCGGTCTCGAACT
>Ga0102591_1002063_pt1 | contig 23565 bp, 16 predicted proteins | sample AraplaCol_mCL_r2_2_FD_76860 | JGI IMG/M metagenome (GOLD analysis project Ga0102591, IMG submission 76860) | Arabidopsis root microbial communities from North Carolina, USA - plate scrape MF_Col_mCL_r2 (SPADES assembly) (version 2) | ecosystem: Host-associated > Plants > Roots > Endosphere... | reverse complement strand
GGCCGGGACCAACCCGGTGCGGACGCCTTGGCAGGAACTTCCCTTCAGGAAACTTTTCCCTTGATCGGAACGTCGGCCCGGCCCGGACGACCAACGCCGGTGCGTCACGCGGGGGCGTGGCGGGGCGGAGAAGTCTGGGCGCGAGGCCGTCGGGGGCAGCGGCGCACTGGGTGCGTGCGAGGCGACGGTGTGGGGAGCCGGTCGCGTCGGGCCGCTGCAGCCGGCCTTGTGAAGGCAAGGGTACGGCCTCGTCCGGGCCGTGTCCAGACGCGGGGCGACTACAATTCAGCCAGGTTCCCATCAGTACGGAAGGACGCGGCAAAACATGTGGTACGTGATCGAAGGTTATGACGGCAATGATGTGCTGGCGCAGCGCCTGGCCGCGCGCCCGGACCACCTGGCGCGGCTGACCGCCCTGCGCGACGCCGGACGGCTGCTGCTGGCCGGTCCATGTCCGGCGATCGACTCCGAGGACCCCGGCCCGGCCGGCTTCAGCGGGAGCGTGGTGATCGCCGAGTTCGAATCGCTCCCGGCCGCCCGCGCCTGGGCCGACGCCGATCCCTACGTCGCCGCCGGCGTCTACCAGCGCGTGGAGGTCCGGCCGTTCCGCAAGGTGCTGCCGTGAGCCTGCCCCGCGAGGAGCGCGTCGGGGCGATCCGGGTCGCCATCGAGGCCGCCCTGGCGCCGGTGTCGCTGGAGATCGAAGACGAAAGCCACCGCCACGCCGGCCATGCCGGCGCGGCGGACGGGCGGGGGCACTTCCGCGTGGACGTGGTGAGCGAGGCGTTCGCGGGGCTCGGCCCCATCGCCCGCCATCGCGCGATCTATGCCGCCCTCGGCGAGCTGATGACCACGGACATCCATGCGCTCTCGATCCGGGCGCGCACGCCATCGGAAGCCGCGTAACGGCGTCGCACCGTGTCGCGCTGCACCATTCGTGCGCCGGTTTAAGTGCACGAACGCCGAAGAAGTCAGCCTTTATCGCAGCGACGTAACATCCGCTTTACACTTTAAATTGGAAACGTTTACAGTCCGCGCGCATTGTCCGCACAGGCCCTGACAGCGTGCCGAGCGTAACCATCAAAGACGTCGCCCGCGTCGCACAGGTGTCCGTAGCCACCGTGTCGCGCGCACTCAACGGCCACGGCAACGTGGCCGAAGACGTCCGCAATCGCGTCTTCGCCGCCGCGCAGGAGCTGCGCTACACCCCGCACGCCGCCGCGCGCAGCCTGAGCAGCCGCCGCACGCAGACGCTCGGCGTGGTGCTGCCGGACCTGCATGGGGAATTCTTCTCAGAACTGATGCGCGGGATCGACCAGGTCGCCCGCGCGAAGCGCCTGCACCTGCTGGTGTCGAGCTACCACGGCAATCCGGACGAGCAGGGCGCCGCGCTGCGTGCGATGCGCGGGCGCGTGGACGGTTTGCTGGTGCTGTCGCCGTTCGCGGAAATCCCGACGCTGCTGGGCGAACACCTGGATCCGGCGCTGCCGACCGTACTGATCAACAGCCAGTCCGGACTCGACGGCACCGCGGTGTTGCGCGTGGACAACCACGGCGGCGCGGTGGCGATGGTCGAGCACCTGGTCGCGAGCGGCCATCGCAACATCGCCTTCATCGCGGGCCCGGTCGACAACTTCGATGCGCACGAACGCCTGCGCGGTTATCGCGATGCGCTCGCGCGCCTGCTGCCCGGTGCGCCCGAATGGGTGCTGCAGGGCGACTTCGACGAAGCCTCCGGCCATCGCGCCGGCCGCGAACTGCTGGCCGCTCCGCAGCGGCCCGACGCGGTCTTCGCCGCCAACGACATGATGGCGCTGGGCTGCCTGTTCGCATTCGCGCAGGCCGGCGTGCGCGTGCCCGGCGACATCGCGCTGGCCGGCTTCGACGACATCCCGCTCGCGCGCTACGTCCACCCGGCCCTCACGACCATTCGCGTCAACATCGCCGAACTCGGCGCGCGCGCGGCGCGATTGCTCATCGCGCAGATCGCCGGCGAAGGGACGGGCCCATCGATCGGCGAGTCGTCGACGTCGTCCGGCGACGTGCTGGCGACCGAGCTGATCGTGCGCGAGTCGAGCGGGTCCAACCCGACTACGTCTGCTCCGTGAATGCCTTTGCCCCGGGCGTCACGGTTCCTTGTGTGTGTTCGCTGTAAACGATTCCACGTGGTTCGACATGCTTTTGGAGAGAGGAAGCATATGAATTCGAGGTTCCCCCGCTCGAGACATCCGTCGCGCCGGCTGCTTGCCTGCGCCCTGGCCAGCTGCCTGGCCGTCGCCGCCCCCGCGGTGATGGCCCAGAGCACCTCGGCCACCATCCGCGGCCAGATCACGGTCGATTCGGCCCCTGCGACCGACGCCCAGATCACCGCGACCAACACCGCCACTGGTTTGACCCGCAAGGTCCAAGCCACCAACGGCACCTACAACCTCGGCGGCCTGCCGCCCGGCACGTACCGCATCGATGCGGTCGCCAACGGCCAGGCGACGACGAAGACCGTGACGTTGCAGGTCGGCCAGACCGCGACGATCAACCTGTCCGCAGGCGGTTTGCCGGAAACCGCACCGACGGGCGATGCGACGACCGTCGATACGGTCACCGTCACCAGCGAAGTGGTGGCGGAAACCAAGACGTCGGAAATCGCCACCTACATCAGCAACAAGCAGATCGAGGCGTTGCCGCAGGCCACGCGTAACTTCCTCGCCTTCGCCGACCTGGCGCCGGGCGTGCAGTTCCAGCGCGGCGCGGACGGCTCGACCAAGTTGCGCTCGGGTGCGACCAGTCCGAACGGCATCAACGTCTACATCGATGGCGTCGGCCAGAAGAACTATGTGCTGACCGGCGGCATCAGCGGCCAGGACTCCAGCCGCGGCAATCCGTTTCCGCAATCGGCGATCGGCGAGTACAAGGTCATCACCCAGAACTACAAGGCCGAGTACGACCAGCTCAACAGCGCGGCCATCGTGGCGACGACGCGTTCGGGTACGAACGATTTCGAAGGCAGCTTCTTCTGGGATTACACCACTACCGACTGGCGCAAGCCCACGCTGTTCGAAGAGCGCGCCGACGACAAGGTGCAGACGAAGGAAGAGCAATACGGCGCCACCTTCGGCGGTCCGATCCTGCGCGATCGCGCGCATTTCTTCGTGGCATACGAAGCGAAGGAGTACGAGTCGCCGGCCTCGCTGGACATGCCGCGCAACTTCACGATCCCGCAATTGCCGGCGCCGGTGCAGGCACTGGCCGGCAACGGCCTGTATTCCAAGCCGTTCAAGGAGGACCTGTACTTCGCGAAGATCGACTGGCTGATCGGCGAAGACCATTACTTCGAGTTGAGCGCCAAGCAGCGCGACGAAACCGAAGTGACAAACGTCGGCGGCCTGAGCGTTCCCAATTACGGAACCGCGAAGGACAACGAGGAAACGCGCATCGATCTGCGTTACCAGTTCACCCACGGTCCGTGGTTGAACGACGCGCACCTCACGTATGAGGATGCCTCGTTCAATCCGCGCCCGATCACCTCGGGCGTCGCGTACATCCTCAGCGACACCAATAACTACAACGACGTGATCGTGCGTACCGGCGCCGGTTCCGATTTCCAGAACAAGGGCCAGGAAGGCTGGGGCTTCCAGGACGATCTCACCTTCACCGGTTGGCAGGGGCACACGATCAAGGGCGGCGTGAAGTTCAAGGACGTCAAGGTAACCGCGATCGAGCGCCAGCCGTACTACCCGCAGTTCACCTACAACATCTTCGGCAGCCTGACGCAGCCGATCCACGTGAAGTTCGGCACCGCGGTGCCGGGCCTGGGCGCCGGCGCGGCCGAATCGAAAAACCGCCAGTACGGCATCTACCTGCAGGACGACTGGGAGGTCAACGACCACCTGATCGTGAACCTCGGCCTGCGCTATGACTATGAGGAAAGCCCGACTTACCTCGACTATGTGACGCCGGCCGATGTCGCTGCATCGCTGCGTTCGTCGACGGCGCTGAACAACGCCAATTCCAGCGTGAATGTCGAGCGTTACATCAGCAACGGGAACAATCGTTCCTCGTTCAAGGACGGCTGGCAGCCGCGCGTGGGCTTCTCCTACGACCTCAACGCCGACCAGCAGCACGTCATCTACGGCGGCGCTGGTCGCGCCTACGACCGCAATCTGTTCGACTGGCTGCAGCTGGAAGTCACCAAGGCAAGCTTCCCGGCCGCCGACACCGATTTCGCGCTAGCCGATGGCTCGTGCCCGACGTCGTCTCCGTGCATTCCGTGGGATCCCGCGTATTTCGATCCCGCAGTGCTCGCGACGCTGGCATCGCCGACCGGCGCCGGTCGTGAAGTGTTCGTGCTCGACAACCACGTCAAGACGCCGTACTCGGACCAGTTCAGCATCGGCATGCGCAACGCGCTGGGCGCCGACTGGAACAGCGACGTCACGCTTTCGTATGTCGAAAGCCATGACGGCTTCATGTTCCTGCTGGGCAACCGCCGCCCGGACGGCACCTTCTTCCCGCCGGGCAGTACGTGGGATCCCAAGCCGTGGGGCCAGGGTTTCCCGGGCTTCGGCAATCTGATTCTGGGCACCAATGGCCTGGAAACGCGCGCGACCTCGCTGTACCTCAAGCTTGAGAAGCCGTACACGAACGAGTCTGGCTGGGGCGCCACATTCGCCTACACTTACACCGACGCGAAGGAGAATCGCCAGGGTGGCGAAGTGTTCGCGCTGGATTACGAACATATCCAGGACTACGGTTGGAAGAAGGCCTCGATCCCCGATAACCGCCTGGTCGCCACCGGCATCTACGACGTGTGGGGCATGACGCTCAGCGGCAAGGCCACGTTTGCCACCCAGTCCCCGCGCTACTACGTGAATTGCCTGGACGCGCCTGATTTCAACAACTGCCGCTTCGACCAGTACAAGCCGGACGGCACGTTCGGTTTCAAGCAGGTCGATCTCGCGTTGCAGAAGAATTTCGACACGGGTGCGGGCTTCGTGATGTGGGTCCGTGGCGACATCTTCAACGTGTTCAACTGGAACAACTTCGACGGTTACAACGATTTCCCGGGCAACCTCGGCGTGGTCAACGCGGAGTTCGGCGAGCCGACCTCGCAGAACGCCTATCCGACCCGTCAGTTCAAGTTGTCCCTCGGCTTCAACTTCTGACCCGGGCCGCCGGCCGCCTACCTCGTCGGGGCGGTCGGCGGTTTCGCGGTGCGGCCCTCGCGGGCCGGGAAAGACGCAATACCCATTCATTCGACAAGTGGCGTGGTGATGTTCGATTCGATTCGGCGCAGCGTGGGAACTGCATCGCTGGTGGCGGTGCTCGTGTTCATTTCCGGGTGCAAGCAGGAAGGGCCGGCGTCAACGGCATATCCGATCGCGGCCGCGCCCCCGGTCGAGGTCGAAGCCTTGAAACCCACCAAGCTCGAATTGCCGCCGCTGTTCCGCGACGTCGAAAAGCGCACGTTCCAGTTCTTCTGGGACACCACCAACGAAGTGAACGGGCTCACGCCCGACCGTTATCCGTCGCGTCCGTTCGCGTCGATCGCCTCGGTGGGTTTCGCGTTGACGGCGTATCCGATCGGTATCGAGAACGGTTGGGTGAGCCGGCGCCAGGCAGTGGATCGCACGCTGACGACCCTGAAGTTCTTCCGCGACATCCCCGCCGGTTCGCAGGCGGAAGGGAAGGGCGCCTACAACGGCTTCTACTACCACTTCCTCGACATGGACACCGGCGCGCGTTACCAGAGCTGGGTCGAGCTTTCGAGCGTGGACACCGCGCTGCTGATGATGGGCGTGCTGTTCGCGCAGAGTTACTACGACCGCGACGATCCGCGCGAAAAGGAAATCCGCGACATCGCCGACACGCTGTACAAGCGTGTGGACTGGACGTGGCTGCAACGCAACGCGCCGCTGATCTCGATGGGCTGGTTCCCCGAAAGCGGCTTCATCCAGCACGACTGGACCGGCTACAACGAAGCGATGATGCTCTACATCCTCGCGCTGGGTTCGCCGACGCATCCGGTGGCGCCGGAATCGTGGTCGGTGTGGACGCGCACGTACAACGATTCGTGGGGCGTGTACCAGGGCGAGGAATACCTGTCGTTCGGCCCGTTGTTCGGTCATCAGTACAGCCACGTCTGGATCGATTTCCGCGGCATCCAGGACGACTACATGCGCGAGCGCGGCATCGATTACTTCGAGAACAGCCGCCGTGCCGCGTACGCGCAGCGCGCCTACGCCATCGCCAATCCGATGAAGTGGAAGGATTACGGCCCGGACGTGTGGGGCCTCACCGCGAGCGACGGCCCGCAGCAGACGCTGCAGGAATTCCGCGGCGAACAGCGCCAGTTCCGCCATTACTCCGCACGCGGCGCCGGCCTGCGCGACACCTTCGACGACGGCACCATCGCGCCGACGGCGGCGATCGCTTCGCTGCCGTTCGCGCCGGAAATCGTGATCCCCACGACCGTCGCGTTGCACGAGCGTTACGGCGAGTACCTGTATTCGAGCTACGGCTTCCTGGATTCGTTCAACCGCAGCTTCGATTTCGATATTCCGCTGAAGACCGGGCGACTGGTGCCGGGCGAAGGCTGGGTCGCGAGCGACTACATCGGCATCGACCAGGGCCCGATCCTTGCGATGATCAGCAACTACCGCAATGATTTCGTCTGGAACGTGATGAAGCGGAACAAGTACATCCGCGACGGATTGCAGAAGGCCGGCTTCAAGGGCGGCTGGCTGGAACCGGTGAAGGAAGGCGAAGCCGCGGAAACGCAGCCCAAGCCCCAGACCAAGGCCGAGAAGGACGCCGCGACCGCGCGCGCGCTGGGCGAAGCGGAGTCGCGCGTGAACCGCGCATCGCAGACGCCGCAGCCGGCGCCTGCGCAGGATCCGAAAACCAAGTGAGCGCACGGACGCCACGCTCGTCCGGCGTCCTCGCCCGCGCAGCGGCGAGCCTCGCGGTACTGCTGATCCTGCTGCTCACCGCCTGCACTTCGAAGCAGGACGACCGGACCGTCGTCCGCTTCTGGGCGATGGGCTTCGAAGGCGAGATGGTGCGCCAGCTCATTCCCGATTTCGAACGCGCCAATCCCGATATCCGCGTCGAAGTACAGCAACTCCCCGTCACCGCCGCGCACGAAAAGCTGCTGACCGCCTTTGCCGGCGATGGCCTGCCGGACGTGTGCGGGCTGGGGAACACGTGGCTGGCGGAATTCGTCGAACTGCGCGCGGTCGCGCCGCTGGAGCCGTATCTCGCGCGCACGCCGTCGATGCCGGCCAATGATTACTTCAGCGGTTCGTGGGACACCGGCATCATCGGCGGCCACGTCTACGCGGTGCCGTGGTACGTCGAAACGCGGTTGCCGTTCTATCGAAAGGACATCCTCGAAGCGTCCGGCGTGAAGCAGGTGCCGCGCACCTGGAGCGAATGGAACGACGCGATGGCCGCGGTGAAACGCCATGTCGGTCCCGACAAGTACGCGATCCACCTGCCGCTCAACGAATACGAACCGCTGCTCAACCTCGCGATCCAGCAGCCCGATCCGCTGCTGCGCGACGACGGCCGTTACGGCAACTTCCGCAGCCCCGGCTTCAAGCGCACGCTGGCGTTCTACAACGACATCTACGTGCGCAAGTGGGCGCCGAAGTTCGCCAATACGCAGATCGCGAACGTCTGGAACGAGTTCGGCCGCGGCTTCTTCACCTTCTACGTCAACGGACCCTGGAACATCGCCGAGTTCCGAAAGCGCCTGCCGCCGGAACTGGAAGGCAAGTGGGGCACGATGCCGCTGCCCGGTCCCGACGGCCCGGGCGCATCGGTAGCCGGTGGCGCGAGTTTCGTCGTGTTCGAACAGGCGAAGAACAAGGACGCGGCGTGGAAGCTCGTCGCATATCTTTCCGATCCCAAGGTGCAGGTGCGCTTCCACGCGCTCACCGGCAACCTTCCGCCGCGCCGCAGCGCGTGGGCCGGAAGCCAGGCGCTGGCGACCGATCCGTACACGCTGCCGTTCCGCGAACAGCTCGAACGCGCGAAGCCCGCGCCCAAAGTCCCGGAGTGGGAACGCATCGCGCAGGAGCTGCGCATCGTCGGCGAGCAGATGGTCGCAGGCCGTTACACCGTGGACGAAGCGGCGGCCGAACTCGATCGCCGCGCCGATGCGATCCTCGAAAAACGTCGTTGGATGCTGGACCAGCACAAGGCCGGAGGTGCGCCATGATCGCCGCGCGAAGGGTCGGTGCTTCCACGGCCGGCTGGATGTTCGCCGCGCCCGCGCTGATCGTCATCGGCTTGTTCTTCGGCCTGCCGGTGCTGGCGGCGTTCGCGCTCAGCCTCACCGACTTCGACATCTATGCGTTGGCGGATATTTCGAACCTGCGCTTCGTCGGCCTGCACAACTACGCGACGCTGTTGCAGGATCCGCTGTTCTGGAACGCGCTGGGCAACACGATGTACTTCGTCGTGGTCGGCGTGCCGCTCTCGATCGCCGTATCGCTCGGCGCGGCGTTGTTGCTGCATGCCAGGACCGCTCGATTCAAGCCGTTCTTCCGCACCGCGTACTTCGCGCCGGTGGTGACGACGGTGGTCGCCGTCGCGGTGATCTGGCGTTATCTGTTCCACACGCGCTACGGCCTGGTGAACTGGGGCCTCACGTCGATCGGGCTGCCGGCCATCGACTGGCTCGGCGATCCGACGTGGGCGATGCCGACGATCATCCTGTTCGCCGTATGGAAGAACTTCGGCTACAACATGATCATCTTCCTCGCCGGCCTGCAGTCGATTCCGGAAGATCTTTACGAAGCCGCGCGCATAGACGGCGCCACGCCCGCGCAGCAGTTCTGGAACGTCACCCTGCCGCAGCTGGGGCCGGTGTTGCTGATGGTCGGCATCCTCACTCTGTCGGGCTATTTCCAGCTGTTCGCCGAGCCCTACGTGATCACGCAGGGCGGGCCGCTCGAAAGCACGGTGAGCGTGCTCTACCTGATGTACGAACAGGGCTTCAAGTGGTGGAACCTCGGCACCGCCTCGGCCGTGGCGTTCCTGCTGTTCGCGCTGATGACGATTGCGACGAGCGGACTGCTCTGGTTCGCGCGTCGCAAAGGAGCGGAAGAATGAATCCGCGCCTGGCCAAAGCCATCGTCAACGGCCTGATGATCGCGCTCGCCGTGATCAGCCTCGCGCCGCTGCTGTGGATGCTGTCGGTGTCGTTCATGCAGCCGGGCGAGGCGGCGCATTTCCCGCCGCCGCTGGTGCCGGCCGCGCCCACGCTGCACAACTACCACGAGCTGTTCGCGCGCGCCGGAATGGGGCGCTACCTGCTCAACAGCGCGATGATCGCCACCGCCGCAACGCTCATCGCGCTGCTGCTCAACACCATGGCCGGTTACGCGTTCGCGAAGTTGAAGTTCGCCGGACGCGAACGCGTGTTCCGCCTGTTGCTGGCCGCGCTGGTGATCCCGGCGCAGGTGACGATGATGCCGTTGTTCCTGATGCTCAAGCAGATGGGACTGGTGAACACCTACGCCGGCGCGATCGTGCCGTTGATGGCGAGCGTGTTCGGCATCTTCCTGGTGCGCCAGTACGCGCGATCGATTCCCGACGAACTGCTGGAAGCGGCGCGCATCGACGGCGCGAGCGAGACGCGCATCTTCTTCCAGATCGTGCTGCCGGTGCTCAAGCCGATCCTGGTGACGTTGGCGATCTTCGTGTTCCTGGGGGCATGGAACGACTTCATGTGGCCGCTGATCGTGCTGAGCGATTCGGGCCATTTCACGCTGCCCGTCGCGTTGGCCTCGCTGTCGCGCGAGCACGTGCAGGACAACGAAATGATGATGGCCGGGTCGGTGGTGACGGTGTTGCCGGTACTGATCCTGTTCCTGGCGTTGCAGCGTTACTACCTGCAGGGCCTGCTGGTCGGGAGCGTCAAAGGGTGAGAGTCGCGGGTTTGTGCGGATGGGCGTTGATGCTGGCCTCGCTGGCGGCGTGTACGCAGGGCGATGGCGAGGCGCGCGTGCTGGACGATTTCGAATCGACCACGCCGTGGCAGGTCGTCACGTCCGACCAGGTCAGCGGAAAACTGCGGATGGTGCCCGGTGCCGACGGGCAGGCAGTATGCCTGGACTACGACTTCAACGGCGTTTCCGGCTATGCCGGACTGACGCGCGAGCTTCCCATCGACTACCCGGACAACTACGCGTTCTCCTTCCAGTTGCGTGGCGATTCGCCCAGGAACGACCTGCAGTTCAAGCTCGTCGACGACAGCGGCGACAACGTGTGGTGGGTCAACAAGCCGCGCTACGACTTCCCGAAGACGTGGACGCCCGTCGTCTACAGGCAGCGCCATATCAGCCGCGCGTGGGGCCCGGCGCCGGATCCCACGTTGCGCCACAGCCGCAGGGTCGAATTCACGATCTACAACAGCGTCGGCGGCAAGGGTTCGGTGTGTTTCGACCAGCTCACGTTCCGGAAGCTGCCGCCGCAGGACGACTCGCCGTTGACCGGCGATGCGGGCGCGACGGTGCAGGAAGCCACGGGGCCGGCGAGTGCGGCCATCGATGACTCGGCGACCACCGCGTGGCACGCGAAACTCGATCCGGCCAAGCCGCCGCAGTTCACGCTCGACCTGCACAAGCCGCGCGAGTTCGGCGGCCTGGTGCTCGACTGGTTGCCGCGCCAGCACGCGAGCGACTATCGCATCGAGCTTTCCGATGACGGCGCGAAGTGGCGCCCCGCACGCGAAGTGACCGGCGCCGATGGCGGACGGGACCACATCGCATTGCCCGAGTCCGAAGCGCGTTTCCTGCGCCTCACGCCGCTGAAGGCGCCGAGCGGCCGCATCGCACTGGCGCGCTTCCAGGTGATGCCGCTGGCGTTTGCGGCTACGCCGAACGACTTCCTCCGCTCCGTCGCGAAGGACGCGCCACGCGGCCATTGGCCGCGCGGATTCAGTGGCGAACAGCCGTACTGGACGATCCTCGGCCTCGATGGCGGCACCGAGCAGGGGCTGATCGGCGAGGACGGTGCGGTCGAAGTGGGCAAGGGCGCCTTCAGCATCGAACCGTTCGTGGTGAGCGACGGGAAGCTGGTGACCTGGGCCGACGTCAAGACCACGCAGTCGCTGCAGGATGGCTATCTGCCTATCCCGTCGGTGCATTGGCAGCATCCGCGATTCGCGCTCGACGTCACCGCGTTCGCGTCCGGCACGCCGGGAGATTCAGCGCTGAATGCGCGCTATGTCATTCGCAATACCTCCGCCACGCCGCAACGCTACGTCATGGCGCTCGCGGTCCGGCCGCTGCAGGTCAATCCGCCAACGCAGTTCCTCAGCACCGTGGGCGGGGTCAGCGAGATCCGTGCGCTGTCGGTTCGAGAAGGCTTCGTCGGCGTGAATGGCCGCCCTGCGGGGCGGATGCATCAGTTGCCGACAAGCGGTTTCGCAAGCCGTTTCGATGAAGGCGACGTGGTGACGCGTCTGGGTCGAGCCGACTGGTCGCAGTTCTGTCGCGAGCGCTGCGACGGGGACGGTGCGCCGTTCGACGACGGCTCGCCGGGTGTCGACACGGTCGACGATCCCACCGGCCTGGCTTCTGGTGCGATGCTGTTCGTGGTTGATCTGGCGCCCGGCGAATCGCGGGAGTTTGGCTGGTCCAATCAACTCAGCGGCAAGGCGCCGAGTCCGCCGCTGCCCCCAGTCCCGTTGCAGGCACTCCAGGACGAAGTGGCCGCACAGTGGCGCAGCAAGCTCGATCGCGTGCAACTGCGCGTGCCGGAGCAGGGCCAGCACGTCGTGGACACGCTGCGCACGTCGCTGGCGCACATGCTGATCAGCCGCATCGGGCCGCGCCTGCAGCCGGGCACGCGTTCGTACTCGCGCGCCTGGATCCGCGACGGCGCGATGATCGGCGAAGGCCTGTTGCGCATGGGGCGCGAGGACGTCGCCACCGAATTCCTGCGCTGGTACGCACCGTACCAGTTCGACAACGGCAAGGTGCCCTGCTGCGTGGACGATCGCGGCAGCGATCCGGTGCCGGAAAACGACAGCCACGGCGAACTGATCTTCACCATCGCCGAGGTGTATCGCTTCAACCGCGATCGCGCGATGCTCGAAGCGATGTGGCCGCATGTCGTCGGCGCATTCGATTACATGGAGAAGCTGCGCCTGAGCGAGCGGACCGACGCCAACCGCGCGCTCAACCCGGCGTTCTACGGAATGATGCCGGCCTCGATCAGCCACGAAGGCTATTCGGCCAAGCCGATGCATTCGTACTGGGACAACTTCTGGGCGCTGCGCGGTTACAAGGACGCCGTCGAGATCGCGCACTGGCTGGGCAAGGACGCGGACGCGAAGCGCTTCGCGGCATCGCGCGACCAGTTCCGCGACGACCTGTACGCCTCGCTGCGCAGCGCGACGCAGCAGCATGGCATCGACTTCCTGCCGGGCGCGGCGGAACTGGGCGATTTCGATGCGACGTCGACCACCATCGCGCTTGCCCCCGGCGGCGAGCAGGGGCGGTTGCCCCAGGACTTGCTGACCAACACGTTCGAACGCTACTGGCGCGAGTTCGTGGCGCGCCGCGACGGCACGCGCGAATGGAAGGACTACACGCCGTACGAGCTGCGCACCATCGGCACCTTCGTGCGGCTGGGCTGGCGCGATCGCGCGCACGAAGCGCTGGACTTCTTCTTCGCCGACCAGCAGCCGCGCAGCTGGAACCAGTGGGCGGAAGTCGTTTCGCGCACGCCGCGCAAGCCGTTCTTCGTCGGCGACCTGCCGCATGCGTGGGTCGCGTCGGACTACGTGCGTTCGGCGCTGGACCTGTTCGCGTATACGCGCGACCTGGACGATGCGCTGGTCGTCGCCGCGGGCATTCCGTCGGACTGGCTGGCGGGCGAGGGCGTGAGCGTGGCGAACCTTCGTACCCCGTATGGGCCGGTTGGGTATTCATTGAAGGAACGCGACGGACGCGTGCTGTTCATGCTGGCGCCCGACACGAAGATGCCGCCGGGTGGGGTGGTGCTGACGTGGCCGTATGCGGAGCCGCCGGGCCGGACGCTCGTCGATGGGCAGGTTGCGCAGTGGTCCAATGGCGAGCTGAAGATCGCGCGCGCCGGGGCGAAGGTGGAAGTGCTGTTGCACTGACGTCGCAACCCCGCCTACGAAGGCTGGATTCGGGACGACGTTGACGCCCTCTGGACCGGGCATGCGTCAACGTTGCAATCTCCGCAGAACGAGCGCGGCCCTTGGCCAGGACTCCGCATCGCACCATCAGCGCCGTCGAAAGCGCGCGCCAGCACGCGCTGGACCGTTACCACGTCGTCGATACGCCGAGCGAATCGGTCTACGACGACCTGGTGCGCATCGCCGCGCACCTGTGCGACACGCCCATCGCGCTGCTGTCGCTGATCGATCGCGACCGCCAATGGTTCAAGGCGCGCCTGGGCCTGGCCGAGAGCGAAACGCCTCGCAACGTCGCGGTGTGCGCGCACGCGATCCTGGAGCCGGGCGAGTTGATGGAAGTGTCCGACCTCGCGCGCGATCCGCGCTTCTCCGCGTTCCCGATCGTCATCGGCGAGGTGCGTGCGCGTTTCTACGCGAGCGTGCCGCTCACTACGGACGATGGCCAGGCGATCGGCACGCTGTGCGTGGTGGACCGCCAGCCGCGCAACCTGGAACCGGCGCAGCGCGATTGGCTCCAATCGCTGGGCCGCATCGCCATGGGGTTGCTGGACGGGCATGCGCGTCGCTACCAGGACGAAGTGCGCGTCGCGCTCGACATGCCGCGCGAGCATGCGCCGCAGCCCGAGCCCGCGGCGAAGCAGGGCTACCGCATCGCCATCCTCGAAGTCGAGCGCTATGCCACCGCGGTGGAGCGTGAGGGCGAACGCACGGTGGAAAAGATGATGCAGGCGCTGGAGTCGCGCCTGGAAGCCTGCCTGGATCTGGACGCCGGCGACCGCATCAACCGCGTTAGCGCGAGCGCGGAGTTCGTCGTGGTGTTGATGGGCGATGCGGGCGAAGCGCGCCTGGACGCGCTGCAGGAGGTGGTGAAAGCAACGTCCGGTGGGCTCCCGGTCCTGGTCGGGAGCGCGGTGTCGCGCCACGGCGACGAGGCGCTGGGCGAGGTGTTCCTGCGCGCCGATTCGGACCTGAGCCGCCGCAAGGACGAGGCCGGCGCGTCGCCGGCCTGACCCGCCGACCTGAAAGGCGTTACTTCTTTTCCGCGACGAACGCGCGCGCCTTCACCGGGCTGCCCGACGTAAGAAGCGCATTCGGTGCCAGCACGACGGTTTCGTTCGCGGCGACGCCGGACAGCACTTCGATCTCGTTGCCGAGGTTTCGTCCCAGCGTGACGTCGTGGAAATCGAGCTTGCCGTCGCCGGTCACGACCGCCACCTGTGCGACCGTGCCGCGCTGCACGACGGTGGATACCGGCACGACCATCGCCGGCACCGAGCGCTGCAGGTGCAGCGCGACGCTGCCGACCATGCCAGCGGGGATGCGGCTGTCGGGATTGGGCAGGCGCAGTTCGGTGCGCATCACGCCGGCATCGCGCGAGATCGCCTGCGCGCTGCGCACGACCTGCGCCTTGAACGTCTGGCCCGGCAGTTCGGGGAAGGTGACATCGCCCTCCACGCCGGGCTGGATCTGCAACGCGACGTTCTGCGGAACATCGACCACCACGCGCAGCGGATCGAGCGCGTTCACTTCGAACATCGGCTGCGCGCTCGCCGCATCGCCGACGACGCGATCGCCGCGTTCGACGTTGCGTGCCACGACCACGCCGGAGAACGGCGCGCGCACGGTCTGGAAGCCCTGGCGTTCGCGTGCGGCGGCCAGTCGCGCCTCGGCGGCACCGCGCGCGGCGACGGCCACGTCGAAGTTCGCCTTGCGGTCGCTGTACAGCTCCTTCGAGATCGCACCGGAACCGACCAGCACTTCGGCGCGGTCGTAATTCACCTTCGCCAGTTCCTGGTCGGCCTTGGCCTGCGCGAGTCCGGCGGCGGCTTCGTGCACGGCCTGGTCGGATTCGGGGGCGGAGATCACTGCCAGTACCTGGCCGGCCTGCACCTTGTCGCCGAGGTCGGCGCGGCGTTCGCTCACGAAGCCGGTCGCGCGCGCGAACAGCTGCGCCGATTCGCCGGCCAGTGCGCGCGCGGGCAGGCGCAGTTCGAACGCCGGGTCGGCGGGTTTGGCCTGCACCGTCAGCACTTCGGGAATGGTCTGCGCCGGCGTGGGTTCGGCCGAACTGCCGCTGCAGCCAGCCAGCGCGAGCGCGATCGACAGCGCCGTGAATGTCAGCATCGGACCTCGCGCCGACGCGAGGCGTGCAGCGGAAAGGACGGTCGTCATGGCGTGGCTCCTGCCCCGGCGTCCGAAGCGCCGGTGCTTTTCTCTGGAAGTTCTTCGGGATGGGCGGCGTGGCGGACCGCGTCCGGCATGCGCCGGCCGAGCACCGCGAGGATCGAGGGCACAAGGATCAGCGTGGCCGGCGTGCCGAACAACAGGCCGCCGATGACCGCGCGGCCGAGCGGCGCGTTCTGCTCGCCGCCTTCGCCCAGGCCCAGCGCCATCGGGATGATGCCCAGCACCATCGCGCTGGCGGTCATCAGCACCGGGCGCAGTCGCACCGCGGCGGATTCGTAGGCGGCCAGCTCCGGGTTGTGGCCGTCCGCGACGAGACCGCGCGCGAAGCTTGTCACGAGCACCGAGTTCGCGGTCGATACGCCGATCACCATCATCACGCCCATCAGCGCCGGCACGCTCAGCGGCGTGCCGGTGACGAACAGGCCGATGGCGGCGCCGGCGATCGCGATCGGCAAACCCGACATCGCCACCAGCGGCTGGATCCACGACTGGAAGTTCACCACCAGCACCAGGAAGACCAGTGCGGCCGACATCAGCAGGCCCGCGGCGAGTTCGCCGTACGCGCTCTGCATCTCGCCGGCCTGGCCGACGATCTCGATGCGGTTGCCGGGCTTCAGGCGTCCGTTGAGCTCCTTCGTGATGCCGGTCAGCGCGTCGTACACCGAACCCAGGTCCGTGCCTTCGACGTTCGCCAGCACGCTGATCGTCGGCGCGAGCGTGGTGCGCGCGAGGCTCGCCGGCACCTGTCGCGGCGTCACCGTCGCGATATTGCGAAGCAGCACCGCCTGCCCATCGCTGCCGATGCGCAGAGGCGCGTTGAGCAGTTCGTCGATGTTGGTCATGTTCGGCGGCGGCGCCTGCACCTGCACGGTGTAGGCGAGCGCGTTGACGGTGTCGGTCCAGTACACCGGCGACACCGTGCCGGCCGAGCCGAGCACCGCCAGCACCGCGCGACTGGCCTGCTGCGCATCCAGCCCCAGCTGCGCCGCGCGCGTGCGGTCGATGTGCACCTGGTATTCGGGCAGGTCGAGCACCTGTCGAAGCGCGACATCCACCGCGCCCGGCACCGTGTGCAGGCGTTGTTCGATCTCACGCGCCAGCGCGAGGTTGCCGGCGCTGTCGCGGCCGATGATGCGCACTTCGAACGCGGCGGCGGCCGAGCCGGCCAGCGTGCGGCTGGTCGCATCCGGCGGACGCTCGAACATCCTCACGTCGGGGAATTTCTCGGCGATGCGGTGGCGGATCTGCGAGAGGTATTCGTGACTGGGACCGTGCGGCGTTTTCAGCTGCAGCATGATCTCGGCTTCGAACGAACCCACCACCGCGCTGTCGACCAGCGACAGGTTCACCGCGTCGGGCACGCCAATCTGCTCGTACACGGTCTGCAGTTCGTTGGGCGGAACGATCTTGCGGATCTCGCGCTGGATCTCGGTCACGCGCGCGGCGGTCTGCTCAAGGCGCGTGCCCGATGGGAAACGCACCTGGAACCGCAGCTGGCCTGCATCCACGTGCGGGAAGTACTCGCGTCCCAGCGATGCCGCCGCGAGCCCGCCGGCGGCGATCACCACCACCGCGCACAGCGTCAGAACGCCGCCGTGGTGGCCGAGTCTGACCAGCAGTGCGTGGTGCTTCTCGCGCAATGCATCAAGCCGCGTTTCGACGACGTGGTTGATCTTCAGCAGCGCCTTTTCCGGCGCCCAGCGCGGATTCGCGCGGCTGACGATGTCCGCCGGCAACAGCAGGTAGCACAGCACCGGGATCAGCGTTCGCGACAGCAGGAACGACGCCAGCATCGCGAAGATCACCGCCAGCGCGAGCGGGGTGAACACCCATGCCGACAGGCCCGTCATCAGCAGGATGGGCGTGAGCACGATGCAGATGGCGATGGTGGACACCATCTCCGGGAACACCACTTCCTTCGCGCTGTCCAGGATCGCGGTGCGCACGTCCTTGCCCAATGCGATGTTGCGGTTGGTGTTCTCCACGTCCACCACCGCGTTGTCCACCAGGATGCCGATGGCCAGCGCCAGGCCGCCCAGCGTCATCACATTGAACGTGTAGCCCAGCAGGCTGAGCATCGCGACCGAAGCGAGCAGTGCCAGCGGGATTGCCGAGAGCACGATCAGGCTGGAGCGCCACGAACCGATGAACACCAGCACGACCAGCGCGACCAGCAGGCCGACCAGCAGCGCTTCATGGCGGATCGAATCGATGGCGTTGTCGACGAACACCGACTGATCGAAGATCGGCTGGATGCGCGTGCCGGCCGGCGCGGAGGCTTCGATCTCCGGCAGGCGCTCGCGCACCGAACGCACCAGTTCCACCGCCGAGGCGTTGCCGAGCTTGATCAGTGCGACCGCGACCGCGCTGGAACCGTCCATGCGCGCGACGTTGGTCTGCAACGCGCCGCCATCGCGCACGGACGCGATGTCGCGCACGTACACCAGCGTGCCGTTGCGCGAGGCGACGGGGATGTCGAGGAAGTCGGCGGCCGTGGCGGGGCTCGAATCGAGCGAGATCTGCATCTCGCGCGTGTTCTCGCGGATCGAACCCGAGGGCAGGGTGGGGCTGCCGCGCTCCAGCGCGCCGGTGACGTCGGCCGGCGTCAGGCCGTAGGTCTGCAGTGCGGCCGGATTCAGATCGACCATGATCTGTCGCGCCGCGCCGCCGTAGGGCAGCGACATGCGGATGCCGGGAATCGTCTGGATCTGCGAGCGCAACTGCAGTCGCGCGTAGTCGTACAGCTGCGCCTCGGTGAGCGAGTCCGACGACAGCACCAGCATCAGCACCGGCGTGGACGAGACGTTGTTGCGGATCACCAGCGGCGGCGACGTGCCCGGCGGCATGCGGCGCAGGATCGTCTGCGACACCGACGTGATCTGGCCGAGCGCGCGGTCCAGGCTCACGTTCGGCTGGAAGTCGATGCGCACGATGCTGGCGCCGTTGATCGTGTCGGAGCGGACTTCCTTCAGGTCATCGACCGTGTTCAGGATCGCCGCTTCGGAGAACGAGGTCAGCTTCGCCGCCATGTCGGCGGCCGGCAGGCCGTTGTAGGTCCACACCAGGTTGATCGACGGGATGCCGACTTCCGGGAGGATGTCGGTCGGCATGCGCCGTGCGGCGAGGGTGCCGAACAGCAGGATCAGGATCGCGAGCACGCCGATGGTGTATCGGCGGCTCAGGGCGTACTGGACAATCCACATCGGGCGACCGGCCTCTGCTGGACGAAGCGTCGGGGAGGAGGCGCCCGCGCACCGGCGAGGCCCCATGCGTCGCCGGGAGGGCGGGCGTGCGGGGCATGCGACGTGGGGGCGTCCGTATTCCCGATAAAGGTAGTGCGGGCGCCGGGGGCGCGATAGTCCATTGCTGCTGGATCATTGCCCGATCCTGCAAATCGGCCGCAAGCCGGCATGATCGGCAAGCTCCGGCATAGCCCGGAAGTCATAATCGACACGGCTCACGGAACCCCCGGAACTCCAATGCCTGCCGCAGATTCCCCGCTGGACCGCCCTCGCTGCGCCGCCCTGCCGGAGCTTGCGCAGCGGATTGCCCGATCGACACCGTCCGACGGCGTCCACGCGACCGCCTTCGCGCCCCTGAGCCTGGTCCGGCTGAGCGGCCCGACCGCCTGCACGCCGGTGGTGTACGAGCCGCGGCTGGTGATCGTCGCGCAGGGCAGCAAGTCGGCCACGCTCGCGGGGCAGACGTATGTGTACAACCCGCTTAATTACCTGGTCGTGTCGGTGACGTTGCCGGTGACGGGACAGGTGATCGAGGCGACGCCGGAGGAGCCGTACCTGTGCCTTCGACTGGACATCGATCCGGACGATGTAGCCGCGCTGATCGCCGAATCCGGCCAGCAGGCGCAGGCCGCGGTTCAAAACGAGGCGAACGGCATCGACCTGGGCCTCTATGCCGCGCGCGTCACCGCGCCGCTGATGGACGCGGTGCTGCGCCTGATGCGGCTGCTGGACACGCCCGAAGACCTGGCGGTGCTCGGGCCGATGACGCAGCGCGAGATCCTCTATCGCGTGCTCACCGGCGAACTGGGCCATCGCCTGCGTGCGCTGGCGACGACCGACACGCGTTCCAGCCGCATCGCGCGCGCCGTCTCGCGTTTGCGCGAGGACTATCTGCAACCGCTGAGCATCGACGAACTCGCGCGCACGGTGCACATGAGCACGTCCTCGTTCCACCACCAGTTCAAGGCGGTGACGACGATGTCGCCGCTCCAGTTCCAGAAACATCTTCGCCTGCATGAAGCGCGGCGCCTGATGATGGCCGGCGGCATGGAAGCGCTGTCGGCGGCGCGGCATGTCGGCTATGAAAGTCCTTCGCAGTTCAGTCGCGAGTACAAGCGGTTGTTCGGCGCGCCGCCGCGTTCGGAAGTGGGACGGTCGCGGGGCGTGCCGCAGGTTTAGCCGAAGGGATGTCGTAGCCCGGGTAAGGCCGAAGGCCGCACCCGGGGTTCCGTTGCGGAGACATTTGCCCCGGATGCGCTTCGCTTACCCGGGCTACAGTCGGTTTTCGCCCCCGGGAACGCCTCAACGCATGGACCGCGACGAACTCCTCCACCGACTCGCCCGCACCCGCACGGGCCTGGTCCGCACCTACCTCCTGCACGTGGTCTGGTTCGCGAGCATGTGCATCGCCACTGCGATGCAGTGGCGACAGGAGGGTCTGAAAGGCACGGTATTCCTCACGCTGCTCACCGTGCCGCCGGTGCTGTTCTACACCGTGCGTGCGCACCGGCTGTGCCGCGCACTCGATCCTCGCGCACGGACCGTGGGACTTGTGCCGGTGCTGGTGACGACGATCATCCTCAGCCCGTTCGAATCGGGCCTGGTGTTGCCGCTGAAGAACCTGCTGGTCGCCAACCGCCTGTTGCGCGAGGCACGCGCTGCGAATGGCGATCGGATCGAAGCGGCGAACGAAACGCGACTGGAAACGCAGCGCTGACGCTTACGCGCACCAGTGCACTTCCAGCGGCGTTCCGTAGGACGACGCCAGCAACGTGAGCACGGGCCAGCGTTCGCGATCGTCCGACGCGATCGCCTGTTCGAACACCGCACGCTTGCGCGCGCCCTGGATCAGCAGCAGGCGATGCGCGATGCGTGCGATACCGTGCGGCGTGAGGGTGATGCGGCTCGTCCACTGACGCGCGCCGGGACAGCCGGTCGCATCGACGATCGCATAGTCGCGCGGGCTCGCCAGCGTGCGCGAAAGCCCTTCCATGCCGGGGAACAGCGACGCGGTGTGTCCGTCCTCGCCCATGCCGAACACGGCCACCGTGGCCGCCCGGCGCGCATGCGCATTGGCGGTCGCGACCGCGCCTTCGATGTTGCGGCCGGCCTGCGTCATGGGTTCGAAGCGCGCGATGGCGGCGTGGTCGCGCAGCAGTTCCTGGTGCACGAGCCGCGCGTTGCTGTCGGGGTCGTCGGGCAGCAGCCAGCGTTCGTCGACGAGGCCGACATCCACGCGTTCCCAGTCCAGCGGTGCCTGCGAGAGGGCGCGATAGACCGGCCTCGGCGTCCCGCCGCCGGACAACAGCAGGCGCGCGCGCGGCTGCACGATCAGTTCACGGCGAAGCTCCGCGGCGATCGACACCGCCGACGCCCACGTCCAGACATCGCGATTGGCATGCGCATGGAACGCGTACGGCGCATCGGCTTCGGGCGTCGGCAGGGGCGTGCGATCGGCCATTGGCCGATCCTCGCACAGCCCACTTCAAGGCCGCGTTGGCTTGGCCGCGGCCGGGCCGGGCTAGGCGAGATCCTGCGACAGTGCGGCCGCGCCCAGCAGGCCGGGCTGCGGATGCACCACGGCCAGCGTCGGAATGCGCGCCATCACCGGCGAGAAGCGTCCCTTGTACTCGAAGCGCTGGCGGAAGGCCGAGTGCGCGATCGAGGGCAGCATCTTGGGCACCAGGCCACCGGTGAGGAACACGCCGTCCCACGCGCCCAGCGTCAGCACCAGGTCCCCCGCCGCCGCGCCGAACACGGCGCAGAACACGTCGATCGTGCGCAGGCTGCGTTCGTCGCCCTCTTTCGCGCGGGCGGTGATGTCGGCCGGCTTCATCGGCCCCGGGTCTTCCCCGGCGATGTTGCTCAATGCGCGATGCAGGTTCACCAGCCCCTGGCCGCTGACCAGGCGTTCGTTCGACACGCGGCCGAACTCGGCGGACATCTGCGTGAGGATCTCGATTTCCTCGGGCGAATTCGGCGCGAAGCTGACGTGGCCGCCTTCGGTCTGCAGCGGGAAGTATCGGCCGCCGCGACGCAGCAGTCCGCCCACGCCCAGGCCCGTGCCGGCGCCGATGATGCCGAAGGTGCGGTCCTCGCCGTCGTGGCCGTTCCAGCCGATGCCGCCGACCGGCACCACGTCCTGCGGACGCAGCAGCGAGGCGCCCATCGCCTGCGCGGCGAAATCGTTGACCAGCCGCAGCGACTCCAGGCCCAGCGATTCGCTGGTGCGCGCGGCCGAGATCACCCACGGATGGTTGGTGATGCGCGCCTCGTCGCCGTCCACGCGACCGGCCACCGCGAACACGCCCGTGGTCGCGACCGCGCCGGTGGTGTCGAGGTAATGGCGCGCCGCATCGGCGAGCGAGGGGAAATCCGCGACCGCGAACTCGCGCACGCTGTCCATCAGCAGCGGATCGACCGAATCGTGCCGGGCGAGCGCGAAACGCGCATTGGTGCCGCCGATGTCGGCGAGCAGGGCGTGGGTGTCGGTCTGGGAAATCTCGCTCAAGGGGTCACCGCGGGCGGGGGCAGGGCGTCGTGCAGGTCGGTCCGCAGCGTAATGGACCGGCGGGCGCCTGTCTGCGGTGGCGGCGATACCGGGGCCCGTCCGAGGCCATTGAATACGAAATCACCCGCGATGCCGCGACCTCGTAGCCCGGGTAAGCGAAGCGCACCCGGGACCTGTCGCGCCTACCCGGGTGCGCTTTCGCTTACCCGGGCTACAACGCAGAAACGGCGGGACCCGCTGCCAGTGGGAGGGAGGGGGCAGCGGATCTCGCCGTTGAAACCCGTGCGCTCAGTACGGCAGCGGCTCGGACAGCGAACGGCCGTGGCTGCCGATCACCTTGGAATACCAAAGCGCACTGTCCTTCGGCGTGCGTTCCTGCGTCACGTAATTCACGTGCACCATGCCGAAGCGCTTGGAATAGCCCAGCGACCATTCCAGGTTGTCCAGCAGCGACCACAGCATGTAGCCGCGCACATCGACGCCGGCCTCGATCGCATCGTGGATCGCGCGCAGGTGCTTGCGCAGGTAATCGGTGCGCAGCGGATCCTTGATGCGACGCTTGCCGTCGTCGTCGGTCATCGCCGCCGGCGGATCGAAGAACGCCGCGCCGTTCTCGGTGATGTAGACCGGCAGGTCGCCATAGGTCTGCTTGAACCACACCAGCAGGTCGGTCAGGCCCTGCGGGAAGACCTCCCAGCCGGTTTCGGTGTACGTGCCCAGCGGCTGGCGCACGACGCCGGTGTTGAGCGGATAGCTCTCGGCGGCCTTGGTGACGCTGCGCGTGTAGTAATTGATGCCGACGAAATCGAGCTTCTGCTTGATCAGCTCGTAATCCTCCGCCTGCCATTCCGGCCATGCGTCGCCGAAGATCTCCTTCAGTTCCGGCGGGTAATGGCCTAGCAGGGCGGGATGCAGGTACTGCTCGTTCATGTAGGCATGCGCGCGGCGGACGGCGGCGGCGTCCTCGGCCGATTCGGTGGCCGCGTACTTCGGCTCGATGTTCACCACCAGGCCGATCTCGTGCTTGCCCAGCTCGCGATACGCCTTCACCGCCGCGCCGTGTGCACGCATCAGGTTGTGCGAGGCGATCGGTGCTTCGTACTTGCTGCGATGGCCGGGGGCGAGGGCGCCATGCAGGTAGCCGCCGTCGGTGACAACCCACGGCTCGTTGAGCGTCACCCACTTCTTCACGCGGCCGTCGAGTTCGCGGTACATCACGCCGGCGTATTCGGCGAACCAGTCGGCGATCTCGCGATTGAGCCAGCCGCCGCGATCGTCCAGCGCCGCCGGAAGGTCCCAGTGGAACAGCGTCAGCAGCGGTTCGATGCCGTTGTTCAGAAGCTCATCGACCAGGCGCGAATAGAAGTCCAGGCCCTTCTGGTTCACCCGACCCGTGCCCTCGGGCAGGATGCGCGACCACGACACGCTGAAGCGATAGGCCTGCAGGC
>Ga0102591_1002060_pt1 | contig 23607 bp, 20 predicted proteins | sample AraplaCol_mCL_r2_2_FD_76860 | JGI IMG/M metagenome (GOLD analysis project Ga0102591, IMG submission 76860) | Arabidopsis root microbial communities from North Carolina, USA - plate scrape MF_Col_mCL_r2 (SPADES assembly) (version 2) | ecosystem: Host-associated > Plants > Roots > Endosphere... | reverse complement strand
ATACACAGCACTTGCTGCGCCCGAGTTCTACGACCGCGTCGACGTTCTCTGCAAACTCCTCGGTCTGCATGTAGTCGGCATAGCCGCGAAACGACAGGTTGCGCCAGCCGGCATTTTCGGAATCCTTGCGGGGATGACGCAGCCCGCCAAGGCCGCGCATATAGCGGTATTCGATGCCGGCATCTTCCAGCGCGGCAGCGAGCTGGTCCTGTCCGAATTGAGGATTATGACGTGACTTCGGTACCGTCCTGATGTCGAGCAGGCATTCGACGCCATTCTGCCGCAGCAGTCCAATGAATTCTTCGATTGTGCGGTTCGAGTGACCGATAGTGCAGACGAGTTCCGATGTCATGGCTGCCTCTCGCGATAGCTTCGCCTGTATTCTGGCACGGAGAGGCCGCAGGCGGCGTACCGCCTGAAGCGCTTATTGCTGAGTACCAACCAGTTGCATCTTGAGGTAGGTGACGTTGAAACCAGAATAGTGCCTCGTCGTTTCACCAACAACGGAGAACCCATTGCGTGCATAAAACCGCTGGGCATCTGCGTTCGATCTGGCGACATTCAACGAAACTCCTTCAGTTTCCTTGTCGACGACGGCGTTCAGCAGCGCTTGCCCGATGCCGTTGCCTCGCGCTTCGCCATGCACGAACAACGCTCTCAATTGACCGGAAAAAGTTGCTGCGAACCCGCGCACCTTGCCATCGTCGAAAACGATGACATCGGACTCATTAAAGGCCGCCAGGATGCCTTCGTCCTGTTCAAGAGGCGTGACCTGGAAGGAATGGGGCTCGAATTTGAGCTCCTCACCTTTAGCGTCAGCATAGATGCGGCAAACTGCAGGAAAGTCTGCCGCCCTAAATTCGCGGACTGTCATCGATTGAGAATTCCTTCGTAGACTGCCAGGTCGGCCGCTGAGAAGCAGCAGAATACGACTTCCTGAATCCCCGAGAACTCATCTGCCGCCGCGCGAACTGTCGACAGGGCGAGCCTTGCGGCCAGGTCGATCGGGTAGCCATAGATGCCGGTGCTGATGCTGGGGAAGGCCAGCGTGGCGACGTCATGTTGGGCCGCGAGTTCAACGCTGTTTCGATAGCAGGCCGCCAAAAGTTCCGGCTCGTCATTGGTACCGCCGCGCCAGACCGGCCCTACGGTGTGGATGATGTACCTGGCCGGAAGGCGATAACCCTTCGTCAGTTTCGCCTGGCCTGTCTTGCAGCCACCAAGGAGGCGGCACTCATGGACCAGTTCCGGCCCGGCGGCGCGGTGAATAGCGCCGTCGACGCCGCCTCCGCCAAGAAGCGAGGAGTTGGCTGCGTTGACGATTGCATCTACCGAAAGCTTGGTGATGTCGCCCTGAACTGCGCGAAAAATGGTTGACATGGCTAGGCGGCCACCGGCCTTAAAGTTTATTCAACGAATACTATAGCCGTCCGCGGTGGAATGGTGAAGCTGCCTGTCGTGGAGTCATAGCGAGCTGCGGACCCGGCCTGTACCGGATGCAGGCGATAGGCCTTTCCAGCTTCTGCTGGGGCGATGATCGTTTGCTCCACCTTGTCCACGTTGATGAAGTACGCAACAGTTTTAAATCCTGCCCCTTCATAGCCGGCGCCGTCAAGGCGTGCCGCTACCACAGTCGCTACCTGTTCAGGCCCCGTATTCAGGAAGTGCAGGCGCTGCTTGATGTCTTCCGCCGTCCGCATCCGGAACAGCGTGCTGCTGGCGCGAATGCGCAGCAAGTCGCGGAAGGTATCGCGCGCAAACGCAATGTCGACGGGCGTTGGCCGCAACGCAGGGTTGGCCAGCAAAGGCTGAAGCAGGGCGTAGTCCTTGCCATTGTCCGCAGCGGGCGGCAGGCCCGAACCGAAGTAGTTGGTCTGGTAGGTCCAATCGAGGCGATTGAACCAGTCGCCCGATTCGAAACTGTTGCGGTCCATCGACTTCGAGCGCAGGATCTCGAATCCGGCATGGTAATACGCCACGCCCTGTGAGAAGGCATTGATCGCCGCCGCCAGCATCTGCACGCGCGCCCGGTCGGCGCTGGTGGCAGACATAGGCAGCTTCAGCGCATTGATGTCGTACAGCGTCTGGTTGTCGTGGTTCTCCACGTAATTGACTACTTCGCCTGGCTGGCTGGCGTAGCCGGCTGGCTGGTTGCCTCCATAAACGATGGCCTTCAGTTCCCTGGTCTCGCCGGTAAAGGTTTGCATGCGATAGCTGCGGATTGACCCGGCCAGGCCGACCTTCACGAGGTCGGATGCCTTCATCAAATCCGTTACCGGACGCAAGCTGGAGCCTGCGTTCGGGTCGTACACCAGGCCATTGATAAATCCCTGCTGCGCGACCATCTGCGGGCCCGAATCGCCTGCGCCGCCGCCACGCACGGCATCGCGCCCGCGATCGCTGAAAGTGCCGATGCCGCTGCCGTTCAGCGACAGTTGCGAAGCCTGAACGAAGCGGGCACCGTCGGCCACTTCGCCGAAGTTCCAGCCTTCGCCGATCAGGTTCACATGGCGCCCGGCAGCCTTGTTGACGCGCGCCTGCAGCGCTTCCATTGCGGCGCGCGGCTGGTGGCCCATCAGGTCGAAGCGGAAGGAGTCGATGTGGTAATGCTTCGTCCACAGTTCGGCCGAATCGATCATCAGCTTGGCCATCATGCGGTTCTCGGTGGCCGTGTTGAAGCAGCAGGTGGAGCTTTCGATTTCGCCTTTCAGGTTCAGGCGCTGGTAGTAGCCCGGAACGATGCGGTCCAGCACCGAGCGTTCGTGCTGGCCGCCGCGGTAGGTGTGGTTGTAGACCACGTCGGTGCCGACGCGCAGCCCGGTCTTGTGCAGCGCCATCACCATTTCACGCAGTTCGATGATGCGGCGCGCACCGTCGGAGGCGTCAGTGCTGTAGCTGCCTTCCGGCGCGTTGTAATGCCACGGGTCGTAGCCCCAGTTATAGCAGTCCTTCAACGCATTGTCGCTGACGATCTTCTGCTGCTGGTCGCTGTCCGGTGCTCCGTGCACGACAGGGGCGACGCAGCCTTTTTCCGGCACGCTGCCCAGGTCATATACCGGCAGCAGGTGCACGTCGGTCAGGCCGGCTTTGGCCAGCATGGCGAGGTGCTTCATGCCGTTGGAGCCGGATTCGCGGAAGGCAGTGTATTTTCCGCGGTTCATTGCGCTGACCGACAGGTCGTTGATCGAGAAGTCGCGCACATGGAGCTCGTAAATCGACATGTCCGGTTGCGCTTTGACCTTGGCCGGAGGCAGGTCCTTGTGCCAGCCGGGCGGGGCAAGGCGCGGGTCGGCCAGGTCGGCGATGTAGCTGCGCGCGGAATCGGTGGCCAGGCTGACCGAATACGGGTCGGTGACGACGTTGCGCACCAGGCCAGTCTTGGGCGCCACCACGTCAACTACGTATTTGTAGTAGCGGCCCGACAGGTTGCCGCGTGCGCTGGCGGACCAGATGCCGGTTTTCGCGTCTGCGCGCATGGTGGCGATGGATTTTGGCTTGCTGCTGCCGGTGTCGAAAACGCAGACCGAAACGCGTTGCGCGGTCGGCGCCCATAGCTTGAAGGTGGTACCGGCATTGCCGATGCTGGCGCCGAGATCGGTTGCCTGTTCGGCGCTGGCATAAATATCGTCGAGCGCACCGGGCACCTGCAAGGAAGTGGCGTCGCGCACGGTGCCGTCGGCATTTTCCTGCACCAGCACGAGTTGCTTCGCCAGAAGTGCAGGCAGGCGAGTGCGGTCGGCGGCGGAGAGCGCCAGCACTACGCCGTCGCCCGCGTATTTGAAGCGCGCGGCCAGGGGTGCGGGAAGTGTTTCCGTCGTTGCCGCCAGGGGCAAGGCGCCATCCGCTCCGCTGACAGTGGCGCCTTGCGGGGCGCTGATGCCGGCCGCAGTCGCGTAATAGAGTTTGAAGCTGCCTTCGGCCTGGACTCCGGTCCATTTGGCCAGGCGGCCATCCAGCCACAATGCGCGGGCGTCGAAGCCTTGCGTGCGAGCCAGCACGGTTTCGTGCGGGCCGTCACAAGAAGCGAGCGTGTGCGGCGTTGCGGCGGTTGGGGCTGCGGTGAGGGCCGTGGTTGGCGCTGCGGCGGCCGAAAGCGCCGCGAGGGCCGGCAGGAGGGCCGCCACGAGGGTGCGCTGCTTCATTTTGTCTCCGTAGTAGTGGTGCTACAGAAATCTTATCGCAATTCGTGTAGCTTTACTACATTTCAATCACGCTGGATGTGGTGCTTCTTCAGCTTGTCGTAGAGCGTTTTGCGCGGCAGGAGCAGGCGGTCTGCTGCCAGCGCTACATTGTTGTCGGCTGCGGCCAGGGCGCGCAGGATCAGGTCGCGCTCGAACGCGTCGACTTGCTGCGGCAGGGAGGGCTGCTCGGCATCCGGGTGCGCGGCACCGGCAGCCGGGACGCCCGCTGCCATGGCAACGCCGGCAGCCGATGCGGCGCCCGCAGTCATCGCGGCGCTACCCGTGGCTCCTGCGCCGGCAGCCCATTGCATGCCCGCGCCGGTTGCGGCGCCCGCCGGGGAGGAGATGCCTGCGCCAGTCGCAAACGCCGTGCTGGTGGCGCCTGAACCCGGGCCCGCCGCAGCCGCTGCGGCGTTTGAAATGCTTGCGATGGTTGCGGAGGGAACCAGGCCAAGCGTAAGGCGTTCGGCGAAGTTGCGCAGCTCCCGCACATTGCCTGGCCAATCCGCCGCCTGCCATGCGGCCATCTGTTCCGGTGTCCACATCGGCATCGCCCGCTGGTAGCGCTGGGCTGCTTCGGCCACGAAGTGGGCCAACAGGAGGGGGATATCCTCGCGCCGGTCGCGCAGGCGCGGCAGGTCAATGCTGATTACACCGATCCGGTAATACAGGTCTTCGCGGAACAAGCCTTGCGCCGAAAGGGCCAGCAAATCAGCCTTGCTGGCCGCGACAACCCGGCAGTCCAGCGGAATCGACTCGTTGCCGCCAAGCCGTTCCAGTCGCCGCTCCTGCAGAACGCGCAGCAGCTTGACCTGCAGTGCCATCGGCATGCTCTCGATCTCGTCGAGGAATACCGTCCCGCCGTTGGCGAATTCCAGCTTGCCGATGCGGCGCTTTTGCGCGCCGGTGAAAGCTCCCGCCTCGTGGCCAAAGATCTCGCTCTCGAACACTGACTCCGGCAAGGCGCCGCAGTTGATGGCGACGAAATTTCCCTTGCGGCCGCTGGCGGCGTGAATCAGGCGTGCCATCACTTCCTTGCCGGTGCCGGTTTGGCCGTTGACCAGGATGTCCACGCCGGTCGGCGCCACATTCCGCACAACCACCTTCAAGTGTTCGATGGCTTCGGAGCGCCCGATAAGGTCAGGCATGTCGGGATGCTGCGCGCGCTCGGAACGCAGGCGGCGATTCTCCAGCACCAGGTTGCGGCGCTCCTGCGCGCGCTTGACGGCATCCATCAGGCGTTCGGAGGAGAAAGGCTTTTCGATGAAGTCATAAGCACCGGCGCGCATGGCTTCCACCGCCATGCTCACGTCGCCGTGGCCGGTGACCACGATGACCGGCAGTTCGGCGTCCAGCGCCGCGACACGCGCCAGCAAGTCCAGGCCCGAGAGGCCCGGCAGCCGCACGTCGGTCACCACCACGCCCGCGAAATTCGCCAGCAGCAGCGGCAGCGCTTCTTCGGCACTTGCGCAAGCCTGCACCGCAAAACCGCCCAGTTCCAGCGTTTGCGAGGTGGCCAGGCGCAGCGCGGCCTCGTCTTCAACCAATAGCGCCTTCATCTGGCAGCTCCTTCTTTAATTAGCGGTAAGCGTAACTCAAACTGCGCACCGCCGCCGTCCAGGTTGCGGGCTGTCAGGCGGCCGTTCATGGCTTGCACGATCGACGAGGAGATCGCCAGTCCCAGGCCGAGTCCTTGCCCTGCGGGCTTGGTCGTGAAAAATGGTTCGAACAGGTGCGCGGCTACTTCCTGCGGAATGCCCGGGCCGCTGTCGCTGATGCGCGCGACCCCGTCGCTCCCTTCGCGCGACAGGACGATAGAGACGCGCGGCTGCTGCGTTCCCTCGACCGCATCCAGTGCATTGCGCAGCAGGTTGATCAGCACCTGCTCAATGCGAACCGTATCGCCGGCTACCATCAACTGCTCGGTACCGGTGTCGATCTCCACGGCCACGTTGCGCCGCTTGCTTTCGCTCTCCAGCAGGAAGGCCGAGCTGCGTACCGCGCGCCCGAAGTCAACCGGCCCGACGGTTTCATCCTTGCGCGCGAAACCTTTCAGCTGGCTGATGATGGCGCCCATGCGCGCGCTGGCATCGCCGATGTGGCCAAGATTGTTGGCCGCTTGCTCCGGCTGGCCGCGCTCCAGGAACGTGCGGGCGTTGTCGGCAAAGGCGCGGATCGCCGCCAGCGGCTGGTTCAACTCGTGCGTCATGCCGGCTGCCATCTGCCCCAGCATCGCCAGTTTGCCTGCCTGTACCAGCTCGTTCTGCGTGGTGCGCAGGATGCGATTGGTTTCGCTCAGTTGCTGCGTGCGCTGGGCGATGCGCGATTCCAGTTCGCGGTCGAAGGCCCGGCGTTCCTCGCGCCGGCGGCGGCGCTGGTGCATGGCCCAGTACGATACGCCGCCGCAGGCCAGCAGCAGCGCGGTTGCCAGCGCCCAGTTGATGCCGCTGCGAACGACGCGCAACTGGCTTGGGAAAATCATCAGTTGCCAGCCAAGGCGGCCCACTTCCTGCGTCACGCGCGGCCCGGGATTGCGCGCCAGTGGCGTGACTTCGCGGCCGATGTATTGCTGCGTGCTGGCCAGTTCCGCCAGGGCGTCGGGCGGCAATGGTTCCAGGCTGTGGTAGCGCCAGTTGGGTCGGTTGCTGAGGAAGATTACGCCATGGCGGTCGGCCAGCAGGATCGGATCCTCGCTGCTGTTCCAGTTGCGTTCCAGTTCGGCGAGGCTGATCTTGACTGCGATCACGCCTGCGATCTCTCCGTGGCGATGCACCGGTTGCGCGATGAAGTAGCCCGCTTCGCTGGTGCTGGTGCCGATGCCGTAAAAGCGGCCGGCATTGCCGCGCAGCGCGGCCTGGAAGTAAGGGCGATAAGAGAAATTCTTGCCGGCGAAACCAAGCGGCTGGTCCCAGTTGCTGGCGCCTAGCGTCAGGCCGTTGCGGTCCATCAGGTACAGCGCGCCAACCTTGGCTTGCTGCTGGATGGTTTGCAGCGTTTCGTTCAGCCGGGCGATCGCGTCGGGATCCTTCGGGTGGGCGAGGGCGTTGGTCAGGTCCGGCTGCTGTGCCAGGACGAAGGGGAGGGTTTCAAAGCGTTCCAGCACTGACTGCAGTTCCGGCGCCATAAGTTGCAGCTGGCGCTGGCCTTGCGCCAGCTGTTCATTGCCGGCGCGGTAGGCGCCAAGAACATAGGCGGCCACGATGATCGCGGCCGCCGGTAACAGCAACAGGATAAAAGGTTTGCGCATAAGCGCAATTTTAGTCCACCGCGGCCATGCGCAGTTCGTCGCTGTGGTGGCGTTGCTGTTCTTCCATCACCAATGCACCCAGCTCGCGCTTGAGCGCATTGAAGTCTGCCGAGGCAGGATCGCGCATGCGCGGCAGCTCCACGATCATGTCGCGCTTGACGGTGCCTGGACGGTAGGTCATGACCACGATGCGGTCGGCCAGGTAGATCGCCTCTTCGATGCTGTGGGTAACGAAGATGATGGTCTTTTTTAGCTCAGACCAGATGCGCAGCAGTTCATCCTGCAGGTTGCGGCGGGTCAGTGCGTCCAGCGCGCCGAACGGCTCGTCCATCAGCATGATTGGCGAGTCCAGAGCCAGCACGCGCGCAATGGCCACGCGCTGGCGCATGCCGCCCGACAGGTCTTTCGGATAGCGGTTGCGGAAGTCGGACAGCGACAGCATGCCGAGCAACTGGTCCACGCGCTGCTTGATTTCGGCCTGCGCCATGCCTTTGACTTCCAGGCCGAAGGCGATGTTTTTTTCCACCGTCATCCATGGGAACAGGGCGTATTCCTGGAATACCATGCCGCGTTCAGGGCCCGGGCCGGTGATCAGCTGGCCGTCGGCCGTGATCTCGCCGCTGGACGGCAGCGAGAAGCCGGCGATGGCGTTCAGCAGGGTGGACTTGCCGCAGCCCGATGGGCCCAGCAGGCAGACGAACTGGCCTTGCGGGATCTGCAGGTTGATGTCGCGCAGCGCCACCACTTCGCGGTTGTCGGTCTTGAATACCTTGTTGACGCCTTTGACGTCGATATGGGTTGCGCTCATCTTAATTCTCCAGGCCGCGGTGCCAGCGCAGCAGATGGTTATTCAGCTTGTTCATGCCAATGTCGATCGCCAGGCCAAGCAGGCCGATGCTGATCATGCCGGCGATGATCTTGTCCGACCAGAAGTACTCGCGTGCTTCCAGGATGCGGAAACCGAGGCCGTTGTTCACGGCGATCATCTCGGAGACGATCACCACGATGAAGGCGGTACCGATGCCGATGCGCACGCCGGACAGGATGTAAGGCACGGCGGCCGGCAGCATCACGCGAACAAACATGGTGCGCTGGTTGACGCCCAGGTTGCGGGCGGCGCGGACGTAGATGCCGTCGACGTGGCGCACGCCGGCGATGGTGTTCATCAGGACCGGGAAGAAGGCTCCCAGCGCAATCAGGAACACTGCGGGTGCGTTGCCCAGGCCGAACCACAGGATCGCAAGCGGGATGTAGGCGATTGGCGGGATCGGACGCAGCACCTGCAGCAGTGGATTGAGCCAGTCGTACATGCGCTTGCTAGATCCCATCACCAGGCCGAAAGGCAGGGCCAGGCCGGCGCCGACCGCGAAGCCCACCAGCACGCGGTACATGCTGCTGATGGTGTCGCCGATCAGCTCGCCGGAAAACGCCCAGGCCAGCCAGGAGCTGGCAGCCGGGTCGTAGGCCTGCAGCGGCAGCAGGTATTCAACCCACTTGGTCACAACGGCCCAAGGAGAGGGCAGCACCTGCGGGTTGATCCACTCCAGCGATGCGCTGGCTTGCCACAATGCGATCACCAGCACGGGCACCACGGAGCCCGCTGCGATCTGGCGCAAATTCAGTTTTGCCATGATATGCCTCGCCTTACTTGATGTTCAGGCTTTTCTTGGCCTCGTCCAGCAGGTCGGTCTTGACCCACTCGGAAGCCACAGGCGCCTTGCGCATTTTGCCCACGCCCGTCTTGTTCATCACATCGGTGGTGATCTGGATGTGCTGTGGGGAGATGTCGTAGGTGTATGGCGAGTTGGCGATCGCGTCCTGGAAATCGTCGGCAGTGATCTGGCCCTTGAAGATTACGTTGCGCACGTATTTTTCAGCGGTCGGCTTGTCGTCGATGAAGGTCTTGGTCGCCTGCACGAAGCAGTTCATGAACTTGGCGGCGGTGGCGCGGCGGGTCGAGTAGAACTTCTCGCTCATCACCATGGTGCGGACTGGTTCGCCGATCGGGGTGTCGTAGGGCTTCATGACTTCCACGCCGAAGCCCTTGTTGATGGCTTGCGAGGACTGCGGCTCCGACTGCATGATCGCGTCCAGGTTCTTGCCGAGCAGGGCCTGGTTCAGGTCTGCAAAGGCCAGGAACACCAGTTGCACGTCCTTGCCTGGCTGGTCGGAGAAGGTCAGGCCGGCCTGCGCCAGTTCAGCGGCCAGCAGCACTTCGTGGATGCCGCCGCGGGTCACGCCGACTTTCTTGCCTTTCAAATCCTTGATCGCCTTGATGCCGCTGTCGGGGCGCGCGACCAGGCGCGCGCCACCCTTGGCGAAACCGGCGACGACATAAATCGGGGCGCCATTGGCGCGGCCCTGGATGGCAGCCTCCGACGCGGTGGCGCCGACATCGAGCTCGCCTGCCAGGATCGCCTGCATCACGTCAGGGCCTTTGGCGAAGACGTGCTCTTCGACCTTGATGCCGCACTTAGGTGCGATTTCCTTGATATACGAGACGGCGCCATAGTGCGCGAATTTCAGGTTGCCGAGGCGGACAACTTCCTGGGCGTTGGCGGCGGAAGCGAAAGCTGCGGCCACGAAGAGGGATGCGAGTTTGAGCTTGGTCATGCTGGTCTCCTGGATAAGGGGTGTTTTGACCAGCTATTAGCAGCTTCCATGCCAGAAAATTGGAATGCGGCAAGTGCTTGATTTTATTGAGCTGCGCTGCGCGGCGGGAAGGGCAGCGAAGTAGCGCCATGGCGGATTTCCGGAATTCCAGCCAGGCCGTGTGCGGATTTTCGCCGCCGGCGGAAATAAAAAAGCCCGCCGAAGCGGGCTGGCCTCAGGCCTTTTGAGGTTCCGGCGTGGTGCCGTAGCAGACCTGCGGTTCGGGTTCCTTGCGGTAGAAGTCCACCATCTTGTAGCGCATCGCGTATAGCGCGAAGCACCCGGCCACCAGGGCGGCGAAGGCGGCGAAGAAGTACATCTGGAAGGCCATCACCGAGAAGCCAGTGGTCTTGATATAGGCTGACACCGCATCGTTCTTCACGCCGGCGTTCAGGATCAGCACCCACAAATTGCCGACGGTGACCGCCAGGTACCACAGCGCCATGATCACGCCTTTCATCGAAGTCGGCGCCTGCGAATAAGCGAATTCCAGGCCGGTGGCGGACACCAGCACTTCGCCGAAGGTCAGCAGGGCATAAGGCAGGATCTGCCAGGCCATCGACACCGGCGTGCCGCCATCCATCACTACCTGAAGCGTTCCGATCACCACCCAGGCCAGCGCCGATACAAAGATACCGGTGCCCATGCGGCGCAGCGGCGTCGGCTCGATGCCCAGCTTGCGCAGCAGCGGGAACAGGGCGATGTTATTTAATGGGATCAGCAGCATTACCAGCAGCGGGTTCAGCGCCTGCATCTGCGCCGGCACGAAGGAGAACGACCAGCCCAGGATTTCGTAGGTCGGGTGCACCATATCGTTGGCCTGCACAATCCAGGTCGAGGCCTTCTGGTCGAACAGGGACCAGAACGGCGTGACCATCGCGAACACGATAAAGATGCGCAACACCGCGCGTACGCCGTCGACCGCTTCGTCGCTATGTTTGCCGCGTGCGCGCTCCAGCTGCATCGAGGTGCCTATGCCGCCGAAGGCCATCACCAGCACCAGCGCTGTACAAGCTGCGATCACGAAGCCCCAGGAGGGCGTCATGGCCAGCGACACCACGCCAGCCACCACGCCGATCATGGCGACGGTCAGGCCCGGACGGGACTGGCCCGGCGCGGCCGAGATCAGGGCCGTCTTGGCGACGCGGGAGAAGGATTCGGCGCTCGGCTCCGAAGGCGGCACGTGCACATACTTCTTGCGGCCCAGCCAGAACACCATGGTCGCGATGAACATCAGGATGCCAGGGATGCCGAAGGCGACGGCCGGGCCGAAGTCCTTCAGGAAAATCGGCATCAGCAGGGAAGCGAAGAATGAGCCGAAGTTGATGCTCCAGTAGAAAGCGTCGAAGACGACCTTGGCCTTCTTCTTGTTGGTCTGGTCGAACTGGTCGCCGACAAACGACACCACCAACGGCTTGATGCCGCCCGAGCCGAAGGCAATCAGGAATAGGCCAAAGTAAAAGCCATTGAGATTGCTCTCAAACAGCGCCAGGCATGCATGTCCCGCGCAGTAGATCAGCGAAAACCAGAATACCGTGTTGTATTTGCCGAAGTAGCGGTCCGACAGCCAACCGCCCAGCAGCGGGAAGAAGTACACGCCGATCACGAAAGTGTGAAAAACGTGCTTCGCCTCGCTGGCGCGGTGCTCGGACGGGATGAACAGCAGCAGGGTGCTGATCAGGAACGGCACCAGGATGTTGCGCATGCCGTAAAAACTGAAACGCTCGCAGGCCTCGTTGGTAATGATGTACGGGATTTGCCGGGGCATTGGCCCGTTACCCTGTTCCAGTTCTTGCGTCGACATGAGGTCTCCCGTTTCAAATAATGGGCGCGATGCTATGCGAAGCCATCTGCGTTGGCAACTACTGGATTCACTTACATGTAGTTTAACTACGTCGAAAATCGTAAGTATTTGATTTTTAAGGATTCATAGTATTTGAACTTCCCTCATTCATCATGTATATTATCTACATAATTGTTTTTGATCGGGATGAGGAATATGAGCACACCTTGGTGGAAAGAAGCAATCATTTATCAGGTTTATCCGCGCAGTTACCTGGACACCAACGGTGACGGCATCGGCGACCTGAATGGCATCACTGATCGCCTCGACTACATCGCCAGGCTGGGCGTGGACATCATCTGGATCTCGCCGTTCTTCAAATCCCCGATGCGCGACTTCGGCTACGACGTGGCCGACTACTGCGACGTCGACCCGATGTTCGGCACCCTGGCCGACTTCGACCGCATGATCGCCAAGGCGCACAGCCTGGGCCTGAAAATCATGATCGACCAGGTCATGTCGCACACCTCTGAAGACCATCCATGGTTCAAGGAGAGCCGTTCTTCGCGCGACAACCCGAAATCCGACTGGTATATCTGGGCCGATCCGCTGCCGGACGGGAATCCGCCCAACAACTGGCTGTCCGTGTTCGGCGGCTCGTCGTGGCAATGGGATTCGCGCCGCAAGCAGTACTACATGCACAACTTCCTGGTCAGCCAGCCGGACCTGAACTTCCACAACCCGGAAGTGCAGCAGGCGCACCTCGATGCGTTGCGTTTCTGGCTGAAACGCGGCGTCGACGGCGTGCGCATGGACGCCTGCAACTTCCACTTCCACGACCGCCAGCTGCGCAGCAACCCTCCGGCGCTGGTGCGCGACACCTCCACCGTGAGCGACGCCAACCCATACGGCATGCAGGCGCACATCCACGACAAGAGCCAGCCTGAAAACGTGGCTTTCCTCGAAAAGCTGCGCGTCCTGCTGGACGAATACGGCGCGGTGGCAATCGGCGAAGTGGGCGCGGACGATTCCCTGGCCGTGATGGCCGAATACACCGCCGGCGGCAACAAGCTGCACATGGCTTACAGCTTCAACCTGTTGACTGCCGACAGCAGTGCGGGCCATATCCGCAAGCAGGTGGAAGACTTCAAGGCGCGCGTCAAGGACGGCCAGCCATCCTGGTCGGTCGGCAACCACGATGCGGTGCGCGTGGTGACCCGCTGGAACGGCATGAGCAACCAGGCGGCATTCGCCAAGCTGGTGCTGGCCATGCAGTTGTCGCTGAAAGGCACGCCTTGCCTGTACCAGGGCGACGAACTGGCCTTCAGCGAGGCCGACGTGCCTTATGAGCTGATCCAGGACCCGTACGGCAAGACCTTCTGGCCCGAATTCAAGGGCCGCGACGGCTGCCGCACCCCGATTGCCTGGACTACCGGCCCGCATGGCGGCTTCACTTCCGGCACGCCATGGCTGCCGGTGGCTGAGGAGCACAAGGCTATCGCCGCCTCGGTGCAGGAGGAAGACCCGAATTCGCCGCTGAACTTCGCCCGCCGCATGATCGCCTGGCGCAAGACCATGCCGCAACTGACGCGCGGCGACATCGTGTTCTACGACGCGCCGGAGCCGGTCCTGGCCCTGCGGCGCGACCTGGAAGGGGAGCGCAGCGTGATTGCGCTGTTCAACCTGGGGGCGGCGCCGGTCAACTTCGCGCTGCCGGCGGTCAAAGGGGCGCAGAAGCTGGAGCAGCCTGGCCTGCCGGGCGAAGTGGCCGGCGAAGAGGTCCAACTGCCAGGCTACGGCGCCTGGTTTGGCTACGCAGTATAAATATAAGAGGCCCCGTCTACGCACGGGGCCTTGTTTTTCGGGTATCCTCCCGCCTTTAAGGCGTTATCTAATACTTAAAAGACAATGAAACAGATAGAGGCAGACCCAAAAGCTAACCGATCCGCTTTTGCGGACGGCCCCCGCCTGCTGGCTGACATCGGCGCCACCCATGCGCGCCTCGCGCTGCAAACCGCTCCCGGCGAATTCCAGGCCGTGCGCGTGCTGCAGTGCGACGACTTTACCGGCATCGTTCCGCTGCTGCGCAGCTACCTGGCGGACCACGGAGACATCAGCCTCAATCACGGCGCGCTGGCGCTGGCCAACCCGGTGCATGGCGACTACATTCGCATGACCAACCGCGACTGGCAGTTCTCCACCGACGAAGTACGGCGCGAACTGGGCCTGCACACCCTGCTGGTGGTGAACGACTTCACTGCGCTGGCGATGGCCATTCCGGGCTTCAAGGCGGATGACCTGATGCAGGTCGGCGGTGGCTCTCCGGCGCAAAATTCGGTGATCGGCGTGCTGGGCCCTGGAACGGGCCTGGGCTGCTCCGGCGTGATCCCTACCACCGACGGTTTCGTAACTCTGGGTTCCGAAGGCGGTCACACCAACTTTGCACCGGCCGACGAGCGTGAATACGCGATCCTGCAATACGCCTGGCAGACCTGGCCGCACGTTTCGAACGAACGCCTGATTTCCGGCCCCGGCATGGAAATCATTTACCGCGCGCTGGCGCGCCGCAACGGTTTGAACGTGCGCGACCTGACCTCGCAGCAAATCATCGCAGGCGCATTGAAAGACAAGAACGAGCTGTGCATCGAAGTACTGGAATGCTTCTGCGCCATGCTGGGTGGCGCCGCGGCCAACCTGGCGGTGACGCTGGGCTCCTTCGGCGGCATCTTCATCGGCGGTGGCATCGTGCCGCGCATGGGCGAATGGTTCAGGGAATCGCCATTCCGCAGCCGCTTTGAAGCCAAGGGCCGTTTCTCGTCCTACCTCGCCGACATCCCGACCTATGTGATCACCACGCCGAATCCGGCTTTCTACGGTGTCGCGACGATTTTGTCCGAACACCTGCGCGGCCGCACCGGCGCCAACACCTTGATGGAGCGCGTGCAGTCGCTGAAGTCGGAACTTACCCCGGCCGAGCAGCGCGTGGCGCAACTCGTCATCGAACAACCGCGCCTGGTGCTGAACGAACCGATTGCCGATATCGCGCGCTTGGCTGAAGTGTCGCAGCCGACCGTGATCCGCTTCTGCCGCTCGCTCGGCTTCCAGGGTCTGGCCGACTTCAAACTGAAGTTTGCTTCCAGCCTGACCGGGGCCATTCCGGTGCGCCACAGCCAGGTGCGCGTGTCCGACAGCACGCACGACCTGAGCGCCAAAGTGATCGACAACACCGTCTCCGCGATCCTGAAATTCCGCGACCAGATGGACGTGCATTCGCTGGACCGCGCGATCGAGCTGCTGTCCAAGGCCAAGAAGGTCGAGTTCTACGCCATGGGCAACTCGCGCGTGGTGGCGCTGGATGGCCAGCACAAGTTCTTCCGCTTCCGGATCCCGACTGCCGCTTACGGCGACTCGCACCTGTTCAAGCTGGCCTCCGAGCTGCTGAAACCGGGCGACGTGGTGATCGCGATCTCCAATTCCGGCAAGCTGCCGGAGCTGCTGGAAGCGGTGGAATCGGCGCGCAATGCCGGCGCGGACGTCATCGCCATCACCAGCAGCCAGTCGCCGCTGGCCAAGAAAGCCACGGTCTGCCTGGCGGTCGACCACACGGAAGACAGCAGCGCCTTCCTGTCGATGATCTCGCGCATCCTGCAACTGCTGCTGATCGACATCCTGTCGGTCGGCATCTCGCTGGACGAGCAGAACGCCGAGCTGGTGCTGGAGCACAAGGCGAATGGCGTGGTGCAGGAAAGCCGCCGCCTGCAGATCTCCCACCTCGACAACTAGAACATATCGCGCATCTGGAAATAGAGCATGCCCAGCACCAGCGCCGGCGTACGCAGCAGCGTGCCGCCGGGGAAGGGGGCGTGCTTTATGCGCGCGAAGATGTCGAAGCGCTCCGCCTGGCCCGCAATTGCCTCCGCCACCAGCAGGCCGGCCATGCCGGTAAAGGCCAGGCCGTGGCCTGAGAACCCTTGCATGTAGTAGATGTTGCTGCCCAACCGTCCAATGTCGGGCGCGCGGTTCATGCTGATGTCGATGAAGCCGCCCCACGCGTAATCGATGCCCACGTCCGCCAGTTGCGGGAACACGGCTACCATGCGGCGCCGTATGCGTTCGACCAGGTTGGCAGGGGTCTTCCCGCTATAGCTGTCTCCGGCTCCGAACAGCAGCCGGTGGTCGGCGCTGAGGCGGAAGTAGTCCAGTACGAAATTGGTGTCCGAAACGGCGCTGCGGCGCGGCAGCAGGCTCTCTGCAAGTTCCTTGCCTAGTTCCTCGGTGGCGACGATGTACGTCCCGACCGGCATGATGCGCGCGCTGACCTGCGGCACCAGGTTGCCGTACTCCGCGAGGTAGACGTTCGCGCCCAGCACCACAAAGCGCGCGGCCACCTGGCCTTGAGCGGTGTGCACCAGCGGCGTGTCGCCGCGCTCCAGCAGGAATACTGGAGAGTCTTCGTACACGCGCACGCCGGCCGCCATTGCAGCGCGCGCGAGGCCCAGTGTGTACTTCAGCGGATGCACATGTCCGCCCCCCATATCCGCCACGCCGGCGTGGAAGCGCGGGCTGTCGATCCAACGGCCGATCTCGTGCGGCGAGATCCAGTGCAGCGGGTAGCCGTATGCCTTCTCCACATGCCGTCCCCACGCTTCCAGCGCTCGCATCTTGCTTGGTTTGACGGCGAGGCTCAGCGCGCCGGGCTTGTAGTCGCAGTCGATGCTGTACTTGTCGATGCGCTTGCGCAGCAACTGCACGCCAGCCACGGAAGCGTCCCAGGCGCGGCGCGCATCGTCGCGCGGCAACTGGCGCTCGATGGCATGCTCGCCGTCGTTCCCGAAGCCAGGCAGCACTTGTCCACCGTTGCGGCCCGAGGCGCCCCAGCCCAGGCGCTGGGCTTCCAGCAGGACAACGGAATAGCCGCGTTCCGCCAGTTCCAGTGCGGCGGAAAGCCCTGCCAGGCCTCCGCCCACCACACACACGTCGGCGCTGGTACTGCCGGCCAGCGGGGGCAGGGCGGCTGCGCGCTGCACGCTGGCCTCATAGTATGAGTTCTCGATGACGCCCAGTTCTTTGCGCAGCAGCGTGCCCATATCAGGTAACGCGGAAGTTGAGGAACTGCCAGGGATCGTCCTGGTCGCGCGGCTCGTCGAACAGGCCACTGCGTTCCTTCAGCGGTGTCCAGTCGCCATACACGCCAACCAGTTCGCCCAGGTAGGGCGCGGCAATTTCCATTACGAGCTGGTCGTCGATATCGTCCGGTTCCACCACGCCGCAGTCGGGATTGCGCAGCGCCCATGCCATGCCGCCCAGGATGCCGGCCACCACTTGCAGCGACGTCGCGGAATTATGCGGCGCCAGTTCACGGGCCCGGCCGATAGTGAGGCGCGAACCGAACCAGTAAGCGCCTTTGGGATTGCCCATCAGGAGCACGCCCAGTTCGTCCATCCCGGTTTCGATTTCCTTGCCGATGATGCGCTGCTCATTCTGCTGTTTCCAATTCTTGCCGGCCACTTCGTGCAGCGACAGCACGGCGTCGTCGCAGGGATGGTAGGCGTAGTGCACGGTTGGGCGATAAACCACCTCATTGTTTTCGCGCAGCGTCAGGTGGTCGGCAATCGATATCGACTCGGCGTGTGTGACGAGGAAGCCGTGGTAAGGACCTTCGAGCGGCGTCCAGCTGCGCACGCGCGTCGCGATGCCGGGACGCTTCAGGTAGATCGCCGCGTCGCTGCCATAGCCGTGGCGCTCGGCGTCGGCCGGCCAGTGCCTTTCGTGGCTGCCCCAGCCCAGTTCCGCCGGCTGCAGGCCTTCGCTGACGAAACCATCGACCGACCAGGTATTGACGAATTCATCGCGCGCCTTGCGGCGGCTGGAGATTTGGGTATCCCGTTCGGCGATGTGGATCACCTTGACCTCCAGCGATTGCGCCAGCTTGGCCCAGTCCTCGTAGCAAGCCGGGCGCTCCACCTCCAGATGCTGGTCGCGCGCCATGTTCATCAGCGCCTGCTTGACCAGCACGGAGGCCAGGCCCGGATTGGCGCCTTGCGTCACTACGGCTGTTGCGCCGTGGCGCTTGTCCAGGCGGAACGCCAGCACCGCTTCGCGCAGCGCGTAGTTGGAGCGCTGCGACAGCGACAGTTGCTCGTCTTCGTAAAAGCCTTTCCACGGTTCGGTGCAGGTGTCGAGGTAAAGCACGCCGCGCCGCCAGCAATAGCGGATCAGGTCCAGGCTCGATACATCCACCGACAGGTTGAGCAGGAAATCGCCTTTCTGCAGCAGCGGATCGAGGATGCTTTCGAGATTCCCCTCTACCAGTGGGGTAGCTTCGTACGCGATTCCGTATTCCTCGGCGATGCCGCTCTTGTCAGGACCGCGCGACACCACCGTAACCTGCGACGGCTTGAGTTCAAAGTGACGAAACAGCAGCGGCAATACTGCCTGGCCAATGCTGCCGAAACCGAGCATGACCAGGCGCCCCGGCAGCGCGCCGTATTTCTTATGCGTGTCCATCCTGCCTCCCCTTAGTGATGCCTATTGTGTGGCGCGCACCGGTTGGCTTCCATGCGGGATTTAACATTCCCCCCTTCTTGCATTTTGCAAAAAATGGGTTAAGATATGTCTTATTGAGATATATCTTAACTTTTGAGGGAGGAAGCCATGTTCCACTTTTTCCGCGGCCACCACCGGCTGCACCATGAGCACCACCATCACCAGCGCGGCGGCGGCCGCGGCCCAAAGATGTTTGATGCGGGCGCCATGCGCTACGTTGTGCTGCAACTGATCGCCGATAAACCGCGCCACGGCTACGAAATCATCAAGGAACTGGAAACGCTGACCGGCGGCAGCTACTCGCCCAGCCCTGGCGCGATTTACCCGCTGCTGTCGATGATGGCCGACATGGGCCATGTCGACATCGTCAAGGAAGGCAACAAGAAGCTGTATTCGATCCTGCCGGAAGGGCAGCAGTTCCTCGATGAGAACCGCAATATGGTGGACGCCTACATGGCGCGCCTGGTCGAGAACGCGCGCGGCGAAGACGGCGGCGACCTGCGCACCCTGATGCATGCCCTGAAAGACGCCGTGATCACCCGCGGCCGCGGCCCGCGCACCACCCGCGAGCACGTCGACGCAATTCGCGCTATTCTCAAGCGCGCCATCACTGAAATTAACAATCTAGACTGATGACCCAGACACTTACTCCGCAACGCGAACGCACAGTCCTATGGCTGCTGGCGTTCATCCAATTCACCGTCATCATGGACTTCATGGTCATGATGCCGCTCGCTCCGCAACTGATGAAGGCGTTCACCATATCGGCGGCCCAGGTTTCGGGCGCCGTATCGGCCTACGCCTGGTGCGCCGGCCTTTCCGGCCTGCTGGCTGCGACGTATGCCGACCGCTTCGACCGCAAGAAACTGCAGCTCGTCGTTTTCATGCTGTTCAACCTGTCGAACCTGGCCTGCGCGCTGGCGCCTAACTTCCACGTTCTGGTCCTGTCGCGCGCCTTTGCCGGCATGACGGGCGGCGTGCTCGGTGCGATCAGCATGTCCATCATTGCCGACCTGATTCCGCAGGAGCGCCGCGGCGCCGCCACGGGTGTCGTGATGACTTCCTTCAGCATGGCCGCGATTGCGGGCGTGCCGATCGGCGTCATGCTCGGCGCGCACTTCGGCTGGCAGTCGCCGTTCTACCTGCTGGTCGTGCTGTCGATGCTGGTATGGGTTGTTGCTGCGCGCACGCTGCCTTCGATGACGGCGCACCTGGCGAACGCGCCGGTGCCCTTGGCGCGCGTGTTGCCAGAGCTGCTCGGACTGTTCACCGTGGGCGCTCACTTACGCGGTTTCCTGCTGTGCTTTGTGGTGACGGTCAGCGGCATGATGGTGATTCCCTTCATCTCGCCTATGCTGGTCGGGAACCTTGGCGTCGAGCCGGCGCAGATCAGCTATGTCTACCTGTGCGGCGGCATCGCCACCCTGTTCAGTTCACGCCTGATTGGCGGCTGGTCGGACAAGGCCGGCAAGCAGCGCGTGTTCCGCTGGGTGGCGCTGTTCTCAGTCGCGCCGACGCTGTTCATGACCCATATGCCGCAGATCCCGCTGCTGGTGATCATGCTGTTCTTCCCATTCTTCATGGTGGCGATGTCGGGACGCTTCGTGCCGCTGCAGGCGCTGCTGACCACCATCCCGGAGCCAAAACGGCGCGGCGCTTTCCTCAGCGCGAATGCGGCGGTACAGCAGATGGGGACGGGGATTGGCGCCTTCGCCGGTGGCCTGCTGGTGCATACCGATGCGGCAGGGCATTTGCTGGGTTACGGTACCATCGGCATCATCGCCTCGGCGCTGATCCTGTTTGCGGTATGGTGGATCGGACGGGTGCAGTCCGCACCCGCAGCGCTTACTGCGCGTTCCCCTGCTTGACCACCAGGTCCAACAGGCGCTGGCCATGCTCGAGAACGGGCTTGGCCAGTTCATCCCTCACGATGTCGCTGAAGAATCCATCGGTCACGCGATTGCCGTCCTGCGACAGGAAAGTAAAGCGCAACTGGCCGGCGCCCGGCGCGTAGACCGGTTTTTGCTGCGAGGCCTTGATGAAGGCCGGGATGGCGCTTGCTACCAGTACTTTGGCCTGCGCTGCCACATCGGCTGGCGCACCTTCGAAAACGGCGGTACGGCCGGTCTGGTTGATATAGCGTACGCGCCCGTCGGCGTAGGCGGCCAGGGTGTCCATGCTGCCATCCAGCGGCACCTCGATCACCACCCCCAGCACTTCCGGGGTGCCTGGGGAGTGGCCGTTGGCGCGCAGCCAGTGCGCGGCCAGCAGGCGCACGCGCGATTCTTCGTTGGCATCTTGCGCGATGGCCTGTACCACGCGCGCATCCGGAGCTTCTCCAAACAGCTGGCCGACATCGTCGGCGAACAGCATCTTGTGCACGGTGTTTAATTCTTCCGTGCCGTACGGCGCGTCAGCGCGGAGCTTCGATTTGGCGCTGAACGCCGCAAACAACTTCTTGAACATCTTTTACCATCCAGTTAATGCTTCGACTTCCGTAATGTGGCGCCAGCTTGGGCGGGCGCGCATCATGTCGGCATATTTTTGCAACGCCGGCCAGGCTGTTGCAGGGCGCGGCATATTGCGCGACCAGCGCATGTACATGGTCAGCATCAGGTCTGCGCCGGAGAACGTTTCGCCCAGCAGGTAGGGGCCATTATCGGCCAGGCGCGCATCGAGCGTCGCCCACGTCGATTCAATGCGCTTCTGGATTGCAGCGCGCAGCGCGCTGTCTTCCTTCGTGCTGTTAAGGTCGGACGGGTAGAACCACAGGCGGAAGTTATTGCCCAGGCTATTTGCCATCATCACGATCAATTCATACCATTCGGCGCGCGCCAGCGAACCGGCGGGGGGCGCCAGGTTCGATTGCGGGTGGCGTTCGGCCAGCATCATCATCAGGGCCGCGGATTCGGTGAAAGGCTTGCCATCGATGAGGAGGGTAGGGACTTTGCCCTGCGGATTGATACGCAGGTATTCAGGGCTGCGCTGCTGGCCCGCTTCAATGTCGATTTCCGCCAGATCGTAAGGTGCGCCGATCTCTTTCAGCGCCGCGTGGATCGCCAGGCTGGCCGTGCCGCGGCCATAGTAGAGGGTGTACATGGTTTAGTCCTTCAAGCCTTTGCGCCATTGATCAAGCGACATCAGCTCGCCGCTGATATCGTCCTCGACGAGGATTTCGCCGTTCACATGCGAGACCAGGAAGCTTGCCACCGCTTGCGCCATGTCATCGCCGTTTTCCACGAAAATGAGCTGGTAGTACGGATTGCCTTTCACATCGCGCGGGGCCGGATCGGTTTCAAGCAGCGCTCCATGCCGCTCGCCGCCGCTGCGCTTTTCAATCGCATCGGCCAGTCGTTTCAACTCCGGCAGTGCCATCAGCTTCTCGACCGCCTGGTCGCGGCTCACGTTTGCCTTGGCTGCGGGGGCCAGTGCGGGCGACGCAGCGACCACCGGCAAAACTGCCGCATTGATTTTGTGATGCGTTGCATACCAGGCGCCGATACCGGCAACGAGCAGACCGGCAACTGTGCCGGCGATAGCAGATTTACGGGAAGAGGACATATGTTGCGCATCCCTGCGATGAAAGTGCGCCAATACTAACAGATCTGAATATCTATCTCGGCGGCGGCGCATCGTACAATGCTGCGTCAAAGAAATCTTTGTTATCTATCTTATGTGGAAATGGCTAATATCCCTCCTGGAACGCCCCAGGACAATCGACACTGAACCGGGTGTTTCGGTCGAGGCCGCCCCCAATGCGGTCGCCACGCTGGAAAATGTATTCGTGGAAGCCTTGCGTGTAGAGGGTTTCACGTGCCGGGAAACCGCGGACGGCATCGTCATGGATAATGGCCTCGTTTTCACCCTGGAATATCTGGAGTCCCAGCCGATAGGTGAAAATGCCTTGCGAACCGCGTCCAAAGTCAGCAGCATGCATCCGGTGTATTTTCCTGAAGGCTTGTACGAATTCCAGCACGCGAGCGGCGGCACCGAGGTAGAGGCGCTGCTCAATGGGTTTCGCAGCTGGGCGCAGACCGACCTCGCCACTCTGGTTGATGCTGTTGGTGATGAAGGTCCTTCCAGCCTCGTGATGGAAATACCGCAGGATACCGATCTGCAGCGCAAGGTATTCATGGGGCCTTACGTTCACCATGTGACGGCTGTTCCTGCAAGCGAAAAAGACGGCCAGTGCCACGACTTCTGCCCGTGCTGCCTGTTCACGAACTCGATCGAGGCTTTCAGGGAGCACCTGGCCGATCAGGCATTCTTTGGCATCCGCCTGTACGCGTGCCGGAACGACGACGGCATGCTCGCCGCCGATTGCCGGGTCAACGGTGAAGACTTTCCGGCTGGCGCCGAGCTACTGAAGAAATATGCCGCGACCTGGCCGCCACGCGGGCTGGAATTTCGAAAGCAATACGTGGTGATCCGCAATGCGGGCAAGCCGGCTCACTGAGCGACTATGTGGAATTCAGTTGATGCTCTCGCGCCGCAGTTCCACGATGCAGTAGTCTGACATCGCAAAGGTCGGTGCCAGGTCTGACATTTGGACAGCTAGCGCTATCCTCTGAGATAAGTCAGTACTCAAAAAATTCAATCTTTACGCAATGATGCAGGTCAACGGTCGCACGTACGTGTCCGAATGACAGACCTGGCACCGGTTTTCGGCACCGGTTTTCAGGCGACGGTTGCAATTGTCATGGCAGAGGCGCTGAGCGGAAACGGCTGGCCGCCCAAGTGACCAGAAGCCCAACTGCGAGAGTCGCGATCAGCGGTACAAATACGGGGTAATTGAGCGAATAGCTACCGATCGACCAGCCGGTGTCCACGCAATCACCGACAAGTTCTCCGCCGGAGATAAAGTCGTAACACATGATGATTGGATTTAATGCGCCGGCCTCTTTCAGACCGATCGCCAAGAGCAGCAGAAGGGCGTTCAGCAGTACAACGAGGCAGCAGAGCAAGAAGGCTAAGTTTCGCTTTTTGAACATCTGAGAAATTGCGTATCGCAATGATGAAAAAGCCTGCAAGGCGCGAACCTTGCAGGCTTTTTTGTCGGCTTGAAGGGCCAGGCAGATTACATCATGCCGTCCATGCCACCCATGCCGCCCATGCCACCCATACCGCCCATGCCGCCGGCTGGCTTGTCTTCTACGACTTCAGCAACCATGCAGTCGGTGGTCAGCATCAGGCCAGCG
>Ga0102591_1002057_pt1 | contig 23670 bp, 21 predicted proteins | sample AraplaCol_mCL_r2_2_FD_76860 | JGI IMG/M metagenome (GOLD analysis project Ga0102591, IMG submission 76860) | Arabidopsis root microbial communities from North Carolina, USA - plate scrape MF_Col_mCL_r2 (SPADES assembly) (version 2) | ecosystem: Host-associated > Plants > Roots > Endosphere... | reverse complement strand
CACCCGCGGCGAACGGTGTCGGTCGCGGCGAAGGCCGTGCTCGACGTCATCAGCCGCGACCTCGCGCAGGCCGCCGCCGTGACAAAGGAGTTCGTGGAGCCTACCTCCGATGGCACAAGCTCGTCCTCCCGAAAAAGGCGCAGAAAGCCGCGGCGGAAAACGATCTCTTAGATGCAGGATTTCGGCTCGGACAAGATGTCGCGCCCGCCGCAAAATGAGACGGGTTGGTAAGTTTTGAGACCAGCCGGCATGGCAGTCGCATCAAGCCGCTAACTACGGTCCAGGCGCAATAATCGCGACCTGGCGCTTATCCCCGACGGCTCTTGTCACGGACGCTCCCTGGCCTCGCAGAACAAGACACAGTCGGGAGATTCAGTCCGAGATGACACGGTTCGATCGCAGCAAGATCAGCGCGTACGCTGAGGAGTTTCGTCCCGACCGCCGCACTCTGCTGTCGCTCGGTGTCGGCGCGGCTGTCGCCGCGACCGGGCTGCGTTCTGCGCAAGCGCAAGACTATCCCGCCCGCCCCGTGCAGGTGCTGGTGCCCTTCGCCGGCGGCAGCGCCAGCGACGTGATCACGCGCATCCTGCTCAACCGCATGTCGACGTCACTCGGTCAGGCCTTCGTGGTCGACAACCGCCCCGGCGCCGGCGGCAATATCGGCACCGCGGCTGCAGCGCACGCGGCCCCCGACGGTTACACCTTGCTGATGAGCACATCCGGCCCGCTGGCTGCAAACAAGGCGCTCTACAAGGACCTTCCTTACGATCCGCTGAAGGACCTCGCTCCGATCGGCCTGTTCGCGACTCTCCCGAATGTCATCGTGATCAATTCAAAGCTGCCGCCGAAGTCGCTGGCCGAGCTGATCGACTACGCGAAAGGCCATCCCCGCGAGCTCAACTACGGAACGGTCGGCGTCGGCTCGTCACAGCATTTGGCGGCGGCCTATTTCGAGCAGCTTACCGGCACCGAGCTCACGCACGTTCCCTACCGCAACATCGCGGCGTACACGCCGGACTTCATCGCGGGCCAGGTCCCGCTCGGCTTCCAGCTGCTGCCGAACGTCCTCGGCCTGATCAAGAGCGGCGATGCGCGCCCGCTCGCGGTCGCCAACGACAAGCGCATGACGGCGCTGCCTGACGTGCCGACCGCGTCCGAGGCCGGGCTGAAGAATTACGAGAGCGCCGCCTGGCTCGCGTTGCTCGCGCCGGCGAATACCGACAAGGCCGTCGTCGACAAGCTCTACAAGGCGATGGTCGAAGCCGTGAACGATCCGAAGGTGCGCGCCCTCTTCGTCGAACAGGGCGCCGAGCCGCTGGTGATGGACCCCAAAGGCCTGACGGACTTCATGACCGCCGAGACCACGAAATGGGCCGGGATCATCAAGAAGATCGGCATTGAGCCGATGTGAGGTTTACAATCGAGCGGGTGTGACTGATTACACCAGGCTCGACTTGCCGCGGCTGAGCACCTCGCCGGCGCCCTTGTCGCCGACGATCTTGCCCTGCTCGTACACCACCCGCCCCCGCGCGATGGTGGTGACGGGCCAGCCGGTGATCTCAAAGCCTTCCCACGGCGTGTAGTCGGAGCCGTGGTGCAGATCGGCCTGCTGGATTTTCTTGGTCAGCTTCGGGTCCCACAGCGCGATGTCGGCATCGAAGCCGACGCCGATCGAGCCCTTGCGCGGATAGAGGCCGTAGATGCGCGCATGGTTGGTCGCGGTCAGCTCGACGAACTTCTGCAACGTAATGCGTCCCTTCGAGACGCCTTCCGAGAACAGGATCGGCAGCCGCGTCTCGACGCCGGGAATGCCGTTCGGCACCCAGCGGAATGAGGTCCGCGCATTCGGCGTCAGCTTGCCCTTGGGGTCGTCGTAGCGGAACGGGCAGTGATCGGACGAGAAGGTCTGGAACACGCCCGTGGTGATACCTTCCCAGATCGCCTGCTGGCTCTCGGCATCGCGCGGCGGCGGCGAGCAGACATATTTCGCGCCCGTGATGTCCATGTTGAGGCCCTTCATGTCGTCGGCCGTCAGCGTGATGTATTGCGGGCAGGTCTCCGCATGCACCGGCAGACCGCGCTGCTGGGCCCAGCGCACCTGCTCCATCGCCTCACGGCCTGAGACGTGCACGATCATAATGGGAACGCCGATCACCTCGGCGTGGCTGATGGCGCGATGCGTCGCCTCGCGCTCAACGGCCTGCGGCCGCGAGGTGCCGTGATAATAGGGCGCGATATGGCCTTCGCGCTCGAGCTTGCTGGTGAGGAAGCGGATCGCGTCATAGCCCTCGCAATGGACCATCACCAGCGCTTCCTCGCGGCGCGCGACGTCGAACACTTCGAGCAGCTGCTTGTCGCTGAGCACGAGGTCGTCATAGGTCATGAATACCTTGAACGAGGTATAGCCGTCCTTGACAAGGGCCGGCAGCTCCTGCCCGAGCACGACCGCGGTCGGGTCGGAGATGATGAGGTGAAAGGCCGTGTCGATGTAGCACTCGCCCTCGGCAAGCTTGCGGTAGTTCTCGACGCAGCTGCGCAGCGAGGTCCCCTTCTCCTGGAGCGCAAAGGGCAGCACCATGGTGTTGCCGCCGGCCGCCGCCGCGCGCGTCGCCGAGGCGAAATCGTCGGCCATGACGACATCGGGGCCCGAGGGCTGGGAGATGTGGACGTGGCTGTCGATGCCGCCCGGCAGCGCCAGCAGGCCCGTCGCATCGATCTCCCGCGCGGCGCCCTCGATACGGTCAGCGATGCTGACGATGCGACCGTCGCGAATGCCGATATCGGCGCGGAACTCGTCGCCGGCCGTCACGATGGTGCCGCCGCGAATGGCGAGATCGAGCTGCGTCACAGGAGTCTCCGTCACTTGATGCCTGCTGATGTCTGGAAGATCCGGCCCCATTGCGCAAGAGCCCCGATGTCGCCACCGGCGAGCTCAAGCGTCCGCCACAGCGTGACCGCGACCGAGTCGAGCACCGCGATATTCAGTTCCCGTTCGAGCGATGCGGCGAGCGCGGCGCCGTCGAGATTGGTGCAGAGAATGACGACGGCATCGGCGCCCTCTGCCGCCACCGCGCGGATCATGTCCGCGATGGTCGCGGGCGCGACCTCGCCAAAGGAATAATTGTCGCGCAGGCCGAGATGCCGCTCGGCATGCGGGGCGACGCCCTCCTCGGCCCAGACGTCGCCGATGCGCCGCTGCACGTCATCCGTATAGGGCGAGACCAGGCCGATGCGTTTGGCACCCAACGCGCGGGCGGCATCGATGGAGGCGAGCGTAGACGTCGTCGCGGGCACGCCGGTGCGCGCCGTGATCGCGTCGCACAGGCTCCGGTCGCGGCCAATGCCGAGCCAACTCGCCGAGGTGCCGTTCCAGGCGATGGAGCCGACCTTGGCGTCCGCCAGCAGATCCGCCGCCGGCAGCATTACCGAGGCGTCGAACTGGCTCAGCGCCGCAGCATCGAGCGCGATCTCGGTGACGCGAAAGCGCGAGAAATGCGCGGTGACGCCCTCGACACCGGCCAGCATGGCACTGGTGACGGGCTCCAGCACCGAGTTGGAGGACGGCGTGATCATGCCGAGGCGCTTGCGCATGCTGGTCATCTTCCTGCGGCCCGTTGCCTGACGGGGGTGACATTGTGTTTGGCCCACAGCGCTTCCGCAACCTTCTGCGCCTCGCGGACCAGCTCGGCGCCGTCGGCACTCAGCAGGCGACCGTCCTCGATCACGACGCGGCCATCGATAATGACGGTCTTCACATTATTGCCGTTACCGGACCACACCAGCGCGCCGAAACCGTCGATGACCGGCGCGAGTGTCGGCTCGGACAGGTCGAGCAGGACCAGATCCGCCTTTTTCCCCACCGTGACGGACCCGATCTCGTCGCCCAGCCCGAGCGCTTCGGCGCCGCCCTGTGTCGCCCACCGGAGCGCCGTCCGCGCATTCAGCCCGTCCTTCTCGCCGCGGATCCGCTGCATGGCGACCGCCCAGCGCATCGCCTCGAACATGTCGCCCGAAAACGTATCGGTGCATAGCGCCATCCGGGCGCCGTGACGCGCGATCGAGGCCGCAGGCGCGATCCGGCCGGTCTTGGCGTTGCCGATCGGCGTATAGGCCATCGTCGCCTTCGCCGCGCCGAGCGCGGCTTCATCATCGGCGGTGACGTGGATGCAATGCGCCGCAATCAGACGCTGGTCGAGCAGCCCGGTCGCATCGAGCACCTCGACCGGAGACCGGCCGCTGCGCGCCTGGGTTTGCGACACCTCGATCGGGCTCTGGCAGACGTGGGTGTGGACATTGCCGCCATATCTCTGCACGAGACCGGCCACCTCGCGCAGCAGTTCGTCCGAACAGGTGTCCGGCGCATGTGGAGCGAAATCGCACCTGATCCGGCCATTGTCGTGGCCCTGCCAGCGCTCAACCAGCGCGACGTTCTCGGCGATGCTCGCAGCACCGATGGCGGCCGAATAGTCGTAGCGCTTCTGGGTCAGGGCTTCCGGATCGGCGTCGTGGATCCGGCCGGCGATGACCGCGCGGGAGCCAAGCTCGGCATGCGCCTTGGCCAGCGCTTCCGGGTAGCGATAGAAATCGACGATCGTCGTCGAGCCGGTCCGCAACATCTCGTAGACGCCGAGTCGCGACAGCGCCGTGGCCTCGCCCTCGGTCAGCCGATGTCCCTGCGGAATGCCGGCCGTGAACATCGGCGCGAAGCCGAGGTCCTCGATCATTCCGCGGGTGATCATCAGCGGGGTGTGATTGTGAACGTTGACGAGCCCCGGCATCACGAGCTTGTCGCGCGCATCGATCGTTCGCGCAGCCGACCAGCGCCTCGCGAGCTCGTCGCCATCGCCGACGTCGACGATGCGACCCTGCTCGATGGCAACCGCGCCGCCTTCGACCATGCGATCGGCGCCATCCAGCGTGACGAGAAGCCCGCCCTTCACCAGGAGATCACAGGCGCGCGGGGGCGTTGCAGTGGCTTCCATGGTCACGACGCCTGCGCAAGGCGCGTCGACTCCTCCCGGATCAGGGACAGGATGCGGCGCTTCGCGTCATTGAATTCGGGGCTGGTGATGTCGCGCGGACGCGGCAGGTCGAAATTGACGGCCTCGCGGATCCGGCCCGGCCGCCTGGTCATCACCACGATCTTGTTGCCGAGCACCAGCGCCTCGTCGACGCTGTGGGTGACGAACACGATGGTGCAGCGGCGCTTCTGCCAGATCGCGACCAGTTCTTCCTGCATTTCGAGCTTGGTCTGGGCGTCCAGCGCCGCGAACGGCTCGTCCATCAGGATCACGCTCGGATTCATCAGCAGCGCCCTGGCGATGCCGACGCGCTGGTTCATGCCGCCGGACAGTTCGGACGGATGATGGTGCTCGAACCCGCGAAGACCGACGAGATCGATGAACTCCATGGCACGGTCGTATCGCTCGGTCCTGCCGACGCCTTTGAGCTTGAGGTGGAAGGCGACGTTGTCGATCGCGGTCAGCCATGGCATCAGCGTCGGCTGCTGGAACACCACGCCGCGGTCCGAGCCCGGGCTCTCCACCTGCTTGCCGTCGACCAGCGCGCGGCCGGAGGTCGCCTGCTCGAAGCCGGCGATGATGTTCAGGAGTGTCGACTTGCCGCAGCCGGACGGGCCGAGCAGGCAGACGAAATCATTGGCCTCGATGTCGAGATTGATGTTGTCCAGCGTCAAGAGGTCACGACCGCGCCGCTTGTCGGAAAACACCTTTACGATGTTGCGAAGCTCGATTGCCGCCATCAGCCCGCCCTTCCCTGCACGGTGGTGGCCTGCTGCCAGCGCAGCGTACGCGCCATGATCGCCTTGAGGGCGAGATCGGAGAGATAGCCGAGCAGCCCGATCGAGATCATCGCCGCGAGCACGATGTCGTAGCGCAGGAAGTAATAGGAATCCCACAGAACGTAGCCGAGGCCGCTCTTCACCGCGACCATCTCGGCCGTGACCGTCAGCATCCAGGCCGAGCCAACCGCGATGCGCAAGCCCGCGAAGATCGAGGGCAGCGCCGCCGGCAGCACGATGTCGGTCAGTATCTGACGGCCGTTGGCGCCCATCATGGCGCCCGCGCGGACGAGATTGTGGTCCACGGTCTTGACGCCATGGATGCTGTTCATCAGCACGGGGAAGAAGGCGCCGAGGAAGACCAGGAAGATCGCCGGCTTGTCGGCGATGCCGAACCAGATGATCGCGAGCGGAATCCAGGACACCGGCGGGATCGGTCGCAGCATCTGCAGCGTCGGCTCCAGCGTCTTCTCGAACAGGCGCGACCAGCCGATGGCAACACCGGCGAGGATGCCGAGGAGACTGGCAAGCGCAAAACCGCCGAACACGCGAAGCGCGCTGGCGAGCGCATCGCGCAGCCAGTGCCCGGAATAGATCTGCGTGGTCTCGTCGAAACCGAACACCCAGTCGCCGAGCGCATGCAGCACCGCACTCGGTGCCGGCAGCAGCGCGGGCGGCAACACGCCGCTGCGTGCGAAGGCCTCCCAGCCCGCGATCAGCAGCGCGGGCACGACGAGGCGTTCGAGCCCCCGGAGCGCCCGCGTCAGCCGAAAGGCCGGCCTTGCGGGCGAGACGTCAGTAACCGAGGTCATTCCTAGCCTTTCCGGTGGCCTGCTCCAGAAACGAATAGTCCAGGTTCTTCTCCGCCTCGGCGGAGACATCCTTCGAGATGTATTTGAGGTCTCGCATCATCGCGGCGATCGCCAGCGTCTGCGAGCGATGGATCGCGGGATCAGGCGAGGCGTTCTTCAGTGCCTCGGTCGCCACATTCTTGTCGAGGCCGGTGAGCTTGTTGATGACCTCGATCCACGGCGCCTTGTCGGCGATCAGCTTGTTGTCGAGCTCGACCACGGCGCTGACGACGCCCTGGACGCCCGCGCGCTGGTTCGCGATGACGTCGGAGCGCGTCACGATCAAATTGGTCAGATTGCCGGCGGCCTGGTCGTACGGCAGCACGAAATGCTTACCGGCTCCAGCGAGCCGGATCTGCGAGGCGAACGGTTCGACCGAGCAGATCATGTCGACCTCGCCGCGCTGCAAGGCCGCGAGATGGTCGGACGGATTGGGGATGTTGATGAACTGGATGTCCTTGTTGGGATCGACGCCCTGCTTGAGAAACGCGCCGCGCATGTGGATGTCCTGCGCATTGCCGCGGGACGCCGCGACCTTGAGCGGCTGACCGTCGCTCTTCGCCTTCGCAACCGTCGTCTTGAAGGTGGCCCAGTCCTCAGGCGGAAGGTTCAGCTTCGCGGAGGAGAGGCATTCCGAGCCACCGTTGATCTGGCCCGAGACGGCGACGACGTCAAAACCTTTGTCGAGCGCGGTGATATAGTGAAGGTAGGTAACCTGCGCGGCGTCGATGCTCTTCGACACCAGCGCGGTCAGCACGTCGTTGCCCGAGTTGAAACCGGTCGCCTCGACCTCGACGCCCTTCGCCATCCCCGGGATCAGCGACATCGGCAGGCAATGCGCGCATTTGGCGTAGCCGAGCTTGATCTTCGGGGCTTGCGCAATGGCGAGATCGCCCCCGCCGAACATCGCCGCCATCACCACGAAGCCCCATCGCAAACTCGTCCGCATCGCTCACTCCGTTTCGGAAAGCGCGAGATTCCGCGCGTCGTGCAGGATCATCGACCGGCCTTGGCGGCAGCGCAACGGGGATTCTGCATGCTGCATACAATTTGCGCGCTATGCCATTGTTTTCAGCGACATGCGTCGGTATTTTGGGCAAGCCGAGCGGCCGAAAACCGCTAGGATGAACTGAAGCAAAGAGGCGCGCGTGCAGCAGAAGTCGGAAACCCCGAAGGGCAGAAAATCGCCCAAACTCAAGAGGATGGGCCTGCATGAGCGCGCCGCCGCGCGGATGCGGACCATGATCATTCGCGGCGAACTGCCGCCGGGCGCGCAGACCCAGGAGACGAAGCTGTCGAAGGAGCTCGGCGTGTCGCGCACGCCCCTTCGCGAGGCCATGAAGGTGCTCGCGGCCGAAGGTTTGATCGAGCTTCGCCCCAACCGCAGTCCGCGCATCGCCGACATCGCAGTCGCCGGCATCTCGGAGTTGTTCGAAGCGCTCGCCGGGATCGAACGGCTGGCCGCGGAACTCGCCGCCGAGCGCGCCACCGAGCGCGACCTCGCCCGCCTGCGCACGCTGCAGACCCGCATGGAGGGTCATCATCGCAACGGCAAGCTCGACGATTACTTCGCCATCAACGGCGAGATCCACAACACCATCGTCCGCATGGCCCGCAACACGCCGCTCCGCGAAGCGCACGAGACACTGATCTCCCGCGCCGAGCGGGCACGCTATCTGGCGCTGGGTGCCGACAAGCGCTGGAGCAATTCGGTCGACGAACACGCCGGCATCCTCGCCGCCCTCGAAGCGCGCGACAGCGAAGCGGCCGGACGCCTGCTCGGCGCCCATGTCCGCCAGACCGGCACCGCGTTGCTCGAAACGCTCGCTCCCAAACCCAAGCTGACGGCGGCCTGACCATGAAGCTGCTGCTGCTCAATCCGAACACCAGCGCGGGGGTCACCCAGTTGATGACGGATGTCGCCCAGCGCGCCGCCGCGCCCGGCACCGAGATCGTCCCCTGCACCGCGACGCGCGGCGTGCCCTATATCGCGACGCGGACCGAGGCGCAGATCGGCGGCGCGATTGCGCTCGAGATGCTGGCCGAGCAGCACAAGAAGGTCGATGCCGCGATCATCGCCGCCTTCGGCGACCCCGGCTTGTTTGCTGCGCGCGAGACCTTCGACATCCCCGTGATCGGCCTTGCGGAAGCCGCGATGCTGACGGCCTGCATGGCCGGACGGCGCTTTGCCATCGTCACTTTCGCGCAGGCGCTGGGGCCCTGGTATGAGGAATGCGTCCGCGACCACGGGCTGCGCGAGCGCTGCGCCGGCATCCGTATGCTCGATACGCCGTTCCAGGCGATCTCCGAGGTCGGCACCGAGAAGGAGGATGTGCTGGTCGAACTCGCGCAGCGCGCCATCGTCGAGGACGCGGCCGACGTGCTGATCTTCGCGGGCGCCCCGCTGTCCGGCCTCGCCGAGCGCGTCGCCGACCGGATCCCCGTCCCTGTCGTCGACCAGGTCGTCGCCGCCGTGAAGCAGGCCGAGGCGCTGGTCGCGCTGCGGCTGCGCAAGGCAACCGCGGGCACGTTCCGCCGTCCCGCCGCCAAACCCACCATCGGTCTTGCCGGGGCACTCGCTGCCCGGCTCGAACATCGCGACAGCTGATCAGAGAGGCGGCCGACGATGCGACAAGCCCAGTTCGTGTTCGATGGTACGGCCGAAGGCGAACAGGCGGGATTCAGCGCCCGGTGGCGCGATGATCTGGATGCCGAAGGGCAGTTCGTGATCTCCTCGTCGCACCGGCAGGGTCAGGACCGGGAACCCCACCAGCGAGACGATGAAGGTCACCGCGAGATAGTCGATCGGCGTCTCCAGCGCCGTGCCGTCGATCGCAGTGACGTCACTGACCTCGTTCGGCCAGGGAAACACGGAGGCCGCCGGCGCAACCAGGAAATCGGCGCGTGTGAACAGGTCACGGAAGCTGCGGTAGATCGCGGTGCGGCGACGCTCGGCGTTCAGGTAATCTTCGGCCGAGAGCTTTGCGCCGGCCTCGATGTTCCAGATCACGGTCGGCGTGAGTTCGGCACGGCGCGTCCTCAGCAGCTCGCCATAGCTGTTGGCGATATGCGCGGCGCGCAGCGTACGGAAGGTCTCGATCCCGCCGCCGCAATCGGGCGAGGATGCAACGACATCGGCAACGCCGGCGAGCGCGTCGCAGGCGGCGGCAAAACGCGCACGCACATCGCGCGCAACCGGCGCGATGCCGAAATCGGGCGTCATTGCGATTCTGGGACGCCTGCCGACCGGCCGATCGTCGCTGACGACACCGATCGAAACCGGATCATTCGCGTCGCCTCCCCCACAGACAGACAGCGCCAGTTCGAGATCATCAACGCCGCGGGCGAGAAAGCCGTGTGTGGCCAGCATGTCCCAGCCGAGCGGCCGGCGCGGGGATGGGATTTGGCCAGGCGTCGGCCGGATCGAGGCCACGTCGCAGAAGCTTGCGGGCGTGCGCACCGATCCGCCGAAATCGGTACCATGCGCGATCGGCACCATGCCGGCCGCCACCGCTACGGCGGAGCCTCCGGACGATCCGCCGGAGGTCAGCGCTGGATCGAACGGATTGCGCGTCGGCCCGCGCAATCTGTTGGTGCAGACCGCGCCGAAGCCGAACTCCGGCGTGTTGGTCTTGCCGACAATGATCGCTCCAGCGCTCCGCAGCCGCGCCACGACGAGGTCATCCTCGGCCGGGACGTGATCGCGGAACAACAGCGAGCCGTAAGTCGTCGCAAGCCCTGCGGTGTCAGTAAGATCCTTGATGCCAATGGGCACGCCATGCAGCGGCCCGACCGGCGAAGAAGCCGCATCGCACATCTGCGCGGCACGGCGGGCACCGTCCGCATCGACTGTCACGAACGCGGCCAACCGGGTGTCGAGGCTCGCAATCCGCGAGAGATGCGCTTCGACGGCCTCGCGCGAGGACAGCTCGCCCCGCGCAATGGCGCGTGCAAGCTCCGTGGCAGTGAGGTCGCATATCGATCGATCCGATGTCATCGGACCACCATGCCAAAACGCGCGTCGAAAAGCGACAGGCGCGGGCACGAGACTTGCTTTCTCCTCTGGGGCAACGGGAGGCAACACCATGGCTGATGCACCAGGCGGCCGATCGCTCGTCGTCGACGCGGTCACCCACCGCTACCCGAGCGGGGCGCTCGCGGTCGAGAACATCAATCTCGACATCAAGGGCGGCGAGATCATCGCTCTGCTCGGCCCATCCGGTTGCGGTAAGACGACCCTGTTGCGCATCATCGCCGGCTTCATCGCGCAGACGCAAGGGCGGATCATCATCGGCGACGACATCGTCGACGCGCTGCCGCCGAACCGCCGCGCGGTCGGTATCGTGTTCCAGAACTACGCGCTATTCCCGCATCTCTCCATCAGCGAGAACGTGGCCTACGGGCTCGCTGCCCGTGGCATCGACAAGGCCACGCGCCAGCGCGAGGCGCAGCGCCTGCTGGAGCTGGTGCAGCTGCCGACCATGGCCGAGCGGCTGCCACGCCAGCTCTCCGGCGGCCAGCAGCAGCGCGTCGCGCTCGCTCGCGCGCTCGCGATCAAGCCCTCGATCCTGCTGCTCGACGAGCCCTTTGCCGCGCTCGACAAGAATTTGCGGTTGGACATGCAGATTGAAGTCAAGCGGCTGCAACGCGTCTCCGGCATCACCACGCTGATCGTAACGCACGACCAGGAAGAGGCGCTGTCGATGGCAGACCGCGTCGCCGTGCTGAGCCATGGCAAGCTCGAGCAGTTCGGCTCGCCGTCAGACGTTTACGACCGGCCCCAGACGCTGTTCGTCAACACCTTCGTCGGCTCCACCAACCGCATGCCCGGCATCGTGGTCTCGGCGGACCGCACCGCGGCAAAGGTCCGCCTCGATGCCGGCGCGGAGATCATTGCGCGTCCCGCCGCCGGCACCCTCACCGAGGGCGGCCGCGTCACGGTCTGCATCCGCCCCGAGCATCTGCAATTCGTCGGCGACGAGACCGGCTTTGCCGGCGTGGTCGGCATGTCGCTCCCGCTCGGAGCCACCGTCGTGCACGAAGTCACCACCGCCGACGGCTCCGGCGTCAAGGTCTCGCAGGCGCGCATCGGCGAGACTCGCGCGCTGGAGAGCGGCGCCGCCGTGCGCCTCGCACCACTCGCTCCTTCGCTCGCCAACGCATTTCCCGCAACGCTTTAGTTCCTGTCCAAGACGCTTTTGATCCAGTCCACACGGAGTTCGACATGATCCTCAATCGCCGCAGCCTGATGACGACCGCCCTCACACTCGGGGCCATGAAGGCGTTTCCCGGACTGAGCTTTGCCCAGGCCCGCCCGCTGGTGTTTGCGACCTTCACCGGAAGCTGGGAGGAAGCTCACAAGGCCGTGCTGGTGCCAGCCTTCCGCAAGGCGAACGCAGACGCCGCGATGGTGCTCGACCCCATGCTTTCGGTCGACCAGATTGCGAAGGTCAATGCCGCCAAAGCCAATCCGCCGATCGATGTCATGCTGCACGATCCCGGCCCGGCCCTCGTCGCGATCGGCCAGGACCTGGTCGAACCCTATCCGGTCGAGAAGAGCGCTTATTACAAGGACCTGATCGCCGAGGCACAGGAGCCGATGGGCCCTGCACCGTTCTTCCAGGTCGTCGGCCTCACCTACAATCCGGAAGCCGTCAAGACGCCGCCGACATCCTGGGCCGATCTCTGGAAGCCGGAGTTCAAGGGCCGCGTCGGCATCACCAACCTCAACTCGACGCTCGGCACCGGCTGGCTGGTCGAGATCGCCAAGATGCGCGGCGGCTCGGAAGCCAATGTCGATCCCGCCTTCAAGGCGCTGGAGGAGCTCAAGCCCAATCTCGCGGCCGTTGCCGCCAATCCCGGCGCGCTCGCGACCCTGTTCCAGCAGGGCCAGATCGACATCTCGCCCGGCAATTTCAACGCCATCCAGATCCTCAAGGCCCGCGGCGTGCCAGTCGAGTTCGTCGCGCCGAAGGAAGGCGCCATCGCCTTCAAGACCACGATCCACATCGTCAAGAACTCGCCGAACCGTGAGCTCGCCTTCAAGCTGATCGAGGCCGCGCTGACGCCGGAAGTGCAGACCACGCTGATGAACCCGCCCTACCTGATCGTGCCCACCAATTCCAAGGTGACGATGGGCGGCGAGATCGCGCGCGTGCTCGCCAAGGACACAGCTGAATTGAAGCAGAAGTTCGTGTTCCAGGACTGGAAGAAGATCAACGAGCAGCGTTCGGCCTGGATCGAGCGCTTCAACCGCGAGATCAAGATCTAAGAGCTCCGAGGACCTGACGATGGGCGCAGCACCGGCATCACGGGACGTGACCTCCTACGGGATGGGATTGGCAGTGCCGCTGGCACTGTTCTTCCTGGTCTTCTTCGTGGCGCCGCTGCTGCAATTGCTCTGGCTCTCGCTGCACAACGACACGGCCGGGCTCCAATGGGGGCTCGGCCAGTACCTGCACTTCCTCACCGACCCCTTCAGCCTCGGCGTGCTCGGCTCGACACTGCTGCTGGGCGCCGAGGTGACGGCCGTGTGCCTCGTGCTCGGCTTTCCGATTGCGTGGCTTTATCAGCGGGTCGGGCCGCGGCTTCAGACCGTCATCATCCTGATCGTGCTGCTGCCGCTTTTGACCAGCGTCGTGGTGCGCACCTTTGCCTGGATCGTCATCCTGGGCCGCCAGGGCATCATCAACGCGACGCTGCAATCGCTTGGCGTCATCGATACGCCGTTAAAGCTGCTCTACACCCAGTTCGGCGTGGTGATCGCGCTGGCCCAGGTGCAGATGCCGCTGATGACCCTGCCGCTGATCACGGCACTCGGCCGCATCGACCCCAATCTCGACGATGCCTCCTGCTCGCTCGGCGCCGGAAGCTGGCGCACCTTCTTCAGGATCGTGCTGCCGCTGTCCTTGCCGGGCGTGATCGCCGGCTGCACGCTGACCTATGCCGCCGCGATCACCGCCTTCATCACCCAGTCGCTGGTCGGCGGCGGACAGATGCTGTTCATGCCGATGTATCTCTACCAGCAGGCCTCGACGCTGCAGAACTGGCCGTTTGCGTCGGCGATCTCGATCATCTTCCTGCTCGCCGTGCTCGCCGTCGTCTCCGTCTTCACCACGCTCGGCCGCATGTCACGCGGCTATGGAGGGGCATGATGAGCGGGCGCAAGCGTACGCTGGAAGCATTCAGCTTCGAGCTCGTCATGACATTGATCGCGATCATCGCGCTGATCCTGATCATCGCGCCCTCGCTTGTGGTCCTGATCGTCTCTTTCACCAGCGGCTTCTCGCTGAAATTCCCGCCGCCCGGCTATTCGCTGCGCTGGTACGCCGAGCTGTGGGACGCCTGGCAACTGCACTTCGCGGCGAAGAACAGCCTGATCGTCGCGCTGTGGGCGACCGGCCTGTCCGTGGTGCTCGGCGTTGCGGCCGCGCTCGCGATCTCGCGATCGCAGAGGCTATCGGCGCGGCTGCTCGATTCCCTCTTCATGTCGCCGCTGGTGCTGCCGGCGCTGGCCTTTGGCCTTGCTGCGCTGATGCTGTTCTCGCTGGTCGGCCTGCCGGTCTCGCCGCTGACGCTGGTGATCGGCCACACCGTGGTCTGCGTGCCCTATGTCGTGCGCAACACGGTCGCGGCGCTGGCCCAGCTGGAGCCGACCCTGCTCGAAAGCTCGGCGGTGCTCGGCGCGAGCCGCCTCTATACTTTCCGTCGCATCGTGCTGCCCCTGATCCGGCCCGGCATCATCGCGGGCGCCTTCATCGCCTTCATGTCGTCGTTCGACAACGTGCCCGTCTCGCTGTTCCTGCGTGATGCCGCGACCGACATGCTGCCGATCCGGATGTGGCAGGATCTCGAAGGCAAGCTCGACGTCACCATCGCCGCGCTGTCAGGCGTCTTGATCATCGCGACCGTGGCGATGGTCGCAGTGATGGAGCGCGTCACCGGCCTGTCACGACGTCTGACGAACTGATCAGGCGCCGCGGAACAGCGAATAGCCCCAGCGCGTGAATTTCAGCGGCAGATGAAAATGCTCGTCAACGTGCTTGATGCGGAAGCGGAACGGCGTCACGGTCAGGAAGCCGTCGCGCTCGCCAAAGAACTCGCCGAGATGAAACAGCACCTCGTACTCGCCCGCTATCACGCCGGCACCTTGCGCGACCGAATGATCGAGCACGCCGTTGGCACCGAGCCGCCCGTCGGCGATGCGCAGCGAGTCCGGATCGATCCGCCAGATCTCGACGCGCAGCCCCTGCGCAGGACGCCCGCTCGCCACGTCGACCGCGTGAATGGAAATACCGCCTGCCACACTGTTCCTCCCATGATCGTAGCGCCATGGTAGACGGAAACACCGCCATTCGGCCAGCACCGGCGTTGCTGCCAGCCCTTGGGGCAATGACCGGGCTTCAGGCCCTCGTCGCACTCGCCTTGTTCGCGCCCGGCGTGGTCGCGCCGCGCGCCCATATCGAGGTCTGGCAGCTCTCGATGTTCTCCTGCGCCGTGTTCGCGGTCGGCATTCCCGCCTCGTTCTGGGGCGGCGGCTTCATCGCCCGCCTTGGCTCGCTGCGAATCGCGAGCCTCTGCGCGGCGGCTATCGTCGTCGGCATGGCTCTGGCTTCGCTCGGATCGAGCCTCGCCCTGCTGGCCGCAGGCCTCTGCCTCGGCCTGGCCATGGGCCCCGAGACGCCGGCAAGCGCGGCACTGCTGGCGCGGCTCGTGACTGCCGAGCGGCGCGCCTTCGTGTTCTCCGTGCGCCAGACCGGCAACCAGATCGGCGCCGTTTGCGGCTCGCTGGCCCTGCCCGCGATCGCCATCGCGTTCGGACCGGCCTGGTGCTACGCGCTGGTGGGCGTCTGCGCGCTGCTCGCGATCCTGCTGTTCGAATGGTTGCGGCCGGCCTATGCCGACAAAATCATCCCGCCGCCAAAGCTCGATCTTCGCGCGCGGTTGGCGCTGGTTGCCGCGGACCGGCAGATCGCGACACTGGCGCTGGCCTCGATGCCGTTCAGCGCGATGCAGGTGTCGCTCAACACGGTTTTCGTCACGCTCGCCACCCGCGAGCTCGGCCTCAGCCATATCGAAGCCGGCATGGCGCTGGCCTGCGCGCAAGCCGGCGGCCTCGTCGGCCGGCTCGGCTGGGGCTATGTCGCGATGCGCCTGGACGCCTCGCGCGCCGTGCTCGTCGTCATCGGCCTCGGCATGGCCGTCTGTGCCGCGTTACTCGGCCTTCATGGCGCATCGCTTGGCCGTAGCGGACAATTCGTCGTTGCCGCCCTCTTCGGTCTGACCGCGTCGGGTTGGAATGGCGTCTTCATCGCCGAGATCGCCCGCCTCGCCCCGCAGGACCGGATCGGCGAAACCACCGGCGCGGTGCTGACCGCGTCCTATGCCGGATTGCTGGCGGCGCCGGCGGTGGTCTCGATCCTGGATGGTGTTGCCAGCCTGGGCATGGCCTTCTTCGCCTTGGCGTGCCTGGCGCTTGGCGGCACATTGGCATTGGTGTGGGGAAGCCATGACAAAGCGGACAAATAGCGCGCGCGAGATTGCTGCGGACGTCACCGCCGGGCGGACGACCGCTGTCGAGACCGCCAAGGCCGCCCTCGGCCGCATCGAGGCCGCAAAGGCGCTGAACGCCGTCGTCACGGTCGATCCCGAACGCACACTCGCCGACGCGGCAGCGGTCGATGCTCGCCTGCGTGCCGGTGAGACGATGCCACTCGCCGGCGTTCCCGTCATCGTCAAGGACAACATCTGGGTCGGCGGCTGGCGCGTGACGCAGGGTTCGCGCCTGTTCGCCGATTTCATCGCGCCGCGCGATGCCATCGCGATCGAGCGTCTGCGCAGCGCCGGCGCCGTGGTCGTCGGTATCGGCGCGACGTCCGAATTCGCCAGCAAGGGTGTGACGACCTCACCGCTGTTCGGACCGACGCGCCATCCGCTCGATCCCGCGCTGACGCCCGGCGGCTCGTCGGGCGGCCCGGCGGCTGCGGTCGCGGCCGGCCTGGTGCCGCTCGCGATCGGCACCGATGCGGGCGGCTCGAGCCGGAGACCGCCGGCGCATGTCGGCGTCGCCGGCTTCAAGCCGTCCTACGGCGCGATCCCCTATGGACCCGGCTTTGCAGAGCCGTTCTTCGGCCTGTCGGTCATCGCGCCGATTGCCGCAGATATCGCCGATATCGCGCTGGCGTTCGAAGCCATGGCCGGCAGCGATCCGCGCGATCCGGATTCGGCCGTCATCGCGAAAGAGGTCGGAGACGTCGCCGGCCTGCGTATTTCGTTCTCGCCGCGCCTAGGTCTCGATGTCGCGATTGATGACGTGGTCGCAGACGGGCTTGTCTCCGCTGTCGACCGGCTCTGCGCGGCGGGCTTGCGCATCATGCAGCACGATCCCGTCTGGCCGGCAGGCGCCACGGAGGAGGCCATCATGCCGCTTCAGCATGCGGGTCTTGCTGCGCTCTATGGGGACGCGTTCCGCAAGGATCCCACGATCTTCGATCCCGATATCGCCAAACAAATCGAGCGCGGCCTCTCCTGGTCGGGCGCGGAGGTCGCCGGAGCTCTGGTCGCGAGCGCCGCGGTCGCCAGTGCTTTCGCCGCTTTCCTCACCGACGTGGACTTGCTGCTGACCCCAACGGTCCCCTGCGTCGCTTGGCCGCTGACCCAGCTTGGGCCGGACATGATCGGCGGAAAGCCCGCGAGCCCGCGGGGGCATGCGGTGTTTACGCCCTTCGTCAATCATGCCCGCCTGCCCGCGATCTCGATTCCATGCGGAACGGATCCGCGCGGCCTTCCGTTCGGCCTGCAAATCATCGCCCGGCGCGGACAGGACCGCACGCTGCTGGACGCCGCCCATCGGATCGAGGCTTTGCTGCGGGGGTAACTTGCTGGGGAGATGATCCGACAGAATGGACGCGCTAGCATGGGTTTTGCATAAATTGCAGGCGATATGGACGCCGCATGAACCTCATCAGTCTCGACATCCGCATGCTCCGGTCGCTGATCTCGGTGGTCGAGACCGGCAGCATCACCGAGACCGCCCGACGGCTGGGCCGCACCCAGCCGGCGATCACCCTGCAATTGCAGCGGCTGGAGGAGCTCACCGGCAAGCAGCTATTCGAGCATGGCGGCCGCAGACTGACGCTGACCGACGACGGCAACACCGTCCTCACCTATGCCAAATCCATCCTGAGGTTGCATGACGAGCTGATTTCGCAGCTTGCGTCACAGGAGATCGAGGGCCAGGTCGTGCTCGGCACGCCCGACCTCTATGCGGCGTTCATGCTGCCCCAGATTCTCAGTGTGTTCCGAAAGTCATTCCCGCGCGTGCAGGTCGAACTCAACTGCGCGCTGTCGACACCGCTGGTCGGCCTCGTCAAGCGCGGTGACGTCGACATCGCGCTCGTCACCCGCATGAACGATTTCACCGGCGGCCAGGTGGTCCGGCGCGAGCAGCTGGTGTGGATGACGGGCGAGCAGTCCACGGCGCATCAGGAGCGACCGATCCCGCTCGCGCTGCTGCCGCCGGGCAACATCTATCGCGACTACGCCATCGATACGCTGGAACGCGCAAATTTGCGCTGGCGCGTCGCCTGCGTCAGCGAAAGTGTCGGCGGCCTCCAGGCGGCCGCCTTCGCCGGGATGGCGGTGACCGTGCTCGGCCGTAGCGCACTGGTGCCGGCGATGCGCGAGATCGGACCGAACGAGGGCCTGCCGCCGCTGCCGAAGATCGAGCTGCTGCTCTACAAATCCAGTGGCGCCACCTCGAAGGCGGCCACTGCGCTCCACGACTATCTCGCGCATTATCTGCGCCTCGACGAGGAGCTCAGCGGCCGCGGCGCTCCGATCGAGCTGGGCTAGACCCCAAAAGCGCGAAAACAACCCCATGCACAGTAGAACGGCCCTTGTTTGCAAAGGGTTTTTTCCCGCGTCCCCTTGGGGAATACCAAGGCCGACGATGCCGTATGGTGCCTGAGCGATCGACACGTCGGGCAAAACACCTGCACTGTTGCATGATGCCGCTTCACCCCTTCGCGCGCCCTCCACTCCCCTCGCGGAGCGCGAGCTGCGGCCAGAATTTCGCCCAGGGTTGCGCCGCCTCGAACGCCGCGGCGATACGAAAGATCATGGGCTCATCGAGCCAGGGCGCGACGATCTGCAGGCCGATCGGCATGCCATCACGATCGAAGCCGCAGGGCAGCGTCGCCGCCGGAAGGCCGGCGAGATTGATCGGCCAAGTAAACGGCGACCAGCCGAGATGCGGATCGACCTTGCTGCCGTCGATCGTGTCAACGCCGATCCGGCCGGCCTCGAACGCGGTGACCGCAACCGTCGGCGTCACCAGCACATCGACACGTTCAAACAGTTTGACGAAGGCATTGCGCACTTGGCCGCGGCGGTAACTCGCCTCGATATAGTCGGTGCCGCTGTAGCGGCGGCCGGCACTGACAACATTGCGATAGTCGGCCTCCGAGCTTGCAAGATCGGTTTCGGACTTCCTCGCAACCGCCGCTGCCTGTTCGGTAAAAGCGATCGGCTTCAAGGTGTGCTCCAGAATGCCGGGGTCGAGACCCGGGCCGTCCATGGTGACCTGCGCGCCACAGGAATCGAGAATGGCGAGCGCTTTGCCAAATGCCGCGCACACGTCGGGGCTGACCGCGGCGTAGCCGAGATCGGCGCTGGCGCCGATGCGGATGCCATCCAGGCGCCCTGCTTCCGTGTTGAAGCGGCGTGCAGACACCGGAAGGCTTGCGGCATCGCGCAAATCGTAACCCGCGATGACCTCCAGCGTCAGGGCGGCGTCGGCGACCGTGCGCGTGATCGGCCCGGTATGGGCGAGCGAGGCCCAGGACGGCGGCGAGAAGCCGGGCGAGCGCGGCACAAGGCCGAAAGTCGGCTTGAGCCCGAACACGCCGCAAAAGGAGGAAGGCACCCGGATCGAGCCGACGCCATCAGTGCCAATCGCGATCGGACCGCACCCCGCGGCCACGCCCACTGCCGCGCCGCCGCTCGATCCGCCGCTGGTACGGCCGGGATTCCAGGGATTTCGCGTCGTGCCGGTCACCGGGCTATCAGCCGTCAACTTGTAGCCGGATTCGCAGGTCGTGGTCTTGCAGGAGATGATCGCGCCGGCCGCCCTGAGCGCCGACACCACGGCGGCATCGGCCTCGGGCACAAAGCTCGTGTTCATCGGCGAGCCGGCATAAGCCGGGACGCCCGCGACGAAGACGAGGTCCTTGATCGTGACGGGCACGCCGGCGAGCGCCCCCTTGGCTTCGCCCGCACGCATCTCCCTGGTGAGACGGTCGGCCTCGGCCCTCGCCTGCTCGTACATCGGCGTCACCACCGCGTTGCAGGTCTCGTTGGTCGCCTCCAGCGCGGCGATGGTATCGTCGACGACATCGCGCGGGGTGAACGCCTTGCGCCGGTAGCCGGCCATGATCTCGCCTGCAGAAAGCGCGCCAAGGCCAGTCGGCGCCGGCGGGAAGGCCGTTTGGCCGGAACCATCAGTCATCATCAAACCCAGGGGCTAGCCGAGCGCCGCGTCGACGGCGCGCTTGGCCATCACCGTGACGAGATGCGCCCGGTAATCGGCTTCGGCATGGATATCGGAGGTGAGACCCTCGGCGTCGATCTTGATCGCCGCGATCGCGGACGGATCAAAATTTCCCGACAGCGCCGCCTCCATCGGCGGCACGCGGAACACGCCGGGACCGGCGCCGGTGACGGCGACACGGACCCCATCGGCGAATTTCGCGACGAACACGCCGACCAGCGCATAACGCGACGCCGGTGCCTTGAATTTTGCGTAACCAGCCTTGAGGGGCACGGGAAAGCGGATCGCGGTGATGATCTCGCCGGATTCAAGTGCGGTCTCGAACAAGCCGAGGAAGAACTTGTCCGCCGCAATCTCGCGTGTGCTGGTGACAATGGTGGCGCCGAGGCCAAGCACACCGGCGGGATAATCTGCAGCCGGATCGTTATTGGCGACCGAACCGCCGATGGTGCCGCGGCTGCGCACGGCGGGATCACCGATCATCGAGGCCAACGCCGCGAGCCCGGGGATTCGTGTCTGCACCACCTTCGATGCGGCCACCACGGCATGCGGCGTCATGGCGCCGATGGTGATGGTGGCGCCGTCGTCGCCAATGCCCTTGAGGCTCCCGAGCTTGGACAGATCGACCAGCGCAGGCGGATTGGCCAGCCGCTGCTTCAGGGTCGGGATCAGCGTCATGCCGCCGGCAACAAGCCTGCTGTCCTCGATCGAGGTCAGAAGCTTGGCCGCATCTGGAATCTGGGCAGGCTGGTGATAGGCAAATGGTTTCATTGTCGTCCTCCCTATTCCGCGGCGACCGGCAGTGACGCGTTTTGCAGCAGCCGCCAGATCCGGTTCGGTGTCGCCGGCATGTCGACATGGGTGACGCCGAGATGCGACAGGGCGTCGACCACCGCGTTTATGACGGCGGCGGGCGAGCCGATGGTGCCGACCTCGCCGCAGCCCTTCACGCCCATCGGCGTGTGCGTGCAGAGCGTGGAATGAGTCTCAACCTTCATCATCGGCAGATGGTCGGCGCGCGGCATGCAATAGTCCATCAGCGAGCCCGACAGCAGCTGGCCGGAGCCCTCGTCGTAGACCGCGTTCTCGAACAGCGCCTGGCCGACACCCTGCACGATGCCGCCGTGCAGCTGGCCTTCCACGATCATCGGGTTGATCACGGTGCCGACGTCGTCGACTGCGGTGTAGTTCAGCAAGGTCACCGTTCCGGTCTCGGGGTCGACCTCGACCTCGGCGATGTGGCAGCCGCCGGGATAGGTAAAGTTGACGGGATCGTAATAAGCCTGCTCTTCCAGGCCCGGCTCCAGCACTTCGAGCGGATAGTCGTGGGGGACGTAGGCCGCGCCTGCGATCTCTTCGAAGCTCTTGGTGCGGTCCGTGCCGGCCACAGAGAACTTTCCAGCCTCGAACTGGATGTCGACTTCGGCCGCCTCGAGCAGATGGGCCGCGATCTTCTTGCCCTTGGCAATCACCTTGTCGGTGGCCTTGGACAGCGCGGCGCCGCCGACCACGAGGGAGCGCGAGCCATAGGTACCCATGCCGAACTGGACGCGGTCGGTATCGCCAAACACGATATCGACGTTCTCGAAGGCAACGCCGAGCTTCTCCGACACGATCTGCGCGAACGTCGTTTCGTGACCTTGACCGTGATTGTGGGTGCCGATCATCACCGTCACCTGCCCGGTCGGGTGCACGCGAACGGTGGCGCTCTCGTAGAGGCCGCCGCGCGCGCCGAGCCGTCCGGCAAACCGCGACGGCGCAAGGCCGCAGGCCTCGACATAGGTGGAATAGCCGAGCCCGCGGAATTTGCCCTTGCTGGCAGAGGCCGCCTTGCGGATCCCGAAATTCTTGACGTCGGCCGCAACCAGCGCGCCGTCGAGACAGCCCATGGGATCGCCGGAATCGTACTGGACCAGCACCGGCGTCTGGTACGGATAGGCCTCCTTCGGGATCATGTTGCGGCGGCGGATCTCGACGCGGTCGATGCCCATCTCGCTGGCTGCGACGTCGACCATGCGCTCCAGCACGAAGGTGGCCTCAGGACGGCCGGCGCCGCGATAGGCGTCCACCGGCACGGTGTTGGTGAACACGACCTTCACGTTGCAGTAGATCGCGGGCGTCGTGTAGACGCCGCCAAGCAGCGGCGCATAGAGGTTCGTCGGGATGTTCGGCCCGAAGGTCGAGAGATATCCGCCCATATTGGCGAGCGTGTTGACGCGGAAGGCCAGGAACTTACCGGTCTCGTCGAGCGCCAGCTCGGCCTCGGTGACGTGATCGCGGCCGTGACGATCGGAAACGTAACCTTCCGAGCGGCTCGCGACCCACTTCACAGGCCGCTTCACGCGCTTGGCGGCCCAGGTGATCACGGCCTCCTCGCCGTAGTGGAACTGCTTGACGCCGAAGCCGCCGCCGACGTCGGGGGCGACCACACGCAGCTTGTGCTGCGGGATGTTCAGCACAAGCGCGCCCATCAGGAAGCGCACGACATGCGGGAACTGGCTGGTGGTCCATAGCGTGAACCGATCGGTGCCCGGTTCGTATTCGGCGATGGCCGCGCGCGGCTCCATGGGATTGCCGATCAGGCGGTTGTTGACGAGGCTGAGCTTTGCCACATGCGCCGCCTTGCGGAACGCGGTCTCGACCGCGGCCTTGTCGCCGAGCTCCCAGTCGCAGCAGATGTTGTTCGGGACGTCGTCGAACAATTGCGGCGCGCCCGGCCTGACGGCTTCGAGCACGCCGACAACCGAAGGAAGCACTTCGTAATCGACCGCCAGCAACTCGGCCGCCGCGTCGGCCTGGTCCGGCGACTCGGCGATGACGAAGGCGACCATGTCGCCGACGAAGCGCACCTTGCCTTGCGCCAGCATCGGGAACGGCGGCTCCTTCATCGGGACGCCCTTGGCGTCCGAGATGCCCCAGCCACAGGGCAGCGAGCCAAGGCCGTCGGCCTTGACGTCGTCGCCGGTCAGCACCGCGATGACACCGGGCAACGCCAGTGCCGCGCTCTTGTCGATGCCGCGCAGGATCGCATGCCCATGTGGCGAGCGCACGAACACACCCGCCGTCATGCCGGGCCGCTTGATGTCGGAGACGTAGTTGCCGCGGCCGGTGAGGAAACGCTGATCTTCCTTGCGCTTCGGTGAGGCGCCAATGCCAATCACATTGCTCATGGTCACTCTCCCTTGGCGGCGTTCATGGCGGCGGCGCCGGCGATGACCGAGACGACGATGTTCTGGTAGCCGGTGCAGCGGCAGATGTTGCCTTCGAGACCGTGGCGGACGTCGGCCTCGGTCAGGTCAGGCTTCTCGGTGGCCAACGCCACCGCGGTCATCAGCATGCCCGGCGTGCAGAAGCCGCATTGCAGGCCGTGATGCTCACGAAACGCCTCCTGCATCGGATGCATCCGATTCGATCCGGGAGCTCCCTGCAGACCTTCGATCGTGAGCAGGCTCGCGCCATCGAGCGCGGGG